>JAESGK010000182.1_pt1 | contig 42728 bp, 44 predicted proteins | sample 9269681 | NCBI WGS metagenome assembly JAESGK01 (sample SAMN14515347, study PRJNA621673) | algae metagenome | isolation source: Timaviella obliquedivisa GSE-PSE-MK23-08B and co-occurring heterotrophs from... | place: USA: Grand Staircase Escalante National Monument, Utah | collected 2006-08-15
CGGTCTCCGCGGTCTTCTCGGGCTGGTTGAGATAGCCCATGAAGACGAAGTCGCCCTTGATCAGTATCTCGCCCAGCGGCGACACCATGACCTGGCCGTAGGGCACCGACTTGCCGACGGTGCCGAGCTTGATGCCGTTGGCCGGCATCGCCGTCGCCAGTCCGCAGTTCTCGGTCTGTCCGTAGACCTCGTACATGTCGAGGCCCATCGCCAGGTACCAGCGGATCAGCTCGGGTGCGATCGGCGCGGCGCCCGTGAACAGCCAGCGGCAGCGGTCGAGGCCCAGCATGCGGCGGATGTTCTTCAGCACCAGCCAGTAGGCGATCTGGAACTTCGCGCGTTCCAAGGCGGTCGGCTCGCGTTGCGCCAGCCGGGCGTCGGCGATGGCGAAGCCGGCGGCGATCGCCTGCCTGTAGGACCACTGCTGGAGCGGTGTCGCGTCCTTCAGCGCGATCATGATGCCGGAATAGAATTTTTCCCAGACCCGCGGCACGGCGCCGAACAGGGTGGGCTGAACTTCGCGGATGTTGTCGGGCACCGTCTCGGGGCTCTCGGCGAAGTTGCTGCAGACACCGGTGGCGATCGAGTAGTAGCTGCCGGCCACCCGCTCGGCGACGTGGCAGAGCGGCAGGAAAGCCAGCCGCTCGTCGCCTTCGTACCAGCTGAGCGAAAGCTCGGGATGCATGCAATGCTGCATCGTGTAGACGACGTTGCGGTGGCTGTGCATGGCGCCCTTCGGCGGCCCGGTCGTGCCCGAGGTGTAGACCAGGATGGCGAGGTCGTCGGGCTTGCGCGAGCCGACCAGCTCGTCGAACAGGCCTTCCCTGCCCTGGGCGTAGTTGCGGCCGGTCGCCATGAACTCGTCGAGCGATACGACCATGGGGTCGCTGAAGGTGGAGAGGCCTTCCATGTCGAACACCACGATCTTCTTCAGCGTCGGGCAGCGGTCGCGGACCTCGAGCGCCTTGTCGAGTTGCTCGTCGTCCTCGACGAACAGCATCGCCGTGCTCGAGTCGTTGAGCAGATACTCGATCTGCTTGGCCGAATCGGTCGGATAGATGCCCGACGAGACGCCGCCGGCGCACAGGATGCCGAAATCGGCGTAGTTCCACTCCGGCACCGTGTTGGCCAGGACCGAGCCGACATCGCCCGGGCGGAAGCCGATCGAGTGCAGCGCATAGGTGACGGCGCGCGACCGCTCCAGCCACTCGTTCCACGAGATGGCGTTCCAGATGCCGTAGAGCTTCTCGCGCATCGCCGGCTTCTCGCCGCGCGTCTTGCAGGACAGCACGAAGCTCTTGGGCAGGGTCTCGGCAACCGTCAACGTCGCTATGTGGGCCATGCTCTGCTCGCCTCCCGGGTCAGCGCCAGTTCTTCTTCTTCTTCCAGCGCCGCTCGCCGCGCGCGCTCTCTTCCTTGGCGCCAAGGTAGAATTCCTGGATGTCCTTGCTGCTCATCAGCCGCTCGCAGGTGTCGTCCATCACCACCCGGCCGACTTCGAGCACGTAGCCATAGTGCGCCGTCTCCAGCGCCATCTTGGCGTTCTGCTCGACCAGCAGGATCGAGGTTCCCTGCTCGGCGTTGACGCGCTTGATGATGCCGAAGATTTCCTTGACCAGGATCGGCGACAGCCCCAGCGACGGCTCGTCGAGCAGCAGCAGCTTCGGCCGGTTCATCAGGGCGCGGCTGATCGCCAGCATCTGCTGCTCGCCGCCGGACAGCGAACCCGCCGGCTGGTCGATGCGCTCCTTCAGCCGCGGGAAGTAGGCGAAAACGCGTTCGAGATCGCGGGCGACCTCGTCGCGGTCGTTGCGCAGGAAGGCGCCCATGGCGAGGTTCTCGCGCACCGACAGGAACGGAAAGACCTCGCGGCCCTCCGGCACGTGGCTGAGGCCCAGCCGCACGATCTTGTCGGCGTCCATGCGCTGGATGGCCCGGCCCTCGAATTCGACCGAGCCCTTCTGCGGGTCGAGCACGCCCGAGATCGTCTTCAGGATGGTCGTCTTGCCGGCGCCGTTGGCGCCCAGCACGGTGATGATCTTGCCCTGCGGCACCGACAGGCTGACGCCGCGGATCGCCATGATCGGGCCGTAGTAGCTCTCGATGTTGGAGACCTTGAGGATATCGTCGGACTTATTGGAATCAGGGGGCATGATTGCTCCGCTCAGGCGCCGAGGTAGGCCGCGATGACGTCGGGATGCGCCTGCACCTCCGACGGCGTGCCCGAGGCCAGCACCTTGCCGTAGTTCAGCGCCAGCACGCGATCCGAGACGCGATTCACCAGGGTCATGTCGTGCTCGACCATCAGCACCGTGATGCCGAGCTCGCTCCTGATGTCGCGGATCCAGAACGACATGTCGTCGGTTTCCTCGACGTTGAGGCCGGACGACGGCTCGTCGAGCAGGATCAGCTTGGGCTCCGAGCACAGCGCGCGCGCCACTTCGATCACCTTGCGCACGCCGTAAGGCAGGCCTGCGATCAGCTTGTCTCGGTAGGCCTGCAGGTCGAGGAACTCGATCACCTCCTCGACCTTGCGGCGATGGTCGCGCTCGGCGCGCCGCACCGAGGGCAGGAACAGCATCTCCTGCCACATCTGCGTCGTGGCATGGCAGTGCCGGCCGACCAGCAGGTTGGCCAGCATGCTGGCGTTCTCGAACAGCTCGATGTTCTGGAAGGTCCGCGCGATGCCGAGCTTGGCGATCTGGTGCGGCGGCAGCTCGGTGATGTCGCGGCCCTCGAAGAACAGCTTGCCCGAGGTCGGGTTGTAGAGCCTGGAAATCAGGTTGAAGATCGATGTCTTGCCGGCGCCGTTGGGGCCGATGATCGTGAAGATTTCGCCCTTCTCGACGCTGAAGCTCACGGCGTCGACCGCCTTGAGGCCACCGAACTGCAGCGAGATGCTGTCGACCGTGAAGAAGCTCATCGGTTGCGCTCCGACTTCACGTAGGTCTTCTGCCGCTTGAACGTCGCGCGCTTGTAGAGCGGGAAGAGCTGGAAGAAGAGCTTGACCTTGAGCCAGCGGCCGTAGAGGCCGTAGGGCTCGAACAGGATGAACATCATGATGATGAGGCCGTAGATCGCGCCCTTGAGGCCGGCCGCCGAGCCGATCTTCGTGAATCTCTCCTGCAGTTGCTTCGCCGCGTCCTCGGCCATGCCGAACCACGAGGCGATGCTGGCCGCCAGCACCGGGACGTCGTCCTTCAGAGCGGTCAGGAACGGATCGACCATGACCATGAAGATCGCACCCAGGATCGCGCCGTGCACGCCGAAGGCGCCGCCGATGATGATTACCATGATGAACTCGATGGAGAGCAGCAGGGTGAACATCTCCGGCGAGATGAAGGTCATCTTGTGGGCGAACAGGACGCCGGCCATGCCGGTGATGGCGGCGCTGATGGCGAACGACTTCACCTTGTAGGCCGCGAGGTCGATGCCCATCGACTTGCCGGCGGTCTCGGAGTCGCGGATGGCGACGAAGGCGCGGCCGGTGGGCGAGCGCAGCAGGTTGAGCGCCACCAGGACCGCGCCCACCAGCACCAGCAGGCAGAGGAAGTAGAAAGCCGAACTGTCGCGCGGCACCGGCATGCCGACGAGGTCGAGGGCGCGCACCCGCATGCCCTCGTTGCCGTGGGTCACCGATTCCCAGCGCGCCAGAATTTCCTCGACGATGAAGGCGAAGGCGATGGTGGCGATCACCAGATAGATGCCCTGCAGCCTGAGTGCCGGGAAGCCGACCAGCGCGCCGACCAGCCCGGTGAGGATGGCGGCGACGGGAAAATAAACGATGAACGGCACACCGAGGCTCTGCAGGAAGCCGGCGGTGTAGGCGCCGATCGCCAGGAAGGCGGCATGTCCCAGGGAGGCCTGGCCGGTGAAGCCGGTGAGGATCATCAGCGCCACGCCCACGATGGCGTAGATGAAGACGAACACGAGCTGGCTCTGCAGGTAGCTGCCGAGCAGGAAAGGGGCCGCAACTAGCACCGCCAGCAGCACGCCGTACGACCACCAGTAGCCGCTGTGCTTGAGGATGCGGATGTCCTGGTCGTAGTCGGTCTTGAAGACGAAACGCATGGGCTCAGACCTTCTTGCGCATGCTGGGGCCGAACAGGCCATGCGGCCGGACCACCAGCATGACGAGCAGCACGAGATACGGCGCGATGTCCTTCCAGCCCTGCGGCAGGTAGAAGCCGGCAAGGCTCTCGATGACGCCGATGATCAGCCCGCCGACCAGCGCGCCGGGGATCGAGCCGAAGCCGCCCAGCACCGCGGCCGGGAAGGCTTTCAGGCCCAGCACCAAGCCGACGTTCGAATGAATGAAGGTAATCGGCGCCAGCAGCACGCCGGCGCAGGCCGCGACCGCGGCGCTGATCGCCCAGATCAGGGAGACCACGCGCTTGACCGGGATGCCCATGTAGTAGGCCGCCAGCATGTTCTCCGACGTGGCGCGCATCGCCGTGCCCATGCGCGTATAGTTGAAGAAGGCGTAGAGCACGGCGCACAGGATGACCGTGGCCACGATCACCGACAGCTTGTCGTGCGCCAGCACCAGATCGCCGACCTTGAGGACGCCGGCCGAGAACGGGGTTTCGATGCGCAGATCGTCGGTGCCCCAGATCATGCCGGCAACAGAGCGCAGGAAGTAGCCGAGCCCGATCGTGGCCATGACAATGGAGAATTGCGGGTAGCCCAGGATCGGCCGGACCAGGATGCGTTCGGTCGCCATGCCGAACACCGCCATGCCGCAGACGGCGAACAGGAAGCCGAGCCAGTAGTCGATGCCCATCAGGCCGATGAAGGTGAAGACGAAGAAGCCGCCCAGCATCATCAGGTCGCCCTGGGCGAAGTTCACGACTTCGGTCGCCTTGTAGATCAGCACGAAGCCCAGCGCGATGAGGCCGTAGACGCAGCCGAGCGCGATACCGCTCACCAGCTGCTGGATGAAATCGAGCATTCTCCTACCCTGTACTCTGGCCGTTTCCCGGTCCCGTGCGTTGCTCTTCGTTGGCCCCGCTTTCGCGCAGCGCGGCCATATGACATGGCGGTGTATCCGGGAGTCAATGGATTTTCGCCGCCACCGCAGTACTGTGGGCGAACATCTGGCATCTGGCGGAGAAATCCATGTCGTTCGCCGCGCAAATCGCCCCCACCGGCGGGCCGCCGTCGCCCTTCTACACCGAGGAGCACGAAGCCTTCCGCAACACCGTCCGCCGCTTCGTCGAGCGCGAGTTGATGCCCCATGTCGGCCAATGGGACGAGGCCGAGGAGTTTCCGCGCGAGCTCTACCGAAAGGCTTCCGAGGCCGGCCTGTTGCAACTCGGCTTCCCCGAAGCCTATGGCGGGGTGCCGACGGACCCGTTCTTCGGGATCATCAAGGCCGAGGAGATGGCGCGCCACGGCAGCGGCGGTCTGAATGCCAGCCTCAACAGCCACACGATCGGCTGTCCGCCCATCGCGGCACTCGGACCGGAATGGATAAAGCGCAAGGTTCTGCCCGAAGTGCTGGCCGGCGAAAAGATTTCCGCCCTGGCCATCACCGAGCCCTCGGGCGGCTCGGACGTGGCCAACCTGAAAACCACGGCGCGCCGCGAGGGCGACCACTATGTCGTCAATGGCTCGAAGATGTTCATCACCTCGGGCATGCGCGCCGATTACTACACGGTGGCGGTGCGCACGGGAGGTCCCGGCGCGTCGGGTGTCTCGCTGCTGCTGATCGAGCGCGACCGCGAGGGCTTTGCCCGCACCAAGCTCAAGAAGATGGGCTGGTGGGCCTCCGACACCGCCCAGCTCTTCTTCGACAATGTGAAGGTGCCGGTCGAGAACCTGATCGGCGAGGAGAACCGCGGCTTCATCGGCATCATGCTGAACTTCAATCAGGAGCGTCTCGGCATGGCGGCCGGCGCCTGCGGCTATGCCAAGGTCTGTCTCGACGAGGCGATCGCCTATGCGCGCGAACGCCATACCTTCGGCAAGCCGCTGATCGCCAACCAGGTCGTGCGTCATCGCCTGGTCGACATGGCGATGCGCATCAACGCCGTGAAGTCGACGCTCGAGCTGCTGGCCTGGCGGGTCGGGCAAGGCGAGAAACCTGTTGCAGAGATCTGCATGCTGAAGAACCTCGCGACCTCGACGATGGAATTCTGCGCCAACGAGGCGATGCAGGTGTTCGGCGGCGCCGGCTACCTGCGCGGCGCCAAGGTCGAGCGCATCTATCGCGAGACCAAGGTGATGTCGATCGGCGGCGGCTCGGTCGAGATCATGAAGGATCTCGCCGCCCGACAGATGGGGCTTTAGATGGACAAGGCCGAGCGCCTCGCGCTCTTCCAGAAGTGGTTTTCCGACACGATTCCGCACAGCAAGGCGCTGGGGCTCCAGGTGATCGATGCCGGGAAGGGCTTCGCTTCGATGCGCTTGGAGTGGCGCGAGGAACTGGTGGGCAATCCCGAGACCGGCGTGCTGGCGGGCGGTCCCCTCACCGCCATGCTCGACGGTTGCTGCGGCATGTCGGTGGCGACCATGCTGAAGGCGCCGGAGCCCTTCGCGACGCTCGACCTGCGCATCGACTACGTCCGGCCGGCCGAGCCCGGCAAGGCGGTGATCGCCGAAGCCGAGTGCTATCACATCACCCGCTCGGTCGCCTTCACGCGCGCCTTCGCCCATCACGGCGATGCCAAGAACCCGATCGCCGCGGCCGCAGGAACCTTCATGCTCGGCACCAAAGGCAAGGTGACGCGCGGGCAATCAATCGGCAAAGAGGCGATCGGCGCAGAGGCCAAGACATGAGCGCGCTGCTCGAACGCCTGGCCGAGGCGCGCAAGTCGGGAGACGTCGGGCGCCTCGCCGAAGCGATCCCCTATGCGCGCTGGATGAAGATCGCGCCGGAGAATGGCACCGGCGAGCTGCTGACGCGCATGCGCTATCACGACGACCTGATCGGCAACACGTTCCTGCCGGCGATCCACGGCGGCACGCTGGGCGCCATGCTGGAGATGGCCGCGATCTTCCACCTCTTGTGGGAGACGGAGACCGAGACGGTGCCGAAGATCGTCAACATCACGGTCGACTATCTGCGCTCGGCGCGGCCGGTCGACGTCATCGCGCGCGCCACCGTCACCAAGCAGGGAAGGCGGATGGTGAACGTCTTCGTCGAGGCCTGGCAGGACGACCGGTCCAAGCCCGTCGCCACCGCCAACTCGCATTTTCTGGTGAAGTCGTCGGACGACGCGCCGCCGTCGCTCTGAGTTTCATCGAACCGCGGGCCTCCAGGCCCGCCTCGTCGCATGAGCGGGCCTGGAGGTCGGCGGTCCGGAAGAGGTCAGCCCAGCGGATGGGCGAGGTCGATGCCGTAGGTCTTGGCGTTGCGCGACATGTAGGCATCGCGTGGCGCCACCGGCTCGCCGCGCAGCGCCGCGGCCAGCATGTCGAGATAGGTGTGCCAGCCCATGGCATTCAGCTTCACGAAGCGCTCGAGCACGGGAAGATGGGTGAGGGTGAGGGCGGTGTCGTCGGCCGCAGGCTTCAGGTCCAGGGTCAGGTATGACTCCGGGTAGGGCGAGATCTCGTCGCCGGGATTGAACACGTTCCAGCTGTAGGTGAGCCGCTGGCGTGGCAGGCACTGCGTGACGGTGCCGCGGATGTGGCCGCCCATCAGTTCGACGGCGCCGCCGACCCTGGCTTCTATGCGACCTTCGCCATACCAGCCCGGCAGCAGAGCCACCTCGGTCAGCATCCGCCAGGCGTGCTCGACCGGGCCGGGCAGCAGGCGCTCGAAGCGCACCATATGCGCATGGGTGAATTGCGCGCCTTCGCTCATGGACTTTCCCGTCTCTTGCAGTAAAGAACGCCCGGCATGGATTACGATTCCTTCAGGACGCCGAACGACGCCATCGTGCGCGACGGCGCCGATTTCGAAGCCTACCGGCGACCGGGCGACCTGATCGATTCAGAGCACCCCGGAATCGTGGCCTATGCAAGGCGCGTGGCGGGAGAAGGCTCCGACCGCGAGCGGGCGCTCCGGCTCTACTACGCGGTGCGCGACGATCTCCGGTACGACCCCTACAACACGCCGATGAAGCGCGAGGCCTATCGTGCCAGCACGACGCTGGCGGCGGGGCACGGCTACTGCGTCAACAAGGCGGGCGTCATGGCCGCCGTCTGCCGGGCGGCCGGCCTCCCGGCCCGCGTCGGCTATGCCGACGTGCGCAACCATATGACGACCAAGCGACTGGCCGAGCTGATGGGCAGCGACGTGTTCTTCTATCATGGCTACACCGACGTCTGGCTGGACGGGCGATGGGTGAAGGCGACGCCGGCGTTCAATCGGGAACTCACGGAGCGCTTCGGCCTGAAGCCGCTCGAGTGGGATGCGGTGGGCGATTCGATCTATCACCCGTTCGATCTCGGCGGCCGGCGCCACATGGAGTATCTCGCCTACCGCGGCGTGTTTGCCGACATCCCGTTCGACGAAATCCGCGACGCGTTCCGCCATTACTATCCGCGCATGACGCGGGAGCAGGAGCAGATGCCGCTCGAGGGTGGGCTGGGTGGAGACTTCGGTGCCGAGGGTGCTTCGGAAGCGAAATCGAAGTGACGCTGACGCCGCGATCGACCGCCTACATTGCCCTGCTGGTGGCGTTGGGCAGCTTCGGCCCACTCACCATGAGCATCTATACGCCGGTCATGCCGTCGGTCGGCCACGATCTCGTGTCGAGCCCCGACAGCGTGAAGCTCACGCTCACGACCTACATGCTGGGCTTCGCGGTCGGCCAGCTTTTCTACGGCCCGCTCAGCGATCGCTACGGCCGCCGCCCGGTGCTGATCGGCGGGTTGCTGTTCTTCACCGTGACGACCTTCGCCTGCTCCTTCGCCTCGTCGATCGGCGACCTCATCGTGCTCCGCATCCTGCAGGGGCTGGGGGCCGCGTCCGGATCGGTGCTGGGTCGCGCCCTGACGCGCGATGCCTACACTTTCAAGGAAATGCCGCTGGTCATGAGCTGGATCTCGCTCGGACAGAACATCGCGCCGTCGCTGGCGCCGACGGTCGGCGGCTTCCTCGGAGAGTGGCTGAGCTGGCGGGCGACCTTCTGGTTCGTGGGCGGCTTCGGCACGATCCTGCTCGTGGTTGCCACGCTCGGCCTCGGCGAGACCAACAAGTACCGCAGCGATCGCGTCGACCTCGGCAGCCTGCTGCGCGGCTCCGGCGAGATGCTGCGCGACCGCCGCTTCCTCGGCCACATCCTGCCGCTCGGCTTCGCCTTTGCGCTCAACTTCGGCATGCTGGCGGGCGTGCCCTTCATCCTGCAGGAGAGCCTGGGCTTCTCGCCCAAGGAATTCGGGCTGATCGTGCTGCTGTCGGTCGGCGGCTTCACCGCCGGCACCTTCGTCAACAACCGGCTGATCGGCCGCGTGGCGCCCACGACCGTCATCCGCTTCTCGGGCTGGTTCCACATCGCGGCACTGGCCGTCATGGCGGCGCTTTCGCTGTCGGCAATCGTCACCTGGTGGGCGATCGTCGGCCCGCACATGCTGTTGAGCTTCGGAACCGGCCTGATGGTGGCCAATGCCAATGCTGGCGCCGTCGGCATGTATCCCAAGCTGGCCGGCACCGCCTCGTCGCTGGCCGGCCTCGCGCAGATGGGCATGGGCGCCATGGGCACTGTCACGGTCGCGATCCTGTCGGTGATCGGCAGTCGCTACATCGCCATGCCGTTGGTGGTCGGGCTCGTGCCATTTGCAGTCGCCACGCTGCTGAGCGCGCGGCTGTTGCGTGCGGGCACGGGTGCCCCGAAACTGGACTCGTAAAGCAGGGAGAAGGCGATGACGAACATGCTGAAGGACAAGGTCGTGCTGGTGACCGGCGCGGGCGGCGGTATCGGCCGCGAAATGGCGCTGCTGGCGGGGCGCGAGGGCGCAAGTGTCGTGGTCAACGACCTCGGCGGCGCGGTCGACGGCGAAGGCGGCGGCAGCACGACACCGGCGCAGAAGGTCTGCGACGAGATCGTGGCAGCCGGCGGCAAGGCGGTTCCCAACGGCGACAGCGTGACCGATCCGGCCGGCGCCGAGCGCATGGTCAAGGCGGCAGTCGAGAACTTCGGCAGGATCGACGGTGTCATCAACAACGCCGGCATCCTGCGCGACCGCATCTTCCACCGCATGAGCCACATGGACTGGAAGATGGTGATCGATGTCCATCTGAACGGCGCCTTCAACGTCAGCCGCGCCGCCGCCAACTATTTCAAGGAACAGAAGTCGGGCGCCTTCGTGCACTTCACCTCGACCTCGGGCCTGGTCGGCAACTTCGGCCAGGCGAATTACTCGGCGGCCAAGATGGGCATCATCGGTCTCTCGCGCTCGATCGCCCTCGACATGGCGGCCTTCAACGTCCGCTCCAACTGCATCTCGCCCTTTGCCTGGACGCGCATGATCGGTACCATTCCCGCCGATACGCCGGCCCAGGTGGCGCGCCTGGAGCGCTCCAAGAAGATGACCCCGGCCAAGATCGCGCCGATGGCTGTGTTCCTGCTGTCGGATGCCGCCCATGCCGCCGGCGTCAGCTCGCAGATTTTCGGGGTGCGCATGAACGAGATCATGCTGTTCAACGCCAACCGCCCGGTCCGGTCCGTGCATATGTCCGAGGGATGGACGCTCGAGGCGATCGACGAGATCGCCGTGCCGGCGATGAAGCCCTACTTCACCGACCTCAAGCGCTCGCCCGAGTACTTCACGTGGGATCCGATCTGATGGCGGTCGACAAGATGAAGAACGAACCCAAGATCGACGCCGACGAAGTGTTGGGCGGCATCGTCGAGTGGGTGTCGATCGAAAGCCCGAGCCACGACGCCAAGTCGGTCAACAAGGTGGTCGATCATGTCGAGGGCCAGTTCCGCGACCTCGGGCTGAAGCTCGACCGCATGCCCGGCGTCGATGGATTCGGCGATATACTGGAGTGCAAAACGCAGCCGGGCTGGAACGAGGGAGGCGAAGGCAAGGGCATCCTGGTGCTGGCCCATCTCGATACCGTGCATCCCATCGGCATGATCGAGAAGGAGCTGAAGGTGCGGCGCGAGGGCGACAGCATCTTCGGGCCCGGCATCTACGACATGAAGGCCGGCGGCTACATCGCCTACTATGCGCTGCGCCACCTGATCCGCCAGGGCAAGAAGACCAAGCTGCCCGTGACGTTCCTGTTCATCCCCGAGGAGGAGGTCGGCAGCCCGACCTCGCGCGCGCGCATCGAGGAAGCGGCCAGGGGCCACAAATACGCGCTGGTCATGGAGCCGGGCCGCGACGGCGACAAGGTCGTGACCTCGCGCAAGGGCGTCGGCCGCTTCACGCTCACCGTGAAGGGCAAGGCCGCGCATGCCGGCGTGCGCCACCAGGATGGCCGCAGCGCCATCCTCGAAATGGCGAAGCAGATCTTGCGCATCGAGGGCAAGACCGACTATGCCCGCGGCATCACCTGCAATGTCGGCCTGATCAAGGGCGGCAGCGGCGTGAACGTAACGCCGTCGGAATGCACGGTCGAGGTCGATCTGCGCGTGCCCAACATGGCGCTGGCCGAGGAGATGACCCACTGGTTCCTCGGCCTGGAACCGATCGGTCCCGAGGTCACGCTCGCGGTCGAGGGCGGCATGAACCGGCCGCCCTACCAGAAGGACGCCGGCATCGCCGATCTCTTCGGCAAGGCGCAGGCGATCTATCGCGAGATCGGCAAGGAGCTGGCCGACGTGCCGCTCACCGGCGGCGGCAGCGACGGCAACTTCACCGCCGCACTCGGCATCCCGACGCTCGACGGGCTGGGCGCCGACGGCAAGGGCGCGCATGCCATCGACGAGCAGATCTATTATTCGTCGCTGGTGCCGCGCACCTATCTCTGCGCGCGGCTGCTGGAGACGCTCGACTGATGGCCACGCTCTACCATGTGCCCACCTCGCGCTCGCTGCGCGTGCTGTGGGCGCTGGAGGAGATGGGCGCTGCTGCCGCCGTCGAGGTGAAGTCGCTGGGTGTCCGGCCGCGGCTGCAGGCGCCCGAGTACCTCGCGATCAACCCGTCCGGCACGCTGCCCGCCCTGATCGATGGCCACCGGGCGATCTACGAGTCCTTGGCGATCTGCGAATATCTGGCGGCCCGGCACGGCTCCGATCTGATCGTCGGGCCGGACGAGCTAGAGCGGCCGGAATTCGTGCAATGGCTGTTGTACGGCGAAGCGACGCTGCAGGCGCCGATTTCGGCGATGGCGCGTGTCGGTCGCATCCGGAACAAGACGCAGGAGATGCAGGCCGGCATCGACGCCGTGCGGGCCGACGAGCGCCACACCCTCTCGATGCGGCTCAAGCTGCTCGAGCAGCGGCTGGAAGGTCGCGCCTTCCTGGTGGCCGGGCGGATGACGCTCGCCGACATCTCGGTCGGCTATCCGCTTTTCAACCTGGGAAAGCCGGACTTTGCCTCGTTGCTCGGTTCCCGCGCGGCGGCCTATCGTGAGCGCCTGCTTGCGCGGCCCGCATTCCAGCGCGCCGCAGCGATTCCCTGACCTTTAGTAAGCGGCGGTGAAGCGCTTGCGGGTGTGCTTGGGCTTTTCGATCTCGTCGACGATGGCGATGGCGAAGTCCTCGCGGCTGATGCGGCTCTCGCCCTTGGAGTCGACGAGGAACTGATCGAGGCCGAGGCGGAACTTGCCGGTGCGCGTACCGGCCGGGATCGCCGCCGCGGGCGACACCGCGGTCCACTCCAGGTCCTTGATCGCGCGGATGGCTTCGAGGGCCAGCATCGCCGGCTTCGAGGTCGGCGGCTGTACGCCCTTTTCAATCATGTGGTCGAAATGGGTTCGGCCGTCCTTGCGGATCAGGCTGCCGGCGCCGACGACGAACAGCGCGCGCTTGACGCCCGACTTGCGGATCGTGTCGATGATCCGGTTGACGTCGTTCTCGTTCCATTTGACCGACACCACGACGACATCGTGGCCCTTAAGGACCTGAGCCAATACGACGGGATCGGTCGTGCTCGCGGCCTTGACCGTCATGCCGGGACGCGCGGTGAGTTTGCGCGGGTCGCGCGTGATGGCGGTCACCGTATGCGAACGGGAGAGCAACTCGGCGAGCACGCGGCTGCCGATGTTCCCGGTGGCGCCGATCAGGGCGATGTTGCTCATGGGGTCGTTCCTTTCATCAGGTCGCGTAGCGCCGCGATCGTGGCAGACGGCGCTTCTTGCGGCACGTTGTGGCCGACGCGAGGGATCAGGCGCCGTTCATAGACGCCGGTGAAAAATTTCGTGTTGCCGTCGGCCTGCGGTGCCGGCCCGACGCCGTCGTGGCCGCCGTGCAGGTTGATCGTCGGTACGGCGATCGTGGGCTGGGCGGCCAGCCGTTGCTCGATGCCGGCGAGCGCCGGGTCGCCTGGCGCGTAGCCGTAGCGGTGGCGATAGGACTGGATCACGACATCGACGAAGTCGGGATTGTCGAACGACACGGCGGTTCTCTCGAAGGTCGCCTCGTCGAAGCGCCACTCGGGCGACCACAATTTCCAGAGCAGCCGGCAGATGTCCCGGCGGTCCTTTGTGAGGCCGGCGCGGCCGCGTTCGGTGTGGAAGTAATACTGATACCAGAAGCGATGCTCCTGCTCGGCAGGTGCGGGCTCGGCCGAGCGGGCGATGTTCTGGATGTTGTAGCCGGTAGAACTCATCAGGCAGCGCACCCGCTCGGGCCACAGCGCCGCCACGATGCAGGCGGCGCGGCCGCCCCAGTCGTACCCGGCCAACGCCGCCAGGCCGACGCCCAGTGCGTCCATGAACTGCAGCAGGTCGTGGCCAAGCGCTGCCTGTTCGCCCGAGCGCGGGGTGGCAGCGCTCAGGAAGCGGGTCGGCCCGTAGCCGCGCAGGTAGGGCACGAGCACGCGGCAGCCGTCGGCCGCCAGCGCGGGCGCTACTTCGTCGAAGCAGCGGACATCGTAGGGAAAGCCGTGCAGCAGAATGACCACGGGCCCCCTGGAGGGGCCGTGTTCTTCGTAGGCGACGTCGAGAACGTCGGTGCGGATGGTCCGGCTCTGCATGCGATTCGCAAGATAGCGGCTTGCCGGCGGCGTTGACAGTGCCGAGACGCGCGCTCAGTTTTTCGCGCGGAGGGCGGCATGAACGCGACCGTTGCCAAAATCAGCGTCTATTTGACGCCCGAGCAGATCCGGCAGCTTCGCGGCAAGTCGGATCTCGTGGGCGCGTTGCTGGTTTTGCACGCCTGGGCGCTGATCGCCGGCAGCATGGCGCTGTTCGTATGGTGGCCCAATCCCCTCACTTTCCTGCTCGCCGCGATGGTGATCGGCGGCCGTCAACTCGGCCTTGCCATCCTGATGCACGATGCCGCTCACGGATTGCTGTTCGCCAACCGCCGGCTGAACGACAGCGTGGGAAGCTGGCTCTGCGCCTATCCTGTCTTCACCAGCCTGGCGCTCTACCGGCCCTATCACCTGCAACATCATCGATTCACGCAGCAGCCCGAGGACCCGGACCTGGGGCTTTCGGCGGCGTTTCCGATCAGCCGCCGGAGCCTTCGCCGCAAGATCCTGCGCGACCTCACCGGGCAGACGGCCTACCTGCGGCGGGGCGAGCAGATCGGGCGCGCCCTGGGACCGGCCGATCTCGGCCTCGGGACGCGGCTGGGCAATCTCTGGCGCAGAGAGAAGGGACCGATCGCCACGAACCTTGCCCTATTGGGGACGCTCGCCGCGCTGGGCTACTGGTGGCTCTATCCAGTGCTGTGGTTGCTGCCGCTCGCGACCTGGTACCAGCTCGTGAGCCGGATCCGGAACATCGCCGAGCATGCGGTCGTTCCCGACAACGACGACCCCTTGTGCAATACGCGCACGACGCATGCCAATCCTATGATCCGGCTCCTCTTGGCGCCCTATTGGGTGAACTACCATCTTGAACACCATTTGTTCATGTTCGTGCCGTGTTGGCGCCTGCCGGCCGCCCATCGTTTCCTGCTGACCGGCAGCGGCGGACGGCGAATGGAGTTGAAACCAGGCTATCTGGCCGTCCTTCGTGCGGCGACATCGGCCTTCGGGCATGCGCCGCGGCAAGCCGGTGCGCGTGGCATGACTCAGCACATCTGAAACCATAGTTGTTCTGGCGACCGTGCCCCGATCGGCGCTAGTATTCGTCCTGCTAAAGCTGCGCAATGGGGAGACAAGATCATGATCAAGAAACTTTTGGCCGTCGTCGCGGCTGCGTTCCTTCTGGGCGCCTGCGACGAGCCCGCGCCACAGGCGGCAGCGCCGCCGCCGCCACCGGTTAAAAATTTCCTGGTGTTCTTCGACTTCGACAAATCGTCCCTGACGCCGCGCGCCATGGACATCGTGAAGGAAGCGGCTGCGACCGCCAAGTCCGGCCAGAACGCGCGCCTGACCTGCACGGGCCACACCGACACTTCGGGACCGGCGAACTACAACATGGCGCTGTCGCTGCGCCGCGCCAACACGGTCAAAGCGGCGCTGGTGCGTCAGGGCGTGCCCGCCGACACGATCACGGTCGTGGGCCGGGGCGAGACGGCGTTGTTGGTGGCAACCAAGGATGGTGTCCGCGAGCCGCAGAACCGGCGCGTCGAGATCGTCATCCAGTAGCTTCTTTGGAGTTCAACGGAAAAAGGCGGTCCCTTCGGACCGCCTTTTTTGTCGCCTGCTCCGTTACTGCGCGGGGCAGGGGAAGATGTTCATTTCCGGCCCGAGATCGAACGGCGGCGGAACCTCGTTCAACGACGACACCTTGGGGTCCAGTGCCCAATCGAGCGCACGCTTGCTGCGCGAGCAGAATTCGCGGTCGGTCGGGGCGCGCTGCGCCGTGCGGTTCGCCACCTCGGTGACGAACACATCGACGTTCAACCGCTTGCGCCGGGCGACTTCCGACAGCGCGCGCGAGTTGCTGCTGAGCTCCGACTGGTACTTGCCGATGAAGGATCCATACTGCGCCTCGAAGGCGCGGCTGCCGCCGGGGTTCTGGCACTGCAGGGTCGCCACCACGAGTTCCTGCTGCACCATGCGTGCACGAACGACCGCCAGGTCGGCGGCATTGTAGCAATAGGCCCGGATGTTGCCCGCGGGCGGGGTCGGCGGAACGGGCGCCTGATAGTCGGGCGCTGCAGCCTTTTGCACGGGCGCCGTGGTTTTGGCCTGGTTCGTACAAGCACCCAAAGCCAGGATCCCCGCCACCAGTATCGTCGCCTGCGAAAGCATCTTGATCATTCGTACACTCCCAACGCGTTGGCCGGAAACCGCCAGCGGGTACAACAGTTAGACGCGTGTTTCAAACCCAATTACCGGCCGGAGCCGCACGGAGGGCGGCGGGGTGCGAAAAAGCTGGATATTTTCAGTGTATGGCCCTGGTTGTCGGTCGTCGTCATGGGCGGTGCAAAGCGGAATACCCCGGGCGCTCGAGGAGAGATGCCTGAGTGAGGGCGGCGCGGACCAGCGGCATGCGGTCGTTGCCGAAGAACATGTCGTCGCCGACGAAGATCGTCGGGCTGCCGAAGCCGCCGCGGGCGATCAGCTCGTCGGTGTTGGCGCGCAGCCGCGCCTTGCACCCATCGGTCTCGATGCCGGCAAAGAACTGCTGGCGCTCGATCCCGGCACGCTTGGCGATGTCGGCCAGCACGTCCTCCTTGGAAAGATCGCGGTCGTCGCCCCAGTAGGCCTCGAAGGCGGCCGTCGCGTAAGGCGCGAGCTTGCCCTCGTCGAGGGCGACGAAGGCGCCGCGCATGCATTTCACGCTGTTCACCGGAAAGACGGTGGGCGGGAACTTGATCGCGAGTCCAAAGAGCCTGGCCCAGTCCTGCATGTCCTTCAGGCTATAGGCATGCTTCAGCGGATTGGGCTTGGCGCGGTTGTCGTAGACGCTCTGGTTGACCGCGTTGAACACGCCGCCGACCAGGATGGGCTTCCACGCAATTTCCGCGCCGATTTCGGCCGCGAGCGGTTGCACGGCGTGAAAAGCGAGATAGGTCCAGGGGCTGGAGCAGTCGAAGTAGAAGTCGAGCTGGCGCGCCATTTCGTCTCTCCACCGTCGGTTCGCCTTGTCGATGCCACAAGCGACGCGTATCTTGCAAATCCATGACGGTACCGGCTTTACAGCCTAAGAAGATTGCTTCCAAGAAAATCGCAATCGTCGTGCATCAGGAACACTCCAGGCCCGGACGGGTCGGGGTCCTCCTCGAGAAGCGCGGATACGAGCTTCACCGCCTTTGCCCGAATCTCGGCTGCGACCTCCCTGAAGACATGTCCGACTATGCCGGCGTGGTCATCTTCGGCGGGCCCATGTCGGCCAACGATTGCGGCACCCTGGCCGGCATCAAGTGCGAACTGGAGTGGATCCCGAAGGTGGTCGAGGCGGGCGTGCCTTTCCTCGGCCTTTGCCTGGGCGCGCAACTGCTGACGCGCGCCGTCGGCGGTCGCGTCGGGCCACATCCCGAAGGGCTGGTCGAGATCGGCTATGTCGACGTCGAGCCCACCGAGGCCGGACGCGAGTGGATCGAGGCGTCGATGAAAGTCTACCAGTGGCATCGCGAAGGCATGCACGTGCCGGACTGCTGCGAGCTGCTCGCTACCAACGACCGCTATCCCGTCCAGGCCTTTCGCTACGGCAGCAACGCCTTCGGTTTCCAGTTTCACCCCGAAGTGACATTGGAGATGAAAGAGATCTGGACGCTGAAGGCTGCGGAGCGTCTAAAAATGCCAGGCGCCCAGCAGCGCGGTGTGCACCTCTCAATGCACTCGCTCTACGATCCGCCGCTCGATCGCTGGATCGACGGCTTCCTCGATCGCTGGCTGGCGACGGACACTAGAGCCACGAACTGATTTCCTCGAGCGGCTTTCGCAAGCCGCCATGCACGGGAACCCGGCAATCCTTCCGGGGATATCCGACGGCCAGCAGGATCGTCGGCTTTTCCCATGCCGGCCGGGCGCAGATCTCGTTGAGAAAGCTCATCGGACTCGGCGTATGGGTAAGCGTCGCAAGCCCCGCATTGTGCAGGGCGGAGATCAGGAAGCCCGTGGCGATCCCGACCGACTCGGGCACGTAGTAATGCTTCACCGTGCGCCCATCGGGTCGCGTCCCCGATTTCTGGGCGAAGATCGCGATCAGCAGGGGCGCATCTTCGAGGAAGGGCTTGTCGGCATCGGTTCCGAGCGGCGCCAGCGCTTCGAGCCATTCCTTGGGCGCGCGGCCATTGTAGAAGGCGCGTTCCTCGGATTCGGCGGCAATGCGAATGCGCTTCTTCGATGCCGGGTCTTCGATGACGGCGAAATGCCAAGGCTGAAGATTGGCGCCGGACGGCGCCGTGCCGGCCGTAAGCAAGCACGTCTCGATCACTTCGCGCGGCACCGGCCGGCGTTCGAAGTCGCGCACCGTGCGCCGCCGCCTCAAATCGGCATGGAAGGCCAGGGCGCGTTCCGCCATTTCTTCCGGCGCATAGCTTCGATAGTCGGGAAGGGGCTCCCAGACGGGTTCGACCACGATGAAACCTCCTGTGTCCAGCGCCGAACTCTAGCGGTGGCGATGGCCGGGCGCACCCGCTTGGGCTAGGGTTCGGCGAAAGCTTGGGAGGCGCTGTAATGTCTGGTGCTCTGATCTTCGTCATCGCGCTCGTGATCGTGGCACTGGTGCTGGTCTTTGCCGGCGTGAAGACCGTGTCGCAGGGAACCAACTGGACCATCGAGCGGTTCGGCCGCTACACCCGCACGCTGCAGCCAGGCCTGCACCTCATCGTGCCCTTCGTCGACACGATCGGCCGCAAGATGAACATGCAGGAGAACGTCCTCGACATTCCCGGGCAGAAAGTCATCACCAAGGACAATGCCACCGTCCAGGTCGATGCCGTCGCCTTCTACCAAGTGATCGACGCGGCGCGGGCCGCTTACGAGGTCCAGAACCTCCACCTCGCCATGACCAACCTGGCGCTGACCAATATCCGCTCGGTCATGGGCAACATGGCGCTCGACGAGGCGCTGTCCAAGCGCAACGAGATCAACAACACGCTGCTCGCCGTCATCGATCAGGCGACCGGCCCGTGGGGCGTGAAAGTGCTGCGCATCGAGGTCAAGGACATCGCGCCACCCGAGGATATCGTGGTTGCGATGGGCCGGCAGATGAAGGCCGAGCGCGAGAAGCGCGCCACCATCCTCGAGGCCGAGGGCGTACGCGAATCGAGCATCCAGCGAGCCGAAGGCGAGAAACAGTCGGCCATCCTGACCGCCGAGGGTCGCCGCGAAGCAGCGTACCGCGACGCCGAGGCGCGCGAGCGGCTGGCCGAGGCCGAGGCGAAAGCCACCTCCGTCGTGGCGGCGGCGATCGCCGGCAACGGCGTGCAGGCGACCAACTACTTCCTCGGCACGAAGTACGTCGAGGCGCTGGCCAAGATGGGCTCGAGTCCCAACGCCAAGGTGTTCTTCCTGCCTGTCGAGGCGGCGGGAGTCATGGCCTCGATCGCCGGCATCGGCGAACTCGCCAAGGAGGCGCAGGCGCGCGGCGTCGAGGCCGCAGCCCGTCCGCGCGGTTCGGTTCCCAACGCGGGCTAGGCCATGATGGGTTTCAAGATCGTCTTCTGGTACTGGTGGGCGCTCGCCGCCGTGCTGCTCGTCTTCGAAATGATGCTGCCGGGCGTCGTCTTCCTCTTCCTGGCGATCGGCGCGGCCGCTGCTGGGTTCGCGCTGCTGATCGCGTCCGACCTGTCGCTCGAACTGCAGCTCGTGATCTTCGCTATCGTCTCGGTGGTCTCGGCGGTGGGGCTCCGGCGCACGCTGCGGCGGCTGCAGCATATCGACGCCCCGACATCGACGCTCAACGCGCGCGGCGAAGCGCTGGTCGGCCAGATCTTCGTGCTCGACGCACCGATCCTGAACGGCCGGGGGCGGGTGAAGCTGGGCGACGGCAGCTGGACCGTCACTGGGCCGGACATGGTGGCGGGCGCCAGGGTGCGCGTGGCGGCCGTGAGCGGCACCGAACTGGCGGTCGTTCCGGCGCCGTAGCCCGTCTTGCCAATACTTAACTAATAAGTTAAGTATTTGGTGAATTCGGGAGGATCGGCATGGAACGGCCTTACGGTTGGGTGATCGTCGCCGCGGGTGCGCTGATGGGCTGCGTCGCGATCGGCGCGATGTTCTCGCTGGCGGTCTTCCTGCAACCCATGTCCGATGCGACGGGCTGGTCGCGCACCGGCATCTCGACCGCCATGACGCTCGATTTCCTCACCATGGGCATCGCGGCCTTCGGCTGGGGCGCGCTCACCGACCGCTTCGGCCCGCGCATCGTCGTGCTGGCGGGCGCGCTCCTTCTGGGCCTGGGCATCGTGCTGTCGAGCCACGCCACCAGCCTTCTCGAGTTCCAGCTCATCTACGGCGTGCTGGTGGGCGTCGCCGCCGGCGCCGTCTTCGCGCCGATGATGGTCACGGTCACGGGCTGGTTCAACAAGCACCGCAGCCTTGCCGTCTCGCTCGTGTCGGCCGGCATGGGCATGGCGCCGATGACGATTTCGCCGTTCGCCCAGTGGCTGATCTCCTCCTACGACTGGCGCACTGCGCAACTTGTGATCGGGATCATGGCCTGGGTGTTGCTGATCCCGGCGGCGCTCCTGGTACGCCGCGCGCCGGTCGCTACCGCCGCGGCCTCTGGCGCGCCTGCCGAGGGCGGCGAGAGCATGACCGTCGGGCGGGCACTCCGCTCGCCGCAGTTCATCGTGCTCTCGCTCACCTTCTTCTGCTGCTGTGCCGCCCATTCCGGCCCGATCTTCCATACGGTGAGCTACGCGCTCGCCTGCGGCATTCCGGCGATGACGGCGGTGACGATCTACGGCGTGGAGGGCCTCGCCGGCCTGGGTGGCCGCATCCTGTTCGGCTTGCTCGGCGACAGGTTCGGCGCCCGGCGTGTGATCGTGGCCGGCCTCATGGTCCAGGCGCTGGGCGCGGGAAGCTACTACTTCACGCGCGGCGTCGGGGAGTTCTATGCCGTCGCCATCCTGTTCGGCATTGCGTATGGCGGCGTGATGCCGCTCTACGCCGTGATCGCGCGCGAGTATTTCCCCATGCGCATCATGGGTACGGTGTTCGGCGGCGCGGCCATGATCTCGAGCCTCGGCATGGCACTGGGGCCGGCCGCCGGCGGCTGGATCTTCGATACTTTCGGAGGCTACGGCTTCCTCTACATCGGCTCGTTCGGCATCGGCCTTGCCGCCGTGGCCATCGCGCTCGCCTTTCCGCCGTTCCCGTCGGAGGCACGGAGGCGGCTGCAGCCGGCCTAGATCGCGCGCCGCCAGACGATCTTCTGCGTTCGTCCGGTGCCGGCGGCGAAGTCCGGGCCCGACAGGGTCAGTCGGTCGCCGTCGAACTCGATGTGCCGGGTGGAGGTCACGCCGATCAGGGCGGGGTTGGTCGAGACCTCGATCGAGTGGAACACGGTGGCGTCGCGCACCTCGTAGCGGCCGGCATAGGCGAAGGCCTCGCCGAAGGCCGCGGCGCGTTCCGCGTCCGACTCGGGCGCCTTTGCCGTCCGGCCGCCGCGCATGAGCGTGGCGCTCACCTGGCCGCCTGAGGTGTAGAGGATGAGGCCTTCGGCGTTGCGGCCGAGCGGAAACTCTTCCGGCCGACCGTCGTCGTGGACGAACGACCAGCTTTGCAGGCGCCAGCCGCCCAGGAGATTTTTTGCCGTGATGGTCATGCGCGGCGCAAGGTGATGATGGTGACCTCGCCTCGGCAGTTGAAGCGGACCGGTGGTTCGGAGACGCCGAGGCCGGCGCTGGTGTAGCCGGTCATGCAGCCCTGGCGCCACAGGCCGGTGGCGGCGTGCCGGCATCGCGTCAATTGCGTAAACACGGGTTTTCCTCCGGGCAGGCAGATCTGTCCGCCATGTGTATGGCCGGAGACATAGAACGCATAGCCCGCTTCGTCGGCGACATCGGCCATTTCGGCGGAATGAACGAGGGCGATGCGGCATTCGCTCCCCCGATCCTTGTCCTCGTGGTCATGAAAAGCCGCGCGTGCCGCGTCGGTATAGAAGTTGTGAACATCGTCGAGGCCGGTGATGCGCAGGCGTTCGCCGCCGCGCTCGATTGCGCGCGAACGATTGACCAGGACTGCGAAGCCCTTGTCTTCGAGCAGGGCAGCCATTTCCACCGGATCGTGATTGCCAAGGATGGCGAGCCGGGGCCCGTGCACGCGAACGTCCTGCAAGGCCTGCATCAGCAGTTCGACCGAGTAGGCGATCGAGGCAGGCGGCGAGCCGTGGATGTCCCCCGTCAGGGCAAGCAGATCGACCTCGACACCCGTCAGCACGCGGCGGGCGGCATCCACGAGCTCTGGAAGAACGTCCAGATGCGTGTCGCTGATCTGCAGGATGCGATAGCCGTCGAAGGACAGCGGAAGGCCGGGCAGCGCCACGTCGATTTCGACGCGTCTCACGTCGAGCGCATTACGCCGGCCCAGCGCCTGCAGCGGCGTGAGCCGCAAGCCCAGGGCAAAAGCCGCGAGGAGCCGGTTGAACAATGCCTTGCGCCACCTGGTGCGGGGCCCGGCGGGGCTAATCCAGTGGCGGCTCTGCGCGATGCCGCGGCGAGTTGCCGCCCAGTGCTCGCTCCGGGTCATGGACTACCGCTCATGGGGCTAGGCCAGCGGCTCGGCTTTCTCGATGAACGCTTCCAAGGCCCGCTCGTGCGGGGCCAGGTCGAAGCCCTGGGCCGCGATCCAGTCGTCGTTGTAATAGGTATGGCCGTAGCGCTCGCCACTGTCGCAGATCAGTGACACCAGAGAACCCTTGAGGCCGTCGGCGCGCATGCGCGAGGCCAGCATGCAGAGCGCGTAGAAGTTGGTTCCCGACGAACCGCCGACCTTGCGCCCGAGCTGGCGCGAGAGCACGCGCATGGCGGCGAGCGAAGCGACGTCGGGCACGCGCATCATGCGATCGATCACATTGGGCACGAACGACGGCTCGACCCGCGGTCGCCCGATGCCCTCGATACGCGACGGCCGATCGCAGGTTGCCTTGGCGTTGCCCGTGGCAAAGGCCTCGAAGAACGCCGAATGCTCCGGATCGGCGACACAGAGGCGCGTCGGGAAGCGCTTGTAGCGGATGTAGCGGCCCAGGGTGGCCGACGTGCCGCCCGTGCCGGCGCTCATCACGATCCATGTCGGGACCGGATAGCGTTCGCGGCTCATCTGCTCGAAGATCGATTCGGCGATGTTGTTGTTGCCGCGCCAGTCGGTGGCGCGCTCGGCATAGGTGAACTGGTCGACATAGACGCCGCCCAGTTCGGTCGCGAGCTCCTCGGCCTCCGCGTAGATGCCCTTGCCGTCGGACACCAGATGGCATTTGCCGTGCTGACGCTCGATCTCCTGGATCTTTTCGGCCGAGGTCGACGCCGACATCACGGCATGGAAGGGCAGGCCGAGCAGGCGGGCGAAATAGGCTTCCGAGATCGCCGTCGACCCCGAGGAGGCCTCGACGATCGGCGTGTCGTGGCGGATGCGGCCGTTGCAGATGCCGTAGAGGAAGAGGGAGCGCGCCAGCCGGTGCTTCAGGCTGCCGGTCGGATGCGTCGACTCGTCCTTCAGGTAAAGGTCGATTCCGTCCAGCGCCGGCATGTCGAGGCGCAGCAGATGGGTATCGGCCGAGCGCCGCTGGTCGTTCTGGATCAGCTCCAGGGCGTGGCGTGCCCACTCGGCATCGTCGTGCCGGGCGGTCGCTTCGTCGAGAAGCCGAGGACCGGTCACGTCAGCCCCCGATCAGGCTCTTCGCGATCATGCAGTGGATGCCCTTGTTGCCGTCCACCGTCTGCGTGACGTGCAGGTCGGCCTGCAGGCTGCACAGCATGTAGGCGTCCTCGGGCTTCAGGCCGGTCCTGGCGCAGATCAGCCGGATCATGTCGCGCAGCGCCTCCTTGGCGGCGTCGTCGAGATCCTGGTCGAAGCCATGGGTGATCCAGTGCGTGGCCGTCTCGGCGCGCGGATTGTTGAGCTTCATGTCCTTGCGCACGGTGAAGCGGAAGGTGCCGCTGAGCGAGGTTTCGAGCGCCGTCAGGTTCACCTCGCCGTCGCCCTGCACGCCGTGGCCGTCGCCGGTCGAGAACAGGCCGCCCGGCGCGAACACCGGCAGGTAGACCGTCGTGCCGACATTGAAGTGCTTGTTGTCGATGTTGCCGCCGAAGGCGCGCGGCTCGACCGAGCTGCACTGGCCCCATTCCGGCGGCGGCGCCACGCCCATGATGCCGAAGAACGGGTTGAGCTTGACCTCGAGGCCCCACGGCATGGTGCAGACGCCGCGGTTCGAATCGATCGGGATGTGCGTCAGGCGATAGAAGGGGAAATCCTCGGGCAGGGTGCCCATCAGCGGGCGCTGCACGTTCCAGCCCCAGTTGGTGCGGAACTTGATGTCGAGCACCTCGACCGCCAGCGTGTCGCCGCGCTCGGCGCCCTCGACATGGACCGGCCCAGTGAGGATGTGGCGGCCGATATGCGGCTTCAGCTTGGCCAGGATCTCGCGATGCTCGGGCAGCACGTTCATCGGCGGCTCGGGCAGGATCTCGGCGGCGCCGGACACGCAGTGGATGGTGGCGATATCGCCCGACTTGAGGCGGAGCTGCGGCTTGAGCTGGCTGTCGAAATAGCCCCAGTGACAGGTCTCGGGCGAGGAATGAAGTTCATGCGTGGCCATGTCGTCTCCCAATTCTTACGCACCCGTTGAAGCACATACCGTGCCCCCAAATCCATCGGCGATGCTATAGCCGGGGCATGAACTACCGTCACGGCTACCACGCCGGCAATTTTGCCGATGTCCTGAAGCACACGGCGCTGTGCGAGCTGCTGTATCTGCTGCTGGCCAAGGACAAGAAGCTGTTCGTGCTCGATACCCATGCCGGCACGGGCGGCTACGATCTCGTCGGCAAGCTGGCCGAGCGCACCGGCGAGGCCGCGGCGGGCATCGCACGCCTGACCGCGACGCCGCACGCCGGCCGGCCGGCCGCGGTGGCGCGCTATCTCGCGGCGGTGGCCGCCTACGATCGCAAGTTCGGTCCATCGGGCGGGGGGCTGCGGCGCTATCCCGGTTCGCCGCGCCTGATCCGGGCGGCACTCCGGCCCGGCGACCGCTTCATTGCCTGCGAACTGCATGCCGAGGATGCGCTGGCGCTGAAGCGCGAGTTCGCCGGTGACCGGGCGGTCGAAGCGCGGCAGGAGGACGGCTACAAGGTCTTGAAGGCGATGCTGCCGCCACCGGAACGGCGAGGGCTGGTGCTGATCGATCCGCCGTTCGAGGCGCCCGAAGAATTCGAGCGACTCGCGCGGGCGCTGCGTCACGGGCTGCGCCGGTTCGCCACCGGCTGCTATGCGGTCTGGTATCCGATCAAGGACGAGGCGGCGGCCGCTGCTTTCGTGGCCACGCTGGAGGCACCGAAGCGTCTGGTCATGGAGCTGCGGGTTCCGGGCGAGGCTGGCGCAACCAAGCTCACGGCCTGCGGACTGGCGGTGATCAATCCGCCGTGGCGCCTCGAGGAGGCGATGGCCGAGGCGCTGCCCTGGATCGCGGCGACGCTGGGCGGCAAGGCTAGGCTCGTCGCGCCGCCAGCCAGCGCGCCGGCTCCGGCATCGCGAGCGTAAGGGCAAAGGACACCAGGCAGAGCGCGGCGCCCGCCAGGATCGCGCCGGTGTAGGAGCCGAAGAAGTCGTACGCGTAGCCGGCGACGGGCGCGCCGAGGAGCGCGCCGAAGGCAACGCCGCTGTAGAGCGCGCCGATGATCGAGCCCAGCGCCCGGCCGCCGAAATAGTCGGCGGCGAGCGAGGGCGCGATGGCCACGAACCCGCCGTAGAAGGCGCCGAACACCAAGGCGAAGACGATGAGTGCCGGCGCGCTGGTCGATACCGACCACATCACCAGCATGACGCCGGCGCCGACATACATCAGGGCAAAGGAGAGGCGGCGGCCGAGCCAGCTGGTGAGGCTCGCGAACAGGAACCGCCCCACGGTGCTGCCGACGCCCAGCAGGACGATCAGCAGGACGCCGAAGCCTTCGCCCAGGCCGAGGTCGCCGGCATAGGGCGCGAGGTGCACGAACGGCACGAACAGGCCGAACGACATGAGGAGCGCGCCGACATAGATCGTCCAGAAGGGCCGCGACCGCATCGCCTCGCCCAGGGTGAAGCCCGCCGGGATCGCCGGCGCGCCGCCTAAGGCGGGCGCATCGCCGTCGGGCGCTAGGCCGTAGTGCTCCGGCGCCGGACGCACCAGGATGCCGCTTGCGATAGCGCCGATCACCGTCAGCCCGGCCAGCACGAGATAGGTCTGGCGCCACCCGATAGCAGCGATCATCTCGTGGGCGAGCGGCGCACCGACCAGCGTGCCGACGCCGATGCCGGCAACCGCGAGGCCGCTCGCCGTGCCGCGGCGGCGGATGAACCAGCGCTGGACCGCGGCGATGCTCGGCACATAGGACAGGCCGACACCGACGCCGACGCCCAGGCCATAGCCGAGATAGATCTGCCACAGCGCCGTCGCCTGCGAGGCGACGGCGATGCCCAGGGCGACCAGCAGCAGGCCGCCGACCACGAGCGGGCGCGGCCCGGTGCGATCGGCGATCAGGCCGGCGGGAAAGCCCAGCTGGAAGTAGAGGAAGGCCGCAATCGAGAAGACCAGCGAGGTCTCGCCGCGCCGGGCGCCGAACTCGGTCTCGAGGGCGCCGAAGAACGCGGCAAAGGAATAGGCCACGGCGTAGCCGGTCATCATGCACAAGAAGGCGCCGGCGACGACCCACCAGCCGGCGAACGGCCGCGCGAAGGTCATTTGTCGCTACCACTATCCGTTCTTCTTGTCGGGCTTCCAGCCCCACAGCTTGCGCGCCAGGTCGGCGATTTCGGGCGTGAGTTCGTGCTCGGTCAGCTTGACGCCCCGGCCCAGCTCCGCGACGAGGATCCTGAGCGCTGCCAGCCGCGCCAACTTCTTGTGGTCGGTGGCGACGACATGCCAGGGCGCGTGCTTGGTGTCGGTGCGCTCCAGCATGTCGTCGTAGGCTTCGACATACTGCTTGTGCTTGGCGATGTTGCGGAAATCCTCGGTGCCGATCTTGTAGCGCTTGTTCGGATCTTCGAGGCGCTCGATCATCCGCCTCTTCTGCTCGGCCTCGCCGACATGCATGAGCAGCTTCACGATGCGCACGCCGTCGTCGATCAGCTGGTGCTCGAATTCGTTGATCTCGTGGTAGGCGCGCTTCCAGGCCTTCTTGTCGCAAAACCCCTCGATCCGCTCGACGAGGACGCGGCCGTACCAGGTGCGATCGAAGATCGCCCAGTCGCCGGGAGCGGGCAGCCGCTGCCAGAAGCGCCAGAGATAGTGCTTGCCCTGTTCGGCCGGTGTCGGTGCGCCGATACGCCAGACATGCACCGATTTCGGTTCCAGTCGGCCGACGATCCGCTCGATCAGGCCGCCCTTGCCGGCGGCATCCCAGCCGTCGATCCCGATTATGACGCGCCCGCCGGTCTTGATGTGATGGATCTGCAGGGCCAGCAGCCGCTCCTGAAGCTCCTTCAGCTCGCGCTCGTAGCTCTTTTCGTCGATTGGACCGTCGATCATCTCGACTTTGTCCAGCGCTGGCCATTTGCCCATTCATTCCTCCGCTGCCGGATCGTGCCAGTGGCGAGGGGGTGGGGCAATGAGGAGAGATTGACAGCGCGAACCGCGCCCGCGACTAATCTCGCCAATGTCCGAAACCCAACCGACCATTCGCTACACGATGCGTGCCGGGAAGCCCGTCGTCGAGATCGGCGGCGACTGGACGGTGCTGCATCTCCGCGGGATCCGGCAGAAGGCCTCCAAGGCCCTCGGTGCCGCCGGGACGGGGCGTGCGGCGCGCATGGTGGATGCAAGCGGCGTCGAGCGGCTCGACACGGCCGGCGCGCTGGAAATCCTGCTCCTCGCCGGCGGCGGCCCCGATACCGAGGTGACGACCAAGGAGAAGAGGCACGCCGACCTGTTCGAGGTCGTCCAGAAGAATATGTGCGAGGCGATGCCCGAGCGGCATGTGAACTGGCTGGCCCACTGGCTCGAGGAAATCGGGCGCAACGTCATCGAACTCTACCGTCAGGCGATCAATCTCTGCGCCTTCTTCGGCGAGATCCTCGTGGTCTTCGTCGAGGCCTGCCTGCAGCCGCGCCGGTTCCGCATCAATGTCGTGGTTCGCCAGATGTACGAGGTCTGGGTCAGGGCGCTGGTGATCGTGGGCGTGCTCTGCTTCTTGATCGGCGTCGTGATCGCCTACCAGGGCGTCCAGCAGCTCCGGCAATTCGGCGCCGAGACCTTCACCGTCGAGGCGGTGGGCATCGGGATGTTCCGCGAGCTGGGCGTCCTGCTTACCGCCATCATCGTCGCCGGCCGGTCCGGCAGCGCCTTCACGGCCCAGATCGGCACCATGCAGGTCAACCAGGAAGTCGATGCCATGCGCACCATCGGGCTCAATCCGGTGGAATGGCTGGTGCTGCCGCGGATCGTGGCCCTGGTCGTGTCGATGCCGTTGCTGACGTTCTGGGGCGACATCGCCGGCTTGATGGGCGGCGCGGTCGCCTGCATTTTCTATCTCGACTTCACGCTCGTGCAGTTCTTCGACCGGCTGCGCGACACGGTCGGCATCTGGCATTTCTACACCGGCATGATCAAGGCGCCGGTTTTCGGCTTGGTTATCGCCACCATCGGCTGCTTCGAGGGGCTGCAGGTCCGCGGCAGTGCCGAAAGCGTGGGCCAACTCACGACCAAGGCGGTCGTCGAATCGATCTTCTGCGTCATCGTGCTGGATGCGGTATTCTCCATCATCTTCCTGCTGGCGAACGTCTGATGGCCGAAGGCGGACAGCTCGTCGATCACGGAGACGGCCGGGACGTCGTGCTGCGACTGCGCGGTGTGCGCACGCAATTTGGCGACAACGTCATCCACGACAAGCTCGACTTCGACGTCTTCCGCGGCGAGATCGTCGGGCTGGTGGGCGGCTCGGGAACCGGCAAGTCGGTTTTGCTGCGCACGATCATCGGCCTCAATCGGGCGTCGGCCGGTACCATCGAGATGATGGGCGTCGATACCGCCACCCTTCATGGTCAGGCGCTGCGGGACATGCAGGCCCGGACCGGCGTCCAGTTCCAGGACGGCGCCCTGTTCTCCTCGCTCACGGTGTCCGACAACATCATCGTGCCGGTCCGCGAGCATGCCGGACTGGACGAGGAGACGATGCGGGACATCGCCGCCCTCAAGATCGCCCTGGTCGGCCTGCCGCCGGATACCGGCGACAAGAAGCCGTCCGAACTCTCGGGTGGCATGCGAAAGCGGGCGAGCCTTGCCCGCGCGCTCGCCCTCGATGCCGAGCTCTTGTTCCTGGACGAGCCCACAGCCGGGCTGGATCCAATCGGCGCCGCCCACTACGACGAGTTGGTCAAAGGGCTGAGCCGGAGCCTTGGTCTGACCATATTGATGGTAACTCACGATCTGGACAGCCTGAATGCGGTATGCGACCGGATCGCCGTCCTGCTCGACAAGCGCGTGGTGGTAGGTACGATGGAAGAGTTGCTGGTGTACGACCACCCTTGGGTCAAAGAGTATTTTCACGGTCCGCGCGGGCGAGCGGCTCGACAGGAGTAGAAGCAGCGTCCGATGGAAAGAAAGTCGCCTTATGTGCTGATCGGCGCGGCGATGATCGCGTTCATCGTCGCCGTCGCAGGCTTCGTCGTCTGGAAATTGCGGGCCGGTGACCGGACATCCTACGCCTACTACGACATTCTCTTTTCCGGCGAAGTGCAGGGGCTGACCAACGACTCGCCGGTGTTCTATCGCGGCCTGCGTGTCGGCCGGGTGCAGAACATCCAGCTTACGTCCCGGGTCGACACGAGGCGCACCACCGGGCGCGAGCGCTTGACGGAAAAGATCGAGGTGACCGTCGCCGTCGACTGGAACATCGACATCCGGGAACGCTCCTACGCCGTCTTCGAGAAGCCGTTCATCGCCGGCTCTCCCTTCATCCAGATCGTCGGCCGCCTCGACGTCGACCAGATCAAGCCGAAGAAGAAGCTGGGCGAAAAGCCCTATCCGGAAATCCGCGAGGGCGCCTCCTTCCTCCAGGCGACCTCGACATCGGCGCAGGAGCTGCTGTCGAAGGCCAGCGTCACGGTCGACCGGCTCAACGATCTTCTCAGCCCCGACAATATCGGCGCCGTCAGCGATACGCTGCGCAACCTGTCCACGGCGACGACGGCGCTCGCCAAGCAGGATGCCGCGATCCAGACCACCCTGGCCGAATTGCCGGGCGCGATCACCGAGTTCCGCCACACCTTCAATACGCTGAACGGATTGGCGGAGTCGCTCAATCTGGTGGCGCTCGAGCTCGGCCCACAGGATGCCGCGAGCCGAAAGGCATTGGCTGGCAAGGATCCGGGCGAACTGCGCAAGGCGATCGCCGAGGCGCGGCAGGCACTCGCGAGCATCGATTCGACGGCCGGCCAGCTCAATCGACTCGTGACCGACAGCAAGGGACCGATCCGGAACTTCACCGACAGCGGCCTCAACGAACTGTCGCTGGCCATTCGCGAACTGCGCCAGCTCACCGCCAACCTGAACGTCATCGTCACCAAGGTCGAACGCGACCCCGCCGCTTTCGTATTCAGCGGCAAGCAGGGATACACGCCGAAATGATCGCCCGTTTGGCCGCCTGCTGTGCGGCCGTTGCCTTGCTTGCCGGATGTCAGCTCATCGATGCGGCGACGGAACAGACCGACCTCTATACGGTATCGCCGAAGAGCACCTTCGATTCCGATCTGCCGGCCGTCTTCTGGCAACTCGCGGTCGAAGTGCCGGCGGCAGGCGCCAACCTCAATACAGGGCGTATCGCGATCGCCATGACGCCGACCTCGTCGGACTACTATGCCAAGGCGGCATGGACCGACCGGGCGCCGCTGATGGTGCAGACTCGGATCGTGGATTCGTTCGAGAATACGCGCAAGATCGTCGCCGTTGCCCGCGAGTCGATCGGGCTAAGGGCCAACTATGTCTTGCAGCCGGACCTGCGTAACTTCGAGGCGCTCTACTATTACGGCGGTACGCCGGTGGTGCGTGTCCGCATCATCGCCAAGCTCGTGCGGATGCCCGACCGGCAAATCATCGGCGTCGCTTCGTTCGAACGATGCGTGCGCGCCCGGGCGGACAAGGTGCCCAAGGTGGTGGAGGCATTCGACCAGGCGCTGGGCAGCGTCATCAAGCGGCTCGTCTCGTGGACGCTCCGCACGCCGCCGCCGCAGCCGCCCAACGAGTCCGGGGCCTACGACATCCAGCGCTTCCGCAATCCGGCCAACGCGGTCAGCGACAGCGAGGGTTGCCCCACGGGCAACGACGCCTCGATGGTTCCCTACACCGACGAATAGACGGCCGGCGCTCAGGCGCCCTTCTTGACCAGCGACCAGGCAAGATCGGCCAGCACGCGTGCGCGGTTGCCATACTGCTTTGCCGTCTCGGACGAGGCATTGCCGTCGAGGCCGCGCTTGTAGACGCCCTGTACGATGGCGGCGAGGCGGAACAGCGAGAACGCCACGAAGAAATTCCAGTTGGGGATTTCCTGGCGTCTGGTGCGGCGCGCATAGGCGGCGAGATATTCCTGCTCGGTCGGGATACCGAAGGCCTCGAGGTCCATGCCGGCATAGCCTTCGGAAGCGCCGAAGCCCTCGCCGAAATGATACATCATGCAGTTGTAGCCGAGGTCGGCCAGCGGGTGGCCGAGTGTCGACAGCTCCCAGTCGAGCACGGCGATGACACGCGGCTCGGTCGGATGGACGATAGTGTTGCCGAGGCGATAGTCGCCATGATTGATGCGCGTCTCGTCGCCCGGCGGGAGGTTGGCCGGCAGCCACTGCTTCAGCAGTTCCATCGACTCGACGTTGTCGGTCCGGGCGAGGTCGTACTGGCCGGTCCAACGCGCGAGCTGGCGCTGGATGTACTGGCCCTCGCGGCCAAAGTCGCCGAGGCCGACGGCGCGATAGTCGACATTGTGGATGCGCGCCAGCACGTCGTTCATCGAATCGAAGATCTTGCCGCGGTCGGCCGGCGAGATGCCCGGCATCTTGGAGTCGGAGAGGATCCGGCCGGGCAGGAACTCCATGAGGTAGAAGGCAGTGCCGATCACCGAATCGTCCTGGCAGAGCGCGTAAGGCCTGGGCACGGGCACGTCGGTGTGATCCGACAGCGCCTTGATCGCGCGATACTCGCGATCGACCTGGTGCGCCGACGGCAACAGCTTGCCGGGCGGCTTCTTGCGCAGCACGTACATGCGGCCGCCGCCGTCGGTGACGTGGTAGGTCGGATTGCTCTGGCCACCTTCGAATTGCAGGACCTCGATCGGACCGCGACAGCTCTCGACGTTCGCCTTCATGTAGTCGGTGAGCCTTGCCTCGTCGAAGAGGTGGGCCTGGCGGACAGGGGTGAGGTTCTCTGGGAGGCTGGGCATCGGACGTTTTTAGAGCCGTGGCGCGGAATTATCGAGGCGTGTTTGCGAAAGAAGCCGCAGGGCGGTCAGTTGACCTGTCGCTGCTTGTCACTCCAGTAGGGCACGCGCAGTTCGCGCTTCAGGATCTTGCCCGTCGGATTGCGCGGAAGTGTCTCGATGAAGTCGACCGACTTCGGCAGTTTGTAGCCGGCGATGCGGTCGCGTGCCCAGGCGATCAGTTCGCCGGCCGTGACGCCGGCGCCGGGTCTTTTCACCACGATGGCCTTCACTGCCTCGCCCCAGCGCTCGTCGGGTACGCCGATCACGGCCACGTCGGCCACGTCGGGATGGCCGAACAGGGCGCTCTCGACCTCCGCGGGATAGATGTTCTCGCCGCCCGACACGATCATGTCCTTCACGCGATCGTAGATGAAGAGATAGCCCTTCTCGTCGAGGTAGCCCGCATCGCCGCTGAAGAACCAGTCGCCGTGGATCGCGCGCTGGGTGGCATCGGGCAGGCGCCAGTAGCCGCGCATGACCTGCGGCGAGCGGATGGCGATTTCACCCACCGTGCCCGTCGGCACGTCCTTGCCTGCATCATCGACGATGCGCAGGTCGACGCCCTCCTGCGCGAAGCCACAGGACAGGAGCTTCTTGGCATCGGACGGGTCGTGATCGTCGGGCGGCAGCAGCGTCACCGCGCCGGTCGTCTCCGTAAGGCCGTAAACCTGCTGGAAGCCGCAGCCGAAGATCGACATGGCCTGCTTCAGCAGCTCGGCCGGGATCGGTGCCGCGCCGTAGACAATCAGCTTCAGACTCCCGAGGTCGGTCTCGCGGATTTGCGGCGACTGCACCAGGAACAGGATCATCGCGGGCACCAGCAGCATGACTTCGATGCGCTCGCGCCGGATCGTCTCCAGCACCGTGGCCGGCACGAATTCGCGCATGACGTGGTTGGTGGCGCCGGCATAGAGGCCCGCGACCGCCCAGCCGGCGCCGCCGATATGGAACATCGGCAGGCACACGATGTTGGGCACGCCAGGCTTCATCAGCCAGCTCTTCGACCACTTGTCGAACATGAACTCGAAGTTGGCGTTGGTGAGCTCGGCTCCCTTCGGAAGGCCCGTGGTGCCGCTGGTGTAGAACTGAACCGCGGTGTCGTGGACCCCGACCGGCACGCCGGGGTCTTGCTCGGGATGGCTGTCGCGCCATTCGGCGAAGCCCTGCCACGTGCCGTGGCGCGGTCCCAGCACCACGATCCTGCGCACGGTCCCGAGCTCGCTCTGGATTTTCTCGACGACCGGAAGATACTCTTCGCCGACGAACAGGACCTCGGCCTCTGCATCGTTCACGATGTGCTGCACTTCAGGCGCAGCAAGCCGCCAGTTTACCGACACCATCACGGTGCCGGCCTTGGCGACGCCGAACAGCAGCTCGAAATAGAGGTCGTTGCTCTTGTCGAGATGGGCGACGCGTACGCCCGGTTTGACGCCTTCGGCGATCAGGCCGTTGGCCACCCGGCTGGCCGCCCGGTCGAGCGCGCCGTAGGTCGTGGTGCGGCCATCGTAGACGATGGCAGCGGCGTCGGGACGCTCCCTGGCGTGCACTCGGACGATATCGGCGAGACCCACGATCTCGATAGTCATTCGACGTTTCCCCTGCAGTCTTGGCCGCACCGGCGGGTGCGCAGCGCGGCATCCTTCGGCCGTTTGGGAGTGATTTCAAGGCCTTGATCGCCTAGTGTCGACTGCGAAACGCAGACGATCTTTCAGGGGCATCATGAGCAAGCGTATCTTGGTCACTGGCGGCGCGGGATTCCTGGGGTCGCACCTGTGCGAGCGGCTGCTGGATGCCGGCAACGACGTGCTCTGCGTCGACAATTACTTCACCGGCTCCAAGCAGAACATCGTGGCCTGCCTCGGCAATCCCCGTTTCGAGCTGATGCGGCACGACGTGACGTTCCCGCTCTATGTCGAGGTCGACGAGATCTACAATCTGGCCTGTCCGGCCTCGCCGGTTCACTACCAGCACGATCCGGTGCAGACGACCAAGACCAGCGTCCACGGCGCCATCAACATGCTGGGGCTCGCCAAGCGGGTTCGCGCCAAGATATTCCAGGCCTCGACCAGCGAGGTCTACGGCGACCCGACCGTCCATCCCCAGGTCGAGAGCTACCGCGGCAGCGTCAACCCGATCGGACCTCGCGCCTGCTACGACGAGGGCAAGCGTTGCGCCGAGACGCTGTTCTTCGACTATCACCGCCAGCACCAGCTGCGCATCAAGGTGGCGCGTATCTTCAATACCTACGGCCCGCGCATGCATCCCAACGACGGGCGTGTGGTGTCGAACTTCATCGTCCAGGCGCTTAAGAACGAGGACATCACGATCTACGGCGACGGCATGCAGACCCGCGCCTTCTGCTACGTCGACGATCTGCTCGACGGCTGGCTGCGCCTGATGGACCACACGCCCGACGACTTCACGGGACCGGTCAACATCGGCAATCCGGTCGAGATGCCGATCCGCCATCTCGCCGAGAAGATTCTGGAGAAGGTCGGCGGCAAGTCGAAGTTGATCTTCGCACCACTGCCGGTCGACGACCCGATGCAGCGGTGCCCGGACATCAGCCTTGCGCGGGAAAAGCTCGAGTGGGAGCCGAAGGTTGCCCTCGACCAGGGGCTGGCGAAGACGATCGCCTATTTCGACGGCCTGCTGAAGAGCAACAAGGCCGTGAGCCGCGTCGGCCGCTAGAGCCGACGCGACGCAGGCAAAATATTACTGGGCGGCGACGGCGCGGGGCAGCGCGTTGACGACCGAGGCCTTGCCCGAGGTCATTTCGTCGTAGATCCACTTGTAGGTCTTCTCCATGCCGTCCTCGAGACGGATGGACGGGGCCCAGTTCATCAGCTTCTTGATCAGCGTGTTGTCGCTGTTGCGTCCGCGCACGCCCTTGGGCGCGTCGAGCTTGTAGCTGCGCTTCAGCTTGATGCCGGCGAGCTTCTCGACCATGTCGACCAGCGTGTTGATGCTGACCAGCTCGTCGCTGCCGATGTTCAGCGGCTCGATGATGTCGCTCTCGGCGAGCTTGATCGTGCCCTGGGTGCAATCGTCGATGTACATGAACGAGCGGGTCTGCTCGCCGTCGCCCCAGATCTCGATCTCGTGCTTGCCCGACAGCTTGGCGGCGATGACCTTGCGGCACATCGCAGCCGGTGCCTTCTCGCGGCCGCCGTCGTAGGTGCCTTCCGGCCCGTAGACGTTGTGGTAGCGCGCAACGCGGGTGGCGATGCCGTAATCCTCGCGGTAGTGGCGCGCCATGCGCTCGCTGAAGAGCTTCTCCCAGCCGTAGCCGTCTTCCGGCAGGGCGGGATAGGCATCTTCTTCCTTGAGCGCCGTCACGTTGGCCTCGGTCTGCTTGTCGCCGTTGTAGACGCAGGCCGACGAGGCATAGAAGAAGCGCTCGGTGCCGGCTTCCTTGGCGGCAACCAGCATGTGGGTGCTGACCAGCACCGACAGCATGCACTCGGCCTTGTGGGTTTCGATGAAGCCCATGCCGCCCATGTCGGCGGCAAGGTTGTAGATCATCCTGGCGCCCTTGGCGGCCGCCCGGCAGGGCTCGAGCAATGCGAGGTCGCCAACCTGGTTCTCCACGCCCGCAGTCTTCTGGTACCACTCGTTCAGCGGCTTGACATCGACGCCCCGGATCTTGGTGTGGCCGCGCTGCTGCAGGACACGGACCAGATGGCCGCCGATGAAACCACCGGCACCGGTGACGACCACGAGATCATTCTTGGACATGAAAGAGCCTTTCAATCGACGCGAGGGGCCGTTTTAGCGGACTTTTCAAAGGCTTGCGAGACGGGCTGCTGATTTGCCCGGGTCCCGCGCCTTCGGCGGCTCGACCCCAGTGCCGTTGGCCTCCGTGATCGGGGCCGGGCTGGGATGCGCACGCAAGGCAGCGTTTGCTCGCCTGCCGCTTCGCCGTCAAGCCACTGCTGCGTCGCAGTTGCCATGCGGATACGGTGCTCGCAGCAAGGCGGCTGGCCACCCGATACCGATGGTCTCCCAGAAAAAATTCATTTATACCAAATACATAGCTGCTTCCTTTATCGTTTTGCGCCGTGCTGGCCGACATCACCCCCGTCATCCTGACCTACAACGAAGCGGCGAACATTGGCCGGTCGCTCGAGCGGCTGGCATGGGCGCGCGAGGTCGTAGTCGTCGACAGCGGCTCGACCGACGAGACGCTGGCGATCGCGGCCCGGTTCCCCAATGTCCGGACGGTTCATCGGTCCTTCGACACCCATGCCCGGCAGTGGCGCTTCGCCACCGGCGAGACCGGGGTGGCAACGGATTGGGTTCTGCGGCTGGATGCCGACTACATGATGGACCAGGCGTTGCGCGACGAGATCGCGGCGCTGGCGCCTGCAGCCGAGCTGGCAGCCTATGAAATCGCCTTCTCCTACTGCATCGACGGCCGTCCGTTGCGGGCTTCCCTCTATCCGCCGCTGCCGGTGCTTTTCCGGCAGGGGCGGGCGCGCTTCGAGCAGGACGGTCATACCGAGAAGCTGCGCATCGATGGCCCGGTCGGCCGGCTGAGCAACCGCATGCAGCATGACGACCGCAAGAGCCTCGAGCGCTGGCTGCAATCGCAGGTGCGTTACCAGGCCCAGGAGGCCGAGAAGCTCACGACGCGTCCCTGGTCCGATCTCAGCTGGGCCGATCGGCTGCGTTGCACGCGCGTCCTCGGGCCGCCCGCGGTGGCGCTGCATTGCCTGCTGCTCAAGGGATTGGTGTTCGACGGCAAGGCGGGGCTTCTCTATACGGCCCAGCGTATTGCTGCCGATCTGATCCTGTCCATGCACCTGCTGCGCCTCGACCTAGAGCGCGCCGGTGTCCGAAAGTCTTCGAGATGACATACGTTCTGGGCTTGAACGCCTTTCACGCCGACGCCGCCGCCTGCCTCGTGAAGGATGGCGAACTGGTCGCCGCCGTCGAGGAGGAGCGCTTTCGGCGGATCAAGCACTGGGGCGGCTTTCCGAGCGAATCGATCCGATATTGCCTGGCCGAAGCCGGCATCTCGCTGGGCGATGTCGACCACGTCGCGGTCAACAGCGACAATCGTGCGAACCGGTGGCGCAAGCTGGCTCATGTGCTGACGGCGGGCGTGAGTCCCAGCTACGTGCTGAGCCGCCTGCGTCAGCGCGGCGAACGCGCCGATATCGCGGGCAATCTCGAGCGGGATCTGCCGGAGCAGGAGTTCCGCGGCGCCGTGCATGCGGTCGAGCATCATCTCTGCCATCTCGCGTCGGCGTTCCTGGTGTCGCCTTACGAGGAGGCGGTCGCGGTTTCGGTGGACGGCTTCGGCGATTTTTCGTCGGCGGCCTGGGGGCTCGGCAAGGGGGGCAGCCTGCAGGTCGACGGGCGCGTCTTCTTTCCGCATTCGCTGGGCGTTTTCTACGAGGCGATGACGCAATTCATCGGCTTTCCGCATTACGGCGACGAGTACAAGGTGATGGGTCTCGCGCCCTATGGCGAGCCGCGCCACGTCGAGCAGATGAAGCAGATCGTCCGACTAAAAGACGACGGCAGCTTCGCCCTCGATCTGCGCTACTTCCGCCACGCCTCCGGCGAGGGCGCCAACTATTCGGTGAAAGAAGGCATCCCGTCGGGTGGGCGCCTGTGGAGCGATGCGCTGATCGAGCTGCTCGGGCCGGCGCGCGATCCCGCGGCGCCGCTGGAGGATCGCCATCGCGATATCGCGCGATCGGCCCAGGTCACCTACGAGAACGCCTTCTTCAATCTGCTGGGCACCCTGCACCGGCGCTACGGCAGCGATGCCGTCGTGCTGGCGGGCGGTTGCGCCTACAACTCCGTTGCCAACGGCAAGATCCTCGAACGCTCGCCGTTCAAGAAGCTCTATGTCCAATCGGCCGGCGGCGACGCCGGCGGCGCGATCGGGGCGGCTTTCGCCACTTGGCAAAAGGTGGCGGGTTCGGCGGCCAAGCGCCACTTCGTGATGGATCACGCCTACTGGGGGCCGTCGGCGACACCGGACCAGATCGCGTCGGCGATCGCCGCGCGCCGAGGCGATTTCGAGTCGGCCGGCTGCACCATCGAGCGCGTCGGCGACGAGGCGACACTCTGCCGCCGCACGGCGCAGGCGATCTCCGAGGGCAAGGTGATCGGCTGGTTCCAGGGCCGGCTGGAATGGGGTCCGCGCGCGCTGGGCAACCGCTCGATCCTGGGCGACCCGCGCCGCGCCGACATGAAGGACATCCTCAATCTCAAGATCAAGCGGCGGGAATCCTTCCGGCCCTTCGCGCCCTCGATCCTGCGCGACGCCGTGCCTGAGTGGTTCGAGACCGACGGCGACGTGCCGTTCATGATGCAGGTCTTCAAGATCCGGGCCGAGAAGCGGGCCGAGATCCCGGCCGTGACCCATGTCGATGGCACCGGGCGTCTCCAGACCGTCACCTGGGCCGCCAACCCGCGCTACGCCCGCCTGATTGAATCCTTCCGCGACCTGACCGGCGTGCCGATCGTGCTCAACACCAGCTTCAACGAGAACGAGCCGGTCGTCTGCAAGCCCGAGGAGGCGATCGACTGTTTCCTGCGGACAAAGATGGACGTCCTCGTCCTGGGTGATACCTTCGTCGAACGATGATCTCCCTCACCGTGAACGGTCAGGTGCGTCAGATCGATGCCGAACCTGACAAGCCTCTGCTCTGGGTCCTGCGCGAGGACCTGAACGTCGTCGGGCCGAAGTTCGGCTGCGGCATCGCCGTCTGCGGTGCCTGCACGGTTCATGTCGAGGGCCAGCCGGTGCGCTCCTGCTCGATCGCGGTGGCCGACGTCGCCGGCAAGTCGGTGATCACCATAGAAGGGCTGGGAGAAGGCCGGCTGCATGCCGTGCAGCGCGCCTGGATCGAGAACCAGGTGCCCCAGTGCGGCTACTGCCAGCCCGGCTTCGTCATGGCCGCGGCGGCGCTGCTCGAGGAAAAGCCGAAGCCAACCGACCAGGATATCGACGACGCGCTGAACAACATTTGCCGCTGCGGCACTTACAGCGCCATCCGGCGCGCCGTGCATCGCGCGGCGGCGATCCTGGCCGGCGCGTCATGAAGTTCACCCGGCGCAAGGCGATCATCGGCGGCATCGTCGGTGGCGGCTTCCTCGGCGTCGGCTTCTGGTTCGCCCGCGAACGCGATCGTCTCGGTAGCGGCGCGCTGTTCAACCTCAAGCCCGGCGAGGCCGGACTCAACGGCTGGATCAAAATCTCGCGCGACAACACGGTGATCGTGGCGGTGCCGCGGGCCGAGATGGGGCAGGGCGTGCAAACCGCGCTCGCCATGCTCGCGGCCGAGGAGATGGACGCGCGCTGGGACCAGGTCCGGGTCGAGGATCCGCCCGAGGACGCCGTCTATCGCAACATCGACATCCTGATCGACGGGCTGCCGTTCTCGCCCGAGGAGACCGGCACCGTCGTCGATGTCGCGCACTGGATGGCGGGCAAGCTCGGCGGCGTGCTGGGCGTGAATGCGACCGGCGGATCGACGTCGGTGCGCGACGCCTGGCTGCCGATGCGGACGGCGGGCGCCGTGGCGCGCGACCTGCTGCTGCGGGCCGCCAGCCGCAGGGCCGCGATCCCCGTCGCCGACCTGGTCGTTGTCGACGGCGAGATCCGCCGGCGCGACGGAGCCAAGAGCGGTGGGGTGGTGGCGACGTTCGGCGAGCTGGTCGATTCGGTCCACGATCTCGCGGCGCGGCCGCCGCCGCCGCTGAAGAAGCCCTCGGACTTCAAGCTGATCGGCACGTCGCCGCCCAGGACCGACGTGCCGGCGAAGGTGACCGGCACGGCGACGTTCGGCGTCGACGTGCGCCTGCCGCATCTGCTGTACGCCGCTGTCCGCAACGCCCCGACATTCGGCGGTGCGGCGATCGGCTTCAAGCTCAAGCAGGCCGGCCTGCCCGAGGGCATCGAGAAGGTCGTGATCGTGCCGGGCGGCATCGCGGCGATCGGCAAGAGCTGGTGGCGGGCCAACAAGTTCCTCGACGAGCAGGTCGAGGTGCAATGGCAGGACGGGCCGGAGCCCAAGCTCGACAGCGCCAAACTGTGGAAGCACTACGAACAATTGCTCGACACCGGTGCGCCGGCGCTCACTCGGACCTTCGGCAACGAGACCAGGCCGGAGAAGCTCCACGCTTTCATCGCCACCTATCGAGCGCCCTATCTCGCGCATACGCCGATGGAGCCGATGAACTGCACGGCCCACGTCAAAAAGCACGAGGCCGGCCGGCAGGGCATCGAAATCTGGATGCCCAACCAGTCGCCGACGCTGATGCGGCTCGCCGCGGCCAAGACGGCCGGCGTGTCGCAGTCCGACGTGACGGTGCACACGACTTTCCTCGGTGGCGGATTTGGCCGCCGCGCCGAGGTCGACCTGGTGCGCCAGGCCGTCACCTGTGCGCTTTCCATGCCGGACAGGCCGGTTCAGGTCCTGTGGTCGCGCGAGGAAGACATTCGCCACGACGTCTATCGGCCGATGGCGCTCGCGCGCTGGCGGGCCGACATCGATACGGAAGGTCCCGCGCCGAAACTCGTGGGCGTCGCCAAGCGCCAGGTGGCGCAGTCGCCGACCGACCAGTTCCCGGCACGCACGATCGGCCTGCCGGCCCAGGGCAAGCCCGAAGGCAACGCGGTCGAAAATCCGCCCTACGCCTTTCCGTCCTACCGGCTGGACGCCATCGTCGCCGAGGGATCGGTGCCGGTCGGCTTCTGGCGCTCGGTCGGCCATTCGCACACGGCCTTCTTCGACGAAAGCTTCGTCGACGAGCTGGCGCATGCGCTGGCGAAGGACCCGCTCGCGTTCCGTCGCGAGTTGCTGGCCGCCAAGCCGCGCTACCTCAAGGTGCTCGACACCGTGGCGCGGGAAGCCGGCTGGGGCACGCCGCTGCCGGCAGGGTCGGGGCGCGGCATCGCGCTTAGGGCCTCGTTCGGGTCGATCGTGGCGCAGGTCGCCGAAGTCGACGTGGCCGACGGCAAGACCCTGCAGATCAAGCGCGTCACCTGCGCCATCGACTGCGGCCCCGTCGTCAATCCGGCGATCGTGCGGGCCCAGATGGAGAGCGGCATCGTCTACGGCCTGTCGGCCGCGCTCTACGGCGAGATCACGCTGGCCAACGGTGCGGTCGAGCAGGGCAACTTCCCGGACTACGACGCGGTGCGCCTGGCCGATGCGCCTGTGATGGCGGTCCATCTCGTCGACAGCGGGGCGTCCACGGTCGGCGGCGTCGGCGAGCCCGGCACGCCGCCGATCGCACCGGCCGTGGCCAACGCCATCTTCGCGGCGACGGGAATACGCCTGCGCACCCTGCCGCTGCGCCTGAACTAACGACGGCTCCGGCAGTCCGGTTTTTGGCACAGCTCGTTGTGCCATGGGCTGTCTGAAAACCTGTGCCATGAATTGAATCCAAGTCCTTGAGCCCACGGGCGGATCGCCCCCCGATCGGCTGTGCCACCGCGGCCCGTCACCCGGCATCATCAGTGTCCAGGTTTTTGTGCGCGATCGTCGCCCGCAGGCCGGCTTCGTAGGCGGCCACGCGCTCGTCCGCCGCGTCGAGGCGACGCTTCAATTCGGCGTCGCGTTCGCGCCTGGCCTTCAACTGGCAGCTTGCGGCCCATAGGTCTCTGCCTGCAGTGCCTGCAGCAGCTTCCACAGCACGCGGGTGTCCGGCACCTGCTCTTGCCCGACGATCCGGCCGCCGTGCCAGATCGGCACCTCGGCGCCGACCAGGGCACGCTCCATGACTTCGTCGCGCAAGTGCTCGACGCCGCGTCCGCGGGCGCGTTCCCACGAGGCCCGGAAGCCTGCATCGGCGTCGCGCCAGTTGTAGATGGTACGGCGGGCGAGGCCCGAGGCGCGGCAGGCGGCGGAGACCGAGCCGGTGCGCGCAAATTCGCGCAGGAAACGGCTCTGCGGCCGCCAGCAGTGTTTGATCGGGGTCATTTGGAAGTCCTGTTCAGGCAAAGAAAAACGCCCGGGACGGATCCTGCGGGCGTTGGGAGGAGTGGGCGCTAAAAGCCCATTCTGACGAAAATACTATCAAAAACCTGCCGAACTTGCAACTTTCAGAGGTGCCTGGTGTAGGTAGCTAATGAATTGACCGGATTATGTAGCGAGTGAATTGACCGGCTTTGATGGGCCTCCTTTTGGGGAGGTCTGGATGGGCCGGGCAAGAACACTTCAGGACATCCGGATCATGAGGTTC
>JAESGK010000076.1_pt1 | contig 42199 bp, 44 predicted proteins | sample 9269681 | NCBI WGS metagenome assembly JAESGK01 (sample SAMN14515347, study PRJNA621673) | algae metagenome | isolation source: Timaviella obliquedivisa GSE-PSE-MK23-08B and co-occurring heterotrophs from... | place: USA: Grand Staircase Escalante National Monument, Utah | collected 2006-08-15
TCGCCCTCAACGTCAAGGCCCGCATCACCCGTATCGAGAACCCCTCCGACAAAGGCCCGCAGTTCCGCATCTACGCCGGCGCCGTCGAGCTGGGTGCGGTCTGGCAGAAGCGCTCCGAGCAAGCCGACCGCGACTACCTCTCGGTCAAGCTGGACGACCCGAGCTTCCCGGCTCCGATCTACGCAACCCTCACCGAAGTCGAAGGCGAGGATGGCTACCAGCTGATCTGGTCCCGCCAGAACCGCGACTGAGACATCCAGGCTCCGCCCATTGGGCGGGGCCTCCTTCCTCCAAACTGTGAAGCCGGAGACGGGCGTCGAGCCCGCCTTCGGCTTTTCTGGTGGCATACGGAAACGGGGGATAGCTGCTCAGATCGATCGAGGATGCCGGGCCGGAATGACGGCGTCAAGGACGAGCGGTTCCCCCAATTTTGCCGCTACGCAACAAGATCGGCTCCCCCACCCGCCGCCGCTGGCGGTCGCATCCGCGATCCCTGACCCCGCCATCCCGTCCCGCCCAGCGAAATCGTCTTTCACAAACTCAAGGAGATGAGACGATGACAATCGAACAGCACATAGAAGAACTGCGTGCCGAGCTTAACAACGTATGCGACGCTGCGGAGCGCCGCGAGATTCAAGCGGAGCTGGAACTGGCCCAGGCCGAACTGGCGGTGATTACTGCAGAGCAGGACGGCAACGTCGACGCTGAGCCGCCCTTCTGAGGGCGGTAGACAACATAGCCGGGCATTGGCTGTGTTCTGGGTCGAAAGGCTTCAGAGACGTTTCTTGGTCTCTTTGTCGAGCGAGGCCATCGACATCGGTTCTGTTGCAGCCAGAATTGCCCCCATCACAAGCCAGTTTTCTTCTCAAAGCGGGGGTCACAATTATCTAGGAAATACCGCATTTACAGCGATGCCGTGTTTCTTATAGTTATCCTGCAGCTGTACGATGTATCCGGTTCACCATGATTTTATTGCCAAGAGATGCGCAAATGACCAGCAGCGCCGGTTCCTCCACCACGAGTGACTCTCGCGGAAGTCAGGCGACATTATCGCCGAGGCGTTGCACCATCCGGATGTCGTCACACAGCGAAACGAGCCGCGAATGGGACAGCTTAAAATCGAGGATTATAAACGGATGATGCGTCAGTGCGATATGCGTGCGGCCGGTACGCTTGAGACCATGTCCGACGCATTGCTCTGCGAATTCGAAGGCGCTGTCGATGCTTACGCCGACAGTGATGAAAGAAATCGACGAGTGGATATGACGAGGTCCAGACAGCCGCGGTCATTCGATGGCAAATCTCTAAAGCCATAACAAGCAAGGGTGAAACGGAAGGGCGCAAAGATCGACCGGTGGCAGTCGGCGTTCGTATCCCGCGAGCGGTCGGGTATCTCGCATTGTTCTTCGCCATTACGACGAAGCAGCCGGAGGCAAATCGTTTCACGGTGGAAATACCAGCGATCGAAAAACGCCGGGCGGGCCTCGATTTCGATCTGCGTCACTGGATCATCCTCGACGAGTTCAATAGCGACATCATCGGCCGGTCGTTCTACCTGGAACCTGAGCCTCCGATCGGTCGTTTCAGCAAGGCATTTTTCTTGCCGCTCCTGAGGGAATTTATCGCACGCCGGAAGTCTTTTTCCGAGGTCATGCGGTCCAGTTAGCGTCATATTGCGCCGAGACTAGCTGCATCGCTTCGCCCGGCGTTTCACGTCTCGCGGTGTCAGACAATCTTCCTTTTGCGGGGACGCTTTTCGCCGGTTTCAGGCCCTGCGGCTCTATATCCTTTTGCTCGCTTTTGACGAAGGAGGTCGAGAAATAGGTCCACCGCTTCCTCTTCCCTCTTGAAGTGATGAGTCATCCTCTGCCCGCTCTTGCCGATACGTCCCCATGAGCGCGTCAGACAGGCCTCCCCGAACAAAGTCATTGAGATTTCCATGGCGTAATACCGGGCCATGTTTCTTGTGACGTCGGTGCGCTCCACATAGAGATGATAGGGCTGCGTGATCATCTCGGCAGAATTGGAAATTCTCCTGTCCGCGTTCAACGACAGTTTTGAATCGGTTGCAGTGGATCGATTCATATTTGTGATGAAAGTTTTCGTGACGCCGCTGTTGGGCTCCCGTGCTAGCCAGTCACAACCCTGCGGCCGTCAACCATCAAAAGATGGCTCCGCTACCGTACCTGCCGCGCAAGCGATCGTGCAATGTCAACAATGTCATTGCGTGAGGTTGTTGGATCCTCGGCATTCCAGGCGATCCCTAAGCCAATGCGGAAGTCGATGCCCCTCACCTTACGCAGCGCGACATTGCTGTTGGGGAGGTCCGCCGTCCATTCCGGTGCAAAGCCTATACCGATACCGGCCGAGACCAGCGAAACGAGGGAAAATGTGTCGTCGCAGGTATAGGCGATATTGCGGGTCAGATCGTGCTCGGCGAATTTCTCGGCAAAATATCTCTCCGTGTAGGAGAGGTTCTGTCGTGAGAAGGAGATGATTTTCTGGTCTCGAAGATCGTCGATTCCGATATCGTCGTGTGTTGCGAGCCTATTGCCTTTTTCGATTGCCAACAGATATCGCTCATAGGCAATCGAGAAAAAGCGGAGCGAACCGATATTCTCGACTGGTCGGATGAATCCAATATTGATCTGACCATTTTCTAAGTTTCGGATGATTTCGTCCGTTGAACCGCTCGAAATATGCAGCTGTATCTCCGGATATTTCCTGGCAATGCGCGCCAGGAATGCCGGCAAGACACCGACCGTCGCCGGGTAAATCGTTCCGATCCGAATCCGTGTGACAGTTTTGCCAGCTACCGATCTCGTAATCTCGGTGCTTAGATCGATGTCGCTCAAAATACGCACACATCGATCGTAGAACGTGGCGCCTGCCCTCGTCAGTTCCACTCGGCGTGTTGTGCGAACAAGCAGCTGAACGCCGAGCTCGCGCTCGAGGGATTGAATCTGCGTGCTCAATGCCGGCTGGGCGATATGAACCCTCGAAGCCGCCCGAGCAAAATGAAGCTCTTCAGCAACCGCGACAAAGTAGTGGAGTTGGCGTAGTTCCATTCGCTGCACCAATCTGTGCTTCTCTGCAGGGCTGCGTACAGAGCTGGGAACATAATAAGGGACTGACAGTCCGTCGATTGTCAAGCATCGAATATGTTTTCTTGCGGCATGGATGTGCGGCAACGAATAGGATGGAATCTGCGTAGGATCCGGGTGGCTAAGGGCCTCTCTCAGGAGCGGCTCGCACTTGAAGCCGAGATTGATCGGTCGTACGTCGGGCGTGTTGAGCGTGGAACAGAAAACGTAACGGTTGGTGCTCTCGAAGCTTTTTCTGGAATATTGGAGATCGATGTCTCTGCCTTCTTTGAGAAGATTGATGCTAACGCCTCATTGCCGCCGCCACTTAGATCAGGACGAAAGCCAAAATCGCAGTAAGCGGGCTGTGAAACGCTACAACCTCGGGATGCGAGTTGTGATTCGATCGGTTCAATCTCTTTGAGCTATTAATCCTGCCGAATCCCTATTAGACGCCCAGACCCCGAACCATCACTATTTTCCCGGGAACAACAAAACCGGGAGAACACGCGGTGAATGCAAAGCCACATCTGACTATAGGCCTTATGCTCGCTCTTGGCGGTGCTGTGCCGGCATCAGCCTTCGCTGAAATCCTGATCGTCAACAGCTATGGCGGTCCTTACGAAGCGATCATAGAAGAACGGATCATCAAGCCTTTCGAGGAAAAGTACGGTATCGACGTCGTCTATGATGCCGTCGGTTCAGCCTCGCAGGACTATGCCAAGATCAAAGCCACGAAAGGCCAGCCGGGGTTCGATGTAGCGGTCATGACCGCGTCGCAGTCGCTGCAAGGCTGTAAGGACGGGCTTCTGGAAAAGCTGGACGCCGGCGCCATTCCAAACCTCCAGAAACTTGAGCCGACCCTTGCGGCTGTAGCCGGCCCGTGCGGCGCCGTTCACGAGGTGCAGTACATGGCGCTGCTTTATCGCACCGACAAACTGGCTGTTGCGCCCACCTCATGGTCATCGCTCTTCGATCCGCAGCTTGATGAAAAGATCATCCTGCCGACGTTCCAGAATGTCATGGCGGTCTTCCTGCTCGAAATCATGTCGGTCGTGCGTGGCGGCGACATGATCGACAATATCGATCCTGGCTTTGCCGCGATGGCGGAGCTTGCACGGCAATCGATCGGCTTTGAACAATCTTCCGCAATCCTCGAAAGCTACATCAAGGACGGGACCGTATGGGCCATGCCGTTCTGGAACGGCCGCGCCCAGTTGCTCGTCGACCAGGGTGTACCTGTCGATTACGTCAGGCCAAAGGAAGGGACGATCCCGCTGATCGCGACCCTCAACGTGCCGGTCGGCGCGCAGAACAAGCAGGCCGCCATGGCCTTCATCGATTTCTTTCTGGAAAAATCCAGCCAGGAAGCATGGGTGACCGGATACCAGGTCGGCAGTGCGCGAACCGATATCTATATCCCCGTTGACATTCGCAAGCGTCAGATCACGACCAAGGCGGATCTTGACGGTCTGAAACTGCCTGATCTCTCGCGCATTGCCGACAAGCTCGGCGAATGGGGCGAGCGCTGGGAACGCGACGTCGTTTCGCAAGCGAACTGAGAAGGGATCCCCATGTCAACCATTGCACTCGCTGCGCCGGCGGCTGTGCCGCGCGTTCCCGCCAGTACATCCGGATATCTGGTTTTGGCGCCTTCCTGTCTCCTCTTGATCATCTTCTTTGCCCTGCCAATGGGCACGATGATCGGGATGAGCTTTACCAATGCAGAGACGCTCGCTCCAACCCTCTTTCACTACCAGCGCTTCTTCTCGGATGGTCTTTCACTCTCCGGCCTTTACCGAACCGCCGTGATGTCGCTTCTTGTCGCTTTTTGCGTCACGGTTCTCGGCTATCCCATCGCCTATTATCTGGCACGCTCGCGTTCCCGCTGGCGGGCACTGGTCTTTGCCTTGGCGCTGGCCCCGGAGCTTGCCGGCGTCGTGTTGCGGACCTATGGCTGGCTGATCATTCTTGAGGATCGGGGCTTCATCAACGACGCCCTGATCAATCTCGGGATCATCACCTCGCCCCTCCCTCTGTCGAAGAACCTGTTTGCAGTCGTCGTCGGCTTGACCCATGTGGTCCTGCCGTTCGGTATCCTGTCCCTGACCACCAGCATCCAGGGGATCGATCCCAACCTGGAGCGCGCCGCCCAGATGCTCGGCGCCTCGCGCCTATCGGTGGTGCGCCACATCATCCTGCCGCTATCGGTTCCAGGGATCGTCAGCTCTTTGCTGATCTCCTTCACGATGGCTGCCAGCGCCTATGCCACGCCGGCACTTCTTGGCGGCGCGGGATTCAAGGTGCTCGCCACCATGATCTACGAGCAGGTGCTGTTCTACATCGACTGGCGCTTTGCCGCCGTTATGGCAATCGCCCTTCTGTCGATGATGTTGACGGTCTCCTTTCTCGGAATCCGCTACGAGACGCGCCGCAGTCTGCGCAGAAGCAACCGCGAAGGAGGAGCCGCGTGAACCGTGTTTTGACATTTCTCTTCTGGCTGGCAATCGTGCTGGTATTGACCTTCATTACCCTGCCGCTCCTCGTTGTTGTGGCCGCCTCCTTCAGTCCGACCTCTGCCGTCACCTTCGTTCCCTGGGAATGGACTGTCGACTGGTACCGCGATCTCTTGGCTGATAGGTGGCTGCAGCCCTTCCTGCTCAGCGTCAAGATTGCCACTCTTGTCGCCATCATCAGCGGCGTACTTGGTGTTCTTGCCGCTTACGCGATCGTTTATGAGCGTGTACCGGGCAGCGATGCGCTCATGGCAGGCCTGCTGTCTCCGCTTTCGGTTCCACAAATCGTCAAGGGGGTGGCAATCGTGCTTTTCCTGTCGATTATCGGCCTGCAGGGCTTTCTCGGAACCCCGGCCCTGATTGCAGCCCACGTGGTTCTGGCACTGCCCTTCGTCACACGCATGGCGGCCACCTCGCTTGCCAACTTCGACGGCAACCTCGACCGGGCCGCCCAAAGTCTCGGTGCCACCAAACGCCAAAGGCTCCAGCATATCGTCCTGCCGATGATCAAACCGGGAGTGCTGTCAGGCATCACCCTCGCTTTCATCATCTCGTTCAACAATATCCCTCTATCCGTCTTTCTCGTTCGCCCCGGCGACACAACACTGCCGATCGCGGTCATCAACTACCTCGAATACAGCCTCGATCCGGTCATGGCCGCCGTCAATGTTGCATCGATAGCCTTCATTCTGACGGTGATTTTCCTGTTCGAGAAGGTCGGCGGCTTCTCGGCCCAACTGCATGGTGGAAGCAAATGAGCAATATCGACATCGAACTCGTCTCGGTCAGCAAATCCTTTGCCGGCATTCCGGTCGTCAGGGACTTGAACCTGCAAATCCCGCAGGGCGAATTTGTCAGCATTCTCGGACCGTCCGGATGCGGCAAGACCACAACCCTCAATATGATTGCCGGTTTCAACACGCCAAGTGCCGGAGATATCCGCGTTCGCGGGAAGAGCCAGAACCGGGTTCCGCCGGAACGGCGCAATCTCGGCCTGGTGTTTCAGAACTATGCGCTGTTTCCACACATGACCGTTGCCGAGAATGTCGGCTTTGGCCTGCGCATGCGGGGGACATCCAGAAGTGACATTGCGGTGGCCGTGGATACCGCCTTGCGCAGCGTGCGCCTCGATGGTCTGGCCGCGCGTTATCCAAAAGCGCTTTCCGGTGGTCAGCAGCAACGGGTGGCGCTGGCGCGTGCCATTGCTCCGCGACCGTCGGTTCTGCTTCTGGATGAACCACTATCCAATCTTGACCTGAAGCTGCGTGAGGCAATGCGGATCGAGCTCAAGGAAATCCAGGAACAGCTGGGCATGACATTCGTCTACGTCACCCACGACCAGGAAGAGGCAATGGCGATGTCCGACCGGATCGTCGTGATGTGGCAGGGGGCCATCGCGCAGCAGGGAGAGCCGGTTTCCATCTACCGCAATCCCGCCACCCGCTTTGTTGCCGATTTCATAGGGCGATCCAACATTCTCCCGGTCAAGGCGAGCGACGGCGGCCCAGGATTTTTGGATCTTTTGGTCGATGGCACCCCCATCGTTCTGCGATCGAGCCATACCGGCCGCTCCAACTCGGTTGCCTCCTGCTGCATTCGCCCCGAAAGCATTGCGCTCATGACCGATCCAGCCGTTCAGGCCGGTGTGCAAAACCGCCTGGACGGCGTCGTCAAGCGAATCGTCAACCTTGGCGCCCAGCTTGAATTCCTGGTGGAGATTTCAGGTGGGTTGAACCTCACGGTCCTTGCCCGGTCAGGTCTGTCGGCACAAGCGCCAGCTCTCGCAAGCACGGTCACCCTTGGCATCGATCCGCAGGACGTCCTGGTGCTTTCGGACTGACCGGGGATCCATTCGTCGACCGTATCAATGCTTGACGATCGGTATTGGAATGCCCGTCAACCTCGCCACTAGGATGGTGGTGGCCTTAGAGGAAGGCCGCAAAAGGAGACAAAAATGCTGACGAAAGAACGACTGCGCGCGGTGCAAAATGAGAGCAACGTCTGCGCCGATATCGAGGGCTTCGATTTCAAGTCCTATGACACCCGCGACATCGAGGAACTGCGCCGCTTGTGGCTCCAATATGGTGTGCTTCGCTTCAAGCAGGCCGGCATCACCGATGCCCAGCAGGTGGCGTTTTCCCGCTATTTCGGGGAATTCGTCATTCATCCCAAGCAGAAGCAGGAAGGTGGTCACCCGGAGCACCCGGAGATATTGGTGATCAGCAATGCCATGAAGGACGGCAAGCCGAGTGGGGCGATGGGCAACAGCGAGGCGACATGGCACACTGACACCTGGTTTTATGAACGGCCGCCGGCGGGCGCCATTCTTCGCGCCGTGACCGTGCCTCCCTCCGGTGGCGATACCTATTTCCTGTCGACCTACAGCGCCTTTGAAACACTGCCAGCCGCGTTGAAGAAAGAGACAGAAAGCCGGCAGATTTTCTTCCAGAACGTCTACGACAAGACGGGTGCCCTGCGGCTGGGCAAAAGCGAGCCCAGGACCCGGGATTTCCGCGAGTGGAGCGGCATGGTCCATCCACTGGTTCGCACCCATGGCGAAACGGGACGCAAGGCGCTTTATCTCGGGGGGACCACGGAGGGCGCCTGGATCGTCGGCATGCCGCTCGATGAGAGTGCAAGCCTTCTGGTCGAGCTTTGGGATCATACGACCAAGGGGCAGGAAGTGTTCGTCCAGCAATGGGATCAGGGCGACATCATGATGTGGGACAATCGATGCACCATGCACAGGCGCGATGGCTTCGACCCGTCAACGATCCGCATCATGCATCGCACGACGACCGCCGGCGAACGGCCGATCTGAGCTGATCCTCCCCCCCTTGAGAGAAATTTCATGACAGCAGATTACCGAATAGAGGTCAGGCCTTCCGCCTGGCCAGCAGATCTGTGCGATCTTCTGGCCGAGGTGGAGACCGCAACAATCGGTCATTTCGAGCATCTGGGCTTTGTTGGCTGTCAGGTGCGCCCGGTCTTTCCCTCAAGGGCGATTGGCAACGCAATCACCGTCGCGGCGCCCGGCCGCGACGGTGTCGTGATCTACAAGGCAATCGACCTTCTTTCCCCCGGCGATATCCTCGTGATTTCGCGTGTTGATCATGACGACATCGCTTGTGTCGGCGGGGGCGTTGCCGCGGCCGCCAGGGCGCGAGGTGCGGTCGGTATTGTCGTCGATGGCCCCTGCACGGATGCCCTGGAAATTGCTGAAAGCGGGTTTCCCGTCTGGTGTCGGGGGGTGTCTTCCAAGACAACCAACCGCGCGTTCCGAATCGGCGGCTCGATCAATGTGCCGATCGCCTGTGGCGGGACCGCGGTTCTGCCGGGCTATGCTGTGCTCGCCGATGACGACGGTGTGTTCGTTGCCGAGCGAGATCGTATGCGGCAGCTCGCTGTCGTCGCGCTCGAACGGCAAAAGCGATCTCGTCATCTGCGGCCACACCTGGAGGCTGGCAGATCAATCTTTGAATACAAAACACCGGAGACACCATGAAGATCTCGCTCATCCAGATGAATTCTCAACCGGACCGCGACCACAATCTGCGCCAAGCGCTTCGTCTGATGCAGGACGCTGTAGACCGCGACGCCCCCGATCTCATCGTGCTGCCCGAACATTTCGATTGGTCGGGCGGAACGCCACAGCAGAAATCTAACGCGGCCGACGCCGTTCCAGGCGGACGGGCTTATGATGTACTCCAGGATTTTGCAGCCTCGCACCGCGTCTGGTTGCATGCAGGCAGTCTTCTGGAGCGTGTTGCAGGAAATGATCGTATCCACAATACGACGGTGATTTTCGACGCCGATGGTATCGAAGTTGGACGGTACCGCAAGATGCATCTCTTCGACATCGTTGCCCCGGACGGCAAGAGCTACCGCGAATCCGAGACAGTCGAGCGCGGGAACGACCTGCTCATTTATGAGATCAACGGTCTGCGGATCGGGTGCGCAATCTGTTACGACCTTCGATTTTCGCGTTTGTTCGACCGTCTGGCACAAGCGGGCGTGGATGTCATCATTCTGCCGGCAGCCTTTACGCTTCAGACCGGAAAGGATCACTGGGAGGTTCTCTGCCGGGCGCGGGCTATCGAGTTTCAGGTCTATTTCGTCGCTTGTGGCCAGTGGGGCCCCTACCCGGGAGCCGGAGGAGAAACGCGGCAGACCTATGGAAACTCGCTGGTCTGCGATCCCTGGGGGCAGGTCATCAGTCGAGCATCAGACGCCGTTGGGTTTTTCACCACATATTTGGAGATTGACCGCGTCCGGGCGGTTCGCAATCTTATCCCGATGGAAACGCATCGCCTCGACTTGACCAACGTGCCGGTCCGATCTGCCCTTCCATAGGCGCCACAGCAATCGCGACGATGATCTGTCGTCAACCGAACCTACCAGTGACAAAACCTTTCGCCGGTCATCGTCGCATGGTTGACGGAACATCTATGTCTTTTCGAGGAGGAGAAAAGCAATGCAGCAGTCTGCAACGCGCGTTTTCGGAAACTATATCGCAGGGCTTTCCCTTGATGACCTGCCCATTGATGTGGTTGAGAAGGCAACCGACTGTCTGCTGGATTCCATCGGTTGCCTGCTCGGAGCCTACGCGCTCCCGCTTGCGGGCATTCTTGACGGCTTCGTTAAAGACGTCGCCCCTACTGGCACCAGCTCCATCCTTGGCAGCGGCCGACGGACGGATCTCGCAACCGCTGCCTTTGTGCACGCGACACTGATCAACGCTCTCGACTTCGACGACATCTATCGCAAGGGCCATCCGGGGGCGACGGTGATGTCTGCCGCGTTGACGGTCGCAGCTCATATCGATAGTTCAGGTTCAGAGCTGCTCGCGGCTATCGTTGCCGGGTATGAAGTCAGTGGCCGGGTTGCGATGTCGCTCACGCATCTTCATCCGCGCAAGACAATCCACGGGCACGGGACCTGGCAAGTCTTTGGAGCCGTAGCCGCCGCGTCGAAATTGCTAAAGCTCGACCCTTTGCAGTCCGCCCATGCGATCGGGATTGCGGCCGCCAACGCACCCGTCGCATCGGTGATGAAGACGGTCTATGGTTATCAGCCGACGATGGCGAAGAACAATTTCGGGATGGCCGCACAAACGGGTGTGAACGCAGCGTTCCTCGCAAAAAATGGCTTTGAAGGTCCGCTCGATATCTTCGAGGGCGAAACCGGTTTCTGGCGGATGGCCGGCGCCGATGGCTCTGACAACGATCAGTTGAGCACCGGTCTTGGCCAGACCTTTGAAATCCGTGCTGTCGGTTTCAAGCCTTTCAGTTGCTGCCGGATCCTCCAAAGCAGTATCCAGGCTTCGGTTCTGGCATTCTCGAATGCCAAAATGTCTCCTGCCTCGGACAGCTTCAAGCGGTTGGTGGTCACCGCCCCATCGATTTTGTGCGAACCGCCCTTCAATCAACCTGCGCCGAAAGATGCGTGGGCCGCCCAGTTCAGCGCTCCCTATGCCGTGGCTGTGGCGCTGCTTGAGGTAGAGCCTGGTCCCGCCTGGTTTTCAGAAACGTGGCTCCGGAGCGAAGTTGTCGCCGGTTCCATGGCAAAGATTGAACTGCATGCGCATGCCAGCCCAAGCGCGCCGGGTTCTCACCATGCCGCGGTCGCGCAACTGCACTCGGTCGATGGTCAGGTGTTCCAGGCAGAGGTTAACATTGCTCTTGGTGAAGCAGAAAATCCATTGGGGCGCCAATTCCTGGAGGAAAAATTCAGGAGACTGGTCATGCCGCGAATTGGCGCTGTGAGCGCTGAGCGACTACTGGTCAGTGTGACTGAAATCAGGGATTGCCCGTCGATCAATCACGTGCTCGCGCGGCTCGGGCCAGAAGAAAGAACCTCGAACGCCCTGGAAGTGGGGTCGTGCGACAAGACCTGCGATGGGCGGCGGGGATGTTGCAGGCCCTGACTATACCGGTTTGGTAGATTGAGCTACTTTCGGTCGCACCTGAAAATGCACACTTTGAATGGCTTGGGCCAATTCTGGTTCGCATGCATGACCGTAATGATTTCGATATCACGCCCAACAAGGCACGGTACGATTGCGGGAAGATCGGCAGGATTTCGCGCGTGCCCTTGATGCGCCCAACCCGTCCTGTGGCAGGTCAGTCTCTGAGCATGTGCACCGTCGTCACGATCCGCGCGACGACACGGCAGCTGCATCAGGATGGTGATGAGCAATGTAGCGCCTATATCATCAACGCGTGCGGCATCCAGCGGATGCGTTGATGTTCACGATGGTCGAACGGACCTGACGTATTTCCGCAGGACTTTCGCGACTTCTTCTTCGCTTGCGAACTCGCCTCGGTTAGCCTCTATCCCGCTTCAATCTCGGCAATCTGCCATTCTTCGCTGGCGACATAGTCCTCGATGGCTTGTGCGGCCGGGCCTTCGAATAACCACACAGACGCGAGGCTTCGCAGCTGTTTCGTTACCAGATATTTGCCAGAAATTGGCTTTCCTTCGCATGCGACCCACGTGAAAATACCATCATAAGGTGTGGTTTCGGGAGGAATACGCCATGAAGGCTGCGACCAAGACGAAGGTCAACGAGAACCTGCGGTTCTTCTCTGTAGCGGATATGAAGGACCGCCGCGTTCAGCTGGAGCCTGGTGCGCTTCACCGCGTTGCCCGCGAGGCGTGGGCCGATATCCGCGGCGGTCGGGCCTATGGTCTAAAGTCAGTTCTCCTGCCTGACGAAAGCGAGTTGTGGGCGCGGACCGAGTTGATCCAATATCAGAAGGAGTTTGTCGGCGAGCGCCTCGGATGGAAATTGTCAGCGCTTTCCAGCGTCGGGCCGGATTATGCCGCCGTCAAGATTGTCGGCGCCAATGCACTCAATCGACATTTGGGGCGTCCGAGATCAATGTCGACGATCCTGCTCCTTGACAAGGTGACGCTTGCCCCGGTCTGCCTGCTGGACGGGACGGAGATTTCTGCGGCAAGGACCGCTACTTACGCGACGACGATGGTCGAGCGATTTTTGTCCCAGCGCGAGGGTCTTTCGGTCTTTGTCTTTGGCGCCGGTCCCATCGCCGAGCGCGTCGTCCTCGGCCTTGGAATTTTTTCGCCGGGCACTTTTTCGAGGGTGTCTATTCGAAGCCGGTCAGTGGAGTCCGCCCGCAGGCTTGTCGCTAATCTGGAGGATCGCGTGGTGTTCCCGCTGATCGCCGTCGATGACAATGATAGCCTTGGCGCCTGTGATCTGGTCATCACCGCCTCCAATGCCAGGAAGCCCGTCTTTGATGATACGCAAGCCAATCCATATGCGATGACTCTCCATCTTGGCGGAGACGAGACACCGGCGCCCTATATCCAGCGCGTCCTGAAAACCGGGCGGCTTATCTGTGACGACGTGGGAATGGTATCGCGCCGCAATTCCCAGAGCCTGGCGCTTTATTTTGCGAAGGGGCTCGCCACGCTTGAGACGATCGGGCCGCTCCTGGGTGTAACCAACTTCGCCGACCTCGACGGCGATGTTCAAAAGCGTCCGGATGAACCCATTCATATCACCTGCGTTGGACTGCCCATGCTCGATCTCTATGTGGCCAAATATGTCTATGAGACCTTTTTGAAGACGGATCCTGAGAACGCGGGCGCATCGATGTGACGGGCGGATTGGAACGGGGACGCAACTCTGGACGAGGTGAACCATGTACGCGACCCAGACGCTCGCAGCCTATATCGGCACCTGCAATGCTGACAATCTGACGCGGAGTATAAGAGACAAAACAGTCTGCTGCATGCTGGATGTGATAACCGCAGCCGTCGCCGGCTACGAGACGCCCGGCGCGGCGGCCGTTCGCCGGGTTGCGACAAACATATTCGGCCCCGGGGCCGCCGTCATATGGTTTTCCGGAAAGACTTTGAGCAGCACAGGTGCCGCTTTTTGCAATTCCGCGGCTGCTTCTGCCCTCGATCTCGATGACGGCCACCGGGCCGCACGCGGTCATCCCGGTGCTGCCGTCATACCTGCGGTGCTTGCCATTGCAAGCGACGTGTCCACCCCAAGCGAGGACATCATCACTGCAATTGCACTTGGATACGAAATTGGGGTGCGCATTGCTGCTGCCCAGAACGCAAACGCTATCAGAAGCCGGCAATCCGGTCGCTGGGCGGGCTACGCGGCCGTTGCCGCTGCCGGCAGATTATCCGGCATGACGGCCATCCATCTCTCGCAGGCCTTGTCAATCGCCGGTGTGCTTGCTCCGAACCAGGACGCGAATGGCAGTTCCGGATACTCGCGGCTTACCGGAAACGATGTGAAAGAGGGCATCCCCTGGGCCGTCTCAACCGGAATGACCGCGCTCCAACTCGCTCGATCCGGATATACTGGGCCCGAGGATATCCTCGATCACGCGTCGCATTACGATACGGCAAGCATCCTTAGAGACCTGACAGAGCCGCGCAAGATTGAGGGAACCTACTTCAAACCCTATGCCTGCTGCCGCTACATTCACCCGGCGATCGATGCGTTCTGCGATTTGAATTCGCAGCATGGTTTTGCGGCCGAAGACGTTGCTGACATCGAGGTCCAGACATTTGCGTGGGCGCTCAAGCTTCGAAATCGCATCGACCCGGAAAACCTGACCGATATCCAATACAGCCTGCCATACTGCGTGGCGATCACAGCGGTCGATGGCTGCCATGGGCTTGCTCCGATTAGTGGGCATCTGCTGAACCGACCAGACCTGTCCCGTTTCGCGCGCAGTGTACGGATAACCGTGGATGATGCGATTGACCGGCGGTTCCCCGCTGAAACGCTCGCTCGCGTGGTGATCGTCAACAGACAAGGACACCGCTTCGTCTCATCCGTCACAACGCCGAGAGGAGATATGGGCCGCCCGATGGGTTGGGGCGATGTCCGGGAGAAATTCTTGAGGATCACCGCACCGAAGATGTGCCAAGAGAAGCAGCGCGCCTTTCTCAATGGTTTTGAACGGTTCAGGCAAGGCGATCCGGTCGCCCTTTTGGCGATGCTGAAACAGCCCTTGGAACAGTGAGCATTCCAGTCGTCTCGTCGCTATGAGCAATGTGGTCACACAATGCGCCCATTGCGAACGACCACCCGACCGGCGATAATCACATCGCGGACACGACCCAGGTTTTTACTGTCGGCGACGACGATGTCAGCGCGCTTGCCCTTTTCAATCAATCCCCGATCTCCGGCCAGTTGTGGGAAGGTGCGCGAAACGTTCCCAGTTGCCAGTGCAATCGCCGCCGGTGCAGACATCTGCTTTTTGCGAATGATGCGGTGTATCGCTTCCAATATCCCATCCCAGTGGCCACCTGCAAAGTCGGTCGATATTGTGTCTACGAGACCCGACCCGATAAGCGCATCGAAGTTGACGGCATCGTTTCGCCAGCGGGTCGAAATGCAATCGAGCGTAGACACGTCGATGACGGCGCCGCGATCCCGTAATTTCGCGGCGACCTCAACAGCCTCATCGGGCAGGAACATCGGATGATTGGAATGCCCCGCCACAATCCGAGCCGCGGGGTATTTTTCGGCCAGCGCGATCAGGAGGCTGGCCGTTGGAGCGGCATTGTGAAAAATGGCGGGATAGCCCACGCGCGAGGACTGCCGGGCTATTTCTTCAAATCCCGTCAAGGCGAGCGAGACGGACGGCATGACGCTGTTGATGACAATTGAGCGGATCTTCTCCGCCCTCGTCATTCCAAGGCCAAATGTATCCAGGATCGTCTGAAGCTCTTCGTCAGGCACACCGGCTTGCGGATCGAGATGCCGGCCAACGATTGCGCTTTTTAAACGCCGTGCAATGGACGGATCTATACTTAAACCGGTCTCACGCCTGATAGCCTCTGGAATGAACCTGTATTCCTGGGCACCACCGCCGAGGGTCTGGCCTCCTCCAACTTCTCCAAGGGCCTTGGCGCCTTGCGCGAGCAACCCGTCAATCTCACCGTGAATGTGTCTTGCCGACATCCCGGCGCCGTCGATCGAGAGGGCAGCCTCAATGTTGCTCTTGGTGTGGGCCGTCGAGACATGGATATCCATCGGATGGGACGTCGCAGATCCGTCATCGATTTCATCGGGAAATGCCAGGCCACAGACATTGAGCAGAGTGGTCGTCCCTTCAAGAAGATGCCTGTTGCGATGGTGCTCGACCTCGCTGGCCTTTAATCCTATCGAGCCACTCGGCATGGATGGTCCATGAATACAGCCGTGGGCATGCGCATTGATGATCCCAGGGATGATCGTGCAATCCGAGCAATCGATCACATCGACACGGTCTTCCAGATTTCTGTGAAGGCAACCCGATATGTCGATATCGGCTATCTCGCCGCAGCGCACGAGCACGTCAGCCCTCGGGAGCTGGGTTGTTCCGTCGCCGGTAATCACGCTCGCGTTCCGAAATACGATGTTCATCATAATCACTCCGATGGCTCTGATCGGGACTTGGGGATGTCGGAAGTTTCGCTGGCGGAGTTCTCGTCCAAGGCATATCCAACCGAACGGACTGTCCGGATCACATCAGAACCGCCAGCAAGCAACAGCGCCTTGCGAAGCCGTCCGATGTGTACGTTCACAGTGCGCGGCTCCACGTGGACATTCTGCGGCCAGGCATTTGCGATCAACTCCCGGCGATCACAGACATGCTCGGGGTTTAGCAACAGATGCTGCAAGAGCCGGAAGTCGGTCTGGCCGAGGTGGATATCAACGCCGTTGCGTTTCACCCGGTGCCCCTCGAGGTCCATCTCGATGCCGGCATAGGCGAGTGGGACGTTGCGGGTTGTTTTCCTGGAAATGCCGTCTCCATCCCCAGCGCGCGTTCGAAGATGCTCAAGCAGCTTTGTCGGCGCTATCGGCCGCACAAAACACGCGTCGACGCCGGCTTCCAGAAGGTCTGCGTACTGGCTTTCAGCTCCCGGCTCAATCAGCGCGATCAAGGCCAGATCGCCTGTCCGTGGATTGCTCTTCAACGCGCGGCAGGCGCTTGCAGCCGAAAACGACCCGACCCGACTGTCCAGGATGATGGCGTAAGGGGTACACTCTGCGGCCAAGTGAAGGACCTCCTCGATGGTTCCACCAAATACGGCGTGAAAGCCCTCTGCCTCCAGAATGTGATCCAGAAGACCATAGTAGTCTGCTTCCGTGGAGCCTATGACGATGAGAGGTCGCACAACGCAGTCCTGTTGTTCTGGACAGTGAAAACGAGCAGGGCTGTGCCAACTTTCGAAGAAAGTCCGGGCCGCCGATCTGCCGACCGTTGGAACGGTACAGGACCTGCTCGTCCGGCATCAAGCGATTGTATTGCCTGGCGTTCCGCAATTATGAGGTGATGTGACACGCGCAACTGACACCAGCGCGCGCCAGGCCGCAGCGCTCCAACCTAGATCAGGTTAAGCCGGGCTGCTGTCGCAGCGGCTTGGATCAATGTGACGGCACCAAGTTTTTCACGGGCGTTGTCCAGGTACGCGCGAACTGTCGTGTACCTGATCTCAAGAAGCCTGGCTATTTCGTCCATCGATTTGCCTTCTGCGGCCCATCGAAGACAGGTCGCTTCCTGCATCGTCAGCCTGATGACGCCGAGTGCTTTGTATCGCGGATGTCGCAAGCTGACATATGCGTGGGTCAGGGACGCGACAGCTATGGAAGGGCCATGATCCAACTTCTGGTTTTCAGTGACCTTCGGCTGGCTGGAAGCGAAGGTCAGGAGCGACATATGTCCAAAGCCTGCAGGGACAGGGATGGTCACCCCCGAGCGAATACCCAACGCATTTGCTTCCCTGGAAAATTCTCGTTTTTTCTCATGCTTGAATTCGTGCTCCATCGACCATGTGAAGGGAGCCTTCTTTCGTTTTGCGGCTTCAACAACCGGATCCACTTTCTGGTATGATTGCTTGAAATATCGGACTTGCCATTCCCGCGGATAGTTCGAAATGGCGACGGCGGCTTTGGATCGGACGTCCAGATAGGCATACATTTCAAATCCGAGATTGTGTGCCAGGTTTTGAAGCGACCGCTTGAAATGGTGCTCCCGCGTCGCGAACCGAATTGCATCTATGTAGCGATAGAATTTATTCCATGAATCAATGGGCATTTGCGTCTCCTGCACTGGTTTGCTATGGAAGCGTGGCCGATCAGATATCCGGCAGCCGCCGAGCTTCTGGAAATATGTCCGCAGGATTCGGTGTTCAGCCAGGCAAGATCGATAGCGCGTGGTGAAGCGCAACGGCCTCTAATATGTAGTCTTCGGGAGCGCTTAACCGTCTCAATCCCTCGCCGCAAAATTTATGGACTGGTGAAAGCGGTTATGACCGACGCAGATTTTCATATCGTCGCGGCGAAACCAGATAGCACGGCCGCATCGCAGCGGTGGATTGCCAGCCGTGAAGACGATCTGTTCGTCGGCACGCATGCGCAGGACTTCGTGCGGCAGGATCAACAGCCTGCTCGCCAATAGTTTTGAGCGGGTTCGAGAGGATCCCTTTGACTGGAAGCTGCGGCTGACCTGGTCGATCTCGACGGTCGTCATCCCGCAGCGCCTTGAGATATAATCCGCCGTCTCCGGATCGTTGATCGCCGAGAAACTGATCCAGCTGACACTTTCGAACCACTTGCTCGCCGCATCGCGACCGCCATAGGTTTCTCGCATCTGTCCGATCGACTGGAAGATCAGCGTCAGCGTGATGCCGTACTTCCGACCCGCGTCCCGGGCGGTCTCAAGGATCCGCATGTAGCCGAGCCGCGCGACTTCATCGAGCAGAAACAACGCCCGCCCGTTCATGGCTCCATCCCGGTTGTAGATCGCGTTCAGAAACGAGCCGATGATAACGCGCGCCAGTCCCGAATGGGTCTCCAGCGTCTTGAGGTCGATGTTGATGAACACGTCGACCGTTCCGCTGGCGATATCTTCAGTCGAGAAACTCGATCCAGATACCAGCGACGCGTAGTTCGGATAGGAAAGCCAGTGCGTTTCCTTCACCGCGTTGGCATAGACGCCGCTAAACGTTTCCGGCGTCATGTTCACGAAGGCCGCAACGTTTTCCTTCACGAAATCCGACTTCGAATTGGCGTGGATCTTCTCCAGCCGCTCGCGCAGTTTCGGCTCCGGCTCCGCAAGGTTCTGGCGAACCTGTCGCAGGGTCTGGTCTTTCGCTTCCGTATGTCCAGACAGGCAGACATCGGCAATCATCGCCGTCAGCAACTGCAGGCCCGATGCCCGAAAAAAATCGTCGCGCACGCCGGTTGCCCGGCCGCTATCGCTCATGATCCAGGATGCGACGGCCGCGATATCCTCTTCCTTGGTGCCGCCGTGCCGGCCGATCCAGTCGAGCACGTTCAAACCCGTACCGGGGATTTTCGGGTCGAGGATGTGGACATCCCGTCCGGCCTTTCCACGGTGGCCGGAGACCATAGGCGCGACCTCGTTCGAGGGATCGAGGACGACGAGCGATCCACCCCATTTGAGCGCCGTCGGGATCGTCACGGACGTCGTCTTGAAGCCGCCAGAACCGGCAAACACGATTCCATGCGACGAGCCGAAAGAACCATCGAAGCAAAGCAGCGGCGACTTTCCGCCCGTCCCCCAGGTCTCGCGCCGATCGGCGCGAAACGACACGGCTGCGGTGCTATCCCGATCGACGCGGTATCGTTCGCCGATCACGATGCCGCCGGCGTCGGAAAACAGCTTTGCCGCGTCGGTCAGTTTCATCCAGTCGGCCTCGCCGTGCATCGCGCGTTTGCCCCGGATGCGCTTCGGCTCGGATCGTGCGAAGGCGGCATTGCCAATGACACCGACGCGCATCGCGAAGCAGCCGACGATCAGGGCGGCGGCCGCGCCGGTCATCATGGCTGGATCCAGAAAGGCGGTCACGGATTTGCCCGATGGTAAGTTTCCGGCGAAGGCCGCAAGGCGGGTTCCCTCACGTAGGGCGGCGATCAGGATTACCGTCGCACAACCGGTAACGACACCCCACCCGACGAAACGGATGTGCATCGCTCCGGCTGAGGCAAACAGGAATACCACGCCGACGGCCGCAGCAGCTATGTAGGGCGCCGCGATGCCGGCACGCCCCAGGGTCAGCTTTGCCGCCTCCGTCTTGCCGAAGCCTGCAAGCCAGGTTTCCATTCCGGTCAAGCTCACGGTGATGACAAGCATCAGCACGACCGGCATGATGACGAGCACGATCCTACTGCCCGTCATTGCCGAATGCCTCCGCGCCGATAGACGTCAGACGTGCCCGCTCGGTGTCGTCAGACTTGAGGCGGCGAGCAAGGTCGAGGAGTGCGCCCAGCAACAGCGCGCGCTTCTCGTAGCGAAGTCCAGCTTTGACGAGAAGACCTCCGAGCTCGATCTTGTCGCGCGTGTCCTTCTTGCGTGCCTCGGATGTTGCGTTCCGGCCCATGCGCTCAAGCCTCGCTACCGCTGCCCTGAGCCGCGCCAGCCGAGACAGGCGCAGTTTCCGAACCGGGGGTGGTGCTTGCACCTTCCCTCCCCTTCCCGGTCGCGCCGCTTTTGTCGGATCCTCGACCTCCCCGAAACCGTTTGGCCACGTCCTCGAACGCGGCCTGCAATTCCGTCTCGTCGATGTCGAAATCGCCAAGACCTGCTTTGAGCGCGATGCGTCCGATCCGCTCGGCCTCCCGTGTCTCTGCATGCTTCAGCTGGTCCTGCAGCCTGGCGATTTCTTCGCGGATTTTTGAGGATGGTTTCTTCATTGCCGATTGTCTCCTTGCCAAGAAATCTTGTCGTTCGAGGCAAGAATCCCAGAGCGGAGTGCGGAACGCACTACTGTGAATCCTACAATCGCCAAGGGCGATGCTTTGGTGAATGATCCCAGCCGTTCGCAAGGACGGCTTCCAAGGGCGCAATTATACGTCGCTACCACGACGCCCTGCTTTGAGAGACCTGGCGGGGCCGCCTCTTGCGAACAAGCTGTTGATTTCATTCGCAACCGGGAAAGAATTCCGACGTGGCCGTCCCGCATTTCTCAGTCAGTATCGTTGCCCGCGGCTCCGGCCGAAGTGCTGTGCTGTCTGCGGCCTACCGGCACTGCGCCAAGATGGAGTTCGAGCGGGAAGCGCGCTCGATCGACTACAGCAGGAAGCAGGGGCTCCTCCACGAAGAGTTTGTCATCCCGGCCGATGCGCCGGACTGGCTCCGCTCGATGATCGTCGACTGCTCGGTCGCCGGGGCCTCGGAGGCCTTTTGGAACAGGGTCGAGGATTTCGAGAAACGGTCGGATGCGCAACTGGCCAAAGACGTCACCATCGCCCTACCGCTCGAACTCTCGGCCGCCCAGAACATAGCCCTGATGCGTGACTTCATCGCGGAGCACATCACGTTGAAGGGAATGGTGGCCGACTGGGTCTATCATGACGCGCCCGGCAATCCACATGTCCATCTGATGACGACGCTGCGACCGCTGACCGAGGACGGCTTTGGCGCCAAGAAGGTGGCCGTCCTTTGCCCGGACGGCAAGCCATTGCGCAATGACGCCGGCAAGATCGTCTACGAGCTTTGGGCGGGAAGTGCCGACGATTTCAATACCTTCCGCGACGGCTGGTTTGCTAGCCAGAACAAGCATCTTGCTCTTGCCGGGCTCGACATCCGTATCGATGGGCGGTCGTTCGAAAAGCAGGGTATCGAGCTGACGCCAACCGTCCATATCGGCGTCGGCGCAACGGCCATAGACCGGAAAAGCGAGCGAGCCGCCGATCCGTCGTCGGTGCTGTCGCCAAAGCTTGAGCGGATCGAACTGCAGGAAGAGCGACGGGCGGAGAATGCGCGGCGGATCCAGCGCAAGCCATCGATCGTGCTCGACCTCATCACACGAGAGAAGAGCGTCTTCGACATCAGAGATGTCGCCAAGGTGCTGCATCGCTACATCGACGATGCGGGCATTTTCCAGAGCATGATGGCCCGCATCATGCAGGATCCGGATGTCTTGCGGCTCGATAAGGAGCGGCTCGATTTCGCCACCGGCGTCCGGGTGCCGGCGAGGTATACGACGCGTGAGATGATCCGGCTCGAGGCCGAGATGGCAAACCGTGCGATCTGGCTCGACAGCAGATCCTCGCACGGTGTTCGCGACGCCGTGCTCGACGCGACCTTCGCACGCCACGCCCGCCTGTCGGATGAACAGAAGGTGGCCATCCGACATGTCGCTGGAGACGCGCGGATCGCCGCCGTGATCGGCCGAGCCGGTGCTGGCAAGACGACAATGATGAAGGCAGCGCGCGAAGCATGGGAAACCGCCGGCTACCGCGTCGTCGGTGGCGCATTAGCGGGTAAAGCCGCCGAGGGTCTCGAAAAGGAAGCGGGCATTGCCTCGCGCACATTGTCGTCTTGGGAGCTTCGTTGGGAACAGGGCCGGAACCAGCTAGACGACAAGACCATCTTCGTTCTGGACGAGGCCGGCATGGTATCGTCGAAGCAGATGGCGCTTCTCGTGGAAGCGGCGACGATAAGCGGCGCCAAGCTCGTTCTGGTGGGCGATCCCGAACAGCTGCAGCCGATCGAGGCGGGTGCTGCCTTCCGCGCCATCGCCGATCGCATCGGCTATGCCGAGCTCGAAACCATCTATCGCCAGAATGAGCAGTGGATGCGCGATGCCTCGCTCGATCTTGCCCGTGGCAATATAGCCAAAGCCGTCGCCTCTTACACCGCCCACGGCCGGATGATGGGCTCAACGCTCAAGGCTGAAGCCGTCGATCACCTCGTCTCCGACTGGAACCGGGACTACGATCCAACGAAGACGATGTTGATCCTGGCGCATCTTCGCCGCGACGTCCGGATGTTGAACACGCTCGCCCGTGCCAAATTGGTCGAGCGCGGGATCGTAGAGGATGGTCACGCCTTCAGAACCGAGGACGGCAATCGTCATTTCGCCGCCGGCGACCGGATCGTCTTCCTCAAGAACGAGGGCTCGCTCGGCGTCAAAAACGGCATGCTGGCCAAGATCGTCGAGGCAGCACCTGGGCGCATCGTTGCCGAGATCGGCGATGGCGATCACATCCGCAGGATCACGGTCGAACAACGTTTCTACAATAATGTCGATCACGGCTACGCCACCACCATTCACAAGAGCCAGGGTGCGACAGTCGATCGGGTTAAGGTGCTGGCATCGCTTTCGCTCGATCGGCACCTGACCTATGTGGCGATGACTCGTCACCGCGAAGATCTCGCGGTCTATTACGGCACGAGGTCCTTCTCCAAAGCTGGCGGGCTGACCGCGCTTCTGTCGCGCAAGAATGCCAAGGAAACAACGCTCGACTACGAGAAGGGCGCGTTCTATCGCGCCGCTCTCCGGTTTGCCGACGCGCGCGGCCTCCATCTCGTCAACGTCGCCCGCACGATCGTCCGGGACCGTCTCGAGTGGACCGTCCGGCAGAAGCAAAAACTGGTCGATCTCGCAAGCCGTCTTACCGCGGTCGGCGCGCAACTCGGCTTCAAGCACACCACCAAACACGCGATCCCCAACCCAACGATGGAGACGAAGCCGATGGTATCGGGCATCACCACATTTCAGAAGTCGCTTGAGCAGAGCGTCGAGGATCGGCTTGCCGCCGATCCCGGCCTTAAAAAGCAGTGGCAGGACGTCACGACACGCTTCCAGCTCGTCTACGCGAATCCGGAGAGCGCCTTCAAGGCGATCAATGTCGATGCCATGTTGAAAGACAATGCCGCAGCGACATCGACGCTGGCAAGGATCACAAGTCAACCGGAGAGCTTTGGCGCGCTCAAGGGCAAGAGCGGGCTCCTTGCCGGGCGTGCGGAGAAGCAGGAGCGCGATACCGCAGTGGTCAACGCACCTGCCCTTGCCCGAAACATCAAGCGCTACCTGCAGACGCGGACGGAAGCGGAACGCAGGCACGAGGCCGAGGAACGGGCGGTTCGTCTCAAGGTGTCCGTCGATATTCCAGCGCTCTCTCCTTCCGCCAAGCAGACCCTCGAGCGGGTCCGCGATGCGATCGATCGCAACGACTTGTCCGCTGGTCTCGAATATGCCCTTGCCGACAAGATGGTGAAGGCGGAGTTGGAAGGGTTTGCCAAGGCGGTGAGCGATCGGTTTGGCGAACGAACCTTCCTCGGTGTCGCCGCCAGGGAGCCCAGTGGAGAAGCGTTCAAATCCATTACGTCGGGCATGTCGGCGGGCCAGAAATCTGAAGTGCAGTTGTCGTGGAATGCGATGAGAACCATTCAGCAGCTCGCAGCGCACGAGCGTGCGGCAGAGAGCATCAACCAGGGGCAAGTCCTCCGCCAGAGCCAGGCCACAGGATTGTCCCTGAAATGAGCGGCCTTAGTTTCAATCGAACGGGATACCGATCCCACCGGCTAAAGGCGGTGGCCATTGTTGTGAGTGTCGGGATTGTTGTCCTTTCGGCGTTTGTCATCGGATGGATCGGTGGTTACAGGATCAATCTCACACCGAGCGAACCGCTCGGTCTCTGGCGTATCGTCCTGCTTGATCGGCCAGCAGTGGTCGGCGATGTCGTCTTCGTTTGCCCGCCGGAGACTGCGGCAATGCGCGAGGCACGCGAGCGTGGCTATCTGCGGAGCGGTCTCTGCCCCGCTGGCTACGCACCGCTCATCAAAACGGTCATTGGCGTCGGCGGACAGGGCGTCGAGGTTGGCGTTGACGTTCGGATCGCTCGCCAATCCGTGCCGCAGTCCCACGTCTCGTTGGTCGATGGCAAGGATCGGCCATTGGCCCGCTTCGGCGGCGACGTCATCCCGGAGGGATATGTCTTCGTCCATTCGGAATTCATCGGTTCGTTCGACTCCCGATATTTCGGTCCCATCCCCGCATCCGGCATCCTCGGGATGGCTCGGGAGGTATGGACTTATGCGCCATGACCTCGCCCGGACGGCGCTGCTTGTTGGCTTGTCGGTTGCGACCGGATGGATCGCATGGAGCGGTATCGCTTTACTGCTGCCGGTCTCGCTGGTGTTTCCAATTCTGTGGTCGATCGCCACAAGCAGAAAGTTCGCGGCGCTTATCTCGGCGGCGTACTTCCTGACGGCCTCGCGAGGCTTGCCGCAGGGCGTTGCGGCCTTCTACCAGTCTGATCTCTGGCCTGGCCTGCTGCTCTGGTTTTGCGCGTCATCAAGCTTCGTCGCAATTCACACGGCACTGTGGACAGCAAATGCTCGGGCACGACCGTTTTGCTTTCTCGCAGCTGCCCTGCTCATGGCGGTGCCACCGTTCGGGATTACCGGCTGGGCTCATCCGATCACGGCCGCGGGCATTCTTTTTCCTGGATGGGGATGGTGGGGCCTCGCTACCACGACAGCCGGCCTGATCGGCCTCGTAACCCGAACCCGGCCGGCTGTCGCGATCGCCTTGACAGGCGCGTGGGCTTGGTCCGCCGCAGTCTGGACCTATCCAGAAGTACCCCAGCCATGGCGCGGCGTCGACTTGGAAATGGGTGCTTCGCTCGGACGTCAGCCCAGTCTTGCACGACAGCGTGACCTAATCGCAACGGTGCGCAGCGCGGCTGACGATGGCGTCGGCATTGTCGTCCTGCCGGAAAATGCGCTTGGCAGTTGGACGCCAACTGTCGAGCGGCGGTGGGTCCGCAGTCTTGCAGGCACATCCGCGACCGCAGTCGTCGGCGCAACCTTGGTGACAGTGGACGGCTATGACAATGTTTTGGTCGCGATTTCCGCTCAGGGCGGTAACGTCCTCTATCGCGAGCGCATGCCGGTACCTGGGTCAATGTGGCAGCCATGGCGGACCTGGCTTGGTCAGAGCGGCGGTGCGCGAGCGGACGTCTTTGCCAATCCCATCGTTCAACTGGGGGGAAAGCGGATTGCGCCGCTCATCTGCTACGAACAACTGATCATCTGGCCGGTGCTGCAATCGATGCTGCACGATCCCGATCTCATTCTCGCTGTCGGCAATGGCTGGTGGACTGCGGGAACGTCCATCGTCGACGTCCAGCGCGCCAGCGTCGTGGCTTGGGCACGGCTGTTCGCCAAGCCCCTCGTCATTTCCTTCAACACGTGATGCTTCAGGAGCCGTCATGCTGGACGCTGCCTTGATCCAACAATGCGCCGACTCATCGTTGAAGCCTTCGATTGTCGAGCAATTCGTCGATGCGGCCGGCGCACCCGATCCGCTGACCGTCACCGTCAAATCCGGCAGTCGCGTATTCCTGGTTCCAATCCCGAAAACCGCAGACGAAGCGCTCGTCATCATCCGGGAGAATGTTGGTCGAGCCGTCGTACGCGTCGGACTGACGCAGTTTCCGGCAGGTGTCGGCGTCAAGGATGCCTCCCAGCTGAACACCGATCTCGTAAACCCTTGTGAGAATCTCCGCATGGGAACCCGGATGTTTGCCAAGGTCCTCCGCATTGTCGCCAAGTGGTACGGAAATCCCAAAAGCGAAGAAGTCTTTCCGCAGATCTTCAAGGATGCCATTTATGCGTGGGAGACGGGGGAGTTTGAGGGCGTGGGGGTATTTCAGGCGGAAGACCCCGGTGGGCCGATAAACAACCAAAAAGAACAAGCCGATGTCAGTGAGGAGGCCGTTTCGGAGCCGGAGACGCCATCCAATGCTGGGTCGGTTCCGCAGGATCAAAAAGACATCGATACTGACGGCATGCGGATCGACCTGTCCAGGATCGTCGGAAACTGACTCGTCAGATTCCGGAGGCGATCGTCGGTCGAGTTTTCGACGCCTGCCGACCGTGAGCCTATAGGAAGCACCTTACGCGGGGTGAAAGCGCATCAGAAAACCCTTTGGCGCTTCTGAAGGTTGTGATAGTTTTCTTGCGTGGAAAAGAGAACTGCTTCCGTTGCGACGAAGAGCGAGCCTGGCCGGCTCACGCGTGAACGCGCCGAGAAAATCAGTGCGGTCGAAGGGCTTGCACTATCCCCGCGCATGAAGCGTCTTTTCGAAATCTCCGCTGACAAGACGGCAGACGAGCGGCGGGCGTTGGTCCGCGAGCAATTCGCCAAGAAATCCCCCTAATCCTTGGTCTATGCCGGCGAATCAGCTCCCCTCTGCTATCCGGGAACGACCGTGCTCCGAAACCTTCTGGATCTTGAGGATCAGAGCGAACTCGACGAATTCGAGGTCGCCATGTTCGTCATCCGATCCGAAGAACCCTGGCGGAAGGTGACCTCGACTATGCGCACTACCGTGCTCTTCACAGGCATCTGTTTCAAGATGTCTATGCGTGGGCGGGAGAGACCCGCACCGTCCGCATCGGCAAGGGCGGAAACTGGTTTTGCTATCCGGAATACATCAATCAGGAAATGGGTCCGGTATTCGCAGAACTGGCATCGCAGAACTACCTGTCGGGGCTTGCTCTGGAAGTCTTTTCAGTCAAGGCCGCGCACGTCCTTGCGGAGATCAATGCTGTCCATCCTTTCCGCGAAGGAAATGGCCGTACTCAGCTTTCATTCCTCACGATTTTGGCTGAAAATCCGGGCTTACCATTCAACCCGGATGTGTTGGAACGCAACAGGGTAATCAGCGCTATGATCGATAGCTTCAGTGGCAACGAGGCCCCTCTAGCACAGCTCATTTTCGATATCGTCAATTTGAGCCCGTCATAAAATTGCGACGTTGGCAATAGATTGCGGCATCAGATTCCAGTCGCTGCCCTGCTCAAGCCCAGGCAGTTCACATGGAAACGGGCGCGGCCGTTATCCTGCTCAACGAACGCGGGAGATGTATGGCCGCATTCGCCGCAGGATTGGTCCGACGCCATACCATAGCTTCAGCGGAAGCATACCTGTTCATTGAGCATCCAACCGTCACGGCCTACAGAGGGTGTGGCGATGATGCGCTTGTCGATGGCGTTGTGCACCGGCTTAACCGCGACGTTGCTGATGGCTGCTAATTCAGCAGGTGTAGGCACGAGCCGCGCAGGCCATAATCATTCTCCTTGGCGAGAAGGCATAACGAATATTTTTCCGGTCGTAAAATCTCAGCACTGTTTCTGCCGACAAACAGATGCCTCTTTTGAGCACAGATCCAGAACAATGGATCGCTACTTCGTTTTCATCAGAAGCTCGGCCGGCTCGACCCCGAGGGCTTCCGAAATCTTTCCTAGAACTGTAACAGTGGCAGACTTATCGGCACGCTCGATCGCCCCTATATAGCGGGCGCTCAGCCCCGCGAGGTCTGCCAGTTCTTCCTGAGTCAGGTTCTTCCCATGACGGATCCGACGCAGGTTGATCGCCATGGCCTCCTTGAGATCCATGACCCTAGCGGAGCCTGAATGGGAACCATAGTTCTAGGAACGATAGTTCCTATTCGGAGCGTTATGTTATATTCAGGCATATGATTCACATTGATGCTTTCAGCATACGCTAGGGATGCGCGTCCGTTGGCGAGGTCATGTGGTGGTGCCTTAACCCGTATAGTGCGGCCACATGCATGCTCTGATGGTAATGGAGTGAGTGAATGGAAAACCAATGGAACATGTAGGCTTGCGTCAGACCACCTTAAACGAGGTGACACCCCGTTACAGTTCGATGCAAAAATCCGAACTGGAGGTTCTTGCCATTGCTGCGATCCACGAGCACCGCAACCTGCTTGCGGCAGACGACGCCGTCTACGAAGAGTGGACGCGTGCGAACGATGATCCGACGATAACGAGCTCCGTGCTGCGCTCTCTTCAGGACGAGTACCTTGCGCGTCAAGAGAGGTCCGAGGCACAGCAGCGGAAGCTCTCCGAGATCATAGATGCCCTGGGCTACGTCCCCGATGTCCCGGTAGATTGAGAAACGGCAGCTTAGAATAGCCCACGCTCTTTCGCTATGACGACGAGCTGCGGTATGGTTCGGGCATCAAACTTCTGCCGCGCGCTATCGAGATAGTGTTGTACCGTCCTCGCATTAATGCCGGTAAGTACAGCTGTTTCATGCGTGGTCTTTCCTTTTGCAGCCCACATGACGCAGCGAGCTTCCCGTGGTGACAACATCCGGTTCGGCGCCATAACCATGGACGCGGCGGTAAGCTTTAAACGATAATGGACAGCCATGACGATCTGGAGCGCAGTTCTGGAGTCGAGCGCCGTTGGGATTCCCACCTTCGGATCAGGAGACGCAAAGGTCAGCATTGTGGTAGAGCCGAAACTGCCTTCAACCGGAATGGTGACGCCGGAACAAATGCCGTAATCAATCGCCTCATCGCGGAAACGACGAAGGTCTGACGATCCGCGGGCGGGCCAGTCGTCGGCCGTCCAGGAAAAAATATCGCGTCTGCGCTTTGCTTCCGTCACGACCGGGTCGATGAGAGAATAATGGCTTGCGAGATAGACGCCCTCCCAAGGCTCCGGATAGCTGTTGAAGGTCCTGATAGCCAGCCCCTCTGTCTGGAGGTAGGCGAAGCGACTGTAACCATAGGCGTGCCCGAAATGTTTCAGGGCACCCTTGATCATGTGCTCGTTCTGTGCGGTGTCCAGCATGTCGATGAGCGAGCGAACGGTTCCGTCCATGGGCTGTTCTCCTATCTTTTGGCCGGTCTGCCCTGCATTACCATCTCTGGTTTCCGTGATGAGGTTTCGCGCTATGGCCGCATCGGGACCAGCAGACAGATGGACATCGGATGACAAACGCAAATTTGCTGTCTGCCTGTTTTAGTTCCGGCAACCTTGGATACCCGCACTCAGCGATGCAGTCCATCGTACCGTGTAGTTCAGCACTACCTCGCTACGGCGACTTTCCCGTCGCGTCAATTCAAAAGTGGTGACATCGCGGAAAGTATTTCAACTACAAACCGCCATCGACACGGCGTGATGCAACCACGCACACGGCGATCAGAAAAGAGCTGCAGACCCGGCTATTTTCCCCGATAGGCGGATGGAAAGACAATGTCCTGATCCACAAGCACATTGAATTTGTAACCCGGCCGGATGTTGATCGTCGGCTGGACGTTCAGGCTCTTGGAAATCGTCTGCTCGGCGACCCGCCCAAAGCTCTCGGCAAAATTCCGGCGCGCGGCGTCCGATGCCGTGTCCTGGGTCGCAAGCCTCGAGCTTTCCGGCATCGACATGTCGATGCCCGTGCCGATGAGCGCGACGAGTGCGGCCGAACCGAACGTGCGCCAGAGATGCCGATCCACCTTGTCCTTGAAGCCGCCATAGCCCTCGGCGTCCGTGCCGGCCATACCGCCGATCTGGAGCGTCGAGCCATTTGGAAAAATCAGATCGGTCCAGACGACAAGGACGCGTTCCTGGCCGAAAGACACCTTGGAATCATATCTGCCGAACAGTTTTGCGCCTTGCGGCACAAGGAGGCGATAGCCGGTTGCACTGTCGTAGACGTTTTGGCTTATCTGCGCCGTGATCCTGCCGGGGAGGTCGGAGTTCAAACCGGATATCAGTGTCGCGGGAATCGCGGAGCCGCGTTTCAGCTCAAACGGTGACATTTGCGGCACCACCTTGCTGGGCAAATACCCAAGGTCCTTGATATCCTGATTGAAGAAGCCCTCCTTGGTGGACTGCCCAATTTGATCGGCGTTCGGGCCCATCACACCGGATTTCATGGCGGCGGCATAAAGGTCGGAGGTGCTGCTCGCCGCATTGGTCGAGGGCTGGCGCCTGTTGTCCAGGCTCTCATTTGCTCTCTCGATATCGGAGACATCGACCTTCAAGGGGGAGTCCAGCGCTGTTGCGCGCGCCTGCAGACGCGCCATCCGCTGTCGCTGCGCTTCCCGTATATATTGCTCGTCCTGTTCTCGCTTAAGCCGCGCCTTCCAGTCATCCTCCGACTCGAGCCCCTGCCGACGATCATGCCCGATCTCCGTTCGAGGCTCGACGGCCGATTCGCTCAGTCGCTCTCTCTCGACAACTGCAGGTGTCGGCTGAAAGATCTCCTGGCGTTCCGGTTCCCCGATGATCCCGTCGGAAACGCCCCGTTTCAACTGATCTCCGAACGTCGTCGCCGGCGAGTTCGAAGCGCTCTCCAACTCACTGCTCTGGTTGAAGGACAAGCCGCGCCACGAGAGACCGACGACCACGACGCCCAGGAAAAGCAGTATCACGACGATAGTGACGATGATCGGAAGCCTGTTGAGCCGTCGCATGCCCTGCTGATCGTCGGCATTGCCAGCGCCACCGAGTTGTAAAGATTGAACCACGATCGCCTCCCGTCAGTTTCGCTGCATGATCGAAAGTGGACTTGCGGGTATCGCACCAGCACTGGTTGGCGTGTAGGCGCGGCCAAGTGCGATCGATGGGGTGGTCAGGCGAGCCAGAATCTGTCCTTCGAAGTGATCGACCGACCAGGCGAGTTCGACAGGCTTTTGATCCTTGCCGGCCTTTCCGTCGACGATCACGGCATAGCCCCAGCCCTTCAACGCGGCCTCAAGTGCCGCCGCATATTCAGATGTGTCCTTATCCATCTTGATGACTGTTTTGCCGGCTCGTCCGATCTGCTCAGCGAGCCTGCTTGCCATGTCGCCTGCGATGGCTCCTGCCGCCGCCCCGTTGATCGCAATAGGATCGGAGTTCGTGGTGAGCGCTTCGTCCGGAGTTTGGCAGCTGGTAAGAGACAGTGCCGTGAGAAGGGGAATGAGCAGCCTGCGCATCGCTTATCCTCCCCGCCGAATAGTAATTTTCTGCTGCCGCCATCCCACGCCCGAAACCAAGATCGCGCTGTCGACCGCATAGTCGACAATCATCATGTCGTTCTTCATGCGATAGTTGACGATACGGTTCTGACCGCCACTGACCACGAAAAGAACCGGTGCGTCCTGGCCCGAGATCGATTTCGGAAACTGGATGTAGGTCTTGTCGCCGTCCGAATAGACACGCTTCGGCTTCCAAGGCGCACTGCCGCTGACCGAATAGGAAAAATTGAGCTTGTCGGGGGTAGCGCCCGGGCTGCCGCCAACCTCGATGCGGGCGTTGATGTCGGCGAGTTTGGTGGACACGTCTTCTGGATATTCGAAGCCGATACGGGCCATGTATTGGCTCGGATGGGACTTGAGCTGGATATGATAGGTCCGCCTCGACGTCGTCACGACCATCGAGGTGACAAGCCCGGCCTCCGAAGGTTTGACGATCAAGTGGATCGCCTGGCCTCCCGTTGCGCCGGAAGTGGCAGGCTCGACCTTCCAGCGCACGGTATCCCCGACGAGAACGTCTCGAACGATCTCTCCGCCTTGCAGTTCGATGTCGCAGACCTGCAGGGGTGAGCAAACGACGGAGGGCTGGGTTTCTCCAAACAGGAAAATGACCTTGCCATCGGGGCCAGTAGTGACCAGGCCGGGCGTCCCCCGCCATTTGCTGGAGATCTTCGTTCCCTTGACCTCGTTTGATGTCATGGATTGCGCATACGCGTTGCTCGCAGCCAAAAGTCCGGCCATGCAGCCGACGGCCGCCATCATTCCTGTTCGTTGCATGAAATTCCCCTGCTCTTAAAGCTGTGCGGTCCAGTCAAAATCCTGGACATAGAGACCGATCGGGTTGAGACGGATGATGGCCTCGTCCTGCGGCGCGGTCAGCGTCACCGTCGCGATCCCGCGGAAACGGCGCGTGCCGGTTTCCTTGCCCTTGCGGTCGCGCTCGTACTCGGTCCAGTCGATCTGGTAGGTCTGGTTGGAGAGGGCCACGATGTTGCTGACCTCGATGGAGACCGTCGCTGTCTTCGCCTTTTCGAATGGCGAATTGCCACGAAACCAGGCGTTGACCTTCTGGGTCGATGGATCGGAGGTCCGGAGCAGCGCGTAAGTCCGGTCGATATATTGCTTCTGCACGACGGCATCCGGCGTGATCGAGCGGAAACTCGTGATGAAATTGCCGAGCGTCGCGCGCACGACCCGGGGATCGGCATATTCAATCTGCTGCGGGAAGCCGGCCGTGATCGAGGTGCCAAGCTTGTCGACCTCGACGATATAAGGCACCAGCTTGACCTGGGTGCTGAGATACATCGCATACGTGAAGCCGATAACGGCCATCGAGAGCCCGAGAATGCCAACGATCCGCCAGGCGCGTGCCGCCTGGACGTAAGAACCGTAACGCTCAGTCCATTCCTGTCGGGCGGCAAGGTACGGACTTTCCGGGCTGTGATTTGAAGCCATCACATGCTCCCTTTCTGCTTATGGTTTGTTATTGCGTTCGGGAGACGGCTTTGGCCCGCTGTGGCCGCTGCGGCTCTCATCGAGCTTTGCGTTTGCCAGCCCCATGATGGAGCCGGCATAGGAACCGGGAGATCCGATCGCCTTATCCTTTGCTGCTGAGCCCGCAGCTTTACCGGCCGAGCCAATTGCAGAACCCATGCCGCGCAGAGCTGCGCCAGTAACGGAAGATCCGGCCGAGCGTGCCGCTTGTGCTGCGGCAAAACCGGCGCCGGCGGCGCCCGCGGCCAGAAATGCTCCGCCTGCAGCAAACGAGGCGGCTTGCCCGCCATGGCGGATAGCCTCCATCCCTCCGGAAACCGAGGCCCCTTGCACGACGCCCTGGATGATGTTCGGCACATACATGGCGATGATAAAGACGACGACGGAAATGCCGGCGATTGCGAGCGTCGTGATGAACTGGTCGGATTCGGCCGTTGGCGCGTGGGCAAGACCGAGCAAGACCTCCGAACCGATCTTGGCGATCATGACCAACGCCATGAGCTTCATGCCGACCCCGAAGGCGTAGATCAGGTAGCGGATCGCAAAGTCCTTGGTAGAAGACGAGCCACCGAGGCCAAGCATGATCATGCCGGCAAGAAGGCCAACATACATCTCGACCATGACCGCTACGAAAATAGCCGCAACCAGAGAAAAGCAGATCACCACCACGCCCATTGCAAGAACCGCCGCGATCGCGAGAGCGTTGTCCTCGAACATCCCGAACTTGGCTTGCTGGGACATTTGCGACGCGACACGGATGCCGGCGTCGAAGACCTCGGCGGGTGAAGCAGATCCGCCGCCAGCGCCAATCTGATACAGGCTATCGACGACCGCCCGTGCGAACGTTGGCCCCTGGTTGAGGACGAAGGCGAAAAAGCCGATGAACATGATGCGGCGGACGAGTTCGGCAAACCAGCTGTCGAGCGAGGCTGCCTGAAGCGCCAGCCACACCGCAGCGATGCCGATTTCGATCCCGGCGAGGATCCAGAACAACGACTTCGCCGCGTCCATAATGGTGGTTTCCCAGCCTTTTGCAGCGGCCGAAACCTGATTTTCCAGCTCGGTCAAGACCTGGCCCTGCTGGGCGAATGCGGGGCCTGCAATTAGGAGGCACATGAGCCCCGTGAGCAAAAGCATCCGTTCGAGGTTGTTTTTCACCATCGCGGTCGCATCTCCTGGCCCTTTTCGATCGGCAGAAGCTTGTCGCCGGAACCGAAGAAGGTCTGGCGCGTGAGCCGCTGTTCCTCTGTCATTCGAGCATGTTCAGGGCGGTTCGAATTCATTACCACAAAGGTTGCAGAAGCGGTCGTGGCCGCCACGAGCAGAGCTGTGACTATCAGGGCAGGACGGTTCACCAGCGCGGCTCCATCTTCTGGCCGCTTGGTATGGTCGTCACATCGGCATTGAAGAATTTTTCCCGTCGCGCCTGCGCCAGATCCTTGTCGGTCTGTTCGGTCTGAAGCCAGGTTCCCATCATGGTCATCTGCTGTGAGACGAGACCCCGCAGTTTCTGCATCTGCGCGACTTGCTGGGCGGCGATCTCATGACCGACCTGGAGGGCTTTGACCTGACCGTCAGCCGATTCCGACATGCTGCGAAGCGAACTCATCGTGCTTTCTTCGCTATCGAACTGGTCGGCGGTCAGGCTTGCAGCCTTTAGCGTGCTGCCGATCGTGTCGCGATTGGTGTCCGACCAGCTCTGGTAGGTAGTGGAAAAGCTGTCAGCATTCGGCAGGCTGGTCTGCAGGTCCGCGTAGCTTTTGAAGCGCTGTTTCAGGACGTCGTCTGCGTTCCCCATGGAAAACGCAATGCTTTGACCCTGATCGACAATGCCGCGAAGCTGGTCGAGATCGTCCTCGACCTGTCCCCAGATGTGTTTCGGCAACTGCGCGGTGTTCTGCAGCATGTTTTCGTAGATTTTCAGCTGGTTCTGGATCTGCTCAGCCAGCTGACTGATCTGGGTGAGCTGATTGTCTACCTGCAGACCTGAGCTTTTCATCAGGTCGATGAGCTGCGCATTGTTGGCGAGCTGCGTCCACTCGGTGGCAGCGCCTGTTGCAGATCCCGCCTGTGCTGTTGCAGCAGACGTCAACAACGTGACGCCGATGGTCAGGCCGGCAAGCCATTTATGTGATGGTGAGGTGCGATCTGGCATCGTGGATTCCTCTCGATTCAAGCCAAAGGATCGGCCAGTAAAGGCCATGCTCTGAATTCAGCGCGCGGATGCGTTTGAGATCGTCCTTTCCGGAGGCGCCGACGAAACTGAGCGCGACAGGGCCAAGCGACATGTCGAACAGCCTCCTCCCCTCTGGCGTCGCGACGTAATATTCGCGCTTCGGGATTGCATTCGCGACGATCTCGATCTGGCGTTCGTTGAACCCGATCCGCTCGTAGAATTCGCGGGTCCCAGCCTCACGCGCCGCCCCGTTCGGGAGACAGATCTTCGTCGGGCATGACTCCTTCAAAACATCGATGATGCCCGAGCGTTCGGCGTCCGAGATCGACTGCGTTGCGAGAACGACTGCACAGTTCGCCTTGCGGAGCACTTTCAGCCATTCCCGGATCTTGGCGCGAAAGACAGGATGGCCGAGCATCAGCCACGCCTCGTCGAGAACTATCAGGCTTGGAGAGCCGTCGAGGCGCTTCTCGATCCGGCGAAAGAGATAGGTGAGCACCGGCACAAGGCTGCGCTCGCCAAGGTTCATCAGCTGTTCGATCTCAAAGCACTGGAAAGCGCGTAGCGTCAGTCCATCCTCCTCAGCATCAAGAAGTTGTCCCATCGGTCCATCGACGGTGTAGTGATGAAGGGCGTCCTTGATCTCGCGCATCTGAACGCCGCTGACGAAATCCGATAGTGACCGTCCTTGCGCAGCGGCCATGAGGCTGATCTGGCGCGAGATCGCGTTGCGATGATCGGGCGTGATGATCACACCCTGCATGGCGACCAGCGTCTCGATCCATTCGCTCGCCCATGACCTGTCGCCATCCGTGGCGAGGTCCCAGAGCGGGCAGAACGACAATTTTCTCTCGGTTGTCTCCTGATCCCCGCCTATTTCATAATGACGGCCTCCGGCAGCCAACGTCAGAGGCAGAAGCGAATTTCCCTTGTCGAACGCGAAAATCTGCGCGTGCTCGTACCGACGGAACTGCGCGGCGATCAGTGCCAGAAGTGTCGATTTGCCAGATCCTGTTGGCCCGAAAATGAGCGTATGCCCGACGTCATCGACATGGAGGTTGAGCCGGAAGGGTGTCGAGCCGCTCGCAACCTGCATCAGTGGCGGCGAATTCGATGGATAGAAGGGGCAAGGTGCAACTGGCGAGCCTGACCAGACCGAATTGAGCGGAACGAGATCGGCCAGATTGTTGGTGTTGATCAGCGGCTCGCGGATGTTGCAGTACCAGTTGCCGGGCAGACTTCCGAGATAAGCGTCCGTCGCATTCAGCGTTTCTATCCGTGCTCCGAAACCTTCGGCCTGGACCAATCTGCGGATGGCCTCAGCCTTTTCCTGCAGCGCTTCCCGGTCATCATCGAATAAGATGACGACCGGCGTGTAGTAGCCGTATGCGACGAGCTGCGATGACGCTTGCGCGATGGCGTCCTCGGTTTCCGCCACCATGGTCATGGCGTCCTGATCGACGGACCGGCTCTGGGTTTGGAACAGCTGATCGAAGAATGGCCGCACCTTCTGCTGCCATTTTTTGCGCATCCGTTCGAGCTTTTGTCGCGCCTCTTCCGCATCCAGGAAAATGAAACGCGTCGACCAGCGGTAGGTCAGGGGCATGAGATCGAGGCTGCCGAGGATCCCCGGCCAGCTTTCCGCCGGCAGGCCATCGATGGCGACCACTCCGAGGAAGCGGTTCTCGACCTTTGGTGTCAGCCCGTGCTGAAGTTCGGCTGTTGCCAGCCAATCAAGATACATCGGCACGTCAGGCAGACGAACCGGATGGTTCTCGCCCGTGATGCAAAATCGGATGAACTGCATCAACTCGTCATAACGGACGATCCGCTCCCCTCCCCGCTCGGTCGCCTCACGGGTTTGCATGCGCCGGATCGACAGAGTGCTGGCCAGATACTGTTCGATCTCGCGGACCGCGTTCTTGAAGATGAGAAGCACCGTGTCCGCGTAGGACGTCTTGCGGCTCTCTTGGTCGGAGTAGATGTATTTGCTGAGGCTGGTTTTCTTCGATTCCAACGGCCGGTAGGTCAGGATCACCGCATGCCGGCTCTCAAAATGCCCCTGCTCACGTCGGAAATGCGCCCGGCGCTCAGCATCGATTGCCCGTGTGACCGGGTCCGGAAAATGGCAACGGTCCTCTGATGAATAGTCGACCGTCGGAACCCGGATGGCCTCGACCTGGATCATCCAGCCGCTGCCAAGCCGCGACAGAATGGCGTTGATCTGGCGCGACAGTTCGTTGCGTTCGAGATCGGTCGCACTTTCGGCATCTGGACCGGCAAAGTACCAACCGGCCATCAGGCTGCCGTCCTTCAGCAGAAGAATGCCATTGTCGACCAACCCGGCATAGGGCACAAGATCGGCAAAGGATGGACCGGTGGTCCTGAAGCGTCTCAGAGCGACCATTCTCGCCTCCTCAGAATCTGCGCCACGGCGAGGTCGTTGGCCGGTACATCGGTCTGTAGGAAATGTGGCGGAGGTAGACCTGCCGCATCATCGGGTCGGATTTCGCCATCATGCGCAGGGCGCCGACGATCACGATCCACACCGCGACCCCAAAGATGGCCGAATAGACCGTCAAGACCACAAAGATCAGGATGACAGCCGCAAGCCCGGTTATGAGCACCAGTTCTCTGTCCGCACCCATGAGAAGGTTCGGACGCGAAAGCGCACGGTGGATGCGGTGACGACGAAGGCCCGACATTGACTCAGCCATGAGCCCCCTCCCCTGCCCTGCCTGAAGGAATTGCCTCAACGGGAGTGTCGATCGAGCCGATCGAAGCACCGGTCGCGCCGAACAGGCCGACGATCGTCGTGGCGCCCAGCAGGATGCCGGCAACAAGTACGACAAAGACCAGGCGTCGCGCGAAATCGTTGAGTTCCCCGCCGAAAATCAGCATGCCGCCGGCGATCGCTACCGCGGCCAGCGCGATATATCCGGCAACCGGACCGGTGATCGACTCCTGAATCTGTTCGAGCGGACCCTCCCACGGAAGGCTGCCGCCTGAGCTGGCGAGTGCCGGTGCGACCGACATGAAAAAGATCGGTACTGCGAAACGTGCAATCGCGATGGCGGTGGTCTTACGCGACATGGCGCGCCTCCTGTTCTTCAGTGAGCTGGTCCGATTGGGTTTCGTATTGGCCGTTGACGAAGCGCTCGACATGGATGACGTCACGCACACGCCGACCTCGTTGCGTTCTCTCAATGGAAATGATGAGATCGACCGCCTCGCCGATCACCTCTTGCATCGGCTGATGGCTGGCTTCGGCCGTTAACTGCTCCAGCCGTCGCAGTGCCGACATGGCCGTGTTGGAATGGATCGTCGCCACGCCGCCGGGATGACCGGTGTTCCAGGCTTTCAGAAGTGTCAGTGCAGCGCCGTCGCGGACCTCGCCAACAACGATCCTGTCGGGGCGAAGGCGCATGGTACTTTTCAGGAGCCGGGCCATGTCGACCGCATCGCTGGTGTGCAGAAGGACGGCGTTTTCGGCGGCGCATTGAATCTCGGCCGTGTCCTCAAGGATGACGAGCCGATCATCGGGCGCGCACTTCACGATCTCGGCGATGACTGCGTTTGCGAGTGTTGTTTTGCCAGATCCTGTCCCGCCGGAAATGATGATGTTCAAACGCGACGCGATTGCACTCCGGATCGTCGCGGCCTGGGGATCGGTCATCATGCCGACGCGGACGTAATCGTCGAGCGGTATGAGCCGCGAGGCCCGGCGCCGGATCGTGAAGGCTGGCTTGGCGACGATCGGAGGCAGTAACCCTTCGAAGCGATGGCCCCCGATTGGCAATTCACCAGAAATGATCGGCTGGTCCGTATCGATCTCTGACTGAAGAGCATGGGCGACCGTACCGATCACCAACTCTGCGGCGGCAGACGACATCGCACCGGCGTGGGCAACACCGTGGCCGAGCCGTTCGATGAAGATCTTTCCATCAGGGTTCAGCATGATCTCGACGACGCTCGCGTCATCCAGCGCGGCGCACAGCTGATCGCCAAGCGCCTCCTGAAGCTTGCGGACGAGTCGAGGATGGGAGAGGAGCTGTGTCACGGGTTTTCCCTTACGCGGCTCGGTCGAGTGAAATGCTGAACTTGGAGCGGTAGTCCGTTGGCCGGAGTTTTTGAAAAATCTCCGGCCTGGCGGACAACGTTCCGGCCACAGCCATGGTGACACCGATCTTTTTCGGTTCGCCCAGGCGAGCGAGAGGCCAGCCAACGCGAGACAGAATCCGCTCGAACCGAAGGTCGGTGACCGTCACGATGTCCCGGAAGCCATTCACCATCGACCATTCGATAATTCCGGCGAACATGGTTAGTGTCGCCTCGTGCACCGAGCCCTCTCCCCTCCCCTCGCCAAGAGCCGTGTCCACGCAAAAGCGCGAACTCTCGATCATAGCCGCGTGCGCGTCGAGCTGCCCGGATGGAAGGAGCGAGGAGAAGACGTTCACCACCATGGTCGGGCCGAGCGCCGGAAGAAGGCGGGCGCAGCCTGCGAGCGCGCCAGTGCTCGAAAGAGCAAACAAGTAGGTTGGCTTCAGTCTGTCAAAATCGTCCGACTCGCACCCTTCAATGACGTCGACCTCCCAGCCCAGGCGGTCGGAAAAGACGCGCGCCCGAAGCTCATGATGGCTGTGAAGGACCCGTGTTTCGTGAATGTCTTGCGGTGTTGAGAATGCCAGAACCTGCATGAATTTCTCCGTCGTTGTCGGTCGCCGGGAAATGAGCACAGATCGGAATCGAGGTGCAGTTGTAGAATCCTACAAGGTCTCAGCGGTGAGTCGCACTTTGGCGAACATTCGTTTTGAGAGGTTGCGGCGGTTTCACCCCGTTTGCGAGGGCACGTGGTTGTAGGATTCACAGTAAAACAGAACATGAACGCGGTCGTCGCTGCTGCTTGCTAAAGGCATGTAAACACGAGAAAAAGAGGTCGTAGACGTGAAGTCCGTCGATTTTTCGTTAAGCCTTTGTTAACCTTAAAGCGCTTGCGGCTATGTCAGAATCGGGAGATAGTTTCGCGAATGGTGGCTTTGTGGCCATTTTTTCGAAAATGAAGCCCTCCGGGATATAGTTTGCAAAATGAGCCATCTGCAGCCAAACAGATTTGATATCGAGATTGCCCAGCAGGGAGCAAAGATCTCAAATGCGTTGCATATGCTGCGCAGCCAGCAATATCCTCCGGACGCCAAGAAGGGATTACGCAAGTTTCAGCTGGGAGAAGTCGCGGACTTCATCGGAGTTACTCAGAGCCATCTACGGCAAATCCACTTGGAGGGCAAAGGCCCCGAAATCGAATCGGTTGGCGGACGGCGCTATTATACGGCTGACCAAATGTTGGCACTTCGGGACTATCTCGAGGCCAACAAAAAATCAGACAAGAGATACTACGTTCCCCGGCGTCGTGAAGGCGAGCCGATGCAGGTCGTGTCGGTCGTGAATTTTAAGGGCGGAAGCGGAAAAACTACAACCGCTGCGCACCTTGCACAATATCTCGCCCTCACCGGCCATCGCGTACTTGCGGTCGATCTCGATCCGCAGGCATCACTGACGTCCCTGTTCGGAATTCAGCCTGAACTTGATGATACAGCCTCTTTGTACGAGGCGCTTCGTTTCGATGACGAGCGGAAATTTATCTCGGAAGTTATCCAGCCAACCAACATTCCTGGCCTTGATGTAGTTCCTGCAAATCTGGTCCTACAGGAATATGAGTATGACGTGCCCCTGGCGATCTCCTCCAAGAAGGGAGAGGACGGTCGATTGTTCTACATGCGCATCTTCAATGCGCTGAAGCAGGTGGACGACAGATACGACGTGGTCGTTATCGATTGCCCCCCACAGCTGGGATACCTGACGATCACCGCGCTTATGGCTTCGACAGGCATTCTGATCACTATCCATCCCCAGATGCTGGATATCATGTCAATGAGCCAGTTCCTGATGATGTTGGGCGGCATAATGGGTCCGGTCGCAGAAGCCGGCGCCGAGATGCGGGTCGAATGGTTCCGCTATCTCGTCACTCGGTTCGAGCCGACCGACATCCCGCAAGCACAAATGGTCGGGTTCATGCAATCAATGTTCGCCCAGCAAATGTTGCGAAATCATGTGCTCAAATCGACAGCCATTTCTGATGCTTCGATAAAAAAGCAGACCCTGTACGAAGTAGAGCGAGGCGACTTCGTCCGTTCTACCTATGACCGCGCGATGGAAAGCCTGAACGCAGCCAACGGCGAAATTATGGAGCTAATCCACGGCGCATGGGGGCGGAAATGACGTACTTGTCAGCCGGTTTTTCGCGAGGATTTACGAAGCATATCAATTCCTTGTCGACGTTGAAAGCGAGTTTGGAGGCCGGCTATGGCGCGTGAAAATCCTTTTTCAAAACTGGACATGGCTTCGATCGCGTCTAACCCGACACCAACAAAGCCCGGCTACGGCATGACGGGGGCAGCGAAGACCGTCGTTCGGTCCATTGAGGATCTGGCAGAGAATACCAAGAAGTTGATGGAAGGCGAGGTGATCGTGGATCTCGATCCGCGGTTGATTGACGTTTCCTTCGTCGCCGATCGCCTTTCCGATGATGGAGAGGAGTTCCAGGAGCTTAAGCAGGCGATCAAGGAGTCTAGGCAGACGACGCCCATTCTGGTTCGGCCCAGTCCGTCAGATAGTCAACGCTTCATGGTCGTCTTTGGTCACCGCCGTCTCAAAGTTGCCAGAGAGCTTGGAATTCCGGTCAAGGCAGTCGTTAAGAAACTGGATGACATCACGTCCGCAATCGCCCAGGGGCAAGAAAATTCCGCCCGCTCAAACCTGTCGTTCATCGAGCGTGCATACTTCGCACAGAACCTGCTTGCGACCGGAATGACGAAGGATGTGGTTCGGTCGTCGCTCGCGATTGATGAGGCGATGCTCTCAAAGATGCTCGGTGTTGTGGAGGCCGTCCCAGCCTCGATCCTCAAGGCGCTCGGAGCGTCCAAGAAGATAGGACGCGACAAGTGGCTGAGCCTCCGTCAGTTGCTCCTCGCCCCCGCCCTATTGAAGGTTGCCACGGAGCGTGTGGAAACCGCAGAGTTCGTTGAGCTGACTGAAGAGAAGCGGTTCGATGCACTTCATGACTACCTGAAGCGTTACAAGGTCAAATCGGCTGCAAAGAAGCCGAAGGCCAGTGCGTCCGGGAAGGATTGGACGTCGCGTGATACTTCACTGAATTTAGTGATGAACACCAAGTTGAAGAAGGTTGCGATTGAGCTTTCGAATGTCGAAGCGAAGCCCTTCAGCGAGTGGCTTTCTGGCCGGATGGATCGACTGTACGAGGAGTACAGACGGTCGAAAACCGAACAAAACGGAGATT
>JAESGK010000207.1_pt1 | contig 41468 bp, 44 predicted proteins | sample 9269681 | NCBI WGS metagenome assembly JAESGK01 (sample SAMN14515347, study PRJNA621673) | algae metagenome | isolation source: Timaviella obliquedivisa GSE-PSE-MK23-08B and co-occurring heterotrophs from... | place: USA: Grand Staircase Escalante National Monument, Utah | collected 2006-08-15
CGGGATCGCCGCCTACAACAACACGCCGCGAAAGTGCCTGCGGTTCAGGACCCCGGCTGAAGTCTTTCTTGCCAAACTGTTGCACTTCGAACGTGAATCCACACCTTCGCTGCGCTCGGGATGACACGGAGGTCTCGGTGACACACAAGGTGTCATCCCGAGGGCGAAGCCCGAGGGACCTTTGCTCATGGTGCCCTCCCGAGGTCGCGCGAGACGAGGCGCAAGACCGCGGCGGACGTGTCGCCGACCAGCGCCTTGTAAGCCGCGATCCGGCGCGCGAAGTGGTTGTAGATGACGACGGCGGGAATGGCGGCGGCCAGCCCCAGTGCCGTCGCCAGCAATGCCTCGGCGATGCCGGGCGCCACGACCGCGAGGTTGGTCGTCTGCGCCCGCGAAATGCCGATGAAGGAGTTCATGATCCCCCACACCGTGCCGAACAGGCCGACGAACGGCGCCGTGGCGCCGATGGTCGCCAGGATGCCCGTGCCCTTCAGCATTTGCCGGCCCGCAGCCGCCTCCAGCCGCTCCAGCCGCGAAGCGACGCGCTCCTTGATGCCGTCGCGATCGTCGGGCGCGTCGGCCGAGAGCTTCAGCTCGGCTTCCGCCGCGGCGATCAGTTCGTTGGCCGGGGCGTCGCCGAGCGACGGCGCCCTGTCGATCGCGACGAGCACGCGGCGCTGCCGGCGGAAGGCCGAGAGCAGTTCAAGGCTCTTGGCGATACAGACCGTCCAGGTCAGCAGCGAGGCAAAGACCAGCCCGACCATAACGGCCTGCACCACCCAGTCGGCAGCGATGAACATGCCCATGACAGACAGGTCCTTGGGCAGCACCGCAGTTACTGTCGGTGCCGAGGACACGTCAGGAGCAGTGGAGGTGGCGGGTACGCCGAAGTCCGAAGCGCTGACCGGTGGTGGTTCCCGCTGCAACTGCCCGAAGGCAAAAACTGGAACCAACAGGACGAAACAAAGGCTTACAACGCGGATCATGAACATCGCATGTACACTTTCGCAGGAGAGCGAGTGACCAACAAGCGAGGCCACTGACATCAAAGCAGCTACTTCGCCGAAGGCGACGGCAAAGATGCAAGACCGCGGAGTTTCTGCAGCGTGCAGGACGTAACGGAAACGCACGAATCGTTGGCCTCGTTGCGACGCTTGCCGGTCTCGTGCTGACATTTCGGTCTGGTGCCACCGCAAAGAAGATATTGCATCGACGACCACAGACTTCGTTATGCCAATTCCTCGCCTTACCTTGAGCGCATAATGCAGTAGAAGATAATCAGCAAAGGCGTCGAAAGCGTTATCCAGGACACGCTCCACCAGGCGCCTCCCTCGCCGAGCAGCGCCGATATCAACCCCAGTGTAGTCAATCCCGCCACGAGAATTGGCCACCGCCACACTTTCATGGGCCCACAGGCTTTATAAAGCTCGTGGCTTCTGCTCCGCCGCCACTTTCGATCTCAGCAATTCTCTCCTCAAGCGATGATCGTCGCCGTGACAACCACAAATACAGGCCACTGACCAGAACGAATATCGTCAGGACATCGAGGATCGCCCAGATGATCTTGAGCGGCATGCCGCCGTAGTCGCCAAAGTGAAGGGGTTGGGATAGCAACAATATCTTCATGTACCAGGGCATGTCCCGAATGTCGGTTAGCTGCCCCGATGCGGCGTCAACCAGAGCCGGCTTCAGAAGGCGCGACGACCAAGCCTGCTCGCCCCTGAAGAACACGGCGTAATGGTAGGGGCTCGCGCTTCGCGTCCCGGGAAAGGCGACGAAACTCGGCCGCATGCCCGGCGCACTTCGCAGCCCGGTTGCCACAGCGGCTTCGAGTGAACCAGTCGCGATGGACGTCGCAGGACGATCGCGATAGGGCGCCAGCATCTGGGCGAGCTGGTCTGCCCGCCAATAACGCAGGAGTGGGTCCGTCAGCGTATTGATCACGCCGGTCGTTGCCACTACGAGCAACCATCCCATCGTCACGACTCCGATAAAATTGTGCTGATCTAGCCAGGCTATCCGGCGCCCGGACTGTTTTCGGATCGTACCGAAGTCCAGGCGCCGCATGAACCGGCCGTACAGGAGGGCGCCGCTCACAATCGAAACCAGCAGCAGCACACCCATCGCCCCAAGGAACAATGTCCCAGGCAGGCCAGCGAACATCTGGACATGAAGCAGGAACATCACCTTGATGAAACCGTACTGATCTGGTGTGGTTTCTTTCAAAATATCGCCCGCCCGTGCGTCGAACATGACGCTCGAATAGTTGACGTAGGTCGTGAAATTTTTGTTGAGGTAGACCGTCGCGACGTTGGGCTCGTCCCGATCCCAGACAAAGAAATGAATCACCTCGCCAGGACGACGGTCAGTCGCCGCCTTCACGAGCTGGTCAAGTGAGACCCAAGGAGTACCGGCCGGCATGTCACGTGGCGATGGCGAGTTTTGTAGGAGTTCTTCGATTTCATGGTGAAAAATCAACGGAAGCCCGGTGATGCAAAGCATCAACAGGAATACCGTGGACACGATGCTTGACCATTTGTGGACCAAGCACCAAACCTTGACCGCTCTCGCTGTCATTTGTTTCTACCGACTTCTAGACGCTGCCACGGCAAGCATCCGACGCTGGCGTCAGAAGCCGGCCACCAGGGAAAGGGAGAAGGTCCGCGCTGCACTCTGGGTCAAAGTGCTCAATGGAGTAGTCATCCAATAGTTAGTGTTGCCCACGTTAAGGACGTTGGCACGTACCGTAATGGGCTTGCCGTCGAACGGCCGGTCGAACGTGTAGCTGGCGCCTAGATCGACGCGGGTCCAGGCGGGAACAGGCTGTAAATTCGCCGCATCGAGGTAAGTTTGGCCCGTGTAAACCACGCGCCCCGAAAGGCCGAGGCCCTTGACGTAAGGGGTCTGCCAATCGACGCCGACATTGGCCTGAAAGTTCGGCACGCCGGGGGCGGTCTTGCCGTTGTTCGTTCCATTCGCTGTACTGGTCAGGATCTGGTTCATGAGGCTGAAGCCGCCGATCGGCTTCAGTCCCGGCAGCGGCTCGCCGAACATCGTGATTTCGATGCCCTGATTGCGTTGCTGGCCATCGAGCACCAGCATGTTCGTCGCCACGTTGGTGAATGCGCTGGGCTTGGTAATCGAGTAGGCGCTCAGCGTCGCGCCGAAGTTGCCCAGATCGAGCTTCGCGCCGACTTCAAGCTGGTTTGAGACGAATGACGGGAAGGCCTGTCCGGCATTGGCCAAGCCGGCGCCGGCAATAGGGCCAGGCTCGAGCGCCTGAATGTAGTTTCCATAAAATGAAAGCTTCTCCAGCGGCTTCACGACGAAGGCCGCCACTGGTGTTATGGCTTCCTGGTCACTGCCGGGCGTCGCCTGCGTCGGAAGGCCTGTCACGGCGTTGAAGTTGGAGGTTTGAATCCGCTGCAGACGGCCGCCACCCAGGAGCTGCACGCGATCGTTCCAGAAGAATATATTGTCGATGAGGCCGATGCTGGATTGAAGCTGCTGGGAACTCCAAGGCGCCTGGGTCGGTGCGTTGAAGTAGTTCGGCGTAGGCTGCACGATCGGAGCATAGATATTTGACACGGCGGCAGGGGCAATGGTCGTAAAGGCCGAACCATTTTGGGTCAGCAGATAGGTGCCATTCAACACCATTTCGTGCCGGACTGGGCCGAGGTCGACCCTCGTGCGTACGCCGGCTTCCGATGAAACGGTTTCCATGATGAGCGTCGCTCTCGTATTGCTCGCAGTTGTCCCGCCTATCGTATTGCTGATCGTGGGGAATCCGATGAGGACACTGCCAGTGGAACGTTGACCGCCAACTTTCAGGTAGCCGGTCGTGGAGGGCGTGAAGTCATATTCGAAGCGGAGGGCGCCGTATAGAACATTCGAGTTGTAGAACTGCCAAGGCTGGCTCGCATTGTTGTACGAACTCGGCGCCGCCGGCACGAGCAGGCCAGTGTTAACGCGAATTTCGGCGCGAAGGCCGTTTATGTTGCGTTGCGTCCATCCGAGATCCGCATCCAGCCGCGTGGCTTCGCTGCGGAAATCGAACCCGGCCGTCAGCGATGTCATCTGGTCGTTGTTGTGATTGGCCGTCGTCTTGCCGTCGGAATAGTAGGCGTTGAGACGAAGGCCCAGCGCGCTGTCAGGGCCGAACCTGCGGCCGAAGTCGAAATTACCGCCCAACTGGCTGTTCGACGTGTACTGAGCGGTAACCTCGTTGATCGGTGCATCGGTGGCCCGCTTGGGCACCAGATTGATGGTACCGCCTACGGCGCCCGAGTTTGCGATGCCGTTCAGCATGCCGCTGGCGCCGCGAAAGACCTCGACACGCTCGACGCCGTTCATCGGAATGACAAAGGTTGGCGCAACGCCATAAAGCCCACCGAACGAATTGGCTGTGGTCGTAAAGCCGCGGATCACGAGCGCGTCGTTCCAGGCGCCCTGCGCGAAGAACGGCCGGATGGTCGGGTCGTCCTGGACGACTTCGATAATCGTCTTGGCCTGCTGGTTCTCGATGTACTTCTCGGTGTAGCTCGTCATGCTGAACGGCGTGTTCATGTAGTCGCGATTGCCGAGCAGACCGACACGACCGCCGCGCGCGACCTCGCCGCCAGCGTAAGCCGGCATCAGGTTGCCGATCTCGGCCTGCGGCGGTGGGGCATTTGCCTGCACCTTCACCGGATCGAGTTGCGTCACGCCGGAACCGGCGCCCGGCGCTTCCAGCGAGACGGTATTCGTGCCGGTGAACCGGTAGGCGATACCTGTCCCGGCCAGAAGTTGCGTCAGGGCCTGCTGCGGCGTGAAACTGCCGACCAGCGGCGCGTTGCGCAGGCCCCTCACGCGTTGCACGTCGTAGAAGATCTGAACGCCGGCGCGGCTGGCAAAGGCGAGCAGCGCCGCGTTCAGGTCCTGCGCCGGGATGTCGTAGGTCGTGACGGCCTGGGCGAGTTCGGGCGAGATCGGGGCGTCTTGCGCGAGGCCGGGAGTAGCCGCAGCGACGATGGTCATCGAGAGCGCGATGGCGCTCGTGGTCGCAAGAAGGCGTCGCCGAAAATTGCCGGCAATTGCCTGCGACAAAATCTGTTGCCTCATACGACATCCCCCAACACTTCGCGAACGCTTCGCATTCGCTCTCGATGAGTAAGACGGAGATCGCGGGTGGCTTCGGTAAGGGTCGCAGCGAATTTTTCGATTAGGGGTGTTTTTGTCAGTAGAGCAGCGTGACCAGCGGCGGCGCCGAGGCGGTGCGCACGCCCAGTTCGCGCGCGATGGTGGCGAGGGCGGCATCGGGGTTGGCGGTCTCGAACACACCGCTGACCGTCCGCGCGGCGAGCGTGCCGTTGCCGATGACAATTCGGCCGCGCCGATAGCGGTTCAATTCGGCTACGACGTGGTCGAGCGGCACGCGGTCGAAGACCAGGCGGTCGCCCCGCCAGGCCAAGGCCTGGTCGAGATTGATGGCTTGCGCCGGGGCAAGGCCCGTGCCGGCGTAGCGAACGGACTGGCCGGGCGACAGGACAAGCTGGCGTTCCTGTCCATCGGCTCCGGTCGCGGCAACCTGGACCTCGTGCTCGACGACGATGACTTCGACGGAATCGGCGAACCGCTCGACCGTGAACTGGGTGCCGAGCGCGCGCGCGGTTCCTCTCGCGGCCTCGACCACGAATGGCCGCCGTTCCTCGCCCCGGCGCGGTGCGGCCGTGAAGTAGGCGAGCCCGGACAGCAGCTCGACGCGACGCTCGGTATCGGTGTAGCGGAGCGCGATGGCGCTGGCGGGCCCGAGTTCGGCGGTGCTGCCATCGGGGAGGGCGACGACGCGCCGCTCGCCGGGCGCGGTGCGGTGGTCGGCGGCCATCATGATCATCGGGTCGCCGAACCAGAAGCCGGCCCCGGCGAGGAGGATCAGCACGGACGCCGCCATCGCGGCGGCCCGCACCCAGACAGCCGGTCGCCTGCGCTCCGGCGTGGGCCGCAGCGGGATCACCTCGGCGCTGCGCGGCGGCGGGAGGTCGCGGAGGAGGGCGCCGGGCGAGGCCGCGACCTCGTCCATCAGGGCCCAGGCGGTCCGGGCCTCGGCAAAAGCGGCCGCGTGCCGCGGGTCCTCGCCCCGCCAGCGGTCGAGCGCCTGCCGTTCGGACTGGGCCAAGGGGCCGTCGCCGAGGCGGGCCACCCAGAGGGCAGCCGCTGAATCGATGTCGTCCTGCCGGTCGGTGGGATCGGTCACGCGCGTGCCAAGGTCTGTCGCCTCGTCCTGGTTCCTGCCGCAGCCGATGGCATCGCTGCTGGAGATAAGACGTGCGGCTTCGCCGATCCGGTAATCGGCGGAGAAGAATTTTAGTTGGCGCGGTCTACGTCGGCCGCAGGCGCTGCATCACGTGCTTGAGGGCCTTGGCGAGATGCTTCTGGACCGAACTGTCGGAGATCTGCAGGCGCCGGGCGACCTCGCCGTAGGTCAGTCCCTCCATGCGGGCGAGCGCAAAGACCTGGCGCGTGCGCTCCGGCAGTTCCAGCAGCGCGAGACGCGCCGACGCCACGTCGCTGCGGGCGCCGGCGGTCCGCTCGGGCGAGGGGCGGTCGTCGGCGATGCCGGCCATGTCGTCGGGTGCCACCGGATCGGTCCGCTCGCGCTGCTGGCGGCGGATATGGTCGACGGCGAGATTGTGGGCGGTGCGGTAGAGATAGGAGCGGGGATGGGCGACGGCCGCCGGGCCACCCGGTCCCTGCTCGGCAAAGCGCAGGAAAGCCTCCTGCGTCAGCTCGGCGGCGGCTTCGCCGTCGCGCAGCTTTTGCGTCAGGTAGGCCTGCAACTCGCGCCGATGTGCGAGGAACAGGGTTTTGATGTCCATGCTCGCCACGGCGGCAGGCTAGAGCAAGTGCGAATCATTTGCAATTGAAAGAGAAAGTTGCAAGTTCGGCAGGAAATGATAGGGTGTTTCCTGTAGATTGGTGGAAGTGCGTGGGCGCTCCCGCCAGTCGTCAAATCCAACTTGAGGCGTCCGTGCCACCGGGTCTCCCCCCCGGCGTGCCCCAAAAGCTCTTCAGAGAGCGCCTGCGCCTGGCATGGTCCTGACCATGCCCTCGATAACGAAGAACGAGACCCAAACAACGAATTGCGCCGACGGCGAACGTCGGCCCGGACGGCCGATTTGCAACGCGATTCCCGGCACGATTCCGGGCAGGATTCCGGACAGGTTTCCGGACAGAACGCGTTACATTCAGGCGTCCACAAATAATGCGAGAAGGCCGTGAAAACACGGCATCGGACGGCCTTCGGGGCCGTGAAAAACCATGTGGGACTTGGCCGAGGACGCGGGCAGGGAGTTTGCCCGCGTCTTCAGTCGCCGCGCGCGGCGGAGGTGGATGAAACTTCGTGTCCGAGCAGCTACTTCTTGCTGATGTTCCAGAGGATCGGCACGGGCGCCGGGAGCCAGCCTTCGAGCCGGTCCTTGCGGTAGGCGCCGAACGCCTTGTACTGGCCGAGCACGAGGTAGACGGCCTGGTCCATGACGCGGTCGGAGACGGCCAGCGCCACCGCCTTCTGGCGCTCGGGGTCGGTCTCCTTGACGAAGGCCTGGCGCAGCTTCTCCATCTCGGGGTCGCACGGCCAGCCGAACCACGCCTTGTCGCAGCCGCCGCTGGTGAAGGAGTTGCCGGCCGGGTTGTCGGCATCGACGGTGACGGTGGTGGTGTAGAAGACGTTCCAGCCGCCCTTGTCGGGCGCCTCCTTGCGGGCGCGGCGGGAGACCACGGTCTGCCAGTCCATCGCCTGCAGGTCGACCTTGAAGCCGGCCCGCTCCAGCGCCTGCTTGCCGACCGGCGGCAGCATGTTGGACGAGACGAGGTCGGTCTGGTGCAGCATGACGATGGGCGTGCCGTCGTAGCCGCTTTCCTTCAGGAGCTGGCGGGCCTTCTCGAGGTTGGGCTTGATCAGGAGGTCGCCGTAGCTCTTCTCGAAGGGCGAGCCGCAGACCAGCGGCGCGTTGCAGACCTTGTAGATCTCGGCGTCGCCCACCTGGGCGCGCAGGAAGTCCTCCTGGGCGATGGCCAGCATGGCGGCCTGCCGCGCCTTGACGTTGTTGAACGGCGGATGGAGGTGGTTCAGCCGCATGATGATCTGGCTGCCCAGCTGGTTCCAGCCGAACAGGGCGATGTTCTTGTCGGCCTTGAGCAGTGGGAAGTGGTCGGGGATCGGCACCTCGATCATGTCGATCTCGCCCTGGATCAGGGCGTTGACCGCGGTCATCGGGTCGGAGATGGCCAGCCATTCGATGCGGTCGACCTTGGCGACCTTGCCGCCGGCCAGCATCGAGGGCGGCTCGGGGCGCGGCTTGTACTTGGTGTTCTTGGCATAGACGATCTTCTCGCCGGGCTTCCATTCCTCCTTCTTGAAGACGAAGGGGCCGGAGCCGGTGTAGTCGTCGATCTGCTTCATCGGATCGGTCTCGGCGACCCGCTTGGGCATCATGAAGGGCACGGTCGAGCTGGGCTTGCCGAGCGCGTCGAGCAGCAGGCCGAACGGCTCCTTGAGCACGATGGTGAAGGTCTTGGCGTCGACCGGCTTGACCTCGGCGGTGACCGCCATCAGCTGCTGGCCGAGCGCGTCGCGGGCACCCCAGCGCCTGATCGAGGCGGCGCAATCCTCGGCCGTCACCGGCGTGCCGTCGTGCCACTCGAGGCCGTCGCGCAGCGTGAAGGTCCAGGTGAGCTTGTCGGGCGAGACGGTCCACTTGTCGACCATCTGCGGCTGGATGCGCAGCTGGGCATCCTTGGCGAACAGCGTGTCGTAGACGAGATAGCCGTGGTTGCGGGTGATGAAGGCGGTGGTCCAGATCGGGTCCAGCACCTTGAGATCGGAATGAGCCACCATCCTGAGGGTGGTCTGGGTCTGCGCCTGGGCCACGGAGGCGACGAAGGGTGTCGCCATGGCGAGGCCCACACAGGCCGCGAGCTCGGTCAGTCTACGTGCTACCAGTCTACGTGCTACAGGCATGATCGGTCCCTCTTGCTGCCCGCAGGCTGCCACGGGTCGAGGAATAAAGCGATGTCCATGCCGACAATCTTCGTGTCCCACGGCGCCCCGACCCTGATCCTGGGGGATACGCCGGCGCGGACTTTCCTGGCCTCGCTCGGCCAGCAGCTGCCGCGGCCCCGCGCGATCGTTGCCGTGTCGGCCCATTGGGACACCGACGTGCCGGCCGTCTCGCTGGCCAGGCAGCCCGAGACCATCCACGATTTCTACGGTTTCCCCGAAGCGCTCTATCGCCTGCGCTATGCCGCTCCCGGCGCGCCGGACCTCGCCGAGCGGGTGGCCAGGCTGACCGGGGCGGCGCACGACGCCCACCGGGGGCTGGACCATGGCGCCTGGGTGCCGGCGATGCTGGGCTGGCCCGAGGCCGACGTCCCGATCTTCCAGCTCTCGGTGCAGCCGGCGGAGAGCCCCGCGCATCACATCGCTCTGGGGCGCAAGCTCGCTGCGCTACGGGCCGAGGGCATACTGGTGATGGGCAGCGGCAGCGCCACGCACAATCTGCGGGCGCTGGTGCGGGGCGGGGCTGCTTCCGAGCCCGAGCCGTGGGCGCAGGAATTCGACGACTGGCTGGCGGAGACGGTGGAGAAGGGCGACGAGGCGGCTCTGGCCGATTATCGCGCCCAGGCGCCCGGTGCCGTCGAGGCCCATCCCACGGATGAGCACTTCCTGCCGCTGCATGTGGCTTATGGCGCAGCGGGCGAAGGCGCCCGCGGACGGGCGCTGCACCGCAGTTTTACGTTGGGGAGTCTTTCAATGGCGTCTTACGCGTTTGGCTAGGCGCGTTCCTTCGGAACGCGCTAAGCCGCGTTGGCCAGCGAGACGCCCTTGTCCTTCATGAGCTGTTCCAGCTCGCCGGTCTCGAACATCTCGCGGACGATGTCGCAGCCGCCGACGAACTCGCCCTTGACGTAGAGCTGGGGGATCGTCGGCCACTGGCTGAACTGCTTGATGCCTTCGCGCAGCTCCTGGTCGGCCAGGATGTTGATGCCGTGGAATTTGACGCCGAGCTGGCTCAGCGCATCGACGGTGGCGGCCGAGAAGCCGCACTGCGGGAAGACCGGCGTGCCCTTCATGAACAGCAGCACGTCGTTCTTGCCGATCTCGTCGCGGATGCGTCCGAACACTTCGGGTTCGCTCATGTCGATCTCCTGGAAGGGCGTCGATAGACCATCAATATAGGGCGGTCAGGGCCTTTGCGCCATGGTGGTCAACTTGAGGGCATGCAGCACGCCGCCCATCCGGCCACCCAGAGCGCCATAGACCATCTGATGCTGCTGGATCTTCGATTTGCCGGTGAAGGCCGCCGAAATAACCGTAGCTGCGTAGTGGTCTCCGTCGCCGGCCAGGTCCTGGATCTCGACCTCGGCGCCGGGGATACCGTCCTTGATCAGGCGGATGATGTCGTTGGCTTCCATCGGCATGGCGCTCTCCCTTTAGGCGGCGCTGTTCATATAGGTGGGCAGCCACGCCTCGTGGACAGCGCGCAGTTCGGCCAGCTGCAGGTTGAGGAGTCCCTCGACGACGAGCGCCTGGCCGCCGGCATAGCCCAGCAACGTGGACGGAACGCCGGCGGCTTTGGCCGCCTCCATAAGGGCCTCGCCGTCGTCGGTGGCGGCCAGGTAGCGGCCCTGGTCCTCGCCATAGAGGAAGGCGTGCGGGGCGGCGGTTCCGGCCGGCAGCTTGATCGTGACGCCGGTGCCGCCGGCCAGGCACATCTCGGCCACGCCGACCAGCAGGCCGCCGTCGGAAAGGTCATGGCAGGCCGCGATGCGGCCGCCCAAAATCTTGCCGCGCACGAAGTCGCCGTTGCGGCGCTCCACGGCGAGATCGACCGGTGGCGGCGCGCCTTCTTCGCGGCCATGGAGCTCGCGCAGGTAGAGCGACTGGCCGAGCCAGCCCTTGGTTTCGCCCAGGAGCACCAAGGCGAGGCCGGCCTTTGTCAGGCGCGAGCCGACGGCCTTGGCGATGTCGTCGATGACGCCGACCGCACCGATGGTCGGCGTCGGCAGGATCGGGCGGCCCTCGGTCTCGTTGTAGAGCGAGACGTTGCCCGACACGACGGGGAAGTCGAGCACGGTGCAGGCCTCGACCATGCCCATGATGGCGCCGGCGAACTGCCCCATGATCTCGGGTTTCGTCGGGTTGCCGAAGTTCATATTGTCGGTGACGGCGAGCGGTCGTGCGCCGGTCGCCGTGATGTTGCGCCACGCCTCGGCCACGGCCTGGCGGCCGCCGGTCTCGGGATGGGCCTGCACGTAGCGCGGCGTGCAGTCGGAGGTCATGGCCAAACCTTTGTGCCCACCCGGTACGCGCACGAGCGCCGCATCGCCGTCCTGCGGACGGATCGCGGTGTTGCCCATGATGAGATGGTCGTACTGGTGCCAGATCCACGTCTTGCTGGCGAGGTCGGGCGAACCCATCAGCGTGAGCAGCGAAGCCTTGTAATCCTCGGGGGCCGGCACCTTGGCCGCATCGAGCACGGCTGGTAGCGGCGTCAGCGTCCACGGCCGCTCGTACATCGGCGCCTCGGTGACCAGCGGCGGGATCGGGATGTCGGCGACGACCTCGCCATGCCACGACAGCACCATGCGCTCGGTGTCGGTAAGATGGCCGATGACCGCGAAGTCGAGCTCCCATTTCTCGAAAATCTTGCGCGCCTGGTCCTCGCGGCCGGGCTTGAGCACCATCAGCATGCGCTCCTGGCTCTCCGACAGCATGAGCTCGTAGGGATTCATGCCGTCTTCGCGCATCGGCACCTTGTCGAGGGCCATCTCGAGGCCGAGGCCGCCCTTGGCCGCCATCTCGAACGACGACGACGTAAGGCCGGCCGCGCCCATGTCCTGGATGGCGATGATGGCGTCGGTCGCCATCAGTTCGAGGCAGGCTTCGAGCAGCAGCTTCTCGACGAACGGGTCGCCGACCTGCACCGTCGGCCGCTTGCTCTCGCTGTCCTCGTTGAACTCGGTCGAGGACATGGTGGCGCCGTGGATGCCGTCGCGGCCGGTCTTGGAGCCGACATAGACCATCGGATTGCCGAGGCCGGCGGCCGCCGCGTAGAAAATCTTGTTGGTCGGCGCGATGCCCACGGTCATGGCGTTGACCAGGATGTTGCCGTTGTAGGCGGCGTGGAAGTTGGTCTCGCCGCCCACGGTGGGAATGCCCATGCAGTTGCCGTAGCCGCCGATGCCGGCCACCACGCCCGACACCAGGTGACGTGTTTTTGGATGCGAAGGATCGCCAAAGCGCAGCGCATTGAGGTTGGCCACCGGCCGCGCGCCCATGGTGAAGACGTCGCGCAGGATGCCGCCCACGCCGGTCGCCGCGCCCTGGTAGGGCTCGATGTAGGAGGGGTGGTTGTGGCTCTCCATCTTGAAGATGGCGGCCTGGCCGTCGCCGATGTCGATCACGCCGGCATTCTCGCCCGGTCCCTGGATCACCCAAGGCGCGCTGGTCGGCAGCTTCTTCAGCCACACTTTCGAGGATTTGTAGGAGCAGTGTTCGCTCCACATCGCCGAGAAGATGCCGAGTTCCACCATCGTGGGCGTGCGGCCCATGATGCTCAGCACACGCTGGTATTCGTCCGGCGCGAGCCCGTGCTCGGCCACGATCTGCGGCGTGATGGCGGGTTCGTTCGGCAGCTTGACGGGCGGGGCACTCATCGCGGGCTTGCTCATGAAAGCGACTCGACCAGACCCTCGAACAGCGCCTTGCCGTCGGTGCCGCCGAACATCGGCTCGGTGGCGTTCTCCGGATGCGGCATCAGGCCCATCACCGTCTTGGTCTCGTTGAAGATGCCGGCAATGTTGTTGATCGAACCGTTGGGGTTTCCAGTGCCATTAACCGTGCCGTCGGGGGCGCAGTAGCGGAAGGCGATCTGGCCGCGATCTTCCAGCCGCTTCAGCGTCTCGGCATCGGCGAAGTAGTTGCCCTCGGCATGCGCCACCGGAACTTTGATCACCTGGCCTGCCTGGTAGCGGTTGGTGAACAGGCTCTGGCTGGTCTCGACCTTGAGATGGACGTCGGCGCAGACGAACTTGAGATGGGAGTTACGCATCAGCGTGCCCGGCAGCAGGCCCGCCTCGGTCACGATCTGGAAGCCGTTGCAGATGCCCAGGACCGGCACGCCCTTCGCCGCGCGGCGCTTGACCTCGGCCATCACCGGCGACTGCGCCGCCATCGCGCCGCAGCGCAGGTAGTCGCCGTAGGAGAAGCCGCCCGGCACCACGATCAGGTCGGTCTTCTCGAAGTCGCCGTCGCCGTGCCAGATCATGTTGGGCCGGCGGCCGGTGACCAATTCGATCGCCTGGGCCACGTCGCCTTCGCGATTGGAGCCCGGGAAGACGAGAACCGCTGCCTTCACTCTACGCGCTCGTCAGCTTGACGAGCAGATAGCCCTTCGCACTGATCGCCTTCTTTGCTTGTTCCTCACTAAACCCGATCCGCCGTTGGCCCGATTCCTCGACCGTTTTGACGAGTTCCCAATCGATGGATCGACCGAGGCCGACTCTGGCTGGCGGCTTGGGGCCATCCGTGACGGCGAATGTCAGGCGGGCATGAGGTGCACGATAGATATGGAATTTTGTGCCGTTCTTCTTCGGACTCGGGCGGACTCCGGGTATCCGTACGGCCGCGCCGACCCAATCGCGGGCTGTGATGCGCCGATCGGCAGAGTCTGCTCCATTGCTTGTTGTCATCATATTCACCCTCAATAGCCTTCACCGAAGACTTCGCGATAATACAACGATTGCTCGATCTTGTTAGCCCATCGCGCCGTTATGAGGCGAATCTCCGTAGCATCGGCATTTTCAGCGTAGACGACTACGACAACGATTCTTTCCGTGAGTCCTAACATTTTGTACCGCCAACCATCTCGCTCGTCCGGCTGAGCTTCCATCTCAACAGTCGGCTGATCAAATGCCTCGGGCAATGTCGCTAGATCTACGCCGTGATCCTTTTTGACTTTCTTGCGTTTGGCATCGTCCCAAGAGTAACGCCGGCCGGCGAGGACTCTCGCTCCCATTCCCTGGCAGCTCCTAGCCCACCAGTTCGATCGAGTAGTTTTCGATCACCGTGTTGGCGAGCAGCTTCTTGCACATGTCCTCGAGCCGTGCCTTGGCCTTTTCCCTGTCGGTCTCGGCCAACTCCAGCTCGATGTACTTGCCCTGGCGGACGTCGCCCACTTCCGCGAAGCCCAGCCGATTGAGCGAATGTCCGATGGCCTTGCCCTGGGGGTCGAGCACGCCGTTCTTAAGGGTCACGTGAACTCTGGCTTTCAATGTCGCCTCTTATTGCAGGGTAGTGGGGCCGCGGACGTCGCCCGGACCCTGGTCGATGAGAATGCCGAGACGCCGCGCGACCTCCTGGTAGGCCTCCTCGACCTTGCCGAGGTCGCGGCGGAAGCGGTCCTTGTCCATCTTCTCGTTGGTGCGCAGATCCCACAGCCGGCACGAGTCGGGGCTGATCTCGTCGGCAAGCACGATGCGGACCATGTCGTCCTCGTAGAGGCGGCCGAACTCGACCTTGAAGTCGATCAGCTTGATGCCGCAGCCGAGGAACAGGCCGAACAGGAAGTCGTTGACGCGCAGGGTCAGCGCCACGATGTCGTCGAGGTCCTGCGGCGTCGCCCAGCCGAACGCCGTGATGTGCTCCTCGGTCACCATCGGGTCGCCCAGCGCGTCGTTCTTGTGGAAGAACTCCATGATCGAGCGCGGCAGCTGGGTGCCTTCCTCGACGCCGAAGCGCTTGGCGAAGGAGCCGGCCGCGATGTTGCGCACCACGATCTCGAGCGGGATGATCTCGACCTGCCGGATCAGCTGCTCGCGCATGTTGAGGCGGCGGATGAAATGGGTCGGCACGCCGATCTCGCCGAGCTTGGTCATCAAGAACTCGGAGATGCGGTTGTTGATCACCCCCTTGCCGGTGATCGTGCCCTTCTTCTGGTTGTTGAAGGCGGTGGCGTCGTCCTTGAAGTACTGGACGATCGTCCCGGGCTCGGGCCCCTCGAACAAGGTCTTGGCCTTGCCCTCGTAGATGCGGCGGCGGCGGGACATTCTTTACTCCTGCGCGGACGATGCGGATCGCCCGCCGATCGGCGGCATGGCTGGCGGCCGGAATATGGCGGAAGTCCCATGCGCCGGTACTGGGGAAAAATCCATTGAAAAAGGTGACGGGGCCGTCATATTGGGCCTCTCACGGGAGGCCCACAAATGGCCCAGCAGATCACCTACGACAAGGCCTACGACACCGTCGCTCCGGAAGATTTCCCGGCGATGCTGGAAGTGCCGCGCTATGGACGCCGCACCAATGCCTTCGACGGCATCATTTCGGCCACCCACGACCATTTCTGGGATCCGCTGGACAAGAGCTATATCGACTACGACGTGCCGTTCGACATGTCCAAGACGCCGATTCTCCCGCTCGACACGGTGGTCGAGCTGAAAAGCGCGGTCGCCGACCGGCTGGACGACGGACAGAAGATCGGGCTCGCCAACGATGTCATGCATTGGTCGATCTCCAACCTGCTGCACGGCGAGCAGGGCGCGCTGTCGCTGTCGGCCAGCCTCTGCCACATCCTGCTCGACCCCGGCGCCCAGGAATATGCCGCCAACCAGGCGCGCGAGGAGGCGCGCCATGTCGCAGGCTTCACCCGCTACATCGCCAAGCGTTGGGGCGATCCGCTGCCGGTCGGCCCGACCATCGCCACCGTGCTGAACGATCTCGTCGGTACCCAGGAGGTTTACAAGAAGATCGTCGGCATGCAGATGCTGATCGAAGGCATCGCCATGGGCTCGTTCGCGACGCTCAATGCCAAGACCAACGATCCGGTGCTGCGCCGCCTGGTCCAGCTCGTGATGAGCGACGAGGCCTTCCACCATCGCTTCGGCCGCATCTGGGCGTCCAAGACGATCAAGCACCTGAGCGAGGACGAGCACAAGAAAGTCGAGGACTGGTCGGCGCAGCTCTTCCAGATGCTGCTGTTCAACCTGATCAATGCCGAGCAGAAGCAGGTGATCTACGCCAAGTACGGGCTCGACTGGCAGTGGGTGCGCGACGCCATGAAGGAGGTCTTCACCGACGAGGACCGCCGCGCCAACCTGAAGGACAATACCAACATCTTCCGCGTCCTGATCAAGACGCTGCTGCACGCCGGCATCATCACCTCGCGCACCGCGCCGCTCTACGCCGTGTGGGTCGACATGAAGGAACTCGAGGCCGAGGGCGACGGCATCCCGGGCGACATCGTGGCCGAGGAGATGCTGGTCGTCCTGCGCGAGATCAACGCCAAGCGCCGCCGCATCGGCTCCAAGGACGTGGCCGCGGCGGCGTCGTAGTCATTCGGACCGCGAGCTTCCAGCTCGCCTCACGATCATGAGCGAGCTGGAAGCTCGCGGTCCGCATGATCAAGGCTTCTTCGCCAGCACGAAGGCCGAGAGGCCGGCCAGACGGTTGTACGGGAACAGCGGCAGTTCGGCAGCACAGAGCGCGCCCAGGACGCCGTTGATGACGGCACCGTGCCGCTTCATGCTGCTGCGCGGCTCGGTGGTGTTGCGGTCGGCCAGCCGTACCGCCGCCGCCAGTGGAAAGACCAACCCGAAATAGTAGGCGCCGCGCACGATTTCCAGGCCGGCGTCGCCCAGCGCCGCCTCGACCTCGGGCAGGCGGTAGCGTCGCTTGTGCTCGAGGAAGACGTCGTGGCCGCTCCACAGGAAGGCGAAGGCCGGCACCGTCACCAGGAAATGCGCACCCGACGGCACCTTCGCCGCGTAGTGGCGAGCGAGGCCGCGGTCGTCGTCGACATGCTCCAGCACGTCCATCATCAGCACGAGGTCGCAGTCGGTCCCGGCGGTGTCGCGGCGGTAATGTACCGGCTTGCCGGCGACTCTGTCGTCGCGGTCCTCGGGATAGCCGATGTCGACGCAGAGCGCGCTTTCGGCCGGAGTCTCGGTCAGCAGATGGCGGGAGAAGAAGCCAGATCCGGCGCCGACGTCGAGCAGATGCCGGGGCTTCAGGGCAGCGACGGCGCGGCGCAGCGCCGCCGCCTTGGCGCGGTAGTACCAGTGCCGGCCGATGTCGGCGCCGAGGATGTCCTCTTCCTTGAGATCCATCGCTCGTCGTCAGCCCTTCGGCGGTGCGTCGGCCCGCTGTGCGTCAGCCCCGTCTTCGTAGACACCCTCGACGACGTAGATCGGCCGTCCCTTGACCTCGAGGAAGAGCCGCCCGAGGTACTCGCCGATGATGCCGAGCGACAGCAGCTGGATGGCCCCCATCAGCAACACCGCGATCAGCAGCGAGGCGTAACCCGGCGTGTCGATGCCGAGGATCAGCACGCGGGTGATGATGAAGAAGGCATAGAGAATGGAGACGACGGCGATCACCACGCCGACATAGAACCAGGCCCGCAGCGGCGCGGTCGAGAAGCTCACCACGCCGTCGAGCGCGAAATTCCACAGCCGCCAGAAATTGAACTTGGTCGAGCCCGCTGCCCGCTGCGGCCGTTCGTAGGGTACACCGATCGAGTTGAAGCCGACCCAGGCGAACAGCCCTTTCATGAATCGGTTGCGCTCGGGCAACTGGCGCAGCACCTCGACGGCGCGCCGGTCGACCAGCCGGAAATCGCCGACGTTGGCCGGAATGCGCACCGGCGAGAGCGAATTGAACACCCAATAGAACCAGTTGGCCGACATGCGCTTGGCCGCGGTGTCGGCGAGGCGGGCGCTGCGCACGCCGTAGACGATGTCGTAGCCCTCGCGCCAGCGCGCCATGAACGCCTCGATTAGGTCGGGCGGGTCCTGCAGGTCGATGTCGATCGGGATGAGCACGTCGCCGCGCGCATGGTCGAGGCCGGCGGTCAGGGCGGCTTCCTTGCCGAAATTGCGCGAGAGGTTGACGACACGGATGCGCCGGTCGGCAGCGCTGCGGTCCAGCAGCCGGGCCAGCGTATCGTCGCGCGAGCCGTCGTTCACGAACACGATCTCGAAGCGCAACCGGTCGCGGTCCAGGATCGGCACGACGGTGTCGACGAAGAGGTCGATCGATTCGTCCTCGTCGAAGACCGGCACCACCAGCGACAGCAGGGGATCGGCCGGCCGCCTCGACCGCTGCAGAGCAAGCTGGTGATCCAGCGCGGCGCCGGCTAGTCGCGGCTTGGGGAGGGACGAATCGGGCACGAACGATGCTTCCGTCGGCTCAGCGTCAGGTCACGGTCTCGAGGGTGCCGTTCAGGTCCATGATGCCGAGCTCGACGATGAGCTGGGGTTGGCGCTTCTTCGCCTGCTCGCGGAAGGCGCGCAACGCCTGGCTCAGCATCTCGGTCTCGTAGGCCTTGTCGGTCTTGATGCGGTCGCCGTAGGCGACGGCGGCGGCGCCGCAATCGCGATGCGTCATGCCGATCAGGCGCTTCACGTTGTGAAGCTGCACGGAGATGTCGAGGTTGGCTTCCCAGGTCGCGCGCCATTCCTGGAAGACCGGGGCCACCGCCGCGATCGGGCCGCCGGCAATGTTGAACTGGCTATACTTGTTCTGCCAGCCGCGGCTGGTCATGTATTTCCACGAGTCGGTGGTGAAGCGCGGGTCGATGCATTTCATCAGCATCGCCTCGTAACCGGTGTCGACGGCCAGCGCCGGCAGGGCGGTCGAGGCGAGGGCGGCGCCGAGACCGAGGCCCAGCAGGCCACGGCGGGAGAGGGCCTGCAGACACCCGCAGCCGCGATGGTGGAGATGCTTGTTCATCGAAACGTTGCCTTTCCCTGTTGAGCCAGGCCGCCCTTGGGGTCAGCGATCCAGGTCGTCACCGTGCCGTCGGCCTCGCGACGCGCCTGCACCGAGAAGGCAGGGCCCGAGAACACCGGGGAGAGCGCGCGGAACTCGAAACGCCCGGGAATCTTATCGGCATTGGCGCGGCGCGCCAACTCGATCTGCAGCATGCCGAGCAGGGGGCCGTGGACGATCAGGCCGGGATAGCCCTCGGTGCCGGTGACGTAGGGCTGATCGTAGTGGATGCGATGGCCGTTGAAGGTGAGGGCGGAGAAGCGGAACAGCAGGACCGGGTCGGGCACGATCGTCCTGGTCCAGGTGGCGTCGGACGGCGCCGGCTTGGGCGCCTTCGGCTGCTCGCCGGGCTTGGCGGCCTCGCGATAGACGATGTCGTGCTCCTCGACGAACGATACACCCCGCGGCCCGGAGATCGTGTGTTTCACCGTTACGAAGACCATCGAGCCGGTCGATCCGCTCTTGGGCTCGACCGACTTGATCTCCGAGGCGCGGCCGATCGTGTCGCCGACGCGCACCGGCTCACCGTCGAAGGAAAAGCGGCTGCCCGCCCACATGCGCCGCGGCAGCGGCACCGGCGGCAGGAAATCGCCGAAGCGCGGATCTGATCCGCGCGATTCGGCATGGCCGTCCGCGCCGATCTTGGATTGCGGCGCGGCATCGAGGAAATAAAGCCAGTGCCAGAGCGGCGGCAGCGGGTCGCCGCTTTTCGGCTCGGAATCGTCGGCGTCGAACGTGGCCGCCAGCGCCCGCACGGGGAAGGGCGCCGCGATATCCTCCGCGACCTGGGTGCGACCAACCCAATCTTTCAGCCTGTCCAGTGACATCTCTCGGTTTCCTCCGTGGGCGCGGGACTGTGCCACCGCCAACACGGGGTGGAAAGACCGGGTCGTCGTCGCTATATACCGGCGCGACCAGCCCAACACGGAGCGGCCATGACCACGTTCAACGATCGCGAGAAATCCTTCGAGAAAAAGTTCGAAAAGGACCAGGAACTCCAGTTCAAGGTCAACGCCCGCCGGAACAAGCTTTTGGGCTTGTGGGCCGCCGGCCTGATGGGCAAGAGCGGCGCCGACGCCGACGCCTATGCCAAGGAAGTGGTCCTGGCCGATTTCGAGAAGCCGGGCGATTCCGACGTCATGGAGAAGCTGGTCAAGGACCTCGCCGCGGCGGGCAAGCCCACCGAGGAACACGCCATCCGCAAGCAGGCCGAGCGGCTGATGGACGATGCCAAGAAGCAGCTCATGACGGAGACGAACTAGGCATCTCCGCTACGGCCCGCGCGTCGGCCCCCAGGCGCTAACCGAAGACGCGCTTGAAGATCGTGTCGACGTGCTTGGTGTGATAGCCCATGTCGAACAGCGCCGTGAGTTCGTCGTCGGCCATGAACTCGCGGATTTCCGTGTCGGCGCGGCACAGCGACAGCAGCGAGGCGTTGCCGTGCCAGGCTTCCATCGCGTTGCGCTGGACCGCCGCATAGGACGCCTCGCGGCTCATGCCCTTCTGCGTCAGTGCCAGCAGGATACGCTGCGAGAAGACCAGCCCGCCCAGTGAATCCAGGTTGGCCTGCATGCGCTCGCCATAGACCACGAGCTGTTCGACCACGCCGGCGAGGCGGCCGAGCGCGAAGTCGAGCGTCACCGTGGCGTCGGGCGCGATGTAGCGTTCGACCGAGGAATGCGAGATGTCGCGTTCGTGCCATAGCGCGACGTTCTCCAGTGCCGGCACGACGGCGCTGCGCACCATGCGGGCGAGGCCGGTCAGGTTCTCGGTCAGTACCGGGTTGCGCTTGTGCGGCATCGACGAGGAGCCCTTTTGGCCCGCCGAGAAGAACTCCTCGGCCTCGCGCACTTCGGTCCGCTGCAGGTGGCGGATCTCGATCGCCAGATTTTCGATCGACGAGGCCACGACACCCAGCGTCGCGAAGAAGGCGGCATGGCGGTCGCGCGGGATCACCTGCGTCGACACCGGCTCGATCGCGAGGCCGAGTTTTTTCGCCACATGCTCTTCGACCCTGGGATCGACGTTGGCGAAGGTACCGACCGGCCCGGAGATGGCGCAGGTCGCGATCTCGGCCCGGGCCGCGACCAGCCGCGCGCGGTTGCGTGCGAAGGCGGCATAGTGGCCGGCCAGCTTGACGCCGAAGGTCGTGGGCTCGGCATGGATGGCGTGGCTGCGGCCGATGGTGAGCGTGTTCTTGTGCTCCAGCGCACGCTTCTTGAGCGCCGCCAGCAGCGTGTCGACGTCGGCGATCAGGATGTCGGCCGCTTGCGTGAGCTGCACGGCGAAGCTGGTGTCGAGCACGTCGGAGGAGGTCATGCCCTGGTGAACGAACCGCGACTCCGGCCCGATGAACTCGCCCAGCCAAGTCAGGAAAGCGACGACATCGTGCTTGGTCACGCGCTCGATGGCGTCGATCTTCTCGACGTTGCCGTCCGGGTCGGCCTGCAGTGCCGCCATCGCCTTGTTGCCGCCGTCCCAGATCGCCTTGGCCGAGGCCTTGGGAACGATGCCCAGTTCGGCCATGGCGTCGCAGGCGTGCGCCTCGATCTCGAACCAGATGCGGAAGCGGTTGGCGGGGGCCCAGATGGCGGCCATTGCAGGCCGGGAATAGCGCGGGATCATGTGCGGGCTTTTAGCCCGCGAGGGCCCGCGACGCCATGTTAGAAGTGTCCCCCATGCCTTCCACGATGACACCGCTTGCCGACTGCCCCCGCGAGACCCTGGCCGCCGTCCGCGGCGTGCTGACCGATATCGACGAGACGGTTTCGACCGAGGGCCGGCTCACCGCCGAGGCCTATGCGGCTCTCGAGGCGCTGAAAGAGGCAGGATTCCTGGTCGTCCCCGTCACCGGCCGGCCGGCCGGCTGGTGCGATCACATCGCCCGCTTCTGGCCGGTCGATGCCGTGGTGGGCGAGAACGGCGCCTTCTGGATGTGGCCCGACGCCAAAGCCGGCGGCAAATTGCGCAGCCGCTACGTGCAGACCGACGCCGAGCGCGCCGATGGCCGGCGCCGTCTGGAGACGATCCGGACGCAGGTGCTGCGCGAGGTGCCTGGGGCGGGGATCGCCTCGGACCAGCCCTATCGTGCCGCCGACCTCGCCGTCGATTTCCGCGAGGACGTGGCGCCGCTCGGCGAGGCCGCGATCGCCCGCATCGTGGCGATCTTCGAGGCGCATGGGGCGCACGCCAAGGTGAGCTCGATCCACGTCAACGGCTGGTTCGGCGATTACGACAAGCTCGCCACCAGCAAGCTGATGATGCGCGAGCTGCTCGGCGTCGATCTCGACGCCCATCGGCAGCACTATGTGTTCGCGGGCGACTCGCCCAACGATTCGCCGATGTTCGGCTACTTTCCCAACGCCGTCGGCATGGCCAACGTCGGCGACTTCACCGGCCGTCTCGAACACCAGCCGCGCTGGGTGACGACGGCACGCTCGGGCGCTGGTTTCGTGGAATTGTCCCGCGCGCTGATCGCGGCGCGGCGCTAACGCGCCGGCGGATTGACCAGCAGCGAGCCGTAGAGGGTCAGGCTGTCGGCCTGGCTCCAGGCGCCCATGGGACCGGCCTGGATCAGCGTGCGGTCGGTCGCGCCGAACAGCGAGGTGCCATCTAGGAAGACTTCGAAGCGGTCGGCGACGGCGATCACGCGCAGCGAATGCCAGACGCCGCTCTCGACCGGCACCTCCTTGCCGCCGACCTGTCGCCGCTTGCCCTTCTCCATGCGGTAGAGGCGGACCGAGTTGTCGAGGGCGTCGGCGCGGACGACGTAATAGTCGTTGGCGCTTTGCGTGCGGAAGATGAAGCCGCCGACGCGCGCCCGGACGCCCGATACCGGCTTGAAGCGCAGCGTGGCGTCGAGATCGCGCAGGACGGCCTGCTCGTTGATGCAGAACGGAAGCCTGAGGTCGGCCGGGTCGGCCGCGGTTTCGGCCAGCACCCAGCCGCCGGGACCGTCGGGATCGGCCTGGATCTTCCAGGCGGGCGGGCGGCCGATGCCGGTCATGCCCTGGGTGCAGGCGATGCGGCCGTCCGGTGTCGCGAACGGCACCAGGGACTGGGCCGATGCGGGGGTCGCGAGGAGGAGGGGAGCCAGCAGAAAAGGGAGCAGGGGGAGGAATCGCATGCCGCATTCTAGCAAAGCTTGACCGCTCGTGCTGGAGGGAGGAGTTTACGCCCCGCCGTATTTCAGGCGAAATTCCTGGGGGAAACACCATGCGTCTGTGCACGATCATGAGCGGTGGCAAGGCCGCCGTCGGCGTAAAAACGGGCGACGGCAAGATCGTCGATCTCGGCAAGCAGATGCCGCGCGGGCCGAAGTCCGTGGTCGAGATTCTGGCCGGCGGCAAGAAGGTCCAGGCCGCGGTCGCCAAGGCCTGCGCCAAGCCCAAGGCCGGCGCCACGGTGTCCGAGAAGTCGGCCAGGTACCTGACGCCGATCCCCAACCCGGGCAAAATCCTGTGCATCGGGCTCAACTACCGCAAGCACGCCGAGGAAACCGGCAGCCCGATCCCGCTGTATCCGGTCGTCTTCACGCGCTTCAACAACACGCTGGTGCCGCACAACGGCAAGATGCTGGCGACCACCCATTCCGAACAGTTCGACTGGGAAGCCGAGCTCGCCGTCGTCGTCGGCAAGAAGTGCCGCAACGTGCCCAAGGAAAAGGCGCTCGCGGTGATCGCGGGCTACGCCTGCTTCAACGACGGCTCGATCCGTGACTGGCAGCGCAAGTCGGGCGGCCAGTTCACGCTGGGCAAGGGCTTCGACGGCACCGGCGGCTTCGGCCCCGACATCGTGACCTCCGACGAGCTGCCCAAGGGCGGCGCGCCGCTCAGGATCATGACCCGCGTCAACGGCGAGGTCATGCAGGACAGCAACACCGACGACCTGATCTTCGACGTGCCGACCCTGATCCACGAGCTGACCAAGGTCATGACGCTCGATCCCGGCGACATCATCATCACCGGCACGCCGTCGGGCGTCGCCATGGCGCGCAAGCCGCAGAACTGGCTGAAGCCCGGCGATGTCTGCGAGGTCGAGATCGAGAAGATCGGCGTGCTGCGCAACCCGATCGCGCAGGGCGGTTAGCGCCGGCCTGGAGCATGCCTGAGTCGCTTTCTTTGGATGTATGGCGCTCGACGCAGGCAGATCGTCTGAACGAAATCGAAAGCGCCCACCAATCCGTGGGCGGCTCCGCGCGAGGTCGCCGCTTTGCGACCCAGCAAATCAACAGGGCTTACGCCGTATTGCTGGCGGCCCAATTCCAAGGCTTCTGTCGCAATCTTCATTCCGAGAGCGCCAGTGCTATTTTGGCGTCAATTCACGATGTCAATGTTGCCAGAGTTGCCCAAGCCAACTTTGTGTTCGGGCGTACCATGGACCGCGGAAATGCCGGGCCCGGCAATATCGGCGCGGACTTCGCAAGATTGGGCCTTAAGATATGGGACGCGCTTGCGGTTCGTGACGTCCGGAACAACATAAGGAACAGGAAGCTCGAAGAGTTGAATACGTGGCGAAATGCCATCGCGCATGAGAACTTCCAGGATGCCGTCAAGTTTCCTGCGGGCCGGCGCACTGTACTGCACTTGGCAAAAGTGAGAGACTGGCGACAGACATGCGATGTGCTTGCTTCCCACATGGACGAGGCAATGCAAGCGCATATCACGACTCTGACAGGTAGCGTGCCATGGTAGCGACAGCGAGGGCTAGGCAAGGCCGGTCGACGCCGTTTCGACCGGGAGATACCGTGAGGTTCCGCTTCGGCGTAAGCGACGTGGCCGGCACGATTGCCGAACTGCTCGGCCCGATCGCGAAAGGCGGCCGAATGGTTTATCGAATTGAATTCTCGATGGGCAGCGATACGAGCCTTGTGGCCGAGCTGACGGCAGACGAATTCGAGCGAGCCAAGTAGGCTAACGCCGCGGCACCGCGTCCAGCCCACCCAGCATCAGCCGCGTCGCGAACTCCGTCGCGCCGGCGGGGTCGACGGGATCGCGCGCCACCATGACCATCGAGATTTCGAACGCGACGCCGGCCAGCGAGGCCGCGAGGTAGGAGACGTCGATGTTGGGCAGCACGCCACGCGCGATGGCGGCGCGGATGTCCTCGTTCAACGCCAGCGCCAGCGCCCGCACGTCGGGTTTGTCGAGCAGCGTGCGGATGGCGGTGAAATTCTTCTGCGCCAGCGCCAGCAGCTCGGGGTCCTCGACGATGAAGTCGAAATAGACGGCGTAGTGCCGGCGGAAGAACTCCTCGGCGGTGCGTGCCTGGCCGCGGCCCTGACGGTGGCGCTTCAGCAGTTCGCCGGTGAGCTCGCCCACCACCGCCTCGAAGATCTCGTCCTTGTCCTTGAAGTAGTTGTAGAAGGTGCCCGAGGCGAGGTCGGTGCGGCGCACGATGTCGCGCACGCTGGCCGCACCCGAGCCCATCTCGGCGAACACCGCGCGCGCGGCCTTGAGCAGCGCGGTGCGGTTCTCCGCCTTGTTCTGCTCGCGGCGGCCCGAGCGTTCGCCGCGCAGGTCGACGGAAGCCAGGTCGGGCGGCAGGTCGTCGGTCATGCGGCGCTTTCCCGTCTCATCGTCCGCCCCTCATCTTCCGAGCTGGGCCAGCTCGTGGCGCAGTCCCGCCACCATTTCGTCCATCGCCCGCGCGCCCGCTTGCAGCACGCCGCGCATGCCGACGAAGCCGTGGATCAGCGACTCGAACTCGCGGTGAATGGTCTTGACGCCGGCCGCGGTCAACCTGTCGGCATAGGCCTTGCCCTCGTCGCGCAACGGGTCGAAGCCCGCGGTGTAGATCAGCGCCGGCGCGAGGCCTGCGAGATCGTCGGCGCGGAGCGGCGAGGTGCGCGGGTCGGCGATCTCGTCCGGGCTGTCGAGGTAGTGGCCGCGCGCCCATTCCATGTCGGCCTTGCCGAGCAGGAAGCCTTCGCCGCAGGACTTGTAGGATGGTGTGTCCATCGCGAGGTCGGTGACGGGATAGAACAGCCATTGCAGGCAGGGCGGGTGAGGGTCGTCGCGGACCAGGCGGGCCAGCACGGTGGCGACGGTGCCGCCCGCCGAATCTCCCGCCACCACGATGCGGGCCGGATCGAGGCCGAGCGCCGTCGCCTCGCCCGACAGCCAGCGATAGGCCGCGACGGCGTCGTCGATGGCGGCCGGGAATTTGTGTTCGGGTGCCAGTCGGTAGTCGATGGCTGCGACGGCACAGCCGGTGCGGGCGCAAATATGGCGGCAGACGAGATCGTAGCCTTCGAGGCTGCCGACCACCCAGCCGCCACCATGGAAATAGAGGATGGTCGGCAGCAGCCGCGCCACCGCGCCGGCGGGGCGATAGATCCTGATACGCATCCGGCGCGTCTGGCCCGCTGCGGCAGGGGCGTCGATGGTGCGGTCCACGATCTCGCCGACCGGCGCCGGGCGCCCGCTCAGCATCGGCAGGAAGGCGTCGTAGTCGGCACGGGCCTCGGCCACGCTCATGCGGTGTGCCGGCAACTGGCCGCTGCGGGCCAGCAACGCCAGGAACCACTGGGTGCGGCCGTCGAGAGTCCGGCCGTCGACCGTGACCGGCGGCCCGGCCAGGATGTTGATCCAGGAAATCGGCATGCGCAGCGCCAGATGGGCGGCCTTGCCTTGCAGTTCGCGGACGATCTCCTTTATCGGCATGATCCCGTTCCTAGCACTCCCGTTGCCCGTTGTGGAGCCTGCGGGCGCTGGCTAGCGTGCCCGCCATGACAGATGTCGCGGCATCCGCCCCGTTCAACGATGCGCTCCGGCGCGAGATCTTGCGCATCGAACAGGTGCGCATGGCCTCGCTGGCGTTGCTTCTGGCCATTCTGCTGACGGTAACCCTGGCGGCGGCCAATCTCTTTCCCGATTTCAATCGCCGCCTGTTCGAGGGCGGCCTGCCGGGTTGGCTGCCGCTGGTCGGCACCGGACCCTTCCTGCTCTACGAACTGGCGGCGCTCTACCTGCTCCGCTGGCGGGCCCGGCAGGACAAGGACTTCCCGCGCTACGGCCGCTTCGCCAATGCGCTGATCGAGACCAGCCTGCCGGGCGTCATCATCCTCGGCCTCAGCAGCCATATGGACCCTCACCTGGTCTTCGGCTTCTGGCCGCCGCTGCTCTACTTCCTCTTCATCCTGCTCTCGACCCTGCGGCTCGATTTCTGGCTGTCGGTCTGGACCGGCTTCGTGGCGGCGGTCCAGCACATGGTGCTGGTGGTCTGGCTGGTGCCGCTGATCCCGTGGGGCGAGCTGCCCGACGAGACGCTGATGTTTCATTTCAGCCGCAGCATCGTGCTGTTCGTCTGCGGCGTGGTGGCGGGGGTCGTGGCGCTCAGCCTGCGCCGGCAGTTCGAGAAATCCTTCGCCACCGGGGTTGCGCGCGACCGCGTCACCAACCTGTTCGGCCAGCACGTTTCGCCGGCGGTGGTCGACCGGCTGCTGGCCGCCAACACCGACCCGCCGAGCGAGACCCGTCCGGTCTGCGTGATGTTTCTCGACATCCGCGGCTTCACCGCCCAGTCGCGGCTGCGGCCGGCGGCGGAGACGGTGGCGCTGCTCAACGACTTCTTCGGCGAGCTGGTGGCGGTCGTCGATCGGCACAACGGCATCGTCAACAAGTTCCTGGGAGACGGCTTCCTCGCCCTGTTCGGCGCGCCGCTGGCCGATCCGGCGGCGGCGTCCAATGCACTGGCCGCGGCGCGCGGCATGCTCGAGGTCGTCGAGGCGTGGAATCGCGCGCGCCCCCGCCAGGCGATGCGCATCGGAATCGGCATCCACATCGGCGAGGCGGTGACAGGTACCGTCGGCTCCTCGCTGCGCAAGGAATACACGGTGATCGGCGACACGGTGAACCTCGCCGCCCGGCTGGAGCAGCTCACCAAGGAGACCGGCTCGCAGCTTCTCGTCTCCGACGCCATGCACGATGCCACGCCAGTCGATGGCGCCGTCGATCTGGGGCCGATGACGATCCGCGGCTACGACGAGCCGGTGCGGGTCTGGCGGCTCGCGTGATCCCGGCATGAGGTGGTACTTCGCCTATGGCTCCAACATGGACGCCGAGCGCCTGTTCGGACGGATGAAGAGCAAAGGAGCGACCTGGGGCGACCGTATCGGCGGCCGGCTCGATGGCTGGCGGCTCGCGTTCGACAAGATCGACACGAGAAGGACAGGCAGCGGCTTCGGCAACATCGTCATGGCAAAGGGCGGCATCGTGCATGGCACCCTCAACGCCCTGCCGGTCGAAGGCTTCGACGCTCTCGATGGCTACGAAGGCGTGGCGGATCGTCATTACGAACGGCGCACCGTGCCGGTGGTACGCACCGACAATGGCGAGACGGTCGAGGCGATTACTTACGTGGCGCTGAAGACCGGCACGGGCCTGAAGCCGACGCGCGCCTATCTGGCCCATCTGCTGGCTGGCCGCGACCTCTTGCCGGCCGGCTACTGGGAACGACTGCGCGCCACGCCAACCGTCGACTGAATGCGGCTACTCGGCGGGAACCATCTTCTCCTTGCGGGCGCCGGCCTTGTTCGTCATCGGATCGAAGCCTTCCAGCTCGGCCACGTCTTCCTCGTGCCAGAAGTTGAGCTCGATCATCACGCCGTCGGGGTCGTGGATGAAGACCTGCTGCAGCGGACGTGCCGGCACCTTCCGGACCTCGAACTTCACCTTGTCCTTCTTGATCTGGTCCAGGGTGCCGCGAATGTCGGCGCAGTTGATGGCGACGTGGTCGATGGCGCCGCTGCCATGGTCTTTGCGGCCGGTCTCCGACACGATGTGCAGGATCGCCTTGTCGCCGGCATAGAGCCAGGCACCGGGAAAGGGGAAGGGCGGCCGTTCGCCGTCGCGCAGGCCCACGTAGCGCTCGTAGAAGCGCACCGTGGCCTCCAGATCCTTGCTGTAGATGTTCCAGTGGTCCAGCGAGAGTGCGGGCATATGTGCCTCCTACCGTTCCGAACGCGCCAATCTCAAAGCACCAGTCTAGGGGGAATCGGGGACGGGGGAAACCGCTTCGCGGCGGTTGAGGACGGCATTGAAGACGGTTGGCGGCACGGCGATGCGCGGGTCCTGGTAGACGGCACGGAGCTCGTCCGCGTGCCGGTCGGGGTCGTGAGTCAGGCCGGCCAGCCGGTCGATGAACGCAAGGTCGATCTCGGCATCGACCAGGGTCATGCCGCCCCACACGTCCCACGGCAGCATCTCGCGATTGTTGAGGGCGGCCACGTCGCGGATCACGTTGCTGGCGATGAACCAGAGGCCGAACATGTCCAGGACTCCGAAGGCCTGCGGGTTGGCCTTGCCGTCGCGGCAGAGCTTCCAGGCATCGCCCGCCACCAGGAATTTGTCGCGCGGCACGTCCAGCGCGTCGAAGTCGATGCCGAACTTGGCGCGCTGCCGGGCGTCGATCTGGGAATCGACCAGCACCCAGCGCTGCCGCGCCTGGTCGAAGGTTTCCGTCACCCAGTGGTCGATGAACATGTCCTTCACGAAGTAGGCGCCGAAGCCGCAGCGCGCCCGTGCCGCGATCCCCTTGTTCCTGAGCATCGCGACATGCATCAGCGTGTAGTGGCGGCAGCAGCACGCGTATCGCTCGCCGGGCGGGCGGGCGTGCGAGAGCGGTCGCGGATCGTGGACGGCGATCCGTTCCAGGATCTGCTCGGCACCGCGCACATGCGGCTCGCCGCGCTGGCGATCCGACAGCGTGACGCCGTAGAAGTCCGGCATGTGTTCGTGGATGAGCAGGCCCTGCAGGGCCTTGGCCAGTCCGCCGACATCGCCCGGCAGGGCATCGAACTGCAGCGCCCAGATGCCGGCGTCGCTCATGGCGACGGGCTGGCGCCAGACATTCTGGCTCATGGAAACAGCGCCTCCAGATTGTCGAGGGCGCGGTTCCAGCCGATGCGGTGATCGTCGCGCGCCGTCTCGTCGAAGAACTGCTCGTGCGTGAGCGTCAGGATGGTGCCGCCGCCGTCGGGCTTGAGGTCGATCGTGACCTGGGATTCACGCTCCGGTGTCGTGCGCCAGGCCCAGCTGAACACCAGCTTCCGGCCCGGCACGACTTCCTTGTAGATGCCGCTCACGTCGTGCTGGCCGCCGTCGTTGCCGCGAAACCCGACGTGGAAGCGGCCGCCCACGCGGACATCGGCCTTGGCGGTGCGGGACGCAGCGTCGGACGCGCCCCACCAGCCGATCATTTTTTCCGGGACGGTCCAGGCCTCGTAGATTTTTTCGGGCGGCGCTTTGAGCCGGCGCTTGAGGGCGAGGCTGGGCTTGCTTGCCATGACGAGTCGTCCTCCACGAAGGCGGCGAGGCGGTCGAGCTGCTCCGCCCAGTAGCGCTCGTATTTGGCCAGCCAGTTCATTGCCTGCTCCATCGGTTCGGCCTTGAGCTGACAGGTGACGGTGCGGCCGACTTTCTTGCGCGCGATCAGCCCGGCATCGGAGAGCACGTCGAGGTGCTTCATGATGGCCGGCAGCGATACCGGGAAGGGTCGGGCGAGATCGCTGACCGAGACGCCGCCCTGCTCGTCGAGCCGGGCGAGGAGCGCGCGCCGGGTTGGATCGGCCAGGGCAGCGAAGGTGCGGTCGAGGACGGGGCTTTGAAAGTTAACCATAGAGTTAACTGTTAAGCCGATCACTCTCTCTTGTCAATTCCCCTGGCGGTGAGCCGTGGGGCCTAAAGTCGCTGTATCATGGCCTGCGCCGCCGCCGGGTTGCGGACCTTGGCGCCGGAGATGAAGTAGACGAAGGCATCGCCCTTCTTGGCCCAGGCCTCGGCTCGCTTGGCCCACTTCTCGATCTCGGCGGGCTTGTAGCCGGTCTTCACCTTCTCCTCGGCCTGCATCAGGCGGGCGTAGGTGAAGTCGGCCGTGGGCTCGTCGATCTCCGGGAAGTCCTTGTCGTGGGCATGGACGATGGCGGCGTTGTATTTGCGCGCGAGATCGTAGAAGCGCTTGTCCTTGAAACTGTCGTGCCGCACTTCCAGCGCGTGGCGCAGCGGCAGCTTGCCCACTTCGCGCGGCAGCAGCTTCAGGAAAGCCTCGAAATCCTCCGGATCGAACTTCTTGGTGCCCATGAATTGCCAGTTGATGGGCCCCAGCCGGTCCTTCAGTTCGACCAGCCCCTGCGTCACGAAGCGCTGCACCGATTCGCCCGCCTCGGCCAGCACGCGGCGGTTGGTGCAGAAGCGCGAGGCCTTTACCGCGAAGACGAAACCCTCGGGCGTGTCGTCGCGCCACTTGGCCCAGCTCGCCGGCTTGAAGCTGGAATAGTAGGTGCCGTTGATCTCGATCGAGGTGAGCTGGCGGCTCGCATACTCCAGCTCGCGCTTCTGGGTGAGGTCGTCGGGATAGAACACCCCGCGCCACGGCTCGAACGTCCAGCCACCGATGCCGACGTAGATCTTGCTTGCCATGGATGTCTCCCGACCAGAATACGGTATCATCCCGAGCCCAGGGCGGCATGACAACAGCGGCCAGAAGGAGAAAGAAACCGTGTCCAGCAAACTCCGGTTCTCCGTGCTCGTGCTGCCGAACGTGCCGTGGTCTGAGCTTCTGCGCCGCTGCCGCGAGGTCGAGGATCTTGGATTCGATTCGATCGGCCTCGCCGACCATCTCGTCGATTGGGCTGGCGGAAAGGGGCCCTGGTTCGAGCTGTGGACACACGTCGCCGCTGTCGCCCAGGCAACCAGCCGCATCCGCCTGACGACTCTGGTCGCCCAGATACCGCTCCGCAATCCCGCCCACTTTGCGCAGCAGGCGCTGACCGTCGATCACATTTCCGGCGGCCGGCTCGATGTGGGTCTCGGCACCGGCCTGGTAATCGATCCCTCGTATCGGATGATGGGCATCGAGAACTGGAGCACCAGGGAACGGGTCGCCCGCTTCGGCGAGTATGTCGAGATCGTCGACCGGCTGATGTCGCAGGAGGAGACGACGTTCAAGGGGCGCTTCTACCAGGTCGATGGTGCCGCGCTCCGGCCACGCCCCGTCCAGTCGCCGCGCCCGCCCATCATGATCGCCGCCATGGGGCCGGTCATGCTGCGGCACACCGCGCGCCATGCCGATATCTGGAACAGCATCAGCTTCGCCAAGACCTTCGAGGAACAGCTAGAAGAGACGCGCGGACGCGTGGCGGCCCTCGACGCCCGCTGCGCCGAGATCGGGCGAGACCCGGCCACGCTCCGGCGCTCCTATCTCATGTTCGACGCGGCGGCCCGCCAGAGCGGCGGCAAGGTCAACTACTACGACTCGGAGGAGGCCTTCACGCGGATGGTCGAGCAGGTGATCGCGCTCGGCATCGCGGAGATTGCCCTCTATTACCCCATCGCGGACGAGCAGAAGCCGGTGTTCGAGCGCATCGCGCGCAACGTGCTGCCGGCGATGAAGGCGGCGCACAAATAGGGGTTCAGCCGCCGCGCGCCAGCCGTGCGTCCTTCCAGGCAAACCAGCGCATGGCGATCGGCAGGAACCACGGACTGCCGCGATAAAGCGGCAGGGTGGGAAACGCGGCCGCTTCGAAGGCGGTGGCTCCGCCCGGCAGGCCGAGAATCCTCTGTGCGATCTTTAGCCCGAAGAACGAGCCCATCGGAACGCCGGCGAAATTGTAGCCCATGCCGTACCAGATACCGTCGTGGCATCCGATGTGCGGCATCATGTCGAACGTGCCGGCGCATTGTCCGGTCCAGACGTGGCTGAGCTTGACGTCGGCGAGGTCGGGCAGGGCGCGCGCGAGCCGTCGGTGCAGGAGGGCGGCGATGGCCGCGGGATCTTCCCGGCCGTTGGCCGTGGCGCCGCCGAACAGCAGGCGCGGCGAATCGGGCGCCGGCCGGAAAAAATCGATGTCGAGATTGGAATCGATCACCGTGCGCCGGTGCGGAAGCTGCTTCCGCAGCAGCTCGGGCGGCAGCGGCTCGGTCGCCGCCATGTAGCCGACAAAGGGAATCACGCGCCGCGCATGCCAGGGCAGGCTTTTCGGTGTGTAGCCGTTGGTCGCCACGACCACGTCGCGCGCGCGTATCTCGCCGGCGGTCGTGGCGACGCGCCCCGGCGCGATCGCGGTGACCTCGCAGCGGCCGAAGATGGAAACTCCGGCCGACAAGGCCCGCTCCATCAGGCCGCGGTGATAGAGGCCGGGATGCAGCGACCCGAGATCGGGAATGACGGCGCCGCCGTGGTAGTGGTCGGTCGCCATTTCCTCGCGCATCCGCGCGCGCGGCAGCATGGAATAAGGCAGTCCGAGATCGGCCTTCATGCCGGCCAGTTCGCGTTCCAGCCCGGCATGGTGGGCGGCCGACGTCGCCGCGACGAGACGGCCGCAGCGCAGGGCGTGGCAGTCGATGCCTTCCTCCTCGATGAAGGCGAGCGTGCTCTCGTAGGCCATCGACAGGTCGCGATAGATGGCGGAGGCATAGGCGGCGCCTTTGGCGGCTTTCAGGTCGACGTACGATTTCTTGAGCGTGCGTCCCAGGAAGCCGGCGTTGCGGCGCGACGCCCCGTAACCCGGCCGCTCCTTGTCGAACACCGCGACGCTTCGGCCGGCCCGCGCCAGCGTGAGCGCCGCGCGCAACCCGGTATAGCCCGACCCGACGACGACCGCGTCGTAGGACGGCGCAAGCGCGTGCCCCTCGCTCTCGGCGAGCGGTGCCGCGTCCCACCAGTAGGGCGCGTTCCTGAAGTCGGTGGTCAGCAGGTTTTTCATCGAGCGAGATTCCACGGCGGAATTTCACTCATGTCCGGGGGCTTGACCACAGATTTCGATGTAGGATCGCGTGGCCAAGAGGGAGAGCCTGATGCGAATGCAGCCAATGGTCATCGGCCATCATTACATGGCATCGGCCGGCCAGTATCTCGCCACCGAAGCGGCGCATGCGATCCTGCGCGCCGGCGGCAACGCGATCGATGCCGGCGTCGCCGGCGGCATCGCGCTCGGCGTCGTCCACAGCGACCAGGTCCAGTTCTCGGGCGTGGCACCGATGCTGATCTACCTGGCCGACCGCGACGAAACCGTGTCGATCGCCGGCCTCGGCTGGTGGCCGAAGGCGCTCGACATCGGGAAGTTCATCCGCGACCACAACGGCACGATTCCCATGGGTATCCTGCGCACCGTGGTTCCGGCGGCGCCAGACGCCTGGATCCTGGCGCTGCAGCGCTATGGCACGATGAGCTTCGGCGACGTCGCGGAGTCGGCCATCCGCTATGCCCGCGACGGCTTTGCCGTGCATACCGTCATGGCGACGTTCCTGCAGGACAAGGTCGACGACTATCGGCGCTGGCCGCAGAACACCGCGATCTATCACCGCGACGGCGCGCCCCTCGGCGAAGGCGACCGGCTGGTGCAGACCGATCTCGGCCGCACGATACAGTTCATGGTCGATCAGGAAAAAGCCGCATCGGGCAAGGGCCGCGATGCCGGCCTGGCGGCGGCACGCGATGCCTTCTATCGCGGCGACATCGCCCGGACGATCGCCAAGTATCACCGCGACAACGGCGGGCTGCTCGCGGAGGAGGATCTCGCCGAATACCGCTCCGAGATCGAGAAGCCGCTGCGCTACACCTTCAAGGGCACCGACGTGCTGAGCTGCGGTCCGTGGTGCCAGGGACCGGTGCTGCTGCAGATGCTGTCGATGCTGAACGAGGTCGACTTGAAAGCGCTCGGTCACAATTCGAAAGAGTACATCCACTTGCTGGCCGAGGTCATGAACCTCTGCTTTGCCGACCGCGAGCACTACTATGGCGATCCGCGCTTCGTCGACGTTCCCATGGAGACGCTGCTGTCGCGTGCCTATGCACAGGAGCGGCTGAAGTCGATCGGGAACGATCGCGCCTTCGGCGAAATGCCGCCGCCCGGGCGTGTCGCCGGTCACGTCGCGGCCCCCACCAGAACGCCGTCGGTCGCCGTCGGCGAGCCCGGGCTGCCGGGCGATACCTCCTATGTCTGCGTGGTCGATTCGGACGGCAACGCCTTTTCCGCGACGCCGAGCGACGTGTCCTGGGAAGGACCGGTCATCCCCGGCCTGGGGCTCTGTCCGTCGTCGCGCGGATCGCAGTCCTGGGGCGATCCCAACCATGCCTCGGTCGCAGCACCGGGCAAGCGGCCGAGGCTCACGCCCAACCCGTCGATGGCGATGCGCAAGGGCGAGTTCCTGATGCCGTTCGGCTCGCCGGGCGGCGATCTGCAGCCGCAGGGCATGCTGCAGGCGCTCGTCAATCATCTGGTCTTCGGCATGGATATCCAGCAGGCGGTCGAGGCGCCGCGCTTCATTACCCGCAACTTCCCCGACAGTTTCGAGCCGCATACCTACTATCCCGGCCGCGTCGATCTCGAGCAGGCGATCGGCCGGCCGACGGGCGATGCCCTCGGCGCCATCGGCCACCAGGTGAACTGGCTTCCCGATCTCTCCCTCAAGACCGCCAGCGTCTGCGCCGTGTCCGCCGACCTCGCGAGCGGCAAGCTCTACGGCGCGGCCGATCCCCGCCGCACCGGCCGGGCGATGGGTTGGTAACGGCTTGGTTTCACGCCGCCTCGACGAGACGCACCGCACCCTTGCCGCGGACCTCGGCCTCTTCGTACTCCGCCGCCGCGATCGCGCGGTCGAGCGCGGCGCGCAGCTCCTTCGCAGAGTCCAGCGTGAGCTCGACGGCGGCGCGAGCGCCGGCGTCGAGACTGGCGTTGAAGAAGTCGAGCGTGATCACGTCGCCCAGCGGCGCGTGACGGGCGTGGTCGTAGGCCACCACAGACTGAGTGAGCGGAAACCACTCGTCGCCGCGCTTGGCCATGCCCTCGGCGCGGGCGATCTCGACGATGGAGGTACACATGCCGGGCCTCCTACGTCGCCAGATGCTTGCCGAAGAAGCCGAACACCTTGCTCCAGCCATCCATCGCCTGCTCCGGCCGGTAGAGCGGCCGGTGCCAGTAGAAGAAGCCGTGGCCGGCCCCGTCGTAGCGATGAAACTCGTGGTTCTTGCCGTGTTTCTTCAGCTCGGCCTCGTGCTGGTCGACCTCTTCGGGGCTGGGCGCGCGGTCGTCGTTGCCGAACAGGCCGAGCAGCGGGGCGGAGAGGTCCCTGGTCATGTCGATCGGCTGCACCGGCGTCTTGGCGTTCAGCGTCTCCTTGGGCATCGCCACGCGGCCGCCCCACAGGTCGACGCAGGCATCGACGTCCTTCTTCTGGCAGGCATAGATGAAGGCGTGCCGGCCGCCCGAGCAGGAGCCGAACAGCCCGACCTTGCCGTTGTGCTCGGGCTGGCTGCGCATCCAGGCCACGGCGGCGGCCGTGTCGCCCACCATCTGGGCATCGGCGATGCCGCCGTCGGCGCGCACCTTGGCCGCGACGTCGTCGGGATTGCCGTCGCTGCCGCCACCCTGCTCGCGTTGATACAGATTGGCGCAGATCGCCATGTAGCCGTGATGCGCGAAGCGCCGCGTCGTCTCGATGTAGAGCTCGCTCCAGCCCGGCAGATGATGGATCAGCACGACGCCGGGGAAGGGGCCCTTGCCCTCGGGCTTCGCCACGTAGGCGGTGATCGGCGTTCCCTTGTCGCCTTCGAGGGTCACGTTCTCGGCCGTCATGCCTCGGTAGAATGACATCGGTCTTTCTCCTCTGAAGTCAGCGATCTTGGCACGCGGGGATCGACCTGCGCTACGGTAGCCCGGGGCGACGTCAGTCGGGAATCCGCGTCAGGCGCGGTCGCCAGATGCCCAGAACCACGTTCGCCGTCGCGACCGCGAGCATCACCCAGAGCGAATTCCATTCGGCGCTCAGCGATCCGCCGAGCGTGGCGGGATCGACCTCGCGGGCCAGGGCGCGGGCGCTCAGCTCCGCCTCCTGCTGCATCGGACCCAGGATGGCCGCGAAGCCCCATTCGAAAACCAGGAGGCCCGATGCGAGTTTCGCCCAGGCCCATCCGGCACTGTGGTAGGCGCGGGTGACCGCGATCGCCAGCAGGCCGGCAATCAGGGTGAGCGCGAACGACGGCAGGAATATCCAGGTCGCGATGCCATCCATTGCGGCGCGCATACGTGCGTATTCCGAAAGGGACGCGGGAAGGGATGCCGGTGCTGGCGTGAAATTCAGCAAGACGAGCAGGCACGCCATCGCGCCCATGAGCCCGATGGCGCCCATCGTGTGCATGAACTTCAGCAACCGTCGCATGGCGGTCCGACGCCTCCGGTTTACGCGGCCGCTAGGATAGCAGTCCCAGGCTCCTGAAGCTCGCGTGCCCCTTGCGGCCGATCACCAGATGATCGTGGATGGTGATGCCCAGTGCCTCGGCGGCCTTGGCGATCTCCTTGGTCATCTCGATGTCGTCGCGCGATGGCTTGGGATCGCCGGAGGGATGGTTGTGCACCAGGATGAGAGCTGCGGCGTTCAGCGCCAGCGCCCGCTTCACCACCTCGCGGGGATAGACCGGCGTGTGGTCGATGGTGCCGCGCTGCTGCACCTCGTCGGCGATCAGCACGTTCTTGCGGTCGAGGAACAGGATGCGGAACTGCTCGGTCTTCTCGTGGGCAAGGGCTGCGTGACAATAGTCGATGAGCTGCTGCCAGTTGGTCAGCACCGGCATGTCCTTGACCTTGCGCTCGGCAAGTCGCCGCCCGGCCTCGCGCGCCGCTCGGAACAGGATCAGCGTCTTCTGGTCGATCTCGAATTCGCGCAACTGTGCCGGCTCGGCCGCGAACACGTCGCCCAGGGTGCCGAAGCGCTCCAGCAGCCGCTTGGCCAGCGGCTTGGTGTCGATGCGTTCGATCGCGTAGAACAGCAGCAGCTCCAGCAATTCGTAGTCGGCCAGGGCCTCGACGCCCGACTTCGTCACGCGCTCCCGCACCCGGGCGCGATGGCCCCAGTAGTGCGGTGCCGCGGGCGCGGGCTCGCCGCTGTTGTGGCCGCTTGCTGGTACAGGTGCTGCCGCCAGCGCTGCCGCCAGCTTTGCGGTCGGATCCTCGCCTAAAAAATCCCAGCACTGGTCGAGCCTGTTCCAGGCGCCGCCCGCCTCGCGCAGCAGGGCGCGGTGGGGGAGCGTGTTGCCGCTCACGCGCCACAGGGAGTCCGAGGATTGCAGGCGTAGGCCGGCAGCCAGCAGGGCGACCAGGGCCTCGTCGTCGCCTGTCGCCGGTTCGAGAGCTGCGCGCTTGGCCTTCCCCATGCGGCAACGATCCGATGCAACCGCGGCAGAAAGGCGGCTAAGGTGGGGCGATGTTCGCCGAAATCGATACGGCCCTCGAGGCCTTCGCCGAGGAGCAGCAGATCCCGGGCCTCGTGGCCGGGATCGTGCAGGAGGGCCGTCTCGTCCATGTAACGGCCCTCGGCCTCGCCGACATCGAGGGCGCGCGCAAGGTCGGGCCCGACACCGCCTTCCGCATCGCCTCGATGACCAAGAACATGACGGCACTTGGCGTGCTGGCGCTGCGCGACCGGGGCCGGCTCGTGCTGGACGCGCCGCTCGGCGAGTACCTGCCGCAGTTCGCCTCGGTGCCGGCCGCCACGCGCGACAGCCCGCCGGTCAGCCTGCGCCACCTGCTGACCCACACGGCGGGCTTCGTCACCGACGATCCCTGGGGCGATCGCGTGCTGGGCATGACGCCGGCCGAGCTCGATGCGCTGATCGCCACGGGCCGTCTGTTCGCGCGTCCGCCCGGTCTCGCCTTCGAATATTCCAACCTGGGCTACGCGCTGCTCGGCCGCGTGCTCACCAACGTGAGCGGCGAGCCCTACCAGTCGTTCATCCGCCGCACGATCCTGCAACCGCTGGGCATGGCGCGCACGACCTTCGATGCGCTGGACGCCGCGCGCGGCGACTATGCCTTCGGCTATCGCCTCGACGAGGGAAAGTGGTCGCGCGAGCGCATCGAGCCCGACGGCGAGGTCGGCGCAATGGGCGGCCTCGCCACCACCGTGCCGGACTATGCGCGCTACGTCGCGTTTCTGTTGAGTGCCTGGCCGGCGCGCGACGATCCCGAATCGGGTCCGGTACGGCGCTCGAGCGTGCGCGAGATGGTGCTTTGGCACGCGCCGCCGTTTCCGAACGAGCCGGTCCCCAATGAGCCAGCCGGGGCCCGGGTGACGCCACCCAGCGCCTACGGCTACGGACTCATGAGCACCGCCGACCGCGACCTCGGCCGCCGCCTGCATCATTCCGGCGGCCTGCCGGGCTACGGCTCGCACGTGCTGCTGATGCCGGAACGCGGCTGGGGCATCATGGCCTTCGGCAACCGCACCTACGCCCAGATGTCGCGCCTCACCTTGCGCATCGCCGAGCTGCTGCACGAAGTCGCGCCGAAACCCGAGCCGCCAAAGCCCTCGGCCATGCTCGCGCGCGCGATCGACGCGGTCGTGGCGGCCTATGCCTCAGGCCGCATCGAGGTCGCGGAGAAGATACTCGCGGTGAACTTCCTGCTCGACATGCCCGCGCGCCTGCGCGACGTCGAACTCGCGTCGCTCAAGCAACGCCTGGGCGAGGGCCGGCTGGAGAAGATCGAGCCCCTCCACGCGCTCGCCGGCCGCTTCACGCTCGCCTGCGAGCGTGGCCGGCTCCAGGCCACGATCGTCCTGGCCCCCGGGCTCGAGGCCGGAATCCAGAAGCTGACGTTCACGGTCTAGTGGATCGAATCTAACGTAAGGTACCGCGTCTTGAAGCGTGCGTTCCGCGGCCCAAGACCCGAAGATGAGCGCGCAGGATGCGCGCGATCCGGAAGATTCATGATCTTTTGGACCGCGCGCATCCTGCGCGCTCATGGGACTCGTGTGTCTGATTTCAACCACTAGGAATAGTCATCGCTGGGAGCGTGCTCCCAGCGGTTCTTAGGCCGTCGCGGTCGCGAGTGTCTTGGTGTCGCTGAGATCGTAAGGCGGCTTCAGCAGGCCCTTGGGCGACAGGGTGAAGAACTCCACGCCGGTCTCGGTGATGCCGACGGAGTGCTCGAACTGGGCCGAGAGCTGCTTGTCGCGCGTGACCGCGGTCCAGCCGTCGCTCAGCACCTTCACCTGCCAGGTGCCGGCGTTCACCATCGGCTCGACGGTGAAGAACATGCCGGGCTTCAGGACGGGGCCGGTGCCGGCCTTGCCGTAGTGCAGGATGTTGGGCGCGTCGTGGAAGATGCGGCCGAGACCATGGCCGGAGAAGTCGCGTACCACGGAGAGGCGCTGGCCCTCGACATAGCTCTGGATGGCATGGCCGATGTCGCCCACCCGGCCGCCCGGCTTGGCGGCGGCGATGCCGCGCATCATCGCCTCGTAGGTAATGTCGCACAGCCGCCGCGCCTTCACGCCGACATCGCCCGAATAGAACATGCGGCTGGTGTCGCCGTACCAGCCGTCGAGGATGGTGGTGACGTCGATGTTGACGATGTCGCCGTTCTGCAGCCGCTTGTCCGACGGGATGCCGTGGCAGACGACATGGTTGATCGAGGTGCAGATCGACTTGGGGAAGCCGCGGTAGTTGAGCGGGGCGGGGATCGCCTTGTGGTCCAGGATATAGTCGTGACAGAGCTTGTTCAGTTCCTCGGTCGAGACGCCCGGCACGACATGCGGCGTGATGAAGTCGAGCGTCTCGGCGGCCAGGCGACCGGCACGGCGCATGCCCTCGAAACCTTCGGGGCCGTGAAGCTTGATGGTGCGGTCGTCGCGCCGCCAGTAGTCGTCGCTGTCGTCGACGAAGTCGCGTGGGCCGTTCATGGCCTCTATTTGGCATGCGATACCGGCGCTCACAAGGCCATGCTAAGGTGCTGATACCATGACAGAAACCAAGATCGTCACCGCCTGCATCCTGGTCATCGGCAACGAGATCCTGAGTGGCCGTACCCGCGATTCCAACATTCAGTATCTCGCCACCGAGCTCGGCAAGCTCGGCGTCCAGGTGCGGGAATGCCGTGTCGTCCCCGACATCGAGGCCACCGTCGTCGCCACCGTGAACGAGGTGCGGAAGAAATTCGACTATGTCTTCACCACCGGCGGCATCGGCCCGACCCACGACGACATCACCGCCGACTGCATCGCCAAGGCCTTCGGCGTCGGCATCTCCGAGCATCCCGAGGCGGTGGCGCGCATGACCAGGCACTACGGCGACGTGGCCCTGTTCACGCCGGCCCGCCGCCGCATGGCGCGCGTCCCGCACGGCGGCCTCCTGGTCGACAATCCCGTGTCGGTGGCGCCGGGCTTCCAGATGGAGAACGTCTTCACCTTCGCCGGCATCCCCAAGGTGGTCGAGGCGATGTTCCAGTCGATGAAGCACCGGCTGGTCGGCGGCACGCCCGTGGTCTCGCGCACCGTGCGCACCAACTTGCCCGAGGGCATCATCGCCGAGCCGCTGGGGAGCTTGCAGAAGCGCTACGAGGACCTCGACATCGGCAGCTACCCGGCCTTTCGCAACGGCAAGCCCAGCGTCTCGCTGGTGCTGCGCGGCACGGACGATGCACGGTTGGCGGTGGCCGCAGCCGAGCTGATGGCCACGATCCGCGCCATGAACGGCGAGGCGGAGGAGTTTGTCGTCTGATCCCTACAACCGTCGCCCCCTCACCCAGCCTCTCCCCTCGCGGGCAGGTCTATCGCATATGAAGCGATTTCGTCGTCCTGAGCGGAGCGAAGCGTAGTCGAAGGACCTGTTTTCCATGTGATGGACCGCCGAAAAAAGGTCCTTCGACTGCGCCGCCCTTCGGCCGGCT
>JAESGK010000210.1_pt1 | contig 41181 bp, 43 predicted proteins | sample 9269681 | NCBI WGS metagenome assembly JAESGK01 (sample SAMN14515347, study PRJNA621673) | algae metagenome | isolation source: Timaviella obliquedivisa GSE-PSE-MK23-08B and co-occurring heterotrophs from... | place: USA: Grand Staircase Escalante National Monument, Utah | collected 2006-08-15
ATCAACCGGGTCGCGTCACACCGCTCGACGCGACCGGCTGGCAGGGGCTAGCCCCTGCCAGAAAACAAAACCGAGCGGACACATCACACGCTACCTAGACCGGACAATTTAACTTGCTACCAACACTATTTTTTGAGGCCTTTTTTGAGGCCTTTTTTGAGGCCTTAGATCACCGAAAAACCATGGGCGAAGGGATCGCGCTGGTCGACGAAGAGGGTGTTGATGCCGTGCTGGCGCGCCCAGCCGGAAATCGACGGCACGATGGCGTCGTGGTTGCCGACGCGGGCCGCCGCCTCGAGCCGGCCGTCGAACAGCGAGCCGATGATGCTCTCGTGCACGAACTCGTCGCCGACCTTCAACGCGCCGCGGGCCGCGAGCTGGGCCATGCGGGCCGAGGTGCCGGTGCCGCAGGGAGAACGGTCGATCGCCTTTTCGCCATAGAACACCGCGTTGCACGCGTGAGCGCGCGGATCGCGCGGCTTGCCCGTCCACATGACGTGGCCGATGCCCTTGATCGCCGGATTCTCGGGATGCACGGGCTGGATCTTGTCGTTCAGCAGCTTTCGGACGACCGGCGAGTAGCGCAGCACGTCGCCTGCCGTCACCGAGTCGAGACCAGCGAAATTCTTCTGCGGTTCGAGAATGCCGTAAAAGTTTCCGCCGTAGGCGATGTCGAACACCAGCTCGCCCAGCCCCGGCACCTCGATCGCAACCTCGCTCGCCGCAAGATACGAGGCGACGTTGGTGATCCGTACGCTGTCGACGAACCGGCCGTTCTGCGCGTAACAGGCCACCACGCGGCCGGCCGGCGTGTCGAGGTTGAGCACACCCTGCGTCACGGGTGAAACCAGCCCGTTCTCGACGGCCATGGTCACGGTGCCGATGGTGCCATGGCCGCACATCGGCAGGCAGCCGCTCACCTCGATGAAGAGGATGCCGATGTCGCAGTCGGCCCGTGTCGGCGGATAGAGCATCGAGCCCGACATGACGTCGTGGCCGCGCGGCTCGAACATCAGGGCACGGCGGATCCAGTCGTGGTTCGCCATGAAGTCCTGGCGACGCTCGCTCATGGTCGTGCCCTTGAGCAACGGCGCGCCGCCTGTCACCAGCCGCACCGGGTTGCCGCAGGTATGGCCGTCGAGGCACGAGAAGGCATGGACCGACATGGGTCCTGCTTACGCCACCGACACGAAGCGCTCAACTTCGCGGGCGCTCCTGAGACGCACGACCTGCTTCTCCCGGGCAAGGAACTCGCATTCGAGGGCGAAGCGCTTGCGGTTGCGATGGTGGGTCTTGAGCGCCCACAGCAGGATGGAGTCGCGGCTGAAGAAGGCGCTGCGCAGCGATTCGCGGTTGCCGGTGCCCCATAGCTCTTCCTGCGTCGCGATCCGCCGTATCGTCCGTCGCAACAGGCGCCACATGACCAGCGGCAGCGGCAGGTCGAGCCAGATCAACGTGTCGGCCGGCTGCCAGACGAGATCGCGCACCTGGCCGTAGTTGCCGACCACGATCCAGCCGTCGCCGACCGTCTCGCGCTCCACGCGATGGCGAAACAGCTCGACAGGCGCGGGCTGCCAGCCACGCCCCCAGAAGAGCGCGTCGAGTTCCACCACGCGCAGGCCAGTGCGCTCGGCCAGTCTCGTGGCGACCGTGCTCTTTCCCGATCCCGTCGTTCCGAAGACGACCACCCTTTGCATGGCCGGACTTTAGCGTCGGTCTGTCCCTCTCCGCAGGGCCGCCTTTCGCCACACCCTCTCGCGCGTGGCATGGCGCCGGCCGCCATCGTAAGGTTTCCGGACCGTGAGCCAGAGTCGACGGTGTGTAGCGGGCCAGGATCGCTTCGACGATCCAGGACGGGGGAGTGAATGGCAGCCGACGAAAAGTCCGACGACACGGCCGATAGCTCGGGCTCCGCTCGCGCGTTCCGGCCCATCCACAGGTCCGGCTACGACCGGCAGACGCACGATTTCTACCCGACACCCGACTGGGTCACGGAAGTACTGCTGAAAAACGTCAAGCTGCGCGGGCCAATATGGGAACCGTGCTGCGGCGACGGCGCGATGGCGCGCGTGCTCGAGCGCGGCGGCCACAAGGTGGTAGCCACCGACCTGGTCGACCGCGGCTTCGGGCAGGGAGGGACCGACTTCTTCGACCGCATCGCCTTCCCGCCTGGCTGCCGGGCGATGGTCACGAACCCGCCTTACGGAGATGGTGGCGAACTCGTGCGACCGACCAATGCCTCCCTCGGCATGCAGAAGTTCATCCGTCATGCGCTGGACCTTACGGTGCGCGAGAACGGACAGTTGGCGTTGCTGGTGCGCTTCCAGTGGATTGCCGGCAAGAAGGCCGCAGCCCTGATATCGTCGGGACCGCTCAGTCGCGTTGTCGTCTTGACGAAGCGCATCCAGTGGTTCGACATGGGCGAGCGTACGACGACAGGCCAGCATCATCATGCTTGGCTGTTCTGGGACTGCAGCTACGGCAATCTGTTGCCGCCGAGCCTCATCTTCGCCCAATAGGGCACCGACGCCTGGATGAACTCCGGGCAGGAGTGGCGACATGCACATTGGCCTCGTCGGCGGCATCGGCCCGGCCGCCACGGACTTCTACTATCGCGGTCTGATAGACCGGCACGTCGCCAGCGGCATCCCGCTCGACGTCACGATCTGCCACGCCGACGTGCGCGAGATGTCCAAAAATCTGACCGGCGGCAATCCTGGCCGCCAGGCCGAGATCTTCGCCGGCGTGATCGGGCGCCTCAAAGCCGCCGGGGCCCAGGCCGCCGCCATTACGTCGATGGGCGGGCATTTCTGCATCGACGAGCTGCTGCCGATTTCGCCGCTGCCGCTGATCCACGGCATCCGCGCCGTCGATGCCGCGATCAAGAAGACCGGTCTCCAGAAGATCGGCGTCCTGGGCACGCGACTGGTCATGCAGACCAAGCTTTATGGCGGCGTGTCCTCGGCCGAGCTCATGGCGCCCGACGGCGACATGTTCGACCAGGTAGGGGATGCTTACATGGCGATGGCGCAGATCGGCCGCGTCACCGCCCCGCAGCGGGATGTGTTCTTCAAGGCGGGCGAGCAGCTGATGCGGCGCGGTGCGCAGACGATCATGCTGGGCGGCACCGACCTCTTCCTCGCCTTCCAGGGCGGTACGTCCCCTTTCCCGCTGCTCGATTGCGCCGACATCCATGTCGCCGCGATCTACGAGAAGTCTTCGGCTTGAAATCCAGCGAGGTGCCAGCATGGCCGACGACACCCGCCTGCGCCGTTTCGCCGTCCTGATCGACGCCGACAACACCTCGCCCCGCATCGCCGCGGGCCTGTTCGAGGAGGTCGCCAAGTTCGGCGAGGCGAGCGTGCGCAGGATCTATGGCGATTTCTCGAGTCCCCGGCTGAAATCGTGGTCCGAGATCCTGCAGAAGTACGCGATCGATCCCTATCAGCAGTTCGCCTACACCTCGGGCAAGAACGCCTCCGACATCGCCCTGGTGATCGACGCCATGGACCTCCTGCACAGCCGCCGGTTCGACGGCTTCTGCCTGGTCTCGTCGGACAGCGATTTTACGCGCCTGGCGTCACGCCTGCGCGAGGAGGGCGCCGACGTCTACGGCTTCGGCGCGCAGAAGACGCCGGAGAGTTTCAGGCAGGCATGCCGGCGGTTCATCTATACCGAGAACCTGCTGCCCGACGCCGAGGTCTCGACTCCCGAAGAAGGGCCTTCCCTGAAAGGCCGGCAGCCGGCCAGTGCCGCCGTTCCCATCCTGACCAAGGCGATTGCCCAGATGGAGACCGAGGACGGCTGGGTCGGGCTGGGCGTAGTCGGTCAACGCCTGGCCAACATCGCCTCCGATTTCGACCCCCGCACCTATGGCTTTCGCAAGCTGAGCGATCTCGTCCGCCAGACCGGCGCCTTCGACATGGACCAGCCCGAAGGCCGGGCGGTGCGGATCAGGGTGAAACCGACGCCACCGTCCAGGAGCCGGGGCAAGGCGGCAGAGGGGTCGGCCACACGGCGGCCACACTCGGACTGAACTCACTCTATTTCTTTGCGCCCCAGGCCACTTCGCTCGTTGCTTTTATCCCGCTGCCCGCCTAAGTGCGAACGGACGGTGCGTGCCGACGCCGACGCCGTTGCCCCTAGCAGGAAAGTTCGCTCGATTGGGAAACAGCCAAGAGACCGTGGGTTCCGTGGCGACCGATGCTCGTGCCTGGACCCAGGTCCTCGCACGCTACAGGCAGCCCAGCACCGCTCGCAGCATTGTCGAGATTGCCATCACCGTCGTGCCGCTGGCCGCGCTCTGGGCGCTGGCTTGGGCAACGCTCGATATCGGCTACTGGCTGGCGCTGCCGCTGGCCATCGCCGCGGCCGGATTCCTGGTCCGGCTTTTCGCCATCCAGCACGACTGCAGTCATGGCGCCTTCTTTCGGCACAGGCTGGCGAACGACTGGATCGGGCGAATCGTCAGCGTGGCGACGCTCACGCCCCACGACGTATGGCGGCGCACGCACGCCACGCACCATGCTTCCACGGGCAATCTCGACCGCCGCGGTCTGGGCGATGTCGACACGCTCACGGTCGAGGAATACAGCGCGCGCAGCTTCTGGGGACGGCTGCGCTATCGCCTGTACCGACATCCGCTGGTCATGTTCGGTCTCTCGCCCGCCTATCTTTTCATCCTGCAGCATCGCCTGCCGGTCGGGTTGATGCGCGACGGCTGGCGGCCCTGGATCAGCACCATGGCCACCAATCTGGCGATCGCGTCGATCGCCGCCGTGCTGATCTGGCTGGTCGGCATCAAGGCGTTCCTGCTGATCCACCTGCCGATCCTGCTGTTGTCGGCCTCGGTCGGCGTCTGGCTGTTCTACGTGCAACACCAGTTCGAGGACACCATCTGGGCAAACGACGGCGACTGGGATCTGCACGATGCCGCCCTGCACGGCAGCTCGCACTACGACCTGCCGGCATTCCTGCGCTGGTTCACCTGCAACATCGGCGTGCACCACGTGCATCACCTGAGCAGCCGCATCCCCTACTATCGCCTGCCCCGCGTGCTCGAAGACCATCCGGAGCTCCGCAATGTCGGTCGGCTGACGCTGCTCCAGAGCTTTCGCTGCGTAAATCTGGTGCTGTGGGACGCGACGGAGCGCCGTCTGGTGTCGTTTCGCGAGGCCCGGGCGTCTCGTATCGGACCCTAGCTGTCCTGCCAGAGCCGCGTCGTATAAGCGCCCTCGACGCTGGCATCGATCTGCGCCGCCACGTCGTCGCCGGCGCCAACGCGAGGCGCGATGATCTTGCCGAACGACACGCGGCCCGCCGGCGGCCAGGCCTTGGGATCCCAAAGCTTGGCGCGGACGATCGAGCGGGCGCAGTGGAAATAGCAGTGCTGGATGCGCACGCGTGTCGCCAGCAGCGCCGGCTTGCCGAGCGAGGAGAGCGACGCCACCAGCTCCGCATCGTCGTGGATCTCCGCGGTGCCGGAGACACGCAGCGTCTCGCCGGTCGCCGGCACCAGGCAGATCATGCCGATCTTGCCGTTGGCGATCATGTTGGTGAGGCCGAAGGCCAGGTTGTTGCCGATACGCTCGGGGATCAGCAGCGTCCTGGGATCCTCGACGCGAATGAACCCTGGCTCGTCGCCCTTGGGCGAGACCTCGAGCGTACCGTCGGCCGAGACCGTGCCGACCAGGGCGAACGGACAACGCCCGAGGAACTCGATCGACTGCTCGTCGAGCGCGTCGAGGATCTTGGATTTGGTCGTCGGCCGCGGCTCGGCAATGACGCGGCGCAGATCGTCGAGCGATTTCAGTTGGGCCATCGCAACGCCTCCTAGCTCTTCCGTAAGCCATCCATATTGTCGAAGAGCCGTCGCAAGGCTGTCTTCAACACCGAGACTTCAGCCTCGCTGAAGCCCTTGAGTGCCACTTTTTCGTAGCGCTCGGCGATCGGCAAGATCATTCGCGTCATCCGCCGGCCGGGCGGCATCGCATGAAGGGTGACGGCGCGGGCGTCGGCGGCGTCGCGGCGGCGGCTCACCAGCCCCTTGCTCTCCATGTTGTCGACCAGACGCGTAAGCGTCGAGACCTCGATGGAGGTGATTTCCGAAAGGTCGCCCATGCGGCGGCCGTCGCGCTCGTGAAGGGCCGCCAGCACGCGCCATGTCTGCAAAGTGGCGCCGAGCGGGCGGACCTCCTCGCTGAATGCCGTGGCGATCCGCGTGCCGGCGCGGTTCAACAGGTAAGGCAGATAGCCGTCGAGGAGGAGCACGACGCGTCCAGTCAGGACAGTCGCGACGCGAATGCCGCGGCGGCCGCTTGCGCTGCTGCGACGACAGCAGCCTCGTCGATGCCGACAACGTCACCGCCGCGTACCAAGACACACCCATCGACGACGACGGTGTGCACGTCGCCTGCACCGGCCAGCCGGCACAGACCGACCAGCGGGTCCGGAAACGCCGCCCAACGAGAGTCGTCGCAACGGAAGACGGCAATGTCGGCTCGCTTGCCGACCTCGAGCGAACCGATCTTGTCGTCCCACAACAGAACTTTGGCGGCTGCACTGGTCGCCATCGACAACGTCGTGCGGGGATCGAGGACTCGATCGTCGCGCGCCGCCTTTTTATGTCCGAAGAAGGCCAGCGCCATCTGTGTCAGAACGCTTCCTGACGGTGTCGTATCCGAACCAAGTGCGACCGGTATGCCGGCGGCCATGTACTTGGGAATGATGCGTCGCGACAGGATGCCCTTGCCGGCCCCCATGGAAGTCCCCGGGCAGTGGACGACGCTGCCGCCGTGTTCGGCCAACAGTCCGATTTCCATATCGCTGGCGTATCCCATGTGTACGCCGACCCAGTTCCCTCCGAGCGCGCCGAGCGACGCAAGACGATCGATTCCGGTGCGGCCGTACAGCCGACGCGACACCCCGATCTCATCTTCGATCGTGCAGGTGTGGCTGGAGACGCCCACGCCATCGCGATCGGCAAGAGCCTTGGTCCCGCGAATCAATTCGTCGCTGCAGACGATGTCGGACGCCAGCATGTACCAGGCACGCAGACGCCCTCCGCCTTCGCCATTCCAACGGGCGACCGTCGCCTCGGCGCGCTTCAACAAAGCATCCACATCGTCGGCCCGCCTGGGTATCGCATTCGGCCCGCCCGAGTCGAAAGCAAGGTCTTGCGCGCCAGGATAAGTGACGATGCCGCGCATTCCGAGGTCGAGACTGGCCCGTGCAATGCCGGCAGCATCGCCGACCGAGCCGTCGCTCCAGCAGGTCGTGCCCGTCTTCAGCGATGCAAGCAGCGCGAGCTTGGCGACCGCGTAGCTCTCTTCCTCGCTCACCCGGGCTCGGTCGAGCCTGCCGTAAGTCGTCAGAAAAGCCGCGATGTCGCCACCCAATGCGAAAGGCCCCGGCTTGCTCCAGTCGGATTTTGCGGAAAGCCGGCTTGCGATTCCGTAGCCCGGGTGGATGTGCGCGTCGATGAGGCCCGGAACGACCAGGCAACCGGATGCATCGATCGTCTCGCGCGCGGCCACCGCGGCACGAACCTCGCGAGCAGGTCCGATCCCGACAATACGGCCCGCGGCGATCGCCACGGCACCGTCGGTCAAGACGGTCCATGCAGCGTCAGCCGCGACGACATGGCCGCCCGCGATCAACAGATCGACGGGCCGAGGTGGGGTGTTCATCGGCGATCCTCCTGAACTGGCTCGTCGAGCAGAAACGACGTAACGGCATCGACGTAGAGAACAGGGTGCGACTGGTGGATCGCGTGCAGGGCGCCATCGCATAGCCTATGGACGCCGCCGACGCGGGCAAGGCACGACATCAAACGGACAAGGTCGGCTGGTGGCAGCAAGCCGACAAGGTCGCGATCGGCCTCCAACACCAGAGTAGGGCACCTGAGCGCACGTAGCGTCGCGGCATGATCCAGCCCGGCCGAGAAATCGGAACGCGTCGCCGCACGCGCGCAGGCCGAAGCGATCCGAAAGGAGCGCCGCGCCGCCTCGGCGATCCAGGCGTCGGGGAAAACGTCGAGCCAGCACAGACGGCGCCCGTCGAGTAGGCCTTTATAGCCTCGAATCAGCCGCTGCCGCTCTCTTGGCCGCAGCGAGGTCCACGATGGCGCCAGCAGGGCCATGAACTTGCCGAGAAAGACCGCACGTTTGGCCCAGTCACCGTCGGGTGCGAACCCCCATGGGCGATTTCGATAGGCTCGGACAAACGCAGCTTCGCTGATCCCCTCGCGTTCGGCATGTTCCACCCGTTCGGCGATATCGGCAAACAGTCCGAGACGCAGCGGCGAGCGACTCCAACGGCGAGGTTCGGTGATGAAGAAGGGACCGTCCTCGAGTACGCAGCCTCTGATCAGTTCGCGTTCGGTGGCGGCGAGGTGTGCGGCAATCAGGGCGCCCAATGAATTGCCTGCAACGAACGTCGGTTCGCCGATACCTTGGCGCAGCAATGCAGCGATGTCCCGGGCATAGTCGACCACACGATAGCTGTCCGTATTCGACCGACCGGAAGGGCCGTGGCCACGGTGGTCGACCACATACACCGTGAAGCGGCGCGACAGCGGGATCATGACATCCTGGTAGCTAAACCAAGGATCGTTCAGCCCCGGCAACAGGAGTATCGGCGGTCCGGCCTTTGGCCCGCGCACGACATGAAGGCAAACCTCGCCCGCGTCGAACGACTCCGCTCGGAACTTCCGAAAACCCGTCGCAGGGGCGCCCCACTTCGACAAGGTCTCGCGTCTCCATCGGCGGTTCATGACGTGCGACCCCTAAGAGCCCGCGGATCCGAGTCTGGGGGTCGACTTCTCGAAATGCGGCGCCACCTCGCGCATGAAGCGCTCCATCTGTTCCTTCACCATTGCGTGCGGTATCTGACCGTAATTGAAATAGAGGATCACCTCGGCGATGCCGGCGGCCTCGACCTGCTTCAGCGTGTCGACGATATGCTGCGGGCTGCCGCACAGGATCGACTTGTCGGTGAGCTTCTCCGGCCGCATGTCGCGCAGGATGTTAACGATCTCGACGAAGTATTTGTAGGTCGGCGGTACGTTCTCGCCCGAGGAGGACGGGAAGGCGGCGATCAGCGCATCCTGGAAATAGCGCACCAGGGCCTGCTTGCCGTACTGCTCTTCCTCCGGCGTGGACGCGATATGCACGAAGTAGGAGCACATGGCGCGCCGCATGGGCCGCTTGAACGTGGCCTCGCAGGTCTCGCGATAGGCACGTACGGCATCGGCCAGCGAGCCGTAGACCATGGCGGCGGCGAACGGCGCGTAGATCACGTTCCAGTCGTTACGGGCCGCCAGCTCCATCGACGGCCGCGAGAAGCAGGCAACGTATGGACGCAGCGGTTGCTGGGCCGGGCGGGGCCGGATCTCGACATCGTCGAACCGATAGAATTTGCCCTTGTGCGACCACTTCCCGGGTTCGGTCCAGGCGCGCCACACGATCTCCAGCCCTTCGGCGAAAAGCTCGGCCGAGTCGCCGAACGGCGCCTGGAACGGCTCGTACTCCTTGCGGTCGTAGCCTCGGCCGGCGGCAAAATCGACACGGCCGCCGGACAGAAGATCGAGCGTCGCCCATTCCTCGGCGACATGCAGCGGATGATGCACCGGCAGCAGCGTGACGGCGGGTGCCAGCCTGAGTTTGGTCGTCGCACCCGCAAGCTGCGCCAGGATCGCGAGCGGCGAGGCGTTGACGCCCAAAAGATTGAAATGGTGCTCGCCGATCCAGGCCGAGTTCAGCCCGACCTTCTCCGCCCACAAGGCCTCGGCGAAGATGTCCTTGATGAACTGCTCCGGCGCCCGCGGATTATGCGGATAGCGGTTGTCGCTGAGCGTGAAGTAACCGAATTGCATGGCTTACCCTCCAGAATCGGAGGATCACTCGATCGGAACTATTTGTAAATGCAAATAATGGCGCCATGCCTCCTGATCCGCATCGGCCGGGCGTACGTAGCCAGTAAACAACAAATGCAATCCGGGATGGAGACAGACATGAGCCGTCTACTCGTCATTGCCGCCCTCGCGACCCTGCCGCTGCCGGCACTGGCCCAGGGCAGCCCCCCGTCGATCGAAAAGGGCCGCGCCCTGTTCAACGATACCAGCCTGTCGGCCAGCGGCCAGGTGTCCTGCGCCACGTGCCACCCGATGAACGGCCACACCGACAACAAGACCTATGTCGGGTTGGACGTCGTGCCCGATGGCGATCCCAGGGGGCGCAGCACGCCCACCATGTGGGGCGCCGGCATCCGCCAGGCCGAATGGTCGTGGGCGGGCAACATCCCGTCGATCGAGACCAACATCCGCGGCATCATCGTCAACCGCATGAAAGGAGCGGAGCCTTCCAAGGAGACGCTGGAGGCGCTGGCGGCCTATGTGAAGTCGCTGCCCAACGGCCCGGCGCCGTTCCTCAACGCCGACGGCATGCCGCGCGACACCGCCCCCGCCGACGTCCGGCGCGGCTATGCACTGTTCTCCGGCAAGGCGGGCTGCATGACCTGCCATTCGCCCGCCTCCTACGACAAGAAGGGCCCCGAGGACGTGGGCAGCGGCGGGCCGTTCAAGGTGCCGTCGCTGCGCAACGTTTCGAAGACCGGACCCTACTTCCACGACGGCCGCTTCAAGGGCCTCGACGAGGCCGTCACCTTCATGTGGGATTTCTACAAGAAGAAGAACGACAGCAAGGACACGTTGAGCGCCGCCGAAAAGCGCGACCTGGTAGCGTTCCTGCGCGCCCTCTAGACCGCTGTCGTTCTGTCCTCGGCAAGCGTCATCAGCCAGTCGCGGAAGGCCTTGATCTTGCGACGCCGGATCGCTTCGGCCGGATAAACCAGGTAGTAGGCGTATTCGCTTGGCATCTTGAAGTCGAAGGGCGCAACCAGGCGGCCCGCCTTGAGATCGGGCGTAACGAGAGGATTGCGGCCGAGCGCTACGCCCATGCCGTCCATCGCCGCCTGATAGGCCACGATCGCATTGTCGAACCTGACACCGCGCGACGCGTCGATGCCCTTGACGCCCGCAGCCGTCAGCCAGACCTGCCAGTCGTCGGGGAAGGTGCCGATATGCAGCAACGTGAAGCGCTTGATGTCGATCGGCTTCTTCAGGGGATTGGGTCCCTTGAGCAAGGCGGGGGCGCAGACCGGCAATACATCCTCGCCGACGATGCGCTCGGCCACCAGATTGGCCCACTGGCCGCGACCGTAGCGGATGCCGATATCGACATCCTCGCGCGAGAAATCGATCAGCCCGGTGCCGGTGCTGATGCGTACGTCGATCTCGGGATTGGCACGCTGAAAGCCGCCCAGCCGCGGCACCAGCCATTTGGTGGCGAACGAGGCCGTGGTCGTCACGGTGAGATGGCCGCCGCGGTCCTTCTGCAGCAACTTCTCGGTCGCCTCGTTCAGCTGGTCGAACGCCCCGCGCACCGCCGGCAGATAGGCCTGGCCCGCTTCGGAGAGCAGCAGCGAGCGGTTCCGGCGCACGAACAATTTTAATCCGAGCCGTTGCTCCAGCCCGCGCACCTGATGGCTGATCGCCGCCTGGGTGACGCTCAACTCCTCGGCGGCATCGGTAAAGCTCATATGGCGTGCAGCGGCCTCGAAGGCGCGCAAACCGTTGAGCGGCGGCAGGGTTCGCTTCATGGTCGATCCTTCACATGAGTTATTCTTATCAAAACAGGACAAAGGGTCGTTTGTAAAGGTCCTGCCCGGGGGCCATTTCCAGGTCACACAAGACGCAACCCCTTCCGGAGAAGTCCGATGGCCGACATTTCACTGCACTATAGTTCCAAGGCGCCGCTAGCCGGCACCTTCACCGCCTTCAACCAGATTTTGGCGCGGACTTTCGGGGTCTGGCGCCGCCGGGCGCGGGACCGCCGCGAGCTTGCCAACCTCGACCATCGCGCGATCCGCGACATCGGCCTCAGCCCGAGCGAGATCCAGTTCGAGGCCGACAAGCCCTTCTGGCGCGTCTGATCTTCAAATCCGGAGCCGGGCCCGTTTCCCCTATCCTGCGCGGGCCCTTCCCTCTCCGGACCCTGGCCGGCGGTCGACCCTCAGCCTCCCTGTCGACCGCCGGCTTTTTCTTTGCGCCCGCTGGACGCTCTGCTAGAGCCCGCGCGTGGCACTCTCCGACCAGAAAATCCAGGCCCTCGGCCGCGACGGCCTGCAGCTGGCGGCGCGCGGCGATTTCGCCGGCGCCGAAGCCTTGTTTGCGCAGGCTGCGGAGGCGCGCCCCAATTCCGGCCAGCTCCTTCATCTCCTGGGGCAGGTCCGCCTGAAGCTCGGCCGCTTTGCCGACGCCCGCGAGCCGCTGGAACGGGCTGCCTCGTACCTGCCGCGCGATGCCGCGGCGCAAATCAATCTCGCGGGCTGCCTCGGCCAGCTCGGCCAGCATGACGCCGCCCTCGCGACGCTCGACCGGGCGGCACGGCTGAAGCCCGGCGATGCCGCCATCGCCTTCAACAGAGGCCGCGCACTGGAGGCGCTTGGCCGATCCGAGGAGGCGGAGCAGACCTACGACGAGGCGCTGTCGATCGACCACCGCCTGATCCCGGCCCTCAGCGCACGCGCCAACCTGCTGGCGACGCGCGGCGATTGGATCGGCGCGCTGGGCGATCTCGACCGGGCGCTCGCCACCAGACCCGAGGAGCACGCCCTGAAACTGCGGCGCGGCGAACTGCTGCTGCGGCAGGGCGACTGGTCGCGCGGGCTGGTCGACTACGAGGCGCGGCTCGACGTCGCTGGCGATCGCTACACGCCCGCGCTGCAGCGCTGGCAGGGCGAAACGCTCGACGGTCCGCTGCTGGTCTATCCAGAGCAAACCGACATCGACGGCGACGCGGCGGTGCGCGACACGCTGATGTTGACTCGCGGCGTCGATTGCGTGGTTCAGGGCGGTGCGAGGATCGCCGAGTTGATCGATGGCCCGACTGTCCCGCGCGATGCGCCACTTACCGGCTTCGTTGCGGCGGCGCCGCTGCGTAGCCTGCCTCATCTGCTGGGCTGGACACTCGACTCCCTGCCGCCGCCCGGCGCGCTACGGCCGAAGGCGCAACCCTCGACTCGCATCGGCTGGTTTGCCCGCACCGCGCCGCCCAGCGGTACGATTGTCGAAAGCGATCCAGCCCAGGTCGCGGCCTGCGGCTTTGTCGTGGGCAACGACAGCGCCGCCACGCATGTCGCGGCTTTGCTGGGCATTCCCACGCTCCTGCTGCTGCCCTCTTCCGCAGACTGGCTGTGGGGGCCGCGTCTCGGACCTTCGCCCTGGTACGCCAGCCTGGAAGTCGTGGCCGAGAACGACTCCGAGAAGCTGGCGGCGTGGCTTGGGAGGTGCTGATATCCGCACCCGCGGAGGAACGGCGTATGGGCAAGACACTTTTCGACAAGATCTGGGATAGCCACGTCATCGCCGATCTCGGCAGCGGCTTCGTGCTGCTGCACATCGACCGGCTGCTGCTGCACGACATGTCCGGCGGCAAGGCGCTGAAGGAAGCCATCGACAAGGGCTATCCGCCGGCCCAGCCGCGGCTCACCTACGGCACGCCCGACCACACCATGTCGACCAAGCCCGGCCGCACCGAGAAGACCCATCCGCCGGGCGAACCGCTGATCCTGTCGATGCGCGAGACGACCAAGGCCTACGGCATCAAACTGTTCGACCTCGGCCAGGACGGACAAGGCATCGTGCACGTCATGGGTCCCGAGCAGGGCCTGACCTTGCCCGGCACCACGCTGGTCTGCGGCGACAGCCACACGTCCACGCACGGCGGCATGGGCGCGCTGGCCTTCGGCATCGGCTCGTCCGAGCTGGTGCACGTGATCGCCACGCAAACCATGGTGCAGCGCAAGCCCAAACGCCTGCGCGCCAGCTTCGAAGGCGCGCCGATGCCGGGCGTCACCGCCAAGGACATGATCCTCCACCTGATCGGCGAGCTCGGCACCGCCGCCGGCACGGGCTTTTCGGTGGAGTATGCGGGCTCGGGCGTGCGCGCGCTGCCGGTCGAGGCGCGTCTCACCCTCTGCAACCTCACCATCGAGATGGGCGCCCGTACCGGCATGGTGGCGCCCGACGACACGACCTACGAATATCTCGCCGGCCGCGATTACGCGCCCAAGGGAGCGATGTGGGACCGCGCAGTCGCCCATTGGCGCACGCTGCCCACCGATCCCGACGCCGAGTTCGATCGCGAGCACACGGTCGACATGAAGAACGTGGCGCCGCAGATCACCTGGGGCACCAGCCCCGAGCACGTCATCGCCGTCGACCGCGCCATCCCCGATCCGGGGACGGGCCCCGAGGAGAAGCGCGGCGCCTGGGAAGCTGCGCTCAAATACCAGGGCCTCGAGCCCGGCAAGCCGATCGAGGGCACCAAGGTCGACTGGGTGTTCATCGGCTCCTGCACCAATTCCCGCATCACCGACCTGCGCGCCGCCGCCTCGATCGTGCGGGGCCGGCACAAGGCCGACCATGTCACCGCCTGGGTCGTGCCCGGCTCGGTGCGCATAAAACAGGAGGCCGAGGCGGAGGGGCTGGACCGCGTGTTCCTCGATGCCGGCTTCGAATGGCGCGAGCCCGGCTGCTCGATGTGTCTCGCCTCCAACGGCGAGCGCGTGCCGCCCGGCATGCGCAGCGTCTCGACCTCCAACCGCAATTTCGTCGGCCGCCAGGGCCCCGGCGCGCGCACCCATCTCGCCAGCCCGGCAATGGCTGCGGCCGCGGCCATCAAGGGCGCCATCGCCGACGTCAGGAAGATCTGACCATGGACAAGTTCACCAAGGTGACCGGCGTGGCGACGCCGCTGATGCGCCAGAACGTCGATACCGACCTGATCATCCGCATCGAGCGACTGGTCGACAACGTCACCCGCGACGGCCTCGGGCCCTATTGCTTCGAGCAGATCCGCTTCAAGCCCGATGGCAGCGAGGACCCGGACTGCATTTTCAACCAGGAGCCCTATCGCGGCGCCCCGATCATCCTGGCCGCCGAGAATTTCGGCTGCGGCTCCAGCCGCGAGGGCGCGGTGTGGGCGCTGAAGGGCATGGGCATCAAGACGGTGATCGCGCCCTACTTCGGCGACATCTTCAACAACAACTGCTTCCAGAACGGCATCCTGCCGGTGCCGCTGCCGATCGAGGAGATCGAGCTGCTGGCCGACGAGATGAAGGCCTCGCCCGGCAATGCACGCGTCACCGTCGATCTGGAGAACTGCACCGTCGTGTCGCCCACGGGGCGCGTCATCCCCTTCCAGGTCGATGCAAGGCGGCAGCACGCCATGCTCAATGGACTCGACGACATCGCCCAGACCATGAGCGCCAAGGACAAGATCGAAGCCTGGCAAACCAGCGACAAGACGGCACGTCCCTGGATATGGCTGTAGCCTTGTGAGACCGCTCCACGCCGCCGCGGCGCTTCTCATCGTGGCGATGTGGGGTCTCAACTTCACCGTCATCCGCTTCGGCCTCGACGAGTTCCCGCCCTTTGCCTTTGCGACCTGGCGCTTCGTGCTGTGCGCGCTGCCCGTGCTGTTCGTGGCCCGGCCCCAAAACATCTCCTGGGCGACGCTGGCCGGCATCGGTGGCTTCATGTTCGGCGGCCAGTTCGTCTTCCTGTTCTTCGCCATGCAGGCCGGCCTCCCGCCCGGGCTCACATCGGTGCTGGTGCAGCTCCAGGGCCCGCTGACCGTGGTGCTGGCAGCCCTCTTCCTGCGCGAGCATGCCACGCGCGCCCAATGGCTGGGCCTTGCCGCCGCCGCGGTCGGGGTGGTGCTGATCAGCCAATCGGTCGACGGCACGGCCAGCGTGCTCGCCATCGGCCTGGCGCTGCTCTCGGCGCTGACCTGGGCCGTCGGCAATCTCTGCTTTCGCTCGGCGCGCGGCGCTTCGATGTTCGCCGTCACCGTGTGGGCGAGCGTGCTGCCGCCGATCCCCTTCGCGCTGCTGAGCCTCGTCGTCGAAGGCCCCGACGCACTCCTGACGCCGATCCTCCATCCGACGGGACGCGGCTGGTTCGTGCTTTTCTATACGGTCGTGCCCGTGATGTGGCTGGGCTACCTCATCTGGGGCACGCTGCTGCGCACCTATCCCGCCGGCAAGGTCGGGCCCATCTCGCTGCTGGTGCCGTGCGCGGCGCTCCTCTTCGCCTCGCTTCTGGTCGACGAGCCGATCGGCGGCCTGCGCCTGCTGGGCGTCGTCGTCGTGCTGGGCGGCGTGGCGATCGGCGTGTTCGCGTCAGGCCGGCGCCTGCGCTGAGGGAACCATTGCGGGGGCTTTTTTGGCACAGCTCGTTGTGCCGCGCGATGTCCAGCCACCTGTGCCAAAAATCACGGCCAAGCCCCTGATCCCGCAGCTCAATCGCGCCCCGACGAACTGTGCCACCGACGCCGGCCGCTCTCCGAGATGAGTGTCTGGAAATTCATCGGCCAACAGACCGCTATCGGTCACGAAAAACGCCCGCTGAATCTCTCCGGCAGGCGTTTCCCATCATGTCGAAAACCTTAGCAAAAACCTGCTGAACTTGCAACTCTAAGAATGCTGGCACTGACAGCATTATCGCTTTCCCGGTCGGCGCGGCTTGCCGAACACGACCGGCGGCACCGCCCGGTTGACGACTTCACGGAGCGCGAAGCTCGATTCGAGGCGGGCGACGCGCGGCAGGCGCGAGAGTTCGGTACGATGGATGCGCTCGAAATCCTCGATGTCGCGCGCCAGCACGATGACGACATAGTCGTCGCTGCCCGACATCAGGAAGCAGCGGATCACCGACGGACACTCGACGACCCCGGCTTCGAACGACTTCAACGCTTCATCGCTCTGGCTGTCGAGGGTGATCCTGACCACGACGGTTGTAGCAAGGCCGAAACGGCCGAGATCGAGGACCGCCTGATAGCTTCGGATGAACCCGCTCTCCTCGAGCGCGCGCTGCCGGCGCGCGACGGCGGTGCTCGACAGGCCGACACGGGCGGCGAGCTCGACCTGGCTGACGCGGGCGTTGGTGGTGAGTTCCGACAGGATGATCGCATCGGTCTTGTCGACATCCATAGTTTGGAATCCTGCGTGATCTGGGCTCGAAGCGTAGATTCCCTGCGCGATGAACGCAATCCGGCTCCAGATCGCAGGGAAACGAACCCGTTTCCTTGGCTTAATGGTGTGAACCATGAGGGTTTGCCCATGCGCATCGGCGTGCCGAAGGAAATCAAGACCCACGAGTATCGCGTCGGCCTCACGCCCGGCGCGGTTCGCGAATATGTCCATGCCGGCCACCACGTGGTCGTGGAAGCGAACGCCGGCGCGGGCATCGGCGCGTCGGACGAGGTTTACCGCAAGGCCGGCGCCTCCATCGCCGCCACCGCGGCGGAGATCTTCGCGACCGCCGAGATGATCGTGAAGGTCAAGGAACCGCAACCCGCCGAATGGGCCCGACTGCGTCCCGGTCAGATCCTCTTCACCTACCTGCATCTCGCGGCCGATCCGGAACAGGCCAAGGGCCTGATCGCGTCTGGCTGCACTGCCATCGCCTACGAGACCGTGACCGATGCGCGGGGAGGCCTGCCTCTGCTCGCCCCCATGAGCGAAGTCGCGGGCCGCCTCTCCATCGAAGCGGCAGGCGGCGCCCTGCAGCGCCACAGAGGCGGCCGCGGCCTCCTCCTCGGCGGCGTGCCCGGCGTGCAGCCCGCCCGCGTCGCGGTGCTGGGCGGCGGTGTGGTCGGCACGCATGCCGCGCGCATGGCCGTGGGCCTCGGCGCCGAGGTCGCGGTGCTCGACCGCTCGCTGCCGCGCCTGCGCGAGCTCGACGAGCTGTTCGAGGGCCGGACGCGCACGCGCTTCTCCACCCTCGAGGCGATCGAGCAGGAAGTGTTCTCGGCCGACGTCGTGATCGGCGCCGTGCTCATACCGGGCGCAAGCGCGCCGAACCTGGTCACGCGCACGATGCTGAAATCGATGCGGCCGGGCTCGGTGATCGTCGATGTCGCCATCGACCAGGGCGGCTGTTTCGAGACTTCGCATGCGACGACTCATGCCGATCCGACCTACGAGGTCGACGGCATCATCCACTATTGCGTGGCCAACATGCCGGGCGCCGTGCCGCTCACCTCGAGCGCGGCGCTGAACAACGCGACCTTGCCGTTCGGCCTGGCGCTCGCCGGCAAGGGCCTCGCGGCGATCGCGGAAAACCCCCACCTGCGCGCCGGCCTCAACATCCATCGCGGCCGCTTCACGCACAAGGCGGCGGCCGAGAGCCTCGGCCTGCCCTTCTCGCCGCCCGACCAGGCGATTGCCGCCTGATTCTCCAGGAAGACTAGGCCTTCTGCAGGCCGCACCATTCGGCGATGAACAGCGCCGTGGCCTGGGTGATCTTGCGGATCGATTCCAGGTTCACGCGCTCGTCGAAGCCGTGGATGTCGTCGGACTCCGGCCCATAGACCAGCGCCGGGATGCCGGCATAGAGGCCGAAGAAGCGGTTGTCGGCGGTACCGGTCGAGGTCTTGTCCTCGAGCTCGCTGCCGAACACCGTCTTGTGCGCCCCGGCCAGCACGACCTGCACCTGCTCGTGGTTCTTCAGCACGAACGGCTCGGCCTGGAAGCCCTCCCAGGTCACGGTCGGCGGATTGTTGCCGAGGAAGGGATCGTTGGCGGCGGCGTGACGGACGAGATCCTCGATCTCCAGCCGGCATTCCTCGAGGGTCTGCGACGGCAGCACGCCCACGCGCATGTCGAAGGTGCACCAGGCCGGCACCGAGCTCGCCCAGTCGCCGCCCGCGATCTTGCCGACGTTGAAGTTCACCGGGTGATGGTGGTCGCAGAAATGCTTGTCCTGCGCCTTCCTGGCGTTCCACTTCTTCTCGAGCTCGCGCAGCTGCTGGATCAGCCGGAATGCCGATTCGATGGCATTGGAGCCTGCATCGGCCTTGTAGACATGGACCGGATGGCCGGTGACCTTGACCTGGAACCACATGACCCCGACCTGCGCCACGGTGAGCACGCCCGACGAGGGCTCGGGGATGAGGGCCGCCTCGGCGCGATAGCCGCGCTGCAGGCAGGCCAGCGCGCCGTTACCCGTGCATTCCTCCTCGACCACCGACTGCTGGTAGACGTCGGCGGCCGGCTGGAAGCCGAGCCCCTTCAGCGCACGTAGCGCAAACAGATTGAGGACGATGCCGGCCTTCATGTCGCCCGAGCCGCGGCCGTAGAGCCAGCCGTCCTTGACCGCGGGCTCGAAGGGATTGCGCGCCCACATCTCGTGCGGCCCCTCGGGCACGACGTCGATATGGCCGTTCAGGATCAGCGAGCGGCCCTTCGGGTTCGAGGGCCGAAGCGCGCCGACCACGTTCCAGGCATCGTCGTAATCCTGGCTGTGCGGCGAGTAGCCCGGCAGGTGTTTCAGATCGTCGATCTTGATCTGCCAGCGGTCGACGCCCAGCCCATCCTCCTTGAACAGGCGGGCCATCATGTCCTGCGCCGGCGCTTCCTGGAACCGCGTCGAGGGGATCTTCACCAGGTCCTGCAACACCTTCGTCTGGTCGTCGAACCGGCGGTCGACCTCGCCCATGATCTGGGTCTTTATGGCGGCGTCGAGCATGGGCGGTATTCCTGTCGATAGTGGGTCGGACCGACATTGGCGGACGCGAAATGACTCGTCAAAGCTGGGCCAGCCTTCTATTTCACGCCGCAATGCCGACGCTGCGCACCTTGCCCGAATTGGACCGCGAAGGGCTTTTGGGCCCCGATCAGCGGCTGGCGGAGGCTGCCCAGTCCATGGCCATCGCGATCACGCCCGAGATGCTGGCGCTGATCGACCGCGCCGATCCCCTGCACGATCCCATCGGCCGCCAGTTCGTGCCGAGTGCTGCCGAGACCGAGGTGTCGGCAGACGAGCTTGCCGACCCGATCGGCGACGAGGCGCGCTCGCCGGTGAAGGGCATCGTGCATCGCTATCCCGACCGCGTGCTGCTGAAGCCGATCCATGTCTGCCCGGTCTATTGCCGCTTCTGCTTCCGGCGCGAGAAGGTCGGTCCCGGCGGCGAGGCACTGTCGGCGGCCGAACTCGACGCGGCGCTGGCCTATATCCGCGAACACCCCGAAATCTGGGAAGTGATCCTGACCGGCGGGGATCCGCTGATGCTGGCGCCGCGCCGGTTGGGTGAGTTGATCGCGGCTCTCGATGCGATCCCCCATGTCGCGGTCGTCCGCATTCACTCCCGCGTGCCGGTCGTCGATCCCAGCCGAGTGACGGCGGAATTGCTGGCCGCGATCAAGCCGCGGCGCGCGAGCCTCTGGCTCGGCATCCACTGCAATCATGCCCGCGAACTCACACCCGAGGCGCGGTCGGCGCTGGCGCTTCTGGCCGATTCAGGCATTCCCCTGATGGGCCAGACCGTGTTGCTGCACGGCGTGAACGACGACGTCGAGACCCTGGAGCAACTCATGCGGGCGCTGGTGACCGCGCGGGTAAAACCCTACTACCTGCATCATCCAGATCTGGTGCGCGGCACCGGCCATTTCCGCGTCTCCATCGAGCAGGGCCAGGCCCTGATGAAGGCCCTGCGCGGCCGCCTTTCGGGTCTCGCCCAGCCGACTTATGTGCTCGACGTGCCGGGCGGTCACGGCAAGGTACCGATAGGGCCGACCTACCTCGGCGACGATCCCGACGCGATGAGGCCCGACGCGATGAGGCCCGACGCGATGAGGCCCGACGCGATGAGGCCCGACGCGCTGGTGATCGAGGACGCCTTCGGCGGAACGCACCCCTATCCAGGATGACTCATCAGAGGGTGAGCTGGCCGACCGGGCCGGGCTCCGACACGACGCATTCAATGTCGAGGGTGCCGGCACCTTCGAACGTCAGGGTAATGGCGATACGCCCGCCCTGCTGCAGCGGCTTCCTGAGGCCGATCAGCAGCAGGTGATAGCCGCGCGGCTTCAAGGTGAGCGTCGTGGCCGACGGGATGGCGAGCCCGCCCTCGCGTTCGCGCATCTTGAGTTCGGGCCCTACCACCTTGATGGCATGGATCGCGACCCGCTCCGCTACGGGACTGGTGGCGGCGACCAGCCGGTCGGGCGTCGCCGCCTTGTTGGTCAAGGTGAAGTAGCCGCCGCCCACGCTGGCATCGACCGACGACGCGCGCGCCCAGGGGCCGCCGATCTCGATCTCACCCAATGTGTAGCTGCGGGACGCAGGCGCGTCCGGCGAGCCGCCGAGGACGCCTCGTGCACGACGGAACAAGTTCATGGCCGCTCTTTTAGCCCAGAGCGCAGAACGCGGTCTCGCCCTTTATGGGCGGTTCGTCGCCTGGATTAGTTTTTTTGTGGGCCGGTCAGCGGCGCCCGGCCGCAGCCAGGGCCGGCCGGCTGGACCGTACCTGCGGGGTGCTCAGTTCCTCGATCAGCCATTCCTCGAAGGCGCGCGTCTTGGGACGGCTCACCGAGGCGGGCGGACACACGAACCACCACGCCTTGCCGCTGTCGACGATCTGCGGGAACGGCTGGAACAGCCGGCCCGCGGCCAGCTCCTCGCGGAAGAGCTGGGGCGGGCCGAGGGCGACGCCGGCACCTTCCATCGCCGCCTCGACCGCGATCATCGTCGAATCGAACGTGAGCACCCGCTTGGGCTTGAAGTCGCCCATGCCGACCGCGCGCAGCCAGATCGCCCATTCGGGATCGTAGGTCATGTCGATGAAGGGCACGCGCTTGAGATCGTCCAGGGTCTTCAGCTTGTCGCGATAGCGCCGGCCGCAGAGCGGCGTCAGCACGTCGCTGAAAAGGCGCGTGGCATGCACATCGGGCTCGGGTTGCACGGTGAATCGGATGGCACAATCGAAATCCTCGCGCGCGAAATCGACCCGCCGCTGGGTCGTCGTCATGCGCACTTCGATCTCGGGATGCTTGGTCTGGAAGCGATGCAGTCGCGGCGCCAGCCAGCCCAGCGCGAAGGTCGTCACCAGGCTGACGTTCAGCGTGCCGGAGTTGGCCTTGCGGCCGACCCGCTCCAGTGCGTTGGTCATCCGGTCGAAGGAATCGCGCAGGTCGGGCAGGAGCGCGGCCCCCTCGCTGGTGATCTCGAGCCCGCGCGGCCGGCGCACGAACAGCGCCACGCCGAGTCTTTCCTCGAGTGCCTTGACCTGATGGCTTACCGCAGCTTGGGTCACGTGCAGCTCCTCGGCGGCATGCGTGAAGCTGGCGTGACGGGCGGCGGCCTCGAAGGCGCGAAGGGCGTTGAGCGGCAGTTGAGAGCGGCTCATCTGAGACTGACACCCATAATAATCCTAGGCCTCCCCCGAGGTTTCATCCTTTGTGCCTAGGCGCATTCTATAGCAAATATAGCAAAGAAACGAGGCACAAGAAGCTCCTTCGAGCTTTGCCGCCTCTAACGGAGCTAAGTCATGTCGACCCTGTCCAGCGTGCGGGCTTTCGCCCGTACCGATGCCTCCTCCTTCTCTCTCGGCCGCGTCGTGGCGCTGATGGCCGGTGCAGTCGTGGTCGGTGTCGAGGCTGTCATGACCCGAGCCGAACTTGCCCGTTCGCGACGCCAGCTCGCCGAACTCGACGAGCGCCTCCTGCGCGACATTGGGCTCGACCGGGGCACGGCGCGCCACGAGGCCACCAAGGGTTTCTGGGCCTAAATCCCCTCCGGCCGGAATAATTGCCGGCCGCAGCCGGATAGAGCAGGTTGGGTCATGATGCTTTGATGGCGCCATGACCCAACATCCTCTGACACTTCCCACCTTGGCTCTCGCCACCGCCACCACCCCCGATCCGGACACGAGCTGGCAGGCCCTCCTGCGGCGCGACCGGACGTTCAACGGCCGCTTCTGGTTCTCGGTCAAATCGACCGGGGTCTACTGCCTGCCGTCCTGTGCTGCCCGGACCCCGCTCCGGCGCAACGTGGACTTCCACGCCTCGCCCGAGGCCGCCGAGGCCGCGGGCTTCCGGGCCTGCAAGCGCTGCAAGCCGCGCGACTGGCGAGCCGATCTTGGCCTCAGCCAGCCGGTGGCCCGGGCCTGCGCCCTGTTCGACTCGACCCTGGCCGACACGGCGCCCTCGCTGGCGGCCGTGGCGCGCAAGGTCGGGGTGTCGAGCGGGGCACTCAGCAAGCGCTTCGTCGCCGAACTGGGCGTGAACCCCCGCGACTGGCTGGCGGCGCGCAAGCGCCTGCGCTTCCGCAAGGCGCTGCGCGGCGGCGAGACCGTGGCCGATGCCCTCTATGGCGCCGGCTACGGCTCGCCGAGCCGCGTCTATGAAAGCAGCGACAAGACGCTGGGCATGACCCCCGCGACCTATGCGAAGGGCGGCGCCGGGGCGCATATCGACTTCACGACGGTCGATTCGGACTACGGCCGCGTCCTGGTGGCGGCGACCCGGAAGGGTATTGCCGCGGTCTTCCTGGGCGACAACGACCGGGCGCTCGAGAAGTCGCTGCACAACGACTTCCCGGCGGCCGAGATCGTGCGCAACGACGGCACCCTCGGCCCGCGCGTGAAAAGCGTGCTGGCCCGGCTCTACGGCCGCAAGCCGACCGCGCTCGATGCGCCCGACGTGCCGCTCGACATCGTGGGTACGGCCTTCCAGTGGAAGGTGTGGAAGGCGTTGACCGAGATCCCGGCCGGCCAGACCCGCACCTACGGCGAGATCGCCCGACGGATCGGCGAACCCGCGGCGGCCCGCGCCGTCGGCCGGGCCTGCGCCACCAACCAGGCGGCGGTCGTCATTCCCTGCCACCGCGCCGTCGGCGCCAGCGGCGCGCTCACCGGCTATCGCTGGGGCGTGGCCCGCAAGGAACGGCTCCTGGCCGAGGAGCGCCGGCGCAGCAGCACGTAGAAGGCGCCGCTGCCGCCGTGATGGGGATGCGCGGGGCGGACGCTGCGCACGCGGGCACGATTGTCGGGGCGATTGAGCCAGCTCACGAACTCCGAACGGATGCGGCCGCCCATCAGGCGGCCGCCTTCCTCGCGCAGGCCCTTGCCCGTGACGATCAGGACGACGCGGAAATCCCGCGCGCCTGCCCGCTCCAGAAAATCACCGACGGCGCGCTCGGCCGCCGCGAGCGTCATACCGTGCAGATCGAGCGTGGCCTCGGGGCTGAGCTTGCCGCGCGACAAGGCGCGCGCGACATCGCGATCGAAGCTCCTGTCGTCGCTGCTGAGATCGGGCTCGGTCGACACGACCGGCTTTCGCTTCGCCAGTTGCGGCTTGGGCGCCGGCGGCGGTAGCGCCACCTTGGCCGGCGCGGCATGCTGAGGCCGTTTCCGGCCCTCGAGCGGCTTCACATCGGCCATTGCCGCCGAGAACAATCCCGCATCCTTGACCATGGTCTTTGATGTAGCCTTGGCCGTGGGGCGGGTCTACACAGCGCGCCATGGCCTTGCCCTCCTCCACGCCTGCGGCTCAGCCCGACCCGGATCTCCAGACCGGCCTGCAATATCTGCGCGCCGGCTGGTTCGACCGCGCCGAGCCGTTGTTTCGTGCCGCCCTCGGCCGCTACGGCGAGCGGCCCGACATCCTGCACTATCTCGCGGTCTGCCTGTCGCAGCGCGGCGCGCTGGCCGATGCCGAAGCCTTGTGGCGCAAGGCGCTGGCCAAGGACCCCAACGAGCCGATGCTGTCCTACAATCTCGGCCTGGTGGCGCGCCGGCAGGGCCGCCTCGACGAGGCGGCCCGACGTTTTCGCGATACGATCCGCCGCACGCCGGCCCATGTCGAGGCACGGCTGGCGCTTGCCTCCATCTATATGGACATGGGCCGCTTCGCCGCCGCCGAGCGCGAGCTGGTCGAGTTCGTCACCAATGTCGATGCCGCCATCCAGCAGCCCGGCGGTGCCGGCGAGGGCCTGAAGCCGCTCCAGGCCCGGGCGCGCAACATGCTGGGCTACGCCCTTTACCGCATGGGCCATTATTCCCCCGCGATCGACGTCCTCGACCTGGCAATGATCGATGCCGGCGAGGACGCCGCCCGCCGCGGCCAGATCCTGGGCGACCGCGCACTTGCCCTGAGCGGCCTCGGCCATTTCGACGAGGCCATTGCCGAAGCCGGCCGTGCCCTTGAGTTCGCGCCCGAAAGCGCCTCGCTCAATCATGTGCTGGGCTTCGTGCTCTACCACGCCGGCCGGCCGACCGACGCGATCGCGCCGATCCAGCGCTCGCTCGAACTCGACCCCGCCTTCGCGGCGGCCCTCAAGACGCTGGCGCTGGCCCACGCCGCCGCCGGCAAGAGCGACGAAGCCGTCGACCTGCTGCATCGGGCGCTGCGCGCGAACCCGCGCGACAGGGACGCGGTCCTGCAGCTTTCCAACCTGCACATCGAGCAGCAGAAGTTTGCCGAAGCCCTCGAAGCCCTCGAAGCCCACCTGAAGACAGCGGCCGACGACGTACAGGCGTTGAACAACCAGGGCCTGGCGCTGCGTGGCCTGAAGCGCTTCGAGGAGGCTCGGCGTTCGCTGAAACGCGCCTCGCGGCTGGCGAGCGACGACCCGCTTGTGCTGACCAACCTCGGCCGCGTGCTGGTCGACCTCGGCCGCGCCGCCGAGGCCCGGACACTGCACGAGCACGCGCTGCGCGGCCTGCCGGGCGATCCGCGGCTGCTCGCCCACTACGGCGCCTGCCTCGTGGTGCTGGGCGAGCGCGACAAAGCCCGCGAAACCCTGGATGCGGCGCTGGCAGCCGATCCCAACAACGCCGAGGCGCTGGCGGCCCGGACGGGTCTCGACTCGTGAGCACCGGCGCCGACCGTTTGGCCGAGGTCCATCGGCGCATCGCCGCCGCCGCGCGCGGCGCCGGTCGCGATCCGGCCGCCGTGACCCTGGTCGCCGTTTCCAAGACCCACGGCGCCAACATGGTCCGCGAGATGGTGCAGGCCGGCCAGCGCGTGTTCGGCGAGAACCGCGTCCAGGAAGCGGAAGAGAAGTTCCCCGCCCTCAAGGCCGAGTATCCGGACCTCGAACTTCATCTGATCGGGCCGCTGCAGACCAACAAGGCGCGCGACGCGGTGGCGCTGTTCGACGTCATCCAGTCGGTCGACCGCGAGCGCATTGCCGGGGCACTGGCCAAGGAAATGGAGCGGCTCGGCCGCCGGCCGGCCTGCTACATCCAGGTCAACACCGGCGAGGAGCCGCAGAAGGCGGGCGTGTTGCCGGCCGCACTCGACGCCTTCGTGGCCGCCTGCCGCGCCACCCACGGACTGCCGGTCGTCGGGCTGATGTGCATCCCGCCGGTCGACGAGGAGCCGGCGCTGCATTTTGCCCTGCTGGCCAAGATGGCGGCACGCAACGGCCTCGCCCGCATCAGCATGGGCATGAGCGCCGACTACGAGACGGCGGTGAAGCTGGGCGCCACCCATGTGCGGGTCGGCAGCGCCCTCTTCGGCGCGCGGCCCCCGCTTACGAGTCATGCCTGAACTTCCCGAGGTCGAGACCGTCCGCCGCGGCCTCGTGCCCCGGATGGTGGGACGGCGCATCGTGCGGCTGCTGCAGCGCCGACGCGATCTCCGCCTGCCCATGCCAGCGCAATTCGCCAAGAAGGTCGAGGGCCGCACGGTCCAGGCGATCGACCGGCGGGCCAAGTACCTTCTTTTCCGGCTGGACGACGGCAATACGCTGATCGCCCATCTCGGCATGTCGGGCCGCATGACGCTGCACGATGCCGCCAGCGCCGCCGAGCATCCGTTCGACCGGCACGACCACGTCGTGTTCGAAACCGACGAGGGCTGGCAGGTCCGTTTCAACGACGCCCGCCGCTTCGGGCTGATGCTGCTGGCGGCCGACGCGGCGCTGCCCAAGCACAAGCTCTTCAAGGGGCTGGGGCCCGAGCCGCTGGGCGACGATTTCGACGGCGCCGTGCTGGCCGCCCGCCTGAAGGGACGCCGCACGCCGATCAAGGCCGCCCTGCTCGACCAGAAGACGCTGGTCGGCGTCGGCAACATCTATGCCTGCGAGGCGCTGTTCCTGGCCGGGATCTCGCCGCGCCGCTCGTCGCACACGATCCAGGGCGAGCGGGCCGACAGGCTGGTGGCCGCCATCAAAAAGGTGCTGCATCGCTCGATCGAGGACGGCGGCTCGACCCTGCGCGACCATGTCCAGCCGGGCGGCGAGCTCGGCTATTTCCAGACCCGCTTCAACGTCTACGACCGCGCCGGCATCGCCTGCCCGACCCGCGGCTGCGCCAAGACCGTGCGCCGGCTGGTCCAGGCCGGCCGCTCGACCTTCTATTGCGCGCACTGCCAGCGCTAGCTAAGAGCGGCGCCACACCCGGGAGGACAGCAGTGGCCGCCGCATACGAAAACATCCTGACCGAAACCAAGGGCCGCGTCGGAATCATCCGGCTCAACCGGCCCAAGGCGCTGAACGCGCTCTGCGCCGATCTCGTGCGCGAGCTCGGCCAGGCGCTCGATGCCTTCGAAGCCGACCCCGGCGTCGGCTGCATGGTGCTGACCGGCAGCGACAAGGCCTTCGCGGCCGGCGCCGACATCAAGGAGATGAAGGACAAGTCCTACCAGGACGTCTTCCTTCAGGACTTCATCACGGTCGGCTGGGAAAAGGTGAGCCAGGTGCGCAAGCCGATCGTGGCCGCGGTCGCGGGCTATGCGTTGGGCGGCGGCTGCGAGATGGCCATGATGTGCGATTTCATCATCGCTGCAGACAACGCCAAATTCGGCCAGCCCGAGATCACGCTCGGCACCATTCCCGGCGCCGGCGGCACCCAGAGGCTGCCGCGCTTCGTCGGCAAGTCGAAGGCCATGGATCTGGTGCTGACCGGCCGCATGATGGACGCTGCGGAAGCCGAGCGTTGCGGTCTGGTCAGCCGCGTCGTGCCGCTGGCCGAGTTGATGACCGACGCGCTCGCCACGGCCGAGAAGATCGCGGGTCTGTCGCTGCCCGCCACGATGGTCGCCAAGGAAGCGGTCAACCGGGCCTTCGAGACGACCCTGGCCGAGGGCGTTCGTTTCGAACGGCGCACCTTCCATGCCACCTTCGCTTTCGACGATCGGGCCGAAGGAATGGCGGCTTTCGCCGAGAAGCGCAAAGCGGGCTGGAAACACCGCTGATCGGGTGGTTTTGGCAAGCTTGACCGGTCCCCATGCGGCCCGTATAAGCGCGCCCTTCGAGCAACGAGGACTAAATGGCTAATCACAAGTCGGCCCAGAAGCGCGCCCGCCAGACGGAGACCCGCACCGCCGTGAATACGGCACGGCGCAGCCGCATCCGCGGCTCGGTCAAGAAGGTCGAGGAGGCGATCGCCACCGGCGACAAGAAGGTCGCCCAGGAGGCGTTGCGCGCCGCGCAGCCGGAAATCCAGCGTGGCGCGATCAAGCGCATCGTCACCAAGAATGCCGCCGCGCGCCGCGTGTCGCGCCTCAGCGCGCGCATCAAGGCGATGGCCTGATCCACCCCACTCTCCTTCAGTGGATATGAACGCCGCTCATTCGAGCGGCGTTTTTCTTTGTCGAGAAATTCTTTCGGCAACGAAGAGGCAAAAAAAATTCGCGCGCATTCGACGATGAACATTTGGTCGCCAATTGGGCGAACGACATACGATTCGCGTTTATCGCCCCGCATGGGCACGCAGCCGCTAGATATTGCGCTTCGTCGTGCGCATCGCGCGACCAAAAATAGAATCGCCGGAGTTGTCAATCGAGTCGCGCGGGGAACTGTCTGAATAGCGTGCGGCGTTCTCCGTCGAATCGTTTGCGCTCGTCATCGGGTCTGCTAAGAGTCCGCTCATCGCGACGGGGCGTGGGGCGCTGGAACGCGGGCCAAGGCGGAGACGGGGGGCTTCCTCTTCGCCAAAAACGAACGAGGGAGAGCCGCAGCGATTTCTGCATCGGCGATGATCGAAAGATGAAGCGTCCCGACAACGACGCTCAGTTGGAATTTTTCGTCGCTCCTGCCGCGCTGCATGTCCTTCCGTCGATCGTTGGCTCGAGGTTCGACGCCCTGCTTCGACAAATGAAAAGCGGGGGCCATGTCGAAAGACAACAAGTTTGCCGGCACATACGAGGTGTCCCCCGCAGCCGGCTATGCCGGCGACGTGGCGCCGGCGACGGCCTGGAAAATTCTCAGCGAACGGAAGGACGCGGTATTGATCGATGTCCGGACGCGGCCCGAGTGGAATTTCGTCGGCCTGCCCGACCTTGAATCGCTGGCCAAGAAGCCGGCGCTGATCGAGTGGCAGGTATTCCCGAGCATGCAGCCCAATCCCGACTTCGTGACCGCGCTTTCCGGCGCGCTCGCGGACAAGGATATGCCGCTGCTGTTCCTCTGCAGGAGTGGAGCCCGATCGGCCGCGGCGGCGAAAGCCATGACCGCGGCCGGCTACAGTACATGTCTCAATGTAGCGGACGGTTTCGAAGGGCCCCTGGATGCCGAGGCCAAGCGCGGCTCGGCAGGGGGATGGAAGGCAGCACGGCTTCCGTGGAGACAGACGTGAATCGAATCCAATCGCCGATTTCTGGCAACAATGAAGCAGCGTACGACAAGAAGAGCGTGGCGGGGGCCGAGATGGATGAAGTTGCGGGCCGCAAGGAGCTGGAGGCACACTGGGTGCGCGTCTGCGATCGGCTTCGCAAGGAAATTGGCGACAAGGCGTTCAAGACCTGGTTCGGCGAGGTCGAGCTGGGCGAGCTAAAGACGGGCAAGCTCCGTCTTTATGCCCCGACGCGCTTCGTCCGCGACTGGGTGGGCCGTCATTATGGCGACCGCGTGCTCGCCTATTGGCAGGCCGTGGCCCCCGACGTGAAGAGCGTCGAGGTCAACCTCGTGCCGCCGCCGACGCCGCGCCGGCCGAACGAGATCATCGCCGTGCCGCCGCTGCCGTCTTCACAGAACTACCAGCCGCCGATGCCGCGCATGGGGCCGTCGATCGGCCGCGGCGGCGACGAGGCCTTCTCCGGCCCGGAGGCGCGCTACACCTTCGCCAACTTCGTGGTCGGCAAGCCCAACGAATTCGCCTACGCCGCCGCCCGCAACATTGCCGAGCAGGACCGGCCGATGCCGGAACGCAACCCGCTCTATATTTTCGGCGGCGTCGGTCTCGGCAAGACCCATCTGATGCACGCTATTTGGCATGCACTGCGCGAGCGCGATCCCAAGATCCGCGTGCTCTACCTGACGGCCGAGAGCTTCGTGAATCGCTTCATTCAGGCGCTGCGGACCAAGAATACCGGCCAGTTCAAGGAGCTGTTCCGCAACGTCGATGTCCTGATGGTCGACGACGTGCAGTTCATCTGCGGCAAGGAAGCCAGCCAGGACGAGTTCTTCTTCACCTTCAATTCGCTGGTCGAGCAGAACAAGCAGATCGTGCTCAGCTCGGAGAAGCCGCCCTCCGAGCTGCAGGACATCGAGGAGCGCATGCGTTCCCGGCTGGGTAGCGGGCTGGTGGCCGACATCCATTCGTCGACCTATGAGCTCCGCCTCAGCATCCTGCAGACCAAGGCCGAGAGTGCCCGCGTGCCGGTGCCGACCGCCGTGCTCGAGTTCCTCGCGCACAAGATCAGCACCAACATCCGCGAGCTCGAGGGCGCGCTGAACCGCGTCGTCGCGCACGGCCAGCTGATCGGCCGCGAGATCACCGTCGAGATGGCGCAAGACGTGCTGCACGACCTGCTGCGCCAGGCCGACCGCAAGGTCACCGTCGACGAGATCCAGCAGCGGGTGGCCGCGCACTACAACATCAAGCTGGCCGAGATGAGTTCGCCGCGCCGCGCCCGTTCCGTCGCACGGCCGCGCCAGGTTGCCATGTATCTCGCCAAGCAGCTCACGACCTTGAGTCTGCCTCAGATCGGCAAGCGCTTCGGCAACCGCGACCACACCACGGTCATGCACGCGGTGCGCAAGATCGAGGAACTCAAGATCTCGGACCTCTCGATTGCCGAGGACGTGGAATTGCTCAAGCGGCAGTTGCAGGGCTAGCGAATCCCCTGCGGGAATTGTGAGATGGGGCCCCGCGCGGCCCCATTTTCATGGAACGAGCGGGGCCTAAGGGCCTCAAATTACGGGCGAAATCGCTTTCCGCCGGCTACTTGCGTGCTATAGTCTGCGACCGTTCCACCAGGGTGTTCTGCAGCCTGGGAAACGGGGTGTCTAAACCGCATTTTTGGCCCCTCGTTACAGCGACCTCATCATGAAATTGACGATCGAACGGGCAGCCCTCTTGAAGGCGCTGGCCCATGTCCAGAGTGTGGTCGAGCGGCGGAACACGATCCCGATCCTGTCCAACGTCCTGATCACCGCCCAGAAGGGCCGGCTCAGCCTCGCGGCGACCGACATGGACCTCGCCATCACCGAATCGGTGGACGCGAACGCCTCCAAGAACGGCTCGACCACGGCGCCCGCCCACACGCTCTACGAGATCGTCCGCAAGCTGCCGGACGGCGCCCAGGTCGAGCTGGAATCGGCCTCCGACGGCGGCAGCCTGGTGATCCGGGCCGGCCGTTCGCGCTTTACCCTGCAATGCCTGCCGCCGGCCGACTTCCCGGCCATGAGCGAAGGCGACCTGCCCTACCGCTTCCAGCTGCCCGCCACCGACCTCAAGGGCATCATCGACCGCACCCGGTTCGCGATCTCCAACGAGGAGACGCGCTATTACCTGAACGGCATCTACTTCCATGCCGCGACCTCGGGTGGCACCCAGGTGCTGCGCGGCGTGGCCACCGACGGCCATCGCCTGGCCCGGGTCGAGGTGCCGCTGCCCAAGGGCGCGGGCGAGATTCCCGGCGTGATCGTGCCGCGCAAGACGGTCGGCGAGGTCCGCAAGCTGCTCGACGAAAGCGACGGCTCGGTCGACATCGAGCTTTCCGACACTCGCATCCGCTTCGCCAGCGGCAACGTCACCCTGGTCAGCAAACTGATCGACGGCACCTTCCCCGACTACGAGCGCGTGATCCCGACCGGCAACGACAAGATCCTGAACGTGCCGTGCAAGGAATTCGCCCACGCCGTCGACCGCGTCTCGACCATCTCGACCGAGAAGTCGCGCGCCATCAAGGTGGCGGTCGCCAAGGGCGTGGTCACGCTCTCGGCCACCAGCCCCGATGCCGGCAGCGCCACCGAAGAGATCGAGGTCGACTACAAGGACACCGCCATCGAGATCGGCTTCAACTCGCGCTATCTGCTCGACATCACCGAGCAGATCGTGGGCGCCGAGGCGCGCTTCCTGATGGCCGATGCCGGCTCGCCCACGCTGGTGCGCGACGGTGCCGACGAAAGCGCGCTCTACGTGCTCATGCCGATGCGGGTATGACAGCGCAGCCCGGCAGCCCCCGAGCCCTGTCTCCCGACGCCGGTTCCGGTCCCGCGCCGGCCAACCTTATCGAGTCTTCCGCCCGGTCCATGCTGGCCGTCCGTCAGCTTCGCCTCACCGATTTCCGCAATTACCGCCAGCTCAGGCTCGACTGCGGCCTGGAGCCGGTGGTGCTGGTGGGCGGCAACGGCACCGGCAAGACCAACCTATTGGAGGCCCTCTCGTTTCTGGCCCCGGGCCGTGGCCTGCGCCGGGCCCGCCTCGACGACGTCGGCCATCGCCTGCGCGGCGAGGAGCCCGGGACCGTTCCCGCGGCGGTCCGCTGGGCCGTCGCGGCCACGCTCGACACGCCCGACGGACGCCTCGCCATCGGCACCGGACTCGAGCCGGGCCGCAATGAAGGCAACCCCTCTCGCCGGATCGTGCGCATCGACGGCAAGGCCGCCTCCAGCCAGACCGCGCTTGGCCTGCATGTCGCCGCCGTGTGGCTGACGCCGCAGCTCGACCGCCTGTTCCTCGATGGCGCCAGCGAGCGCCGGCGATTCCTCGACCGGCTGGTGACGGCGCTGCATCCGCAGCATGCCGGCGACGTGGCGGCCTACGAACATGCACTCCGCCAGCGAGCCCGCGTCCTGTCCGAAGGCGGGCGCGACCCGCACTGGTTCACTGCCTTGGAAGACACCATGGCCCGCCACGGCGTGGCGCTGGCCGCCGCCCGGGCCGACACGGTCCACCGTCTCGACGCCGCCGCCCGCCTTGGCATCGGTCCTTTCCCGCGCGCCGCCCTCGCCATGGCGGGCGAGGTCGACAGCTGGCTCGACACCATGGCGGCACTCGATGCCGAGGATCGCCTGCGCGCCGAACTGGCGGCCAATCGCTTGCGCGATGCCGAGGCCGGCACCACATCTGTTGGGCCGCACCGCAGCGACCTCGCGGTCCGGCACCTCGATCTCGACCTGCCGGCGGCCGAAGGTTCTACGGGACAACAGAAAGCCGTCCTGGTCTCGATCGCACTCGCCCATGCCCGCCTAGTGGCGATGTCGCGTGGCCGGCCGCCGCTTTTGCTGCTCGACGAGGTCTCGGCCCACCTCGATGCCGAGCGCCGCGTGGCGCTGTTCGACGAGGTCGTGGCATTGGGCGCCCAGAGCTGGATGACGGGCACCGATGCCGAGCTTTTTGCGCCGCTCCGCGGCCGCGCGCAGATCCTGTGCGTGGCCGACGGTTCCATCGCGGCCGTCTGAACCATTTTCGGGAAGTCGGACAAATGAGCGATATCGAAGACGTGACGCCGGGCGCCGAGGAATATGGCGCCGATTCGATCAAGGTGCTGCGCGGCCTCGAGGCGGTGCGCAAGCGTCCCGGCATGTACATCGGCGACACCGACGACGGCACCGGCCTGCATCACATGGTCTACGAGATCGTCGACAACGCGATCGACGAGGCGCTGGCAGGCTATTGCGACGGCGTCGAGGTGGTCCTGCACGGAGACGGCTCGGTCACGGTACGCGACAACGGCCGCGGCGTGCCGGTCGACATCCACAAGGAAGAAGGCATCTCGGCCGCCAACGTCATCTTCACCCAGCTCCATGCCGGCGGAAAGTTCGACCAGAATTCCTACAAGGTCTCCGGCGGCCTGCATGGCGTCGGTGCCGCCGTCGTCAACGCGCTGTCGTCGCAGCTCGACCTGCACATCTGGCGCAACGGCAAGGAGCATTTCCTGCGCTTCCGCCACGGCGAGCCCGAGGAGGACCTGAAAGTCATCGCCGATGCGCCGCCGGGCAAGCACGGCACCGAGGTCACCTTCCTGCCCTCGACCGGCACCTTCACCAGGACCGAGTTCGACTTCGCCACGCTGGAGCACCGGCTGCGCGAGCTCGCGTTCCTGAATTCCGGCGTCAAGATCGTGCTGACCGACGAGCGCGCCGCCGAGCCCAAGGTCTCGGAACTCTACTACGACGGCGGCGTCGAAGCCTTCGCCAAGTACCTGGACCGCAACAAGACCGTGCTTCACAGCCCACCGGTGTCGATCCGCGGCGAGAAGGAAGGCATCTCGGTCGAGGTCGCGATGCAGTGGAACGACAGCTATCACGAGACGATGCTGTGCTTCACCAACAACATCCCGCAGCGCGACGGCGGCACCCATCTCGCGGGCTTCCGCGGCGCGCTTACCCGCACGCTCAACAAGTATGCCGACGAGAGCGGCCTCTCCAAGAAGGAGAAGGTCAACCTCACCGGCGACGACATGCGCGAGGGCCTGACCTGCGTGCTGTCGGTCAAGGTGCCCGATCCCAAATTCTCGTCGCAGACCAAGGACAAGCTGGTCTCGTCCGAGGTCCGGCCGGTGGTCGAATCGGTGGTCGGCGACAAGTTCGGCCAATGGCTGGAAGAGCATCCCTCCGAGACCCGCAAGATCCTGACCAAGGTGGTCGAGGCGGCGGCGGCGCGCGAGGCGGCGAAGAAGGCCCGCGAGCTCACCCGCCGCAAGGGCGCGCTGGACGTCTCCTCGCTGCCCGGCAAGCTCGCCGACTGCCAGGAGCGCGACCCGGCGCTCAGCGAACTCTTCATCGTCGAGGGCGATTCGGCCGGCGGCTCGGCCAAGCAGGGCCGCAACCGCGCCAACCAGGCCATCCTGCCGTTGCGTGGAAAAATCCTGAACGTCGAGCGCGCGCGCTTCGACAAGATGCTGGGCTCGGCCGAAATCGGCACGCTGATCACGGCTCTCGGCACCGGCATCGGCCATGACGACTTCAATCTGGAAAAGCTGCGCTACCACAAGATCATCATCATGACGGACGCCGACGTCGACGGCTCTCACATCCGCACCCTGCTGATGACGTTCTTCTACCGCCAGATGCGCACGCTGATCGATGCCGGCCACCTCTACATCGCCCAGCCGCCGCTGTTCAAGGCGGCCAAGGGCAAGTCGGCGATCTACCTCAAGGACGAGCGCGCGCTCGACGAGCAGCTGATCCAGACCGGCCTCGAGAACGCGCGGCTCCAGCTCGGTGACGGCAGCGTCCAGGCGAGCGAGGATCTGCGCCGCACCGTCGACATCGCCCGCTCCGTCACCAATCTGGTGAAGCCGCTGTCGCTGTCGCGGCGCGTCACCAGCCAGGCGGTGATCGAGCAGGCCGCCATCGCCGGCGCCTTCAAGCCCGATATCCTGAACGACGGCGAGCTGGCCAAGGCCACCGCCGACTACATTGCCCGCCGCCTCGATGTCGTGAGCCCCGCGCTCGAGCGCGGCTGGAGCGGCGAGCCGACGCCCGACGGCGGCCTCGCCTTCAGCCGCCGCCTGCGCGGCGTGCAGGAGCGCCATGTCATCGACGGTCCCCTGGTCCGGAGCGCCGAGGCCCGCAAGCTCGATGGCTTGGCGCTCGAACTACAATCGGTCTACCAGCGGCCCGGCCTGTTCATCGCCAAGGAAAAAGAGACGCAGATCTTCTCGCCCACGGAGCTGTTCGCCGCCGTGGTCGAGGCCGGCCGCCGCGGCGTCACCATCCAGCGCTACAAGGGCCTGGGCGAGATGAACCCCGACCAGCTTTGGGAAACGACGCTCGACCCCGAGGCGCGGACGCTCCTGCAGGTCCGGATCAACCATGCCGACGAGGCCGACGAGATCTTCTCCACCCTGATGGGCGACGTGGTCGAGCCGCGACGCGAGTTCATCCAGGAGAACGCACTGAAAGTCGCCAACCTCGACGTCTGACGACTTTCCGAACACGAAGTGTTCGGAATCCGGCCCGTCAGGTGTTCGGAGCTTCGCCCGGCCTCAGCCGGATCTTCCAACGATCCCAGAGGGTTGCACCTTCTCCGTCGAACAGCGCCGCGTGCCTTTTCGGCCAAGGCCCGAATCGCGGACCTGTCAACGACGCCGCCCACGGCCAAGGCCGGAACTGAAGCGGCCCGCACCGGAAATCCGGGCGGGCCGCAGGGAACGCAACTCTCGACAATCTAGCGGAAAACTAGCACGAAACCTGCTTAATTTGCAAGTTCTAGATCCGGTCATTTAGAGAAACTTGTCCTTGATGTCGATGGTCGACCGCCGGCCGATGGCATCGAAGTGGGTGGCGATCCAGGCATCGGCGACCTCGCGCCCGATCGCCTTCAGGTGCAGAAGGAAGTCCATGCGGGCGTTCATCTTGCTCGACACCCCAAGCCCCTTCATCTGCTGTTCGGCCTCGATCCAGTGCACGTTGATGCGCTTGTAGGTCTTGGAGTCGAGTTTGCCCGCATCGACGAGATCGGTGACGAAGGAGATCGCCCGCATCTCGCGCATCAGCGAGGAGTTGAAGCTGATCTCGTTCAGCCGGTTCATGATCTCGGTTGCCGTCGTCGGCACGCGATCGCTCCCCAGCGGGTTGACCTGGACGACGACGACATCGGCCGTGTCGGCGCCGTAGATCAGCGGAAAGATCGCCGGATTGCCCATGTAGCCGCCGTCCCAGTAGGGTTCGCCGTCGATCGTCACGGCCTGGAACAGGAACGGCAGGCAGGCCGACGCCAGCAGCACGTCGGGCGTGATCTCGCCCGAGGTGAAGACCCTGATCTTGCCGGTCTTCACGTTGGTGGCGCTGATGAAGAGCTTTATCGCCCGGCACGTTTCCAGGCGCTTGAAGTCGACCGACTTCTCGAGCGCGCCGCGCAGCGGGTTGAGGTTCATCGGGTTGAGCTGGTAGGGCGACAGCATGCGCGTCAGCATGTCGAAGGCGACGAAGGCCGCCGAATGGTCGAGATTCCAGCCGCTGGCGTACTGGTCGAACGGCGTGGGTCGCAGCGGACCCGCCTGCGAGGCCTGGCTGATGTTGGCCCAGAAGGCGTCGAGCGAACGCCGGGCTTCCTCGCGGCCGCCGCGGCCCATGCCGTCGGCGAACACGGCGGCGTTCATCGCGCCGGCCGACGTGCCGGAGATCGCCTCGACCTCGATGCGCTCGTCGTCGAGCAGGCGGTCGAGCACCCCCCAGGTATAGGCGCCGTGGGCGCCGCCGCCCTGCAGGGCGAGGTTGATGCGTTTAATTTCCATGACATTCCCCTCAATGTGCCGTCCAACCGCCGTCCATGGGCAGCGCCGCGCCCGTAATGGAGGCGCCGTTGTCGGTGCAGAGGAACAGTGCCAGAGCGGCGAGCTCGGCCACCTCGACGAAGCGCTTGTTCGGCTGGTTCCTCAGCAGAACGTCGGAGATCACTTTCTCGCGGTCGATGCCGTGCGCCTTGGCCTGGTCGTCGATCTGCTTCTCGACCAGGGGCGTGCGGACATAGCCGGGGCAGATGGCGTTGCAGGTGATGCCGTCCTCGGCGGCTTCCAGCGCCGTCACCTTGGTGAGGCCGAGCACGCCATGCTTGGCCGCGACATAGGCCGCCTTATAGGGCGAGGCGACGAGGGCGTGCGCCGAGGCCACGTTGATGACCCGCCCCCAGCCCCTGGCGCGCATCAGCGGCAGCACGTGCTTGGTGGCGTGGAAGGCCGAGGAGAGGTTGATCGCCAGGATCGCATCCCACTTCTCGTCGGGGAATTCCTCGATCGGCGCGACATGCTGAATGCCGGCATTGTTCACCATGATGTCCACCCCGCCGAACGTGTCGACGGTCTGGCGGACCATCTGCTCGATCGCCTTGGGCTTGCTCATGTCGGCCGGCGAATAGACGATCTTGGCGTTGGTGCGTTGCGCGAGCTCGGACCGCGTCTTCTCGATCTGCATGGCATCGCCGAAGCCGTTCAGCACGACGTTGGCACCGGCGCGGCCGAAGGCCTCGGCGATGCCGAGTCCGATGCCGCTGGTCGAGCCGGTGACGATGGCGGTCTTGCCCCGAAGCATGTGCGTTCTCCTGTTTCAGATGAGCCCACCTTGCGCGCCGCGCCCGGCCGCCTGAAATGCCGACTGCCTACCGATTCGATAGCGCGTGGGCATCGCGCAGCTCCCGCAGGGACGCGAGCAATGCCTCGGGGTCGGGCCAGCGCGCCGGATCGACGTCGGCAAAGGCGAAGGTCACCCGCGCATTCGGCTCGACCACGAACACGGCGGGCACCGGCAGGCGCCAGGTCGAATCGCCGTGCCGGGCCGGCAGGTCGCGTCCGCGCTCGCGATGAAGCCGGATATGGTCCGGCGACAGGTCGTAGGCGAGGCCGCAGGTGCGGGAAAATGCGTTGGTCGGGTCGCTCAGCAGCAGATAGCCGATACCGCGCCGTGCGGCCGTGCGGGCGGCGTGCTCGCGCCCGTCCGGCAGGATTCCGACCGCAGTCCCACCCAGCGCCTCGATCGCCGGCCTCGCCTCCTCCAGCGCCGCCATGGTGAGATCGCAATAGGGACACCAGTCGCCACGGAACAGCGCCAGCACCAGCGGGCCGCGGTCGAGCAGCTCGCCCGACATCCAGGTCCGGCCGGCGCCGTCCTCGAGCGCGAAGTCGGGAAGATGGTCGCCGAGCCCCAGCCCCTCCTCGGCCAGACGCATCACGCGCAACCGGTCGAGCTCGTCCTCGAAATCCCTCCGGTCGCGCACGGAAAGCGCAGCCCTGTGACGATGGCTGAGTTCCAGAAGCGCTTCCGTCAGGGTCATGACGGTCAAGTCTGGCCGTCTGCGCGGCGTGTCGGAAATGCCTTGCCTGGATCGTATCGATAGCTTCAGGCTATCGTCGTTTCAGGCACAATGGCGATGCTTCGAGGGGTCACCGCCGTGGAAATGCATCAGATCCGCTACTTCCTCGCCGTGTGCGAGACCTTGAACTTCACGCGTGCTGCCGAGACGTGCCACGTTTCGCAACCCTCGCTGACCCGTGCCATCAAGGGACTGGAAGACGAGCTGGGTGGGCCGCTGTTCCGTCGCGAGCGCAACAACACCCACTTGACGGGGCTGGGCGAGATGATGCGCCCGCATCTCGCGCAGGTGCTGATCGAGACCGATGCCGCCAAGGAGCGCGCAAAGAGCTTTTCGAAGCTGGACGACGTCGAACTCAAGCTCGGCATGATGTGCACCATCGGCCCACGCCGCTTCGTGCCGTTCCTGCAGGCCTTCCGCGAGCGCCACCCCAAGGTGCGCTTGGTGGTGCAGGACGGATCGAACCAGCTGCTTCAGGAGCGCCTGGCCCAGGGCGAACTCGACATCGCGGTCTATGGCCAGCCGGAAGAAATCGACGAGCGCTTTCATGCGCGCCGCCTCTACGACGAGCGCTTCGTCATCGGCATCGGGCCGGGCCATCCCTTCGACAAGCAGAACGTGGTGTGCGCCAAGGATCTCGACGGCCAGCACTACGTCAACCGCCTGCAATGCGAGTTCTTCGATCACGCCCGCAAGCTGTTCCGCGAACAGGGCGCCAAGACCGTCATCGTCTTTCGCAGCGATCGCGACGACTGGGTGCAGAGCATGGTGATGGCCGGCCTCGGCTTCACCTTCATCCCCGAACACGCCGTCACCATGCCCGGCCTGCGCGTGCGCCCGCTGATCGAGCCCGAGATCGCCCGCGCCATCCAGGTCGTGACCGTGCGCGGCCGGCCGCACGCGCCCGCCGTTGGCGTCTTCGTGCGCGAGATCCTGGCCTTTCCCTGGGCCAACGCCAGTTCATAGCCAGTTCGAAGAAAGAGAGCACCCGTCATGGTCAAGCGCCTGAGCGACATGCCCGAAGTCGAGGCACATCACCTCGCCCGCATCGCCTGCCCGACCTACGACGACACGCCGCCGCTGCCGGGCAAGCCGCTCGCCGAGCGGCGCGTCGTGCTGATCTCGACCGCAGGCCTGCACAGGCTGGGCGAACGGCCCTTCCAACCCGGCGACGGCAGCTATCGCGTCATCCCGGCGGAGACGCCGGCGGCCGAGCTGGTGATGAGCCATATCTCGGTCAACTTCGACCGTACCGGTTTTCAGCAGGATCTGAACGTGGCCTTTCCCATCGACCGCCTGCGCGAGCTGGCCGCCGACGGCCTCGTGGGCTCGATGGCTGCGGTACACTATTCCTTCATGGGGGCTTTTCCGCCCGAGGCGGCCGAACCGCACGCGAAGCATCTGGCCGGCCTCCTGAAGAACGACCGGGTCGACGCCGCCATCCTCGTTCCGGTTTGACCCGCCTGCACGCGCGCCGTGGGCGCGCTGGGCCACTTCCTGGAACGCGAGGGTATTCCAACCGTCGGCATCAGCCTGGTGCGCGAACACACGGAAACCATCCGTCCGCCGCGCGCGCTGTGGGTGACGTTCGAACTCGGCCGGCCGCTCGGCATCCCCGACGATCCGGCCTTTCAGCGCCGCGTGCTGCACGCCGCCGCCCGTCTGCTGGAGCGCAACGACGGGCCGCTTATCGCCGACTATCCCGAGCACGTCGCCGAGGAAGCCGACTTCACCGGCTGGGCCTGCCCGATCAACCTGGCGCCAAGTGCGACCGATACGCTGGCAGCCGAGATCGACCGCCTGGCCGTCTGGTACGACCGCGCGGTGGCGGCCCAGGGTCGCACCACGGTGGGCGTCTCGGGACTCGACATGCCGGCGGCCGGGACGTTGGTGGCGTCGGCATTGGCGGGAGCGCTGCCGGCCGCCCAGCCGCTCAAGCAGGCGATCGACGACCTGAAGGCCTACTACCTCGAGGCGGCGTCCGCCTTTCCCGATCCAGGCTCGTCGCGGACACGCAAAGCATGGCTGTGGGACGAGACGATCCTGGCGAAGTCGTTGCTGGCGTTGCAGCCGAAGCTCGCGGCCAGCGTCGATGCCCAACACAAGATCCTGGGCAACCTCACCTTGATTCCGGCGACCGAGAAGCACCGGCTGGGCAAGGCTTGATCACGACCTGAAGTCCGCCGTGAATGGCGCCCTTCTTCTCTATCCTGGCCTTCTGGACCGCGTATGTGGACGGCCCCCTGTTTGCAAGAGCAATTTGGGTTGATGACGTTGGAGGCGGTTGCGTTCGTATGTCCGGCCTGTTTGTGCGGCCTGTCAGGACCGCTGGCCAAGATGGAATGCG
>JAESGK010000212.1_pt1 | contig 40338 bp, 46 predicted proteins | sample 9269681 | NCBI WGS metagenome assembly JAESGK01 (sample SAMN14515347, study PRJNA621673) | algae metagenome | isolation source: Timaviella obliquedivisa GSE-PSE-MK23-08B and co-occurring heterotrophs from... | place: USA: Grand Staircase Escalante National Monument, Utah | collected 2006-08-15
TGATCCTATGGTGGGAGGGCCAAAAGGCCGATCCCGGAGAGAAGCGTGGACCGCGAAAGACATTGAACGCCGGTGCGGAAGATAACTCGAAGTGCTTGACCTCAACACGCCGAATAGAGAAGGTCTCCTAAACCATCCGCTGCATTTCCTCTCCGAGCCATTTGCGGAATTTCCGGGTCATGCGGTTTTCATGACGCTGGAAGACGACGCGATAGTGGCCGAGATCGACAGGCCCGAAGCCCGGCAGGGCCACCAGCCCGCCGGACCGGATTTCACGCTCCGTCAAGAATGCGGGTGCCAGAACCATCCCCAATCCGGCGGTCGCCGCATGCAATGCCGCATCGTCGGTATCGAACACGTGCTGGATCTGAATGGCATGTCGCTCAAGGCCGAGTGTGCGGGTCCACAGCGCCCAGTCCCAATTATCCACAGCGCATTGAAGGGCGGGCACCTTTCCGAGATCACCGCTTCCCTCGTATTGCACCGCCGCCAGCAGCGCTGGCGATGCGACAGGACGGCTCATATCGGCGGCAAGCCACTCCCCCTCTGCAGGGTTGGTGCCGGCGCGATGGTAGGAAATCGCAAGATCGCCGGAACCGAGAGAGATGCTGGAACCGGTTTTCGTCTCGACGCGGACACGCGCAGCCGGATGGATCGCCTTGAACCGCTCCAGCGCCGGTATCAGCCAGCGAACGGCAAGCGAGATCGAGACGCGGACGACAATTTCGTTCTGGTCGCGGCTGAGCGCTTCGGCCGAGCGATCGATCGCAGAGATCGCGGTGGCGGCATCGTCGTAAAAGCGGCGCCCTGCGTCCGTCAACGCAAGGGCGTTGTGGCTCCGTTTGAACAGAGCCACGCCCAGTTCAACCTCCAGCTTCTTGATCTGATGGCTGACGGCGCTCGGGGTTACGCCGATTTCTGCAGACGCCTGGACGATGCTGAGATGACGGGCGGTCAGGACAAAAACCCGCACCGCGTTCAGCGAAACACCTCGCTTGTTCTGCATCGAAAATACTCATTCAGGGTTCAAAAATCGAATTTGCATTGCGGCATGGTCATTTGGCAAGAGTTTCAAGAGAAATCGTTGAAAGTTAAGACCTTGCGGAAAAGTCAACTGAACTCGAATGCCGAAGCCATGCTCTGGGTCGTCCTCGGCACAGCGTTATTTTCCTTGATCTTTGCCTCGGGCAAATTCGGTGGGGAAACCATGTCCGTGCTGCAAATCCAGTTCCTGCGTTATCTCAGCGGTTTTGCGACGCTGCTGGCTGTTGTTGCCTGCAAGGGCGAGAGCTTGCGCGGCTATCGCAGCGCCCGGCCCCTTTCCCATGCCATGCGCGCGGCGTTCGGTGTGTCCGGCGGTTTCGCGCTGATCTATTCCTCGGCGGCGATGCCGATTGTCGATGCGACCGCGCTTGGGCTTCTCTATGTGGTTTTCATCATTCCGCTGGCCGTGCTTGTCCTGAAAGAGACCGTGACGAAGCAGCATATGGTCGGCATTACCCTCAGCTTCGCCGGGGCTGGCTTCATCATGATATCACGTGGCGCCTTCACCCAGTTCGAGCCCGCCTATCTGGTGCCCGCAGCCATTGCCGTTCTCGGCGCTGCCCTGCTTGCCATCGAAGGCCTGATGATCCGTGTCCTTTCCCATGCCGACAAGCCGCTGACGGTGCTGCTCTATGTCAACGGCTTCGGCATCCTTTTCCTGGCCGTGCCGGCCGTAATGACCTGGAAGGCCGCGCCGCTGTCTGCCATGGCGCCGTTTCTGCTGCTTGGGCCCATCGCGGTGGCGGCGCAATACTGCGTGGTGCGCGGATACCGGCTTGCGTCGCTGGCGATTGTCGGGCCGGTCGATTATGCGTGGCTGGTCTTTGCCGCCCTCATCGGCTTTCTGTTCTTCAACGAAATCCCAACCACCGGCGTGATCGCGGGTGCCGCGATCATCGCCATCGGCGGCGTGGTGCTTGCCATCATCAAACCCGAGCCGGAAGCCGCCCGCGCCGAGGATTTGTAATCATAGTTCAATTACAAAGCCCCGGATCGGCTGATCCGGCGCCTTTGCCGTTCTGGTGCAGGATCACACTCAAGCAGCACGCCCTGCTTCCGCAGCCGCAGCCTGCGCGCGCAACAGGCGGCGTTCCTCCTGGGTGACGCCGTCATAGCCCCAGGCATCGGCCTCGATTTCGTCGACCACCACATAGGTGGCAACCGGCAGTTCCGGCCCAAGCACCTCTCTGAACATCGCCGCCACCGCCGCGACGAAGCGGGCCTTTTCCTCATGCGTATTGGTGCCGCGGGTCACCTTGACATCGAGATGGGCGGCGACAGGCACCGGCTCGCCACCGACCGTCCAGCTTCCGGCCTCGGCCACATCGACCAGAACGGCGGTGACTTCCGGCCGCTTGCGCATGATATCCACCATGAAGCCGGTGGCCTGCTTCTGCAGCTGCTGCTTTTCGCGCGCGCCGAGATGGGCACCGGCAACCTGAATGTGAACGAAGGGCATATGCGTTTTCCTTTCCTGGAATGTGTTGACGAGTTGAGATTACTGCCGCACATTAGTTTTAAAAAATTGGAATTTTATAACAATCAGTTTTGGAAAACAGGATGGTTTTGCCCGTCAATCTCGACATGGATGTGCTGCGCACCTTCGTCACCGGCGTCGATCTCGGCAGCTTTGCCAAGGCCGCCGATCGTCTCGGCCGCTCCCCTTCCGCCATCAGCCTGCAGCTGCGCAAGCTGGAGGAACAGACGGGGCAGACGCTGTTCCAGAAGCAGGGACGCGGGCTGGCGCTGACCGAGGCCGGCGATATCCTGATCGGCTATGCCCGGCGCATCCTCGAGCTCAACGACGAGGCCCGCAGCGCCATGACCGGGCTTTCGGCCATGCAAGGCTGGGTGCGGATCGGTCTGCCGCAGGATTTCGCCGAAACATGGTTTCCGGGCCTGCTCGGCCGGTTTGCACGGGCGCATCCGAAGGTGCGGGTCGAAGCCCGCGTCGATCGCGGCTCGGCACTGGCGCAGAGCGTCGAGCGCGGCGATCTCGATCTCGCGTTGACTTGGGGGCGCATGGGCGATGCCAAGGCCGAGATCGTCGCCACACGGCCTGTCGTCTGGATCGGCCCGGATGGTTTCAAGCGGGACGAAAGCGAACCCCTGCCGCTGATCGCCTTCGATTCCCCCTGCGCGTTTCGCGACGCCGGCCTTGAAGCGCTTAAGAGCAAACAAATCGAATGGCGGCACGTCTTTGCCAGCCCCAGCCTTGGCGGCCTCTGGGCGGCGGTGACCGCCGGGCTTGGCGTTACCCTGCGCACCGCCGAGGGCGTGCCGCCGCATCTGCGGATGCTCGATCCGGTTACGTCCGGCCTGCCAGCCCTTGGCGGCATCGAGCTTGCGCTGCACCGCCCCGGAACCGGACAGAGCCCGGCCATCGCCCAATTGCAGGTTCTTCTGATCGAGGCGATCACCGCGGGTTAAACGTTCTGCCTTTCCAAGCGGCCCGGTCATCGGCACCGGGGAAGGTTTGCGACAGCGCCCTGTCGCGAATATCGGTGCACCCAGAGCCGTTCGTCCCTACACTGCAACAATCACAACCGGATTCTCGTCATGTCGCAGCCCTCCACCCTGCCGCAATCCGCAACCATCGGCCAACACAGCGCGACACAGGGCGCAGCCCTGGTGCTCGGCTCCGCCATCGTCTGGAGCTTTGGCGGCACGCTCGCCCGCTTCCTGTCGATCGGCGACAGCTGGACCGTGGTCTTCTGGCGCTCGCTGTTTGCCGCCGCCTTCCTCATCGGCTTCATGCTTCTGCGCGACGGTCCGCGCGGCACGGTCCGGCTGTTCCGCAACATGGGCCTGCCAGGCGTCGCCGTCGGGCTGTGTTTTGCCACCGCCTCGACGTCGTTCATCCTGGCGCTCGCCTACACCACGGTCGCCAACGTCGTCCTCATCCAGGCGGGCGTGCCGCTCATCGCCGCGCTGATCAGCTGGCTGGTGTTTCGCGAGCGCATATCGCTCCTCACATGGCTCGCCATCGCCGCGGTCATCGGCGGCGTCGCGATCATGGTGTCGGATTCGCTGAGTGGCGGCGGATCATGGATCGGCGACGCGCTTGCGATCCTGATCGCCTTCGTGTTCGCGCTGGCAACGGTGATTACCCGACGTTATGCGCATGTGCGCATGACACCGGCGGCCTGTTTCGGCACCATCGCCGCCGGCACGCTGGCCGCGATCATGGCATCGGGCCTTGCCGTCACCGTGCCCGAGCTTGGCATCCTCGCCACCTTCGGCGCACTGAACTTCGGCCTGGGGCTGGCGCTGTTCGTGACCGGCGCGAGGCTGGTGCCTTCCGCCCTCGCAGCCCTGCTCGGCACGACCGAAACCGTGCTCGGCCCTCTCTGGGTCGTGCTCATCCATGGCGAAATCCCGAGTGCCAGCACCGTTTTGGGCGGCGCCGTGGTGCTGATCGCTCTGCTGTCTTATCTCAGCGTCGAATTCTGGCGGCAGCGCCGCGCGGCCGGCTGAGGAAACAGACGAAAATCGCAAGTTTTCTTGACATGGCGGCGCAAAACCTCGAAGTCCTGTCGTAAAGCCAAGGACAGGACCGCCATGACAGACGTTACGCCGCAGGACGACAAGCCCCTTTTCGGGCGGCCATGGGTATTTATCCGCGGCGTGCCGTCGATGAAGTTCCTGCCGCCGGAAGGTCCGCTGGAGATCGCCTTTGCCGGCCGCTCCAATGTCGGCAAGTCGTCGCTGATCAACGGGCTCGTCGGCCAGAAGGGTCTGGCGCGCACATCCAACACGCCGGGCCGTACCCAGGAACTCAACTATTTCGTTCCGGACGGCTATTCCGGCGAGCCCGGCGACCTGCCGCCGATGGCGCTGGTCGATATGCCGGGCTACGGCTATGCGCAGGCGCCGAAGGAGCATGTCGATGCCTGGACCAAGCTGGTGTTCGACTATCTGCGCGGCCGCTCGACGCTGAAGCGCGTCTACGTCCTGATCGACAGCCGCCATGGCATCAAGAAAAACGACGACGACGTGCTCAACCTGCTCGACAAGGCCGCTGTCTCTTATCAGGTCGTGCTGACCAAGACCGACAAGATCAAGGACCCGGCCGTTCCGCGGCTGATTGCCGAAACTTTGGAAAAGATCAAGAAACGGCCGGCCGCATTCCCGGAAGTGCTGGCAACGTCGTCCGAAAAGGGCCTCGGCATGGAAGAGCTGCGCGCCGCCATCCGGGTCGCCATCTCCACCTAATTCTTCCTGTCACACTACCCTGACATGAAACGTGCTCTATCTCCCGGCGCGGGGCGGCTTTTTGGCGGCCTCCGATGCGTTGAGCGTTCAAGGAGAAAACGACATGTCCGATCTGATTGTGGTGGGTTTTGACAGCACCGATGAAGCTGACAAGGTGCTTTTGAAGCTGAATACGCTGAAGAAGGAATACCTGATCGACCTTGAGGATGCCGTCGTCGTCGTGCGCGACGAAAGCGGCAAGATTCATCTGAAGCAGAGCATTAACCTGACCGCCATCGGCGCCACGTCCGGGCTGTTGAGCGGTTCGCTCTGGGGCGGCCTCGTGGGCCTGCTGTTCCTCAATCCGCTGGCCGGCTTTGCCATCGGCGGCGCGATCGGCGCCGGCACCGGCGCGCTGTCGGGATCGCTTGCCGATTACGGCATCGATGACGACTTCATCAAGTCGCTCGGCGAAACCATTCCCAACAATTCCTCCGCCCTGTTCGTGCTGGTGCGCAAGGTGCAGCCGGAAAAGGTGCTGGCGGAGTTTTCCGGCCTGCGCGGCAAGGTGCTGAAGACCTCGCTGTCACCGGACCAGGAAGCCAAGCTCCAGGCGGCGCTCTCCGGTACAGAGCCGGCATCGCTGGCGCCGGGCACCTTCTGAAGCGCTCCGACTAACAGCGATCAGGCAGCCGAAGCCGGCGTGAACGTCATTGCCATCCCGTTGATGCAGTGGCGCATGCCGGTCGGCTGCGGACCATCGTTGAAAATATGGCCGAGATGCCCGCCGCACCGGCTGCAATGACATTCGGTGCGCGTCATGAACAGTGATGTATCCTCGCGCGTGCCCACCGCCTGCGGCAGCGATTCCCAGAAGCTCGGCCAGCCCGTGCCGCTGTCATATTTTGCGTCCGACGAATAGACCGGCAGGTCGCAACCGGCGCAATGGAAGATACCCTTTCGCTTCTCGGTGTTGAGCGCGCTGGTAAAGGGCCGTTCGGTGTCCTCGTGACGCAGGATCCGGTACTGCTCGTTGGTCAGGCTTGCTTTCCATTCCGCATCGGTTTTCGTCACCGTGAATGTTTCGGCGGCAATGGCCTGCGGCCTGAAACCGCGAAACGCCGCAGCAGCGGCAAGAGCAACTCCGGAAAGAAGAAAAAAGCGTCGGCTTGTCATGATACTCTCCCGTCTGCCGGGTGGCGCCGGCAATTGCGATCAGGCTAGCCGGGCAATCGTTTTGCCGCAAAACAAATAGCGATCAATCCCGCGTGAGCAACAGCTTGAATATGATGTAAAAAGGCCACCGGGGAGTAAAAACCGGTGGCCTTGAGGCCGGAGGGGCTCCGGCCCCGGGACCGAAAATGCGGTGACGATGCATCCGGCCCCCAGGACACGAAAGGCGTGCCTCAGATCAGGACTTCGGCAGCAGGACCTTGTCGATCACATGGATGACGCCGTTCGACTGCTTGACGTCGGCGATCGTGACGGTGGCAACGCCGCCGGTTTCGTCGGTCAGGGTGATCTTGCCGCCGTCGGCCTTTGCCTTGAGCACGCAACCGCCGACTGTCTTGACATCATGGGTGCCGCCATCGTCCGCGACCATCTTGGAGATGGCATCGGACAGAGCATTGGCCGCCACGACATGGCAGGTCAGAACCTTGGTCAGCATGTCCTTGCTTTCCGGCTTCAGCAGCGTATCGACCGTACCGGCCGGCAGGGCTGCGAAAGCTTCGTTGGTTGGCGCAAAGACCGTGAAAGGACCGGCACCGGACAGCGTTTCGACGAGACCGGCGGCCTTGACGGCGGCGACCAGCGTCGTGTGATCCTTGGAATTGACGGCATTTTCGACGATGTTCTTGTTTTCATACATCGGCGCGCCGCCGACCATCGGATTTTCAGCGTGAGCGGCAAATGCGCCGGCGGCCAGAATCGAAGCGACGGTAACCGTACGCAGCATGGACTTGAACATTTCTATTCCTTCCTGTTGATCTCGCAGACCCGCGAAGGCGAGCCTCTCCCAATTTTCTTGGAATTCGTGTTCTCTTTGCAGAGGACAAAACAAGAAACGGAAGGTTGCCTGAAAGAGTTTCAGGAAAAATACGAACTCTCCAAATATTTGTTTTTTTACAGTTTTACGACAATAGAGCGATCTACCCTATGCCATTCAACGCGAAAATGCTGCGCTCTTGCGGGCGCAGCATTGCGTAAGCATTACCTAACATTATAGAGCCGCCGATCGCTCAGGGCAGTCGTGTCTTGCCGGCCGCAACCACCGGGCCGGTCGCCGTGCCCGTCGGCGAGCCGCCGAACGGTTCGACGCTGACGGCAAGCGTGACGCCTTCGCCGATCTTCGCACGAAGCTCCGGCGGAATGATGATCACGCCCTCGCCTGTCTGTGGCAGGACACCAAGAGATTTCGCGGGATTGTCGCCTTCGATCAGCCAAAGTTCCAGCGATTTGGTTTCCGCCTGCCGTGCAGCAACCGGGGTGATCTTCAGGGCACCATTGCCGGCATCGTATTGCGCCAGAAGATTGATCGTCGTGGTGGCGTCGCCGGTCAGTTCGGCCACCAGCGGCTTCGTCTGGCTAGCAGGCGTCAGGATACCGGTCGCGAAGGTCGCAACGGTCACGAGACCCGCCACCGACGCCAATGTCAGCACCCGCCAGAGCGCCAGCGAATTCCAGAACCCGCCTGCGGCAACAACCGGTCTTGCATGCTCGGCAAACAGCCGGCGCTCGACGGCCACCAGCACCTGTGGCGGCGGCGCGATCGGCTCGTAGGCATCGTCGAAGGAGGTGAGATTGCTCTGCCAGTGATTGACCATCGCCGCGAACGCGCCGTCGAGAACCATGCGCGCCTCGACCTTGCGGCGGTCGTCGGCGGACAGAACACCCAGCACATACTCGCCCGCAATCACCTGGTCGCGACGGGAATCTCCGCTTTCGGGGTTCTGTGTGGTCATCGCTCCATGCACTCTCTCAGTTTCAACAGGCTGCGGCGCAGCCATGTTCGCATCGTATTCAACGGCGTGCCGAAAAGTTCGGCCAGTTCCTGGTAGCTCAACCCCTCGACATAGGCCTTGCGCACGGCATCGGCGCGGTCTGCCTCGAGTTCGTTCATGCACGTGTCGATCCGGCGGCCCTCCGCCGTATTGATGGCGGTTTTTTCCGGGTCCGGCGCAGAATCCGCCAGATCATAAGCCTCGTCAATCGTGTTTGCCACCGGCTTTCGCGCCCGCAAATGATCGATCGCGTGATTGCGCGCAATCGCCGAAAGCCAGGACATCGGATTGGTGTCGCCGCTGGCAAAACGGTCCGCCCGCTGCCATATCTTGATGTAGATTTCCTGCAACGCTTCTTCCGCTTCCGTCCGGTCTCTCAAAATACGGACGCAAATGGCAAAAAGTTTCGGGCTCGTCTGCCTGTAGAGCGCGGAGAACGCCGCCCGGTCCCTGAGCGAGACCCGGCCGATCAGCGTGGAGATGTCGTCTGTGGTCATTGATGCCCCGGTCCTCGTCCGTCGGGCAGAACATAGAGCACAAGCCTGGGGATAAAAAGGGGAGTTGCACCAGATAAAACGGTTGCAGCAACCGATGTCACACCGGCTTTATCTTTGCCACGGATCATTCCCTCCACCGGAAACTTGCGCTAAACAGCACCCGGCTAATTTCGAGGTATTTCCATGTCCGCATCAGAGAGTGAAATCCAGGCAAATCTTCTCGCCAAGGCGCTGCCCTACATGCAGCGCTACGAGAACAAGACGATCGTTGTCAAATATGGCGGCCACGCCATGGGCAATGCCGAGCTTGGCAAGGCCTTTGCCGCGGATATCGCGCTTTTGAAACAGTCCGGCGTCAACCCGATCGTCGTGCATGGCGGCGGCCCGCAGATCGGCGCGATGCTGACCAAGATGGGCATCGAATCAAAATTCGAAGGTGGCCTGCGCGTCACCGACCAGAAGACCGTCGAGATCGTCGAAATGGTGCTGGCCGGCTCGATCAACAAGGAGATCGTCGCGCTGATCAACCAGACCGGCGAATGGGCGATCGGGCTATGCGGCAAGGACGGCAACATGGTCTTCGCCCAGAAGGCGCGCAAGACCGTCATCGATCCGGATAGCAACATTGAGCGCGTTCTCGACCTCGGTTTCGTCGGCGAGGTGATTGAAGTCGACCGCACCCTGCTCGATCTTCTCGCCAAGTCGGAAATGATCCCGGTCATCGCCCCTGTCGCCCCCGGCCGTGATGGCGCCACTTACAACATCAACGCCGACACCTTTGCCGGCGCCATTGCCGGTGCGCTGCACGCCACCCGCCTGCTCTTCCTCACCGACGTTCCCGGCGTTCTCGACAAGAAGGGCGACCTGATCAAGGAACTCTCGGTCGCCGAAGCCCACGCGCTGATCAAGGACGGCACGATTTCCGGCGGCATGATCCCGAAGGTCGAAACCTGCATCGAAGCGCTTGCCCGCGGCGTCGAAGGCGTCGTCATCCTCAACGGCAAGACGGCGCATTCGGTGCTGCTCGAAATCTTCACGGAACATGGGGCGGGGACGCTGATCGTTCCTTAAGGATGGTAGATAGGTTGACGGTGGGCCTGACTTGGTGCGCCCAAGGCCGCTGTTTTCAGCGCGGCAGGCGCAGACGCAATGACTGGCGGCTGCCCTTCCTACTTCCGTCATTCCTGTGCCTGTCACAGGAATCCAGCCACGCGACGTCCGTCGCGTGAAAGGAGTCTTTCAGCGGCGCAGACGCGCCGCGACTGGATCCCCGCCACAAGGGCGAGGATGACGGGAGAGTAAGGTTCGCCGCTCCCAGAACCGGCTATCCAGCGGACGCGCGGAAACCCGAGTTCCTCAGTGCCCCTGATAAACCCCACTCGCCTGCCCCTTCAGCCATTCGATCATCGCCCGGTATGGCCCCGGGCCGTAGCTGATGCGCGCGACGCCAAGCCCAGCCAGCGTCTTCACATCCATGCCCGGCCGCATCATCACGTTGACCGGCAGCGACACCGCCTCGCAAACCCGTCCGATCAAATCCGGGTTCGACAATCCCGGTACGAAGAAACCACTGGCGCCGGCCTCGGCGTATGCCGCCGCCCGTTCGATTGCCTCATCGACCAGCGGCGCATGCCGCACCGGATCAGAGAGTTTGAGGAACAGGTCGGTACGGGCATTGATGAAGAAGGGAATGTCCTTTTCGTCCGCCTTGGCCCGGATCGCCTTCACCCGTGCGGCCTGCGCCTCAACCGTATGCAGCCCGCTGCCGCCGACCACCTGGTCCTCGAAATTGATGCCGGCAGCGCCGGTATCAATCACCCGGCCGACATTCTCAGCGGTCGCGTCAGGGTCTTCGGCATAACCGCCCTCGAAATCGATCGACACCGGCAGATCGGTCGCTGCAACAATGCTGCGGGCGATATCGATGAGCTGCAGCATCGGGATTTGCTGGCCGTCGCCGTAGCCATTGGCATCGGCCACCGACCAGCTGCCTGTTGCCAGCGCCTTGGCGCCGGACGCAGTCACAGCTTTAGCAGTACCGGCATCCCAGATATTGTAGAGTACCACGGGATCGCCCTTGCGGTGCAGGTCCCTGAACGCCTTTGCCTTGTCCGTCTGGTTCATCGTCTTCCCTCCGAAAACAATCCTGTCCTTTCGCATTCATGCCGCAAAATTCATGGCTCACGCCAGTGCCTCACCGTCGAATTTTGAGCGTAACCGGGTCAGAGTATCAGCAGCATCACCACGCCGAGCACGATCAGCAGGCAGCCCAGCACTTCCAACCGGTTGATCCATTCGCGGAAAATGAACACGGCCGAGGCAAAGGTGAACAGCATTTCCACCTGGGCCACGACCTTGACGATCGCCGCCTGCTGCAGCGTCATCGCCATGAACCAGCCGAAGGAAGCCGACGCTCCGGCGAAACCGACCAACAGGCCGGGCCGCCAGGCTTTGATCACGCGGTTCAACTCGTCCGGCTCGCGGAACAGGATCCAGGCAAGCATCGTCACGGTCTGGAGCAGGATCACGAAGCCCAGCGTGAAGCTTGCCTGCATGACGAAATCCGGCTGCGGCAGGCTGGGAGCCAGCGCCAGCGAGGCGGAGCGGTAGGAAACGGCCGACAGGCCGAAGAACGTGCCGGACAGAAGCCCGATCCCGGCCGTCTGGGTAAAGACCGACGTCACCAGTGACCGGACGCTGAGTGGCGTGCGCGCCACCGAGATGATCATCACCCCGACGACGGAGATGACGATAGCAACCAGCGTTCCCCGGCTTGCCGCCTCGCCAAGAAAGATCAGTGCGAACAGCGCTGCCTGGGCCGGCTCGGTGCGCGAATAGGCCGTTCCCACGGCAAAATTGCGAAAGGAAAACAGGTGCACGAGCAGGAACGTCGCAACGATCTGCGACAAGCCGCCGATGACAGCCCAGAGGAAGAAATGCGCGTCGGGAACCGGCAGCGGCCGGCCGAACCCGCGCCAGAGAATAGCGAGATAGAGGAGCGCGAACGGCACGCCGTAGCCGAAGCGGACGAAGGTCGCTCCGGTCGTACCCATCACGCCCTTCAGGTGTTTTTGCATGGCTGAGCGGATGTTCTGCAGGAAGGCAGCCGCGATGGTGATGACGATCCAGGTTTGCATGTTTTGGGGCTAACACGCAGGCATGGCCATTGCCAGTCCGCGAAAGCGGTTTCAGACCGAGTTTTCCTGCGCCTCCGGCGGCACCTCTGCCTGGCGGAATGTCAGGCGCGGCACCTCCGCCTCGGTCTTCTTCACGCGCTGGTCGTAATCGGGCGACACGGTGCCCAGCACCCGGTCCCAGAAGGAGAAATAATTGCCGTAATTGTAGCGGAAGCTCGAATGGTGCTGGTCGTGGAAGGTCGTGCACAGCATCGGCGACGGATAGCGCGCCGTCGAGGAGGCAAAATATTCAAACCCGCAATGGCCGAACATGCCGTTGAAATGCTCGAACACCCTTTGCCCGATCAGGATAGCCGGCGGAAACGGCACGATGAAGACGATGACGACGGTAAATCCCTGCAGCAGGAAATTGTCGAGCACATCCTCCGAATAGGTGCTCCAGACACTCGGCGCGACGCTCTTGTGATGCAGCGCATGCAGCGGATAGAGCCACTTCGTATGCAGCAGCCGGTGCATGAAATAGAACCAGGTGTCGTAGAGAAACATGATCAAAAGGAAGAGCGGCAGCGCCGTCCACCAGTTGAAGTCCCAGGGTGTCAGCGCCCAGCCCTTTTGCTGGGCGTACAGGCCGATCGTCAGCGGCAGGCAGGCACTGAACATCGAGGCCAGGCTCTGGCGGATTTCGGCGCTGCGGCGCTTGCCCGAGCCGCGCCCCTTTTGAATTTTCCGCTCCGGATTGCGATCGTTCATCCAGGTCACGACGAAACCGAAGGCGAAATAGGTAACGACCGATGCGGCGTAGAAACCAAGCAGAAACAGGCTGTAGAAGAGTTCGTCCGGCATCGGCATTGCAGCTCCCGGGTTCAAACCGTCCGGGCGGGAACCTGCCATACCGTTTTGGCAATTCAAAGGGGAAATGCACGCCGGGGTCATAAAGGCCATTTCCCGGCATATCTGCCCATGTCATAAAGCTCGACAGCCTGATGCGCCGCGTTCTACGGCAGTCGATGAACGGGACATTTCCGAACCTGGGGACCCCATGCCCGACCTGCACTACGAAGAACCATCGCTGGCGGAACTCTACGATCTCGATAGCGGCTGGTCGATCGACCGGGATTTCTATCTGGCGCTGGCTGGCAATACGCTGAAGCGTGTCCTTGATCTCGGCTGCGGCACCGGGCTCTTGTGCAACGCCTATGCCGCTCGGGGCCACAGTGTCACCGGCGCGGACCCCGCCAAGGCCATGCTTGATATTGCCCGGCAAAAGCCAAACGGCGCGCGGATCGAGTGGGTTCAGACCATGGCCCAGGATTTCCGCTCGCGCGAACGGTTCGACCTGATCATCATGACCGGCCATGCCTTCCAGGTCTTTCTCGAAGACAGCGATATCCTTGCTGTTCTCGGAACAATGCGCCAGCATCTTGCGCCCGGCGGCCTGATCGTCTTTGAAAGCCGCAATCCCGGTATCGACTGGCCAACCCGCTGGAACCGGGATGCCGATCTTGCGGTAAAGGGAAAAACTATCCGCCAGTCGCGCCGGGTTTTGCGCATGGCCAACAAGCGCATATCCTTCGATACGCGGTATGAACTGCCCGGCGGCACACTCGTCTCGTCAAGCGAACTGCTCTTCCTGTCGCGGGCAGAGATCGAAGACCATCTGATCGCATCCGGCCTGCGCGCTGAAGCCGTCTATGGCGGCTGGTTGTCCGAACCGTTCGATGAGGCCGTCTCCGAAGAAATCGTCTTCATCGTCAGGACAGCCTGACCAGAGCGGAAAAATTCCCATTTGCGTCCGCCGCTACCCATGGCATAACGCGCCCATGACACAGCTCGACCGCCTGCCGACCAAAGCCGATTTCGCCCATGTCACCGACTGGGTGTTCGATCTCGACAACACGCTCTATCCGCATCACGTCAATCTGTTCTCGCAGATCGACCGTAACATGACGGCCTATGTCGCAGCCCTTTTGACGCTGGACCCGGTGGCGGCCAAGGCGCTGCAGAAAGAGTATTACCGCGATCACGGCACCACCCTGCAGGGCCTGATGATCCATCACGGCATCGATCCCAACGACTTTCTGCAGAAGGCACATGCGATCGACTATTCCGTCGTTCCGGCCGATCCGGCCCTTGGCGAAGCCATCAAGGCGCTGCCCGGCCGCAAGTTCATCTTCACCAATGGCAGCGTCAAGCATGCCGAAATGACGGCGCGCGCCCTCGGAATTCTCGATCATTTCGACGATATTTTCGACATCGTTGCCGCCGAGTACGTGCCCAAGCCTGCCGGCGACACCTATGACAAGTTCATGAGCCTGCACCGCGTCGATACCAAACATGCAGCGATGTTCGAGGACCTGCCGCGCAATCTGGTGGTGCCGAAGGCTCTGGGTATGAAGACGGTTCTCCTGGTGCCGCGCAATTTCGAATACGAGTTTGCCGAAGCCTGGGAAAAGACGGAGGATGGGGCAGCCCAGGCCGATTATGTCACAGAAGACCTGACGGGCTTCCTCACCCGGCTTGTATCCGAAGGTTGACGGTGCGTATCGAAACACAATTTCGACACGTAAAAACCCCTTTGCCGTCAAAGGCTTACATTACGAAAGTTTAACTGGTCATCGCGCCGGACCCGTCTATCCTCTCATCAGGGACAAGGATAACGGAAAGGATTTTGACATGCGGAAGAACACCCTCCTACTTGGCGCCGTCGCCGCCAGCATCGCGCTTACCGGCTTTGTTGCCCCTACCTTCGCCGCCCGGCAGAAGCCGACGCCGGAACAGCGGGCCGAATGGATGATGAAGCGCCTCGATACCAATGGCGACAAGAAGGTCTCGCTGGACGAGGTCCATGCCCGCACAGCAGACGCCTTCAAGTCATTCGATGCGGATGGCAACGGCCAGGTGACGCGCGACGAAATCAAGGTGAAGCGCCAGGCTTTCCAGGAAGCCCGCAAGGAATGGCGGGCCGCCAAGGACAAGACCGGCGCGGACAAGACGGCGGCCATGGAAAAACTCAAGGAGTTGCGCCCGGCCATGCTGCCCGGGATGCGGCAAAAGGGCTTCAAGCGCGCCGATACCGACAAGAACGGTTCGCTCAGCCTGGCCGAGGTAACAGCGCGGGCCGACACGATGTTCAAGCGCCGCGACACGAACAGCGACGGTTTTATCGACGCTTCGGATTTTACCAAGAAGATCTGATGGTTATAGCACCCCGGCGATCGAATGGCTGGGGCTTTCAGACTGCTGACAAACCCTGAAGCCGATTATTGACGAAGGCGGCACCCCACTCTCCGTCATCCTCGCCCTCGTGGCGGGGATGACGGAGGAAATTGAATACTCAAATTTTGAACACAGAACTCAGGGCCCCTCCCCCTTGTGGGGAGGGGTGTTCTTCCTATGCGAGCGCCCCGCTGTTCACGGCGCAAAGCGGATCGCGCGGCGAAAATGCGGATAGCTCCAGTCCAGCGCCAGCATCACCACCAATGAGAGACCGACCAGCGGGAAGATGATGCCGCCGATCGCCAGCAGCGCCATCAGGCCGCGAAACACCCGCTTGTCTACCGGCATCGGCGGCACCCCGAGCGAGCCCTTCGGCCGCCGCTTCCACCACATGACCCCAGCCGAAACGGCCAGCAGCACGATGACGATGCAAGCAGCGAGCAACACGAGTTGGTTGGCGAGCCCGAATTCCTGACCCATATGGACATTGATGCCCCATTCCAGCGCCTTGCCGAGCGGGCCGTAATCCGCATAGCTCATGTCGATCAGCGGCTTGCCGCTATACTGGTCGAGATGCACCACCCGCTGCTGGGAGACATCGTCCGGATAGACGGAACCGGTATAGACGCCATCCGGTTTCGCCGGGATACTCACCGCATAGCCATCATGCAGGCCAAGCTTATCGAAGGTGGCGACGGCCTGATCGAGACCGATCGTTGCAGCGCCTTGACCCGACGATTGCGGCACCTGCGCCTGTTCCAGCGACCATGTCGTCTTGGCAACATCATCGAGATGCTCGCCCGACATCGGCACGGCGGTGTACACACCGGCCGGATAGCCGAAATTGCTGCTGTTTGCCCATTCGTTGACCTTTTCGCCCCAGACGCCGGACCATGGCATGCCGGTGATCGCCAGGAAGACGATGAAGAAACCGACGAAGATGCCGCTGACGGCATGGGTATCGCGCCAGAATACCCGCCGTTTTGGCGTTCCGCGCACGCTTAAGACCCCGCCCGTCTGGGTGCGCGGCCACCACAGATAGATGCCGGTGGCAACCAGAAGCACCGACCAACCAGCGGCGATCTCGATCAGCGTCCGCGCAAACGAGCCGAAATACTTCAGGCTGTGCAGGGTGCGGATGGTCCACATGATGGTGCCGCGATCGGGAAGCGACCCCAGAACCTTGCCGTCATACGGGTTGACGTAAACCGCCAGTTTTCCGGCTGTGGGCGTGGTGACGGTGATCTCGACAGAGCCAGCCGGCGAAGACGGGTCGATATATTTGACCGCCTTGCCGGGATAGGCGGCAAGCGCTGCTGCGACCATCGCCGACGGTGCGGCCGTCGCAGCGTTTTCCTGGATTTCGACACGTTTCAGGTCGGCGTAGACGAAACCGTCGATCTCGTCGCGGAACAGGTAGAGCGCACCGGTGACGGCAAGCGTGATCAGAAAGGGCAGGACCAAAAGGCCTGCATAAAAATGCCAGCGCCAGACGGCGCGGTAGAGGTCGGACGGCGAACGCACCGCAACAGCGGCATCCGCGCGGCCGATGGTGAAATCGGACATGGGTCTTCTCCAGATGAGCAAAAAATGGCGGCCGTCGCTGAGCGAACGGGCCGGATTTATGACGTCATGTGGAGATGGACGGAGGCGCCCTTGCTTCGGCGAAGAAACTGCGAAGGATGGCCCGGGGGGCAGACTTTGCGGCAAAATAGATTTCGGCCGCGTGTCTGAGGACGGGAAAAGCAACGTCGATTGAACGGCCGGGCAAGGCGGGCGTATAGCCCGCCGCCAGCTGACAGAGCGTCGCGCACAGATCATGCGCGGCCTTCTCCGGCCCGCCGCCTGGCAGGCTCTGTTGCGGCCCCTCCTCATGCGCGATGCAGAGGATGTTGAACGGATCGGCAGCGGCGCTCGCCATCGTTCCATGCGCCACACCGGAGAGAAGCCCCTGCATCAAGAGCATAGCAGCGAACAGCACGGCAATGGCGCCGGCCGACACTCTATCTCTCAAGACAAGCCGCAGGGTTTTCATCCCGCCTCATTGCCACAGCCGCGACCCGCTGTCACTGCGACACAAAGCCGGTTGCGGGAAATTTTTCCGGGGCTTTCAAGCGCTGGCCGCTGTCGCGGGACGACGAGCGCCGCTCCGGCCGGTCAGTGTTTCAATGACGCCGCTTGGCGCCTGGCAGCTTGACCTCGCCCTCATCCTCGCCGTCCCAGTAATGCACCCTGACGGCGCTGACCTTGATCAGCACCACGCCCTTGGTGTCGATGCCGTCCTTGAACCAGTCGTCGAGATTCTTCGTCCAGTGTTCCTTGAAGACGGCCTTGTCCTTGATCACATCGGCCTCGCCTTCGACCGCGACCATAAAGGCCTTCTTGCCCTGGAAGGAGAGGCCCACTTTCGGATTGCGCTTGATGTCATCGACCATGCGCGACTTTTCCCAGGTGAAATAATAGGAATCGCCGTCGTAATCGACCTCGCCATTGTTGCTCATCGGCCGGCCGGCAATGGCGCCGCCGTCGGTGTGGGTCGAGAGCATGGCGATGTCGATATCGCGCATTTTTGCGGCTATGTCGGAAAGGTTCTTGTCACTCATGATCGTCTCCCGTGTGAATGAATGACGGAAGAACGCAGCCCGCGCCGTTTGGTTCAGACGCGGGCCGGGCAAGATGCGATCGTATGATCGTTCAACGGCTGCCGGATGCCATCGGCACCTTTGCCGGATCGACCGTTTCATAGAATTTCGCGATGATCTCCCAGGCTTCCTCGGCGGTCTCGACGAACTGGATGAGATCGAGATCGTCGGGCGCGATGGTGCCGAAATCGGCCAGCGCCTCGAAATTGATGACGCTGCGCCAGAATTTCTCGCCGAACAGGATCAGCGGCACCAGCGCCATGCGGCCCGTCTGCATCAGCGTAATCGTCTCGAACAGTTCGTCAAACGTGCCGAAGCCGCCTGGAAAAACCGTGACGGCCTTGGCGCGCAAAAGGAAGTGCATCTTGCGGATGGCGAAATAGTGGAAGTTGAACGACAGGTCCGGCGTCACATAACGATTGGGTGCCTGCTCGTGCGGAAGGACGATGTTCAGCCCGATCGACGGCGCGCCGATGTCGTCGGCACCGCGATTGCCGGCCTCCATCACGCCAGGCCCCCCTCCGGTGGTGACGACATACTCCTTGTAGCCGGACTGGGCCGAATGCAGCGAGCACAGGCGGGCAAACTTGCGCGCTTCGTCATAGTAGACCGAGGCAGCCGTCAGGTTCTGGCGCTGGGTATCGTTCTTTGCCGCCCAGGCGTCGCCGCCGGGCTCCGGAATGCGGGCACCGCCGAACATCACCACCGTCGAATTGATGCCGCGCTCGGCCATGATCATCTCGGGCTTCAGCAGTTCAAGCTGCAGCCGCATGGGGCGCAGCTCCTCGCGCGCCATGAAATCGTCGTCCGTAAAGGCGAGCCTGTAGGAGGGCGACATCGATTGCGGCGTCTGCGGAACGCCTGCCGCCCGCTGGCGCGTCTGCCGGCTATCGACCAGAGGGTCCCAGACCCCATCCTTGCGCCGCAGATTCCGCTTCTTCATTCTTGCCATGTCAAACTTTCCTGCCGCAAACCGGCAGCAAATCATCGCTGCCGGATGGTCCTTCCCACATCCCGGTTGCTACGGATCAAATCACCCGTGCCCATTCCGGGACATACACCCTCATCCAGGCCCGATCGCAACCGAAAACCACTTCAATTTTTCGGGATCATGCTCTAGAGCAGGTTACGATAGCCGCCGAAGTTTAAGGAATTCCGATGACGACCCATGATCTCGCCTCCCTGTCGCAGACCATCGACACCGCTTTCGACAACCGCGATACCGTCACCATCAGCACCAAGGGCGAGATCCGCGATGCGGTGGACACAGCCCTTGACCTGCTCGACGGCGGCAAGGTGCGTGTCGCCGAACGCGGCACCGACGGCAACTGGACCGTCAATCAATGGCTGAAAAAGGCCGTTCTGCTGTCGTTCCGGCTGAACGATATGGAAGTCGTCAAGGGCGGCTCGGGCCAGTCGACCTGGTGGGACAAGGTGCCCTCGAAGTTCGAAGGCTGGGGCGAAAGCCAGTTCCGCGAAGCCGGTTTCCGCGCCGTGCCGAACGCCATCGTCCGCCGCTCGGCCTATATCGCCCCGAATGCCATCCTGATGCCGTCCTTCGTCAATCTCGGCGCCTATGTCGGCGAAGGCACCATGGTCGATACCTGGGCGACGGTCGGTTCCTGCGCCCAGATCGGCAGCCACGTGCATCTCTCCGGTGGCGTCGGCATCGGCGGCGTTCTGGAGCCGATGCAGGCCGGCCCGACGATCATCGAGGACAATTGCTTCATCGGCGCCCGCTCGGAAGTGGTCGAGGGCTGCATCGTGCGCGAGGGCTCGGTTCTCGGCATGGGCGTGTTCATCGGCAAGTCGACCAAGATCGTCGACCGCGCCACCGGCGAAGTCACCTATGGCGAAGTGCCGCCCTATTCCGTCGTCGTTGCCGGCTCGATGGGCTCCGGCGCCGTCATGCCGAACGGCGTGGTGGCTCCGAACCTCTATTGCGCCGTCATCGTCAAGCGCGTCGATGAAAAGACCCGCTCGAAGACCGGCATCAACGAACTGCTGCGGGACTGATTGATCATGCGCGCGGAGGGGCAGCAGAGCATGTCCTGGCTGTTTTTCAGCCCCTCCGGCCGCATCAGCCGTATGCCCTATCTGCTTGGCTGGCTGTTCTGGGCCGCAATGAGCGGCTTCATGATCTCCCGCATGCTGGCCCATCAGGGAAACGACATAGCGCTGGCGCTCTGGACGCTGATCCTGGTCATCACAGCCCTTGTCTCCACCGCGTCGATCGTGCTGATGACCATCAAGCGCCTGCACGATATCGGCTATCCCGGCCATCTCGCCATCTGCCTGTTTATTCCGGTGCTCAGCCCCGTCCTGTTCCTCGCGCTCTGCCTGTGGCCGGGCACCGGCGGGGCGAACGACTACGGCCGCTGACCGGCGGGCAGGATCAAGCCAGCGGGACAGTGGTTATTGCTGGGGCATATGGAAGGTGAAACGGGTTTCGTCCGGCGTCGATGTGACCAGCAGCTTGCCCTTGTGCGCCCTGGCGATTTCCGAGGCGATATAGAGCCCGAGACCGAGCCCTTGCAGGTTTGCCTTGGCCGAGGCACGCACGAACGGCTTGAACAGGTCCTTGACCACCGCCTCCGGGATCGGCTCGCCGCCATTGGTCACCGTCAGCTCGAAACGGCCGTCTGACATCCCCGAGCGCACCCGGACAGGTGTCTCCGGATCGCCATGGGTCAGCGCGTTGGCCAGAAGGTTCGAGAGCAGCTGCCCGATCCGGCCTTCGTCGCAGCGAACCATCACGTCCGCAAGCTCAGCCTCGATCCGCCGGCCCGGATTGGTCATCGCCAGTTCCGCGACCACCTGTTCCAGAACAGGCCGAAGCGGCACGCGGTCGGCCTGCTCGATCGAAATACCGCCGCCCAGCCGGCCGCGGGCAAAATCGAGCACATTGTCGATCAGGCCCGACATCCGCGAAATGCTGCTCTGCATCAGCCCAAGCACCACCTTGCCCTTGTCGTCGGTCACCGCACGCTGCAGCATCCGCGTGCCGGCATCGAGCGACGCCAGCGGGTTGCGCAGGTCGTGGCCGAGCACGGCGATGAACTGCTCGCGCAGCTCGCTGCCCTGCCGCTCCTGGTCGATCCGGTCATGCGCATCGAGATGAAAGGCGATCAGGTTGGCAAACAGCTGGAACATGCCGGCGATCTCAGGCGTGTTCAGCTTGCGCGGCACCGTGTCGATGGCGCAGAGCGTGCCGAAGAAGGACCCGTCGCCAAGCATGATGGGCACGGAAATGTAACTCTGCAACCCATAGATCAAAGCCGTATGATGGCCGGAATAGGCTGGGTCCTCGGCCACATTGTCGATGATCACCGGCTGGCGGTGATCGCGGATTTCGTTGCAGATCGTCGTCTCGATCTTCAGCTCGCCGCCCGGCTCCAGTCCGAAAGCCAGATTGTCCTGAACGCCGCAGGCGATCCACCGGTCGGCGGTGACCCGGGCCACCGCCGCAAAACGCATGCCTGTCGTCCTGCAGACCACATCGAGAATGGTCGGCACCGCGCTGATCTGCGCGATGGCCTCGACCGCGGCGGCGGGATTGTCGTTCACGGCGTTACTTTCGGCTGACAATATCGACTGTCCTTGTCGGCGGATTGCAGCCCCGATGCAAGTCTTCCCTGTAAAAAGTCACCGCAAAAGGCCGCCCCGCGGCATCACGCCTTCGGTTCGAACGGCTGTGGCCGGCGTGCTGCTCCCTGCCGCTCCAGCATCCAGCCCGGGTATTCCGGCGGCAGCGCGCTGACATCGTTCAGCTTGGCCAGATCACCGGCATCGAGCCTCATCTGCACCGCCTTCAGGTTCTCATCCAGCTGCTCCACCCGCTTGGCGCCGATGATGACGCTGGTGACGAAAGGCTTGGCCAGGATGAAGGCGAGCGCCACTTCGGCGACGCTGGCGCCATGTTTTTCCGCAACCTCGCGCATGGCGGCGACGCAGGCCCAGGCCCGGTCCTTGTCAACAGGCGGGAAGTCGAAGCTTGCCCGGCGGCCCTCGCCATTGCCCGGCGCGCCCGGTCCATACTTGCCCGACAAAAGCCCGCCGGCGAGCGGCGACCAGACCATCAGCCCCATCTTTTCCTCATTCAGAAGCGGCACGATATCCCGCTCCAGATCGCGGCCGGCAATCGAATAATAGGCCTGCAGCGTCTCGAACCTTGCAAAGCCCTTGCGCTCCGAAACGCCCAGCGCCTTGGCGATCCGCCAGGCCTGCCAGTTGGACATGCCGACGTAACGGACCAGCCCGCCCGAGACCAGATCGTCCAGCGCCCGCAGCGTCTCGTCGATCGGGGTGACGCTATCGTTGGCATGGATCTGGTAGAGATCGATATGGTCCATCTGCAACCGGTCAAGGCTCTCCTCGACCGAATCCATGATATGGCCGCGCGAGGCGCCGCGATCGTTCGGCCCATTGCCCATCTGGCCATAGACCTTGGTGGCGATAACCACGTCCTTGCGGGCGATGCCGAGATTGATCAGCGACTGGCCGAGCAGACGCTCCGATTCGCCGGCCGAATAGACATCGGCGGTATCGATGAAGTTGACGCCGGCGGCGACCGACCGCTCGACGATCCGGTCGGCAGCATCCTGGCCGACATCGGCGATCGCGCCCCAGAAGGCGCCTTCAGCCGATCCGAAAGTCATTGTTCCCAGGCAGATTTCCGAAACGAACAGGCCGGTATTGCCAAGCTGATTGTAGCGCATGGTGTGCTCCATATTTCTGTGAGTGATGACGCAAGAAGGGCGCGGCCGTTCGGGCGCGGTTCTTCAAGGAGGTAGTGCGAGCCGGCCGTTCGGCCAGCGCGCGAAAATGCTTTCGGCCCGGTTATTCGGCCGCGACCTGCGTGCGCAGCATCGCGACATCGCGCAGCGGCGACTGGCCGTAGAAACGGGTATATTCCAGCCCGAACTGCGACGGGCTCTGGTAACCGACGGTATGCCCGGCCATGCCGGCGTCCATGTTGTCCACCAGCATCAGGCGGCGCGCCTCATGGAGGCGCAGCTGCTTCTGATATTGCATCGGCGTCATTGCCGCGACCGCCTTGAAATGATGATGCAGCGACGAAACGCTCATGCCGCAATGCTCCGCAAGGTCCTCGATCCGCAGCGGCCGGACGTAGTGTTCGCGCAGCCAGGCGATGGCCTTGGCAACCCGGTTACCCGGGCTGTCCACCGTGGCAATCTGGATCAATCGCGGCCCGTAAGGCCCCGTCAGAAGACGATAGAGAATCTCCTGTTCAACGAGGGGCGCCACGCCCGCAATGTCGCTCGGAGTATCAAGGAGTCTGAGGTACCTGAGTGTCGCATCCACAAGGGCTGGCGAGGCCTTGTGGATGGCAAGGCCCCGCATGCCGTCGGCCGTTGCCGCCACAGATGGAACCGCGATCCGTTGCAGCACCTCGCGCAGCCGTTCGGGATTGATCACCATGCCGAGCCCCAGATGCGGCGCCTGCGGACTGGCCACGCTGACCCTTGAGATAACCGGCAGATCGAATGACACCACAACACAATCACCGACCCCGTAATGATAGACGTCCTGCCCCAGCGTCACGCTTTTCTGGCCTTGGGCAATGAGCGCGAAGGCCGGCCGGTGTGCCAGGTGAACAGGGTTCGTCGGTGCCGTCTGGCGTCCGAAAAACAGGTTCTCGATCGCCGTCGGGAACATGCCCGTTCCCGAGGTATGCCGCGCAATGATCGCGGCGATTTCACCAATGCGTTCGGATTGATTGTGCATGGAGCGGAAACGATACCCTGGTGTTTGACTGATCGGACGCTACTCCGGAATTTCCTCCCCGGAAATGTCCCCTCCTCCACATTTGCAGGATCGCATAGAAATCTCGGAGTATCGTTGTAACGCCGCAGCCGGTGTCTGCTGCATGCTTGGTCTATCGGATCAGCAAGTCCGGAGAATCAAGGAAATTGCCATGACCAGATTGACCGGAAAAACCGCCGTCGTCACCGGCGCTGCCTATGGACCGGCGGCCCGGATCGCCACCCGCCTTGCCGCCGAAGGTGCTGCCGTCGTGATCAACGATGCCGCCGATAGCGAGGGGGCCTCAAGCCTTGCCGCCGAGATCGTCCGGCGCGGCGGCCGGGCTGTCGCCGTTGCGGGCGATGTCTCGAAGCCGCAGGATGTGAAGCGCATCTTTCGGGCTACGGCCGAGATTTTCGGCAAGCCCGATATCGTCGTCAACAATGCCGGCATCGTGCAGGTCGAGCCACGGCAGGCGGAGGCCGACGCCAACCGCACCTTTGCCGTCAATGTCTTCGGCACCTTCCTGATGTGCCAGGAGGCGGCCCGCCAGTTTGCCGCCAAGGGCGGGATCATCATCAACATGAGCGCGACGGTCGATGCCGGCCCGGAGGCCGGAACGCCGGATGCGGAGACGCGGTCCACCATCAAGGGCGCCATCGATATGCTGACGCTCGGCCTTGCCCGCGAATTCTCGGACCGCGGCATCCGCATCGTCTCGATCGATCCGGCAGGCTTTGACGCGGAAAACCTGTGCCGTCCCGATCGTCCCGAAAAAGCCGCACACCGCATTGTCACACTGAAATCGCTGCGCCGCAGGCGGCTCCCCGGCGCCGGTACGCCTGCCGCCTCCGACGACATTGCCCTGGTCCGCAATGACCTGGTGGCGTCAACGGGCTGGCGTGGATGGTGACGGCCAGCCCGTAAAGGCCCATCAATGCCGTGCGCCGGGCGCTGACGCTCTGCTCAATGCGTGTGGCGGGAAACGACACGGGCAACAATGCCTTCTACGCGATGACCATGATCTCCAGCTCCTGTCCGCCGGTGCCCACGACGTCGCCAACAGCCTTGCCCGACAAAAGCCGTGCCACCGGCGAGACGTAGGAAATCGATCCGGCCTTGGGATCGGCTTCGTCCTCCCCGACGATGCGATAGGTCTGCACGCGCCCGTCGCTGCGGCTGAAGGTCACCGTGCTGCCGAAGGAAACGTTGTCGATCGACGCCGGGGCAGGAACAACCTCGGCCGTGTGAACCCTTGCCGCAAAATAGCGGGTGTCGCGCAAGGGATTTGCCGCTTGCCGGCGCCTCTCGTTGACGTCCTCGATGGTGCTCGCCGCCTCATAGGCCGCACGCGCCTGCTGAAGCTGCAACTCCAGCGCCTTCAATCCGGCCTGCGTCACCCGGTTCGGATGCGGGGAAATCGGTCGGTCCGGCAAATGCGTTTCCGCAGCCGTTTCGGCACTTTCATCCTTGGTGAAGGCAACGCTCAATTTCGAAACTCCATCTCAAGACTGTGTAATAATCCGCATGTTTTTTAGAACCGTCTATCAGAACATAAAGGACTATCCGCAGATAACGTACCATCGGCGGCGCTGGTTCGCATTTTATCATATTTTCCAAGGATAACAGGGGGAATAACCCTGGACGGCCACGCCCCTCTCCGTCTTCCTCGCCCTTGTGGCGGGGATCCAACGCACCATGTCCATGGCGCAAAGATTGATTCCGACCAGATGGCGGGCCTCTCACCGCGCAGACGCGCGATGGCTGGATGCCTGTCACAAGCACAGGCATTGACGGAGGAATTGGGTACCCTGGCCACGCCGGAAAACCCTCACTCGACGAAAAAATTCATCCCCGCAAATCCCCGCCCTGAAAACCCGTGCCATACTTCTTCCCGTCCCATCACGGATACACCGGTTTGCGTTACCGGCGAGGTGGGGCCGGTGCCCGGATGGTTTGGCGAAACGCGCGCGAAATCCCCGGGGCTGCGTGAAAGGCGGTTCTCCTCCGGTTCGAAAATGAACCGGGCGTGCCGGGTAGCCACACCACGGGCGGTTCACCCCGCCGGACGGTTTTCCGTCCAAGGGTCCAGGGCTAAACCCCGCCTCATTGAAAGGCCCGGCGGATAAGCGGCCGGGCTGGGGCATTGGAGGCTTTCTCCTGACAAGAGAAAGCGCAGAAGAACCTGAGAAGCGCGGCAAAAGACACTGAACGGGGCGCCGGAAGGCGTCACATAAACAAACTTAGCTCCGGCACTTTCCAGCGCCCCGGCCAAGTGAACAGCAAGCAAACCCACGGCGGATTTTTCCGGGCGTGGTTACAGGCCTTTGAGGCAACCCCGCGCGCCCTCAAGGAGAGGGTAAAGACACCGCAAACGACCCGGCTAACCGCGTGACAGCCCGATATGGATCGGCTAAACCAAACCCGCGAAACAACAGGCTTTCTTGATGACCGCTATCGATCCCGTCGCCAATCTCTCCGCCCTGATCCGCTGCCCGTCCGTGACCCCTGCCGAAGGTGGTGCGCTGACCGCCCTCGAAGCGATGCTGACGCCGCTCGGCTTTGCCGTCGACCGGGTGATGGCAACCGAGGACGGCACGCCGGATATCGAAAATCTCTATGCCCGGCTTGGTACCGGCGGCCCGCACCTGATGTTTGCCGGCCATACCGATGTCGTGCCGGTCGGCGACGAGGCCGCCTGGACGCATGGTCCGTTTTCCGCCGATATCGCCGGCGGCGAGATGTATGGCCGCGGCGCCGTCGACATGAAGGGCGGCATTGCCTGTTTTGCCGCCGCCGTCGCCCGTCATATCGAAAAACATGGGAGCCCCTCTGGCTCCATCTCGTTTCTCATCACCGGCGACGAGGAAGGCCCGGCAATCAACGGCACCACCAAGCTGCTCGAATGGGCCGCCGCCAGGGGCGAGCGCTGGGATGCCTGCCTGGTCGGCGAGCCGACCAATCCGGACCGCATCGGCGACATGATCAAGATCGGCCGGCGCGGCTCGCTGTCCGGCACCATCACCGTGCACGGCGTCCAGGGCCATGCCGCCTATCCGCATCTGGCCGACAGCCCGGTGCGCGGCATCCTGTCCCTGACGCAGGCGCTGATGGACCCGCCGTTTGATGGCGGCACCGACAATTTCCAGCCGTCCAACCTCGAAGTGACGACGATCGACGTCGCCAACACGGCGGTCAACGTCATCCCGGCCAAGGCTTCGGCAAGCTTCAACATCCGCTTCAACGACACCTGGGACGCCGGCAGCCTGAAGGCCGAGATCATCGCCCGGCTGGAACGCGCCGCGGCTGAAAGCCCGCTTCGTCCCGGCCGCCCGCCGGTCCGCTACGATCTTACCTGGAGCGAACGCCCCAGCCACGTCTTCCTCACCCGCAACAATGCGCTGATCGCCTCGCTATCGGGTGCCGTCGAGGCCGTCACCGGCCGCGAACCGAAATTGTCGACCACCGGCGGCACGTCGGATGCGCGCTTCATCAAGGATTACTGCCCGGTGGTCGAGTTCGGCCTCGTCGGCCAGACCATGCACATGGTCGACGAGCGCGTTGCCGTCGCCGATCTCGAAACCCTGACGCAGATCTACGAAACCTTCATCAGCCGCTGGTTTGGCCATGCCGCAGATTGAGGAAATCGGTGCCTATCTGAAGGGTGTCTGGCTGCTGGTTCTGGGCGACAGGAGCGGCTTCGACTGGCTCGACATAACCGCCAGCGGCGTCTGGCGCTCCTTTGCCGCCTTCCTCTGGTGCCTTCCGGCCATGGCCGTCGGCTGGGCGGCCTGGCGTATGTTCTATCTGGAACAGATGCCGACAGGCACGGAAACCGGGCTCGGCTTCATTCTGAAGCTGTTTCTCGTCGATATGACGATGTGGATCGTGCCCCTGGTGCTGGTCTCGGTGCTGGCAAAACCGCTCGGCTATGGCGACATGCTGGCCTCGATCATCATCGGCACCAATTGGCTCGCGGTCCCGGCGGTCTACGCGATGGCTGTCCCACTGGCGATCAGGCTGGTCCTTCCCGGCGGCCAGGGGCTCGCCTACCTCTTGTCCCTGATTCTGCTGCTGGCCAATTTCACCGCGATTTTCAGGCTGGTGAAAACGGTGACCAACAACCAGCTGCTGCTCGCCTCTGCGATCTCGGCCCTGCTGATCCTGCCGTCGCTGATGGTGAGCGAAGCCTTGCCGCGCCTGCTCGGCCTGATGCCGATCTATGCCGCGATCCTTCAGTAATCGACCTGCATGAAATAGAGCCCCTCCGGCGGCGCGACGGGACCGCAGGCCTTGCGGTCTCTCGCCTCCAGCGCGGCCCGCACATCGTCCGGCGTCCAGCGCCCGTCGCCAACCATTTTCAGCGTGCCGGCAAAGGAGCGGATCTGATTGTGCAGAAAACTCTGCGCCGTCGCCCGGATTTCGATGACATCGCCCTCCCTCGTCACATCGAGCCGGTCGAGCGTCCGCCACGGGCTGTTCGCCTGGCAATGGGTGGAGCGGAACGTCGTGAAGTCGTGATAGCCGGTCAGCATCTGTGCCGCCGCATGCATGGCCTCGTGATCAAGCTTTTTCGACACCCACCAGGCACGCTTCGCCTCCAGCGCCAAAGGCGAAGGCCGCGAGATGATGCGGTAGAGATAATGCCGTCTCAGCGCTGAAAAACGGGCGTCGAAATCATCCGGCACTTCTGCCGCTTCAATGATCGACACCTGTTGCCCGGCCTGGCCGAGATAGGCGTTGAGCGCATTGCGCAAGGTCTCCGGCTTCCAGGCCCGCGAGAGATCGACATGCGCCACCTGACCACGGGCATGCACGCCGGAATCGGTGCGCCCTGCCCCACGGATCAGGCTGGGCTCGCGGGTCAGCGCCAGGATCGCCTTTTCGACGGCGCCCTGCACCGAAGGACCGTTGTCCTGCCGCTGCCAGCCGACATAATTGGAGCCGTCATATTCGATCGTCATGCGAAAACGCGGCATCAGGAAAGCCTTGTGGCGGCGGGAATGGGCGTGCCGCGCCGGAAGTCTTCGGCATTCAGCACCTTGCCGCCCGCCTTCTGCAGCCGGGTCAGCCGCACGGCCCCCTCGCCGCAGGCAATTGTCAGGTCGCCGGACAGCACCGTTCCGGTCTCGCCACTTGCGGTTTCGACCACAGAAGAGAGAACCTTGATCCGCTCCGGCTTGCCGCCGATCTCCAGCTCGAACCATGCCCCCGGAAAAGGCGAAAGCCCGCGAATGTGATTGTGCACTTCGGTAGCGGCCTTGTGGAAATCGATGCGGGTCTCGGCCTTGCTGATCTTGGCGGCGTAGATCACGCCGTGTTCGGCCTGCGGCGTCAACGGCAGGTCGCCGCCATCGAGCTTGTCCATGGCCTCCTTCATCAGGCCGGCTCCTTCCAGCATCAGCTTGTCATGCAGGTCGCCAGCCGTCATCTCGCTGCCGATGGCAACGACCTTGGTCAGCGCCACATCGCCGGTATCGAGCCCCTTATCCATCTTCATCACCATCATGCCGGCCTCATGGTCGCCGGCCATGATCGCCCGCTGGATGGGGGCAGCACCCCGCCAGCGCGGCAGAAGCGAGGCGTGGCCGTTGTAGCAGCCAAGCCTCGTACCGTTCAGAATCTCCTCCGGCAACAGCAGTCCATAAGCCACGACGACGGCGGCATCGGCGTCGAAGTCGCGGAACGTCTGGCGGTCGCTCGCATCCTTGAAATTGACCGGCGTCAGCACCTCGATGCCGAGCAGTTCGGCAGCCTGATGCACCGGCGATTTCTGCAGGTCGAGGCCACGGCGGCCGCCGGGACGCGGCGGCTGGGTGTAGACGGCAACGATCTTGTGCCCGGCCTCAGCCAGCGCCGCCAATGTCGGCACCGAAAACGCCGGCGTTCCCATGAAGATGATACGAAGCGGCATGGCGCGCGGTTCCCCGTTCTGATCAGGCCTCTTCAAACGGGTTTACGAGCTTCAAATCAAGCCCCTCGAAGTCTTTTGTATTGCGCGTCGCCAGCGTCGCATCATGCGACAGGCAGATCGCGGCAATCATGGCGTCCTTGGTTTCCATTGCCTTTCCCGCCTTCTGGCGGTGAGCGGCAAGGGTTCCATATCGCCCTGCTGCGGTCTGCGAGAAATTCAGGATTCTCCCGGAGAACTCGTTCTCAATCCGCAAGAACGTCTGACGGAGGTTTTCTTGCCTTGCGCCCGAATCCAGCAGGGCGATACCAAAATGAATTTCCGCCATCGCAATTGCCGTCAGAAAGACCACCTCGCTATCGTAGCCATCCAACCAACGAAGAATGCGCTCGCTATGGTGCCGTCCCTGAAGCTCCGAAATGACGTTTGTATCGAGAACGATCATGTGAAATCCGGTGGGGCGCGATCGGGCTGGTTGCGAAACGCATCGATGGCGCGCAACTCTTCATCCTCAAATTTCGCATCACCCAAAACAGCGCGAAGGCGCTGCCCGGCCGTTTGACCACTGCGCTGCTCCCTCTCCAATGCCGCTCGAATTTGTACAATGGCCTCGTCCGAAAGACTGCGGCCGTTGCGGCGCGCGCTTTCCTGCAACTCGACCTTCAAGGCATCGTCAATTCCGCGAAGAAGCAGATCGCCCATGCGCAACCTCCACTATGATATCACTGATATCATAGTCTCGCAGGCCCGGATTTTCAATGGAAGCGTCAGATCGCCTTGGCGCCGCGGGTCTTGGCGGCCTTGGTGAACTTGCGGATCACCATTTCGCGCTTGAGCTTGGAGATGTGGTCGATGAACAGAACACCGTTGAGGTGATCGATCTCGTGCTGCAGGCAGGTCGCCAACAGTCCGTCGGCTTTCGCCGTCAGCTTCTTTCCCTCAAGATCGATATATTCGACCGTAATCGCCGACGGCCGCTCGACTTCGGCGTAATAGTCGGGGATCGACAGGCAGCCTTCTTCGTAGACGGACCGCTCGTCCGACGTGGTCACGATCGTCGGGTTGATGAACACCAGCGGCTGCTTTTCCTCGCCGTCCTTGGATACGTCGATCACCAGCATCTGGCGCGGAACGCCGATCTGGATCGCGGCAAGGCCGATGCCCGGCGCGTCATACATCGTGTCGAGCATGTCATCGGCCAGACGGCGAAAATCGGCATCGACCGTTTCCACCGGCTTGGACAGCTGGCGCAGCACGGGATCGGGAAGAATGATGAGCGGCTTGATGGTCATCTGGCTCCCATAACCGATCTTTTGCGCCGATGGAATTCTCGTTTTCAAGATTTTTGCAGCAAATGCAGCAGTTTGTATCGATCGATTCACCAATGTTCCTGTTTTGATCTAGTCAGGAAACGCGAATCCCCCTACGCTGCCGTCATGGAACCGACAATTCTCACGCTCGATCAGCCGCTTTTCATTCTCGGCTCCTACACGGTCACGCTCGGCATGTGCCTGTTCGGCGCCGTCGTCATTCTGGTTTTTGCCGGTATTCCGGCAGTCCTTGGCAGGCGGCGGGACCGGCAAGCGGCTGTTGACGCCGAGCAACGCATGACGGCGCTTCTGGCTGCTCAAACCGAAATGCAGGGCCGTATCGCGGCCATGGCCGATGTGTTTGGCGCGCGCCAGTCCGAGCTTAACCAGTCGATCAGCCAGCGGATCGACGGGATGACGCACCGGCTCGGCACCTCGATTACCGAGCAGACGAAGGCGACGCACGAGAACCTGCGCCGGCTGCAGGAACGGCTGGCGGTGATCGACACGGCGCAGACGAATATCCAGTCGCTTGCGAAAGACATGGCCGGATTGCAAAGCATCCTGTCCAACAAGCAGACGCGCGGCGCCTTTGGCCAGTCGCGCATGGAAACCATCATTGCCGACGGCCTGCCGATGGGCGCCTATGCCTTTCAGGCGACGCTTTCCAACGGATCGCGGCCGGACTGCACGATCCGCATGCCGAACGGCCAGCCGGTGCTGGTGGTCGATGCGAAATTTCCGCTCGAAGGCTGGAATGCCATCCGCAGCGCCGAAAATCCCGAGATGATCCGCCACGCGCAGCAGCAGTTCCGCCGCGATATGGAGGTGCATATCCGGGACATTTCGGGGAAATACCTGATCCCCGGCGAAACCCAGGAAACGGCGTTTCTCTTCGTGCCCTCCGAATCGATCTTCGCCGAAATCCACGAGCATTTCGAGGGGATCGTCCAGAAGGCGCACCGGTCTCGCATCGTCATCGTCTCGCCGTCGCTTTTGATGCTGTCGATCCAGGTCATCCAGGCCATCCTGCGGGATGCAAGGATGCGTGAGCAGGCGCATCTGATCCAGGGCGAAGTGATCCGGTTGATGGAGGATTTGACGCGGCTCGACGACCGGGTGCGCAAGCTGCACGGCCATTTTCTCACCACGCAGAAGGATGTCGACGACATTCTGGTCTCCTCGGAAAAGCTCAAGAAGCGCGGCACCCGCATCGAGGCGCTGGACCTCGAAACAGCCGGGGCGCTGCCGGACGGCAAGCCGGATCAGAAATCCTTCGATACACGCATCGGGCAATTGAAGCTTCGGGTGGTTGACGAGGACTGACCCTGTCGGGCACTGTCGCCGCAAAATTCGCCTGCCCGGGAGACGCTTCGCATGATCACAGTTTTCGGTTCGATCAACATGGACCTGATCGCCACCACCGCCCGCCTGCCGAAACCCGGCGAGACCGTGACCGGCACCGGCTTTTCGACCGCCGCCGGTGGCAAGGGAGCCAATCAGGCGCTGGCGGCACGCCGCGCCGGGGCAAGTGTTCGCATGGCGGGGGCGGTCGGGTCCGATAGTTTTGCCGATGGCGCGCTGGCGCTTTTGAAACAGGCCGGCACCGATCTTTCACTGACGAAAACGGTGGGAGAACCGACGGGCACCGCGCATATTCTGGTCGGTGGCGACGGTGAAAATGTCATCGTCGTGGTGGCGAGCGCCAATGGCACCGTTAGCACGGACGATGCGCAATCAGCCGTCGAGACGATGGGGGCCGGCGACACGCTGATGCTGCAGCTCGAAATTCCGGCCTCCTCGGTGGAAAAGGCGCTCATTGCGGCAAAGAGCAAAGGCATCACCTCGATCATCAACATTGCTCCCTTGACAGCTGACGCCGCAAGGCTCGGCCGGATGGCGGATATCGTCGTGGCTAATGAGACCGAATTCGAGCTGCTTGCCGGACGCGAGGGGCTTTCAGCTTCTGAGCGCGAAGAGGCCATGCAGGCGCTGTCGCGGGAAACCGGCCAGACCGTCATCGTTACGCTGGGCGCCGAGGGCGTCGTGGCGGTGCGGGGCGGCAATGTCCATCGCTCCAAGGGTTTGAAGATCGAGCCGGTCGATACCGTTGGCGCCGGCGATACCTTCTGCGGCTATCTCGCAGCCAGCCTCGATGCCGGGCTCGATTTCGATGCGGCGCTGCGCCGTGCCGCCGTTGCTGGCTCGCTGGCCTGCCTCAACCCAGGCGCCCAGCCAGCCATCCCGCTGGCTACCGAAGTAGACGCAAAAATCTGACCGGTTTCGATCAGCGGAGCACAGTTGCGCAATCAGGACAACGCGCGTCGCACGCATATCACTTTCGTTGAAATCCCGTAGAAACTGCGGGATTTCGGTTTCCAATGTTGTTCTAATTTTAATAAATATCGCGCTATCAAACACCTACAAAGGCTGCCTTCCCAGGATCAAAGGCGGCCTCACGATGCCGGTCGGCATCTGGCGCTCCATGAGGGGGCATCTCCCATCCATAGATCGCGTCATTCCGCGGCTTGAAACCTGCGGACCTCTCACAATGCGGGGACATCCATGTTCAAGTTCCAGGCCAAATCGCTGGCGACCAAACTTATTGCGGTAACGGGCGGCACGATTGCGCTCGTTCTTCTCGCCTCCAACTACGTGCTGATCTCCCAGACGCAGGATCGTGTCGAGACACTGGTGCTTGACCAGGCGCGCACCGAGGCGAAATCCATTGCATCCGACATTGCCAGCAACATTGCCGAACTGGCGGGTGCCGCCCGCTCGACGGCCGGCATCATCGGACGCGGCCACGAAGGCAGCTATCTCGACCGCAAGGGCGTCGTCGATATGCTGAAGGCCAATGTCGAGAAGAATGCGTTTGCTTTCGGCAGCTGGTTTGCCGAAGAACCGAACGCCTTCGATGGCAAGGCCACGGACTATGCAGGCCAAAAGGATTTCGGCGCCAGCAAGGATGGAACGCTGAACCCCTACTGGACCAAGAGCAAGACCGGCATCGCTTTCTCAACCTTTGATTCCGACTATCCGGCCGACTGGTATGCGCTGGCGGCCAAGAGCCTCAAGGGTGCGATGTCTCCGCCCTACAGCGAAACGACGACAGGCGAAAACAATTCGATGTCCTCGATCGCCTATCCGGTCATCTCCAACGGCAAGCTGATCGGCGTCAGCGGCATCGACGTTTCGCTGACCTCGCTTGCCAACAAGGTCAAGGATATCCGCCCCTTCGGTTCCGGCCGTGTAGCGCTTTTGTCGCAAGGCGGTAAATGGCTGGTCGCCCCGATCCCGGACCTGCTGATGAAGGAATATGACGGCATCGGCGCAGATATCGTCAAGAACGCGCTGTCCACCTCCCAGCCCGGTATCATCAGCGACCTGACCTATGACGGTAACGAAACCTTCGAGCGGGTGGTCTATCCCTTCACCCTGCCCGATGTGAACACGACCTGGGTCGTGCTCGTCGATGTTCCGCAAAGTGCCATCAATGCGCCGGTTGTCGACCAGACCTACATGATGATCATTGGCGGACTGATCGTGCTCGGCGCTGTTCTTCTCGGTCTCTACGTGGCTGTCCGCAGCTTCGTTCAGAAGCCGCTCGCCGGCCTTGTCAGCGACGTCGCAAACCTCAGCAGCGGCATCTACACTGCGCCGATCTCGGGCCAGGAGCGGACGGACGAAACCGGTTCGGTGGCCAAGGCTCTCGAAGGCTTCCGCCACCGGCTGGCCGACACCAAGCGCCTGGAAGCAGAAGCCCAGCAGGAGCGCCAGTCTTCCGAACAGCAGCGCAGCCAGTCCGAAGCCGAACGCGCCCAGTCGAACGCCACCCAGCGCGAGATTGTCGCCAAGCTTGCCAAGGGTCTGTCGCAGCTTTCGTCGGGTGACCTTGTCTACCGCATCACCGAGGATTTCCCCGGCGAGTATGCGCAGCTGAAGACCGACTTCAACTCCGCCATGGAGAGCCTCGAAGAGACGATCCAGACGGTCAACACCTCGGTCGTCAACATCGGCACCGGCACCAGCGAAATCAGCAACGCCGCCAACGATCTGTCGCACCGCACCGAGCAGCAGGCCGCAAGCCTGGAAGAAACGGCGGCAGCCCTCGATCAGCTGACCTCGCAGGTCAATGCAAGCGCCGACAATGCCAAGGTCGCGGCAAAATCCGTCGAGACCGCCAGCAGCGATGCCGAACAGTCCGGCGAAGTGGTGCAGAAGGCCATTGCCGCGATGAAGGGCATCGAACAGTCCTCCGGCGAAGTCAGCCGCATCATCGGCGTCATCGACGAGATTGCCTTCCAGACCAACCTTTTGGCGCTGAATGCGGGTGTCGAAGCGGCCCGCGCCGGCGATGCCGGCAAGGGTTTCGCGGTCGTTGCCCAGGAAGTGCGCGAACTGGCCCAGCGTTCGGCCAATGCCGCCAAGGAGATCAAGACACTGATCAACACCTCGGCAGGCCAGGTTCGCGACGGTGTCGATCTCGTCGGCCGCGCCGGTGGCGCCCTGCAGAAGATCTCCGACCAGGTGGTGCAGATCAACGGCCTGATCCGCCAGATTTCCGGCTCGGCCTCCGAACAGGCCGTCGGCCTGAAAGAGATCAACACGGCGGTCAACCAGATGGACCAGGTAACCCAGCAGAACGCCGCGATGGTGGAAGAAACCACCGCCGCCAGCATGGCGCTGAACGAAGAAGCCCGCGCGCTGAGCACGCTGGTCTCCCGCTTCCACGTCGCACGTCAGGGCCAATCCTCGTCCGACATGCTGCGCAGCACGGCGGACCGGATGCGCACACCTGCAAAGGCCTCCACGCCAAGCTACAGCGCGCCTGCAAAACCGGCTCCTGCTCGCTACAGCGCTCCATCGCCGCGGGCAATGCCGCAGGTTTCCGGCAATACGGCTCTGGCCCAGGACAACTGGGAAGAATTCTGAGCCTTGGGAATTCAAACATTCCAGAAGATGCAAACGGCGCCCATGTGGCGCCGTTTGACGTCAGGGCCTGCCACGGCGGCCAGCCACATTCTCTTGATGGTTTGCTAACCTCAAGTGGAACTTCCTCTGCCCCTCAGCGTTATGGTGCATTATCAACGCGGAGGAATTCGAGATGACTGATCGTGGACCCACAGTTATCAATACAGGCCGCAGCAGCAGTTCCGGTTGGATTGTTGCTGTGATACTCGCACTTGCCGTCATCGGTGGCTTGCTGATGTTTACCGGCGTTATCGACATCAACGGTGGTGGCGGAACCGAGGTCAACGTCAACGTACCGGCGGTGGAAACACCATCAGCGGACAAGCCTGCGACCGAGACACCGGCAACGGGCACACCTGCGACCGGCACGACGACAACGCCCACAACGACAACACCGTAAATGTAAGTCTGATGGGAGCACTGCTCTCGACGTAGCAAAAACGGCGCCCTTGCGGCGCCGTTTTTCGTTACCGGTTTGCTGCCAATTAGAGACGGGCAAGCCGCTCCGTCAAAAGATCGAAGAAGCCTTGGTCATCGACTTCGCGCATGACCTTGGCATTGTGCTTGCGGCCGGTGACCTGCCACCAGTCGACCACCGTCATGCCGACGGTCAGTTCCGACTGTGTTTCGATCTCGACATTGCAATCGCGGCCCTTGAACAGCTCGGGACGCAAGAGATAGGCAATCACGGTTGGGTCATGCAGCGGGCCGCCATCGGAGCCATATTTCTCGATATCGAAGCGCTCGAAGAATTCGAGCATCTCCGCCATCGCAACGGCGGCCGGCGAGCCGATCGCCTTGATCTTTTCGACGCGGGCCTTGTAGGTCAGCACCCGGTGGGTGACATCGAGCGGCATCATGACGATGGGGATACCCGACTTGAAGACGATATCGGCGGCGTCAGGATCGACATAGATATTGAATTCAGCCGCTGGCGTGATGTTGCCGCCCTCGAAGAAGCCGCCGCCCATCATCACGATTTCGCGCACACGCGGAGCGATCTGCGGCGCCTTGTTGAGCGCCAGCGCGATGTTGGTCAGGGCGCCCAGGGTGCAGAGCGTCACGGTGCCCGGCTCCTCGGCAAGCAGGGTCTCGATGATGAAATCGACGGCATGCTGCGTCTGCATCGGCATGGTCGGCTCTTCGACCACCGGGCCGTCAAGGCCGGTCTTGCCGTGCACATGCTCCGCCGTCACCAGTTGGCGCACCAGCGGCCTGTCGGCTCCGGCATAGACCTTGACGTCGCGGCGATTGCACAGCTCGCAGATCACCCGAATGTTGCGGGAGGTCAGAGCCACCGGCACATTGCCAGCGACAGCGGTGATGCCGAGGATATCAAGCTCGCCGGGGCTGCCGAGCGCCAGCATGATCGCGGCGGCATCGTCCTGCCCCGGATCGGTATCGATGATAATCTTTCTCGGCACGGCCATGCGGGTCTCCTCCAAATCAGCGAGCGGGACTATGATTTGCCTCTTGACCCAGTGCAAGCGCCTTGCACTCGCTACGCACAGCTACCATATTGAAGGCTCGCGGATGCTGCCTCGCAGGTCCGTCACAACAGTCGCTTGAGCTGCAAGGACTAGAGATGACCCGGATCACGCCCTTTATGAGCCCCCTTTTGCTCGGTTTCGACGCGATGGAAAAGACCCTTGAGCGGATCGCCAAGGGCAATGACGGCTATCCCCCCTACAATATCGAGCGCGTGCGCAACGACGATTCGGCTGATGAGCCGGACAGTCTGCGAATCACGCTGGCCGTCGCCGGTTTTTCGGAAGACGATCTCGATGTGACGACGGAGGAAAACCAGCTGATCATCCGCGGCCGCCAGGCGGAAACGGGCGAACGCGACTATCTGCACCGCGGTATCGCTGCCCGCCAGTTCCAGCGCATGTTCGTGCTGGCCGAGGGCATGCAGGTTTCCAAGGCCGAGCTGAAGAACGGCCTGCTGTCGGTCGATCTCATTCGTCCGGAACCTGTCCGCATGGTAAAGAAAATTAATATTTTGGTCCCAGAGTAGGATAACCGGCAACCTCTGCCGGCTGCACCAAGGACCCGGCCGCTCCCAATGGCCTCGAACTTCGTACAGGAAAATCAATGTGTTGCGGATTTCCATTGTCTCTTTGACGATGAGATCGGCAAAGCCACGGAGTACGACTCATGGGATTGAAACACGTCAGCTCACATCTGTCGAAAAACGACTTGGCCCATCTCGGCGCCGGTGAGGTTGGCTATATCCGCAAGATACGCTCGGACGAAGTGTCGCGCGTCTTCCCGGAAGCTCCAGACATGGATCCTGATCTTGACCTCTGGGCCCTGTTCGGCGCCGACGGCACGCCGATCCTGCTCACCGACAACCGCTCCAGCACTTTCTTCAAGGCCGCGGAAGACGACCTGCGCACCGTCAGCCTGCATTAAGTCGCAGGCTAACGTAACATTCCGGCTTAGGTCTGATCGACATTCAGGATTGAACTCAGCCGCTGCTGCGACGATTCGGGCTGACTTTGACTGGGGCCCCTGCCTGATGGGATGGTGGTGTTGCCCTTCTCCCTGAATACGAGCCCGATCCGATCCCCGTGCCTCTCCTGCGAAGGCCGGTCAGCGGCACAATGACGCCATCTTCGTGAAGCGGTTGAGGCATTGGAACGCGACCGCTGCGCAGGTTGATGAGCCTTTCATTGCCTTCCAGCCGATGGCCGCCGCTCACCGTATTGACATATCGGTAAATCTCGATATTGTGAGCCTATGGATTTGCTCGAAATATTCAAAGCCCTCTCAAACCGTACCCGCCTTGAAATCTTGAAAGGTTTGAAGGATCCCGCGGCGAACTTCCCGCCACAGGATGAAGGTGACGTTCTAACGGTGGGAGTCTGCGTCAGTAGTATTCAAGAAGGCGTCGGACTGTCGCAGTCGACGGTGTCTGATTATCTTGCAACGCTGCAACGCGCAGGCTTGGTCGAAGTCAGGCGCATCGGCCAGTGGACCTACTATAAACGAAACGAAGCAACCATCAGTGCCCTTGCCGAGATCATAGGCAAAGAACTGTGACTTTTTATCATGAAATATCGGTAATTCGCGATATTTCTTTTTAACGAAACGAGGATCTACAATGAAAGCGATGACACTCAACTCTTTTGGTGGCCCGGAATCGTTCGAGCTTTCCGACGTGCCAAAGCCTGTTCCGCATGCAGGGCAAGTCCTGGTGCGCGTCCATGCTACGTCGATCAACCCATTGGATTACCAGGTTCGGCGCGGCGACTATCGCGACTTGGTACCATTGCCAGCCATTACCGGTCATGACGTATCCGGGGTTGTCGAAGCAGTCGGACCAGGCGTGACGGCGTTCGCTCCAGGAGACGAAGTCTGGTACACCCCGCAAATATTTGACGGGCCGGGAAGTTATGCCGAGTACCACGTCGCGAACGAAAACATCATCGGAAGAAAACCCGCCTCGCTAAGCCATCTCGAAGCGGCAAGCCTGAGCCTGGTTGGCGGGACGGTGTGGGAGGCCCTGATCGGGCGTGCGGCTTTAAGAGTGGGAGAAAGCATCCTGATCCATGGCGGCGCAGGAGGGGTCGGGCATGTGGCGATCCAGGTCGCGAAAGCCATCGGAGCGAAGGTCTTCACGACCGTACGCGAAGACAACTTCGAATTCGCACGAAGTGTCGGCGCTGATGTCGTCATCGACTACCAAAAGGAAGATTATATCGACGCCGTCATGCGGGAAACGGGTGGCCGCGGAGTCGATGTCGTGTTCGACACCATTGGCGGCAACACATTGTCGCGCAGCCCCGACGCGCTCGCACAACTTGGCCGCGTTGTCACGATCGTGGACATTGCACAGCCACAAAACGTCGTTCAGGCCTGGGGCAAGAACGCGAGTTATCACTTCGTTTTCACACGGCAAAACCGCGGCAAGCTCGATGAGTTGAGCGCATTGATAGAGCGCGGTCAGTTGCGGCCACACGTGGGCGCCGTCTACTCGCTTGCCGACATTCCGCGCGCCCATGCCCGGCTGGAGACGCCCAACAACGGTGTTCGAGGAAAAATCGCGATAGCAGTCGGGCCTTCGGCTCATCTCGCAAGTGCGGACTTTTAACCGTTGAACTGACTTTAAAGGAACGCCATGATCTATGAAATCGCTCAGCTCCCGGTTCACAGAGAGAAAATTGAACCGTTCAGACGTGCATTTGCCGAAGTCGCTCCGCTGCTTAACCGCGCGAAGGGTTACTGCGGTCACCTCCTCGCACAAGGGATCGAAACACCCGAACTCTTCCACCTGATCGTGCGATGGCAGTCACTTAAGGATCACACGCCGGGCTTCGAAGCGAGTGACGACCATCGGATGTTCATGATGGGCTTACAGGCGTATTTTTCGGAAGAACCGAGGGTCTATCATATTGAAGGGGCAGCTTTTGCTACAGGCGAATATCTTCTTTGAAAGCTTATAAAGAGCGCCGAACGGAAGCCGGGGGGAACGAAACGCGAGCCGACTAACAAAAGGGATTTCGGTTTTGGACCGCTAGTGGATTGATCGAGACAAAAGATTCCTTCTTGAGATTCCCAACGGTGGTGGAATGTGCGACGATTTCGTATGCGCACAGGGATTGCTTTCGACGTTACCGCTGCCGACCGGGTTCGGCTTGAG
>JAESGK010000213.1_pt1 | contig 40199 bp, 36 predicted proteins | sample 9269681 | NCBI WGS metagenome assembly JAESGK01 (sample SAMN14515347, study PRJNA621673) | algae metagenome | isolation source: Timaviella obliquedivisa GSE-PSE-MK23-08B and co-occurring heterotrophs from... | place: USA: Grand Staircase Escalante National Monument, Utah | collected 2006-08-15
GGCGATCGCGGTTATGCTCGCAGCGAGCGATATCGGTCCAGGCCATCGGAAACCCCATTTGATTCAGCACCAAACGGGAATCACAACCTGCTGATATCGCTCAACTCCTTTTCAATCGGGGTCTGAGTCCGCTGCGCTCCGGTTCTCGAGAGGCACGCCAGCCGGCTCACCGGACCGAATTTCACGATGGCCTCAGGCGCGCGAACGCCCTCCCCGTCACAGCGACGGATAGCCGAACTTCGCCTTTGTCGCCCTGATCTGGCCGATCGCGCCGCCTTCGTTGCCTGCCGCGCAGGTCGTGCGGGCGGTCGAAATTTCGGCGCTGACGCGCGTATGCACGCCCTTCGTCGTGTGGCCGGTGGCGAGGTCATTGTCCATCACGGCCTGGAAGCGCTCGACCTCGCCGTTGCAGCCCGTGCCGGTTGGGAGCCGGAAGGTGTTGGGCGTCACGCCGGTCGCCGCCTGCTCGGGCGAGGGAGCCGGCGGCGGGCCGGACGGCGTCTGGCAGGCCGCGAGCGCAAATCCGCATAGGGCAAGGATGACTGTGGCGCGCATGGCGGACTCCGGATCGACGCTTGGCAGACAACGACGCTTGGCAGTCGAGCATGACCGATTCCCGGCGTCAGGCAAACGCCGTATTCCTCGGCGCAGTCTTTCCCACACGCCGCCGAGATCGTCGATCATGCAGGCCACCGACACGCTGACGCTTTCTGTCTTCGCCGACTACTTCCAGTTCTATCTGATGGACGAATCCGTCGACGAGGATTTCGGCGCGCTCTGGGACGACGAGGCGGTCGAGCGCCTGCTGGCGGTCGGGCGTTCCAGCATCGGCGTCGGGACGGCGCGCAACATGGCCGTGCCGGTCGCGGTCTCGCTGTTCGAGGCGGATCCCGAACTCGATCCCGACGCCTGGGACATGGTCAACGAGTGCTCGCTGTCGCTGCGCTCGGGCCGGCTCGTCATCCTCGGCGGCACGGATTATCTGCCCGACGCGCCGCGCCTGCCGGTGGCGCCGGGCGACTACCGGGTCCGCATCTCCTATGCCGGGCTCGACACGCTGAGCGAGGACGGCCTCGACGGCGACGATTTCTACCGGATCGACCTCTGGCCCGCGCCGCCGGGCCCCCTCGTCATCCGCAAGGCGCGCGCGGGGTCGGGCCGATAGAGGCGCGGTGTGCGGGGTCAGTCGATCTCGTGCGGCAAGGTCAGCGAGCCGAGCGCCAGCACCGCGCAAAAGCCAGTCGAGAGCCAGATCGCGGCGCTGCCGAACGCGCCATAGGCAAGCGCCCCTGCGACCGCGCCGACGGCAAGGCCGAGCCAGAGCGTGAAATTGCGCAGCCAGACCCAGCGCGGGCCGCCGGTCAGCGCATTGGCGATCTGCTGCCCCATCTTGACCAATGTGCCGGTCATGTAGGTGACGCCGATCGTGACCTCGCCATTGCGCTGGAATACGCAGTTGGAGGCCGCCATAGCCAGCACCAGCGCAGCCGTGCTGGCCGGCTGATGGCCGATGCCCTCGAGAGCCGCCGCCACCGCGAGGCAGAGCGTGACCCAGGTCAGCACGGCGACGCGCCGCCAGCGCCCGGCCGCTTTCGCGACCAGCGCGCCGATCACCACGCCGCCGACGAAGGCCGCGAGCAGGCCGCCGGCGATGGCGATGCCGGTCGGATCGACGCGGGCGATCTCGACGCCGAAGCGCGTCGTGTTGCCGGTCATGAACGAGACGAAGAAGCCGCCGAGGCTGATGAAGCCGATGGCGTCGATATAGCCCGCCAGCGCCGACAGGGCCGAGGCCAGGCCGATGGTGCGGCGTCGATAGGCTGCCAAGACGGTTCTCCGATGATGCGGGTTTCCCGCCTTGCAGGCTCGGGTCGGCGGCGGCAAGCGCCTGCTTGCGTCGCCCCCCTGCAATCAGTTATGCAAGATTCAGTCGAAGAGGAACGCCCGTGGCCCCATCCGCCACCCATGCCCGCATCCAGAGCCGCGCCGCCGCGCGGGCTGAAGGCATGTTCGCGTCCTCCGGTCTTGGTCTGCTTCTTCTCCTTAGCCGCCCCTGAGGGCCGGCCGGGCATGCATGCCTGGGCGCTCAGGGGAGTGACGAGAACCGCCTTCCGACATTCCAGCGCCAGCCTCACATCGCAGCGCGGCGCGCACCGCCCAGGATGACGACCATGACCGACCAGACCGAAATCGCTTCGTCCGTATCCGCCTCGCCCAAGGACCGTGTGCTGATCTTCGACACCACCCTGCGCGACGGCGAGCAGTGCCCCGGCGCCACCATGACCTTCGAGGAGAAACTGGAGGTCGCCGATTTCCTCGATGCGATGGGCGTCGACATTATCGAGGCCGGTTTTCCGATCGCGTCGGATGGCGATTTCGAGGCCGTCTCGGCCGTCGCCAGGCGGATCAAGCGTGCGACCGTGGCGGGGCTCGCCCGCGCTGGCAGCAAGGACATCGACCGGGCCGGCGAGGCGGTGAAGCATGCGGTCAAACCGCGTATCCACACCTTCCTGTCGACCTCGCCCGTCCACATGAAATACAAGCTGCAGAAATCCCCCGAGGAGGTGCTGGAGCTGGTCAAATCCTCGGTGACGCGGGCCCGCAACTGGGTCGACGATGTCGAATGGTCGGCCGAGGACGGCACCCGCACCGAGATGGACTTCCTCTGCGCCTGCGTCGAGACCGCGATCAAGGCCGGCGCGACCACGATCAACATCCCCGACACGGTCGGCTACACCACCCCAGACGAGTATCGTCAGTTGTTCAGGACGGTGCGCGAGCGCGTGCCCAACTCCGACAAGGCGATCTTCTCGGTGCATTGCCATAACGACCTCGGCATGGCTGTGGCGAACACCTTGGCCGGGCTGGAAGGCGGAGCGCGACAGATCGAATGCACCATCAACGGCATCGGCGAGCGCGCCGGCAATGCTGCGCTGGAAGAGATCGTCATGGCGATCCGCACGCGCTCGGACGTACTGCCCTACGAGACCGGCATCGAGGCCGCACTGCTCAACCGCGCCTCCAAGCTGGTCGCGACCGCGACCTCCTTCCCGGTGCAGTACAACAAGGCGATCGTCGGCCGGAACGCCTTCGCCCATGAGAGCGGCATCCACCAGGACGGCATGCTCAAGCACACCCAGACTTACGAGATCATGACGCCGGAATCGGTCGGCGTGTCGAAGACCTCGCTGGTGATGGGCAAGCATTCGGGCCGCGCCGCCTTCCGCTCCAAGCTGAAGGAGATGGGCTACGATCTCGGCGACAACCAGCTGGAAGACGCCTTCACCCGGTTCAAGACGCTGACCGACCGCAAGAAGCACGTCTATGACGAGGATATCGAGGCGCTGGTCGATGAGAACATCGCCTCGGCGCATGACCGCGTGAAGCTCGTCTCGCTAACCGTGATCTGCGGCACGCGCGGCCCGCAGCGCGCCACGATGAAGCTCGAGGTCGAGGGCCGCATCGTCACCGAGGAGGCCGAGGGCAACGGGCCGGTCGATGCGGTGTTCAACGCGATCAAGGCGATCGTGCCGCATGAGGCGGTGCTGGAGCTCTATCAGGTCCATGCCGTCACCGAGGGAACCGACGCGCAGGCGGAGGTTTCGGTCCGGCTCTCGCAGGAAGGCTCGTCCGTGACCGGGCGCGGGGCCGATCCCGACACGCTGGTCTCCTCGGCCAAGGCCTATCTGGTGGCGCTCAACAAGCTTGTCGCCAAGGGCGGAAGGCTGCATTCGCAGGCGGCCGCAGAGTAGCACAAGGGCCGACCTGCGCCCCGATGCGCCGTCGATGACGATACGTTAATCATGGTCGTCCATGATTGTGGACATGACATCGCCCGACGACCTGACGCAGGATCCGGCCGCCTCGTTGCGGTCAGGGTCGCCGCAATCGCGCTTCCCCGTCATGGGAATCGATGCGGCGACGCTGCGGCTCGTGGGCAGCCTCGGCGAGGTGGTCAAGCCCGCGGTCGCCCCCGGCGTCAGGCTGCATTTCGACCGTCTTGGGCAGCATGAGCGCATGTGCGATGCCGCGCAACGATATCGCGATGTGCTCGAACAGGCCTTGTCGAGCCATGCGGCGAGCGTCTTCGAGGCGCAGTTCGACAACGCCTATCTGCGCTCGCTGGGCGAGGTGGTGACCACTGAAGCGACGACGCCGTTCGGCGCGCGCGCCCATGCCGTGATGATCCTGGCGGCGGTCCGCGCCGCCTTTCCCGAGATCGGCCGGCGCAACCGCTTCTCGGGGCGCGCCTCCGCCGAGGCCTGCAAGCGTGTCGTCGAGTTGCTGATGGTCGACCTCGCCTGCGCTATGGAAATTGTCAGCCAGAAGCAGGAGGCGCAGGCCGTCCGGCGCGGCTCCGAGATCGAGACGTTGACCGAGGGCTTCCGCCACAAGGTCGGCGAGGTGTCGGAGGCCGCGACGCAGGCGTCCGGCACGCTCACCAAGGTTGCGGTGAACTGCGCCCATGTCTCGCGCAGCGCCGGCCAGAGCATGACGGAGAGCCGCGAGAGCCTCGGACGCGTCCGCCAGGTCGTGTCGCAAACGGTGGTCTCGACGGAGCAGCTTCGGCAGTCGATCGGCGAGATCGACCGTCGCACGCGGGACGGGGCGGGCATAGCGCAGGAGGCCGTCATGGCCGCCGGCGAGGCGCAGGAGACGATCGAGAGCCTCGCCGGACTCGTCGGAGAAATCGGTTCGGTCGTCAGCCTGATCTCCGACATCGCGGCGCAGACCAATCTGCTGGCGCTGAACGCCACCATCGAGGCCGCCCGCGCGGGCGAGGCCGGGCGCGGCTTTGCCGTCGTCGCCAGCGAGGTCAAGAACCTCTCGGCCCAGACCACGAACGCGACCGGCACCATCGCGGCGCGCATCGACGCCATCCGCGAGGCGACGCAGCGCTGCGTCGGCTCCATCGCCCGCATCGACGAGGCGGTGAAGGGCATGGCCGACGTGTCGTCCGCCATCGCAGGCGCGCTCGGCGAACAGCTTGCCGTGACGCAGGGCATGGCGCGGGACGCGCAGAGCACGTCGGGCGAGGTCGAGAGCGCGCTCGAGCTCGTCGCCCAGACCTTCAGCGCCGTCCAGAGGGTCGGCTCCTCGGTCGAGGAGATGAACGCGCGCTCCGCTTCCGTGGGCAATGTCGCCGACGACCTGGCGCTCAGCCTCAACGATTTTGCGGCATCGGTGGCGCAACGGCTCGCGAGTTGAGCCTGTCGGCAGGGACAAACCGGCGCATCTTGCCGCGCGCAATTTTCTTGCCCTCATGGGTGGACAGGGCCGGGGGGCTTTGCTACATCGCCGGCCTGCCTGACGCGGCCTTCGCCGCGAAACGGCGTACGCTTCGTGGCGTATGGGTGATTAGCTCAGTTGGTAGAGCAGCTGACTCTTAATCAGCGGGTCGTAGGTTCGAGCCCTACATCACCCACCACGGAACTCCTTCCTGTCAGCGGTAAGATCATCGAGCAGCGCTGCGGCTCGCCGCCGCGATGCAGCCTGACGAAAGCGAACGGCGATGAGCGACGTCAGGGACGCCAACGGCACGACGCTGACGGATGGTTGCTCCGTGACCCTGATCAAGGATCTGAAGGTCAAGGGTACGTCGGTGACACTGAAGCGAGGCACGCTGGTCAAGAATATCCGCCTGACCGACGACCCGGCCGAAATCGAATGCAACGCCGAGACGGTGAAGGGGCTCGTGCTCCGGACCGAGTTCGTCAAGAAGGCCTGAGGCCGATACAGCGCCGCTGCATGTTGCAACGAGGCCGGCTTCAGTGGAGGCCGGCCTCGTCTTTGCGATCTTACTGCACGCCGCCGCGCTTGGGGCCGAAGCCCGGGATGTCGCAGCGGCAGTTGGAGCCGCGCGGCAGGGAGGTCTGGCAGTTGCCGCGCGATGTCACGCAGATGCCGCCGCGCGAGCGCTGCGGGCGGTAGCTGCGCTCGTCATCGTAACGCGGCCGGCGGCGCTCGTCGTCATAGCCGCGCCTCGGCCGACGATCATCGTCAAAACCGCCGCGCGGACCGCGCTCGTAATACTCGCCACGCGGCGGGCCGCGATAGGGATCGTAGTATTGCGCGCCGGCGGGCAGCGAGCCGAGCAGGGTGACGCTGGCGAGCGCGACGAGCGAAAGACGTTTGAGCATGGAAGACCCCAATGGTTGATAACCGCGACTCTTCCATATCACCGATGAACGGCTCATGAGCGGGCCGCAGTAAAGCTCGCTCTGATTCCTGTCGCCGTTTCAATGCTCACTTCTTCAAAGCCTCGATTTTGTGAACTTTGGCGACCGCGCTGCGTTGACTGGGCAGGAGGATCTTCGTCATGACAGCTTCTGCCGCCGCCGTCGCCGCCGAGCCCGGCTCGCCCGCAAGCCCGAACCCGATGCCGGAGGTTCCGCCGCCGCAGCCTGCGACCGTGCCGCCCGCGCCGCCGGTCGAAGCGCCGCCCGATGCCGAGCCGGTCGGCATTCCCGCAGGCCCGCCGCCCGAGCAGCCGCCGAACGCCCCGCCCGAGGTTCCGCCGACGCCTCCGCTGGAACTCCCGCCGAACCCGCAGCAGATGCCGCCAGCGACAGCTTGAGACACGCACTCAGAGCGGCGGCGTGCCGCCTTCGCCGAGATCCCAATAGAGGCCCGCCATCAAGCCGAGCGCCTCGCGGGCGATCGCCGTCGGGAGGTGCTCGTCGGGTGCATGCTGCGAGCAGCCAGGATAGGAATGCGGCACCCAGATCGTGCGCAGACCGAGGATGTCGGCGAAGATGTCGTTGGGCAGCGAGCCCCCGAGATTGGGCAGCAGCGCCGGCGTCTTGTTGGTCGAGCGCGCGATCGAGGCCACTGCCCATTGCACCCAGGCGTCGTCGGGGTCGAGGCGGGTCGCGTTGAAGATCTCGTCGCGTGCGAGCGTGACCTCGACCATGCCGAGGCCCTGGCGCTGGAGATGACGGCGCAGCGCCGGGATGACCTCGTGCGGGTCGATGCCAACGACGAAGCGCAGCTGGCAGCGCGCCCAGGCGCTCGGCGGCACGGCGTTGACAGGCGTCTCCGGCACGCCCGACTTCATCGCCAGAACGTCGAAGGAGCACCAGCCGAAGACCTGCTCGGCAGGCGTGAGGCCGGGCTCGCCCCAGTCGGGGTCGATCGTGGGGCCATCGGGGCCGCCATCGATCTCGCAATCGGCCAGCGCCTTGCGCACGCCGGGCGGGAGTTCCTTGGGCACCCATTCATGAATGCGGATCTGGCCGGTCGGCGAGGCGATCGAGGCGATGGCGTGGGCGAGCTGGATCGCCGGGTCGGAGAGAATGCCGCCCCAGTTACCCGAATGGTGGCCGCCCTCGCGGGCGACGATCGAGAGATCGAAGGTGACGCCGCCGCGCGTGCCGAGGAACACGGTCGGGCGCTCGGCGTTGAGGCGCGGGCCATCGGAACCGATCAGCACGTCGGCGGCAAACAGCGCCTTTTGCTCCTCGCAGAGTTCGCGCAGCCCGGGAGAGCCGCACTCCTCGCCCATCTCGATCAGGTATTTGGCGTTGAAACCGAGCTTGCCGCGCGATTCAAGAACGGCGCGCAAGGCGTTGATGTTGATGACATGCTGGCCCTTGTTGTCGACGACGCCGCGGCCATACCAGCGGTCGCCGCGCTCGGTGAGCGTCCAGGGGGAAAGGCCCTCGCTCCATTGCGCATCGAGACCCCGGATCACGTCGCCATGCCCGTAGCCGAAGATCGTCGGCAGGCCCTCGCCCTCGATGCGCTGGGCAAAGAGGAAGGGCCCCTTGGCGCGGGGGTGGTGCAGGATGCGGCATTCGAAGCCGAGGCTCTCAAGCAGCGGGCGCATCTCGGTGTCGAGATAGGCCGCCAGCACCGGAGCGCGCTCGGGGTTCTGGCTCTCGGTCGGCATCGCGACGAGGCGGGCGAGATCGCTCCTGAACTGGCCGGAATCGAAATAGTCCTGGGCGAGCGCGATGGCCGAAGTGCGTGTCATGATGGAGGTCTCCGGCATAGGCTATGATTGACAAGTGACAATTGTCAGCGTATCAGTGTGGGTATGATCCGAAGCTTCCGCCATCGGGGACTCAAGCGCCTCTATGAGTAGGGCGATCGATCCGGGATCAGAGCCGATATGCTGGCCAAGGTCGAGCGCATCCTGCAACGCCTCGATGTCATAGAGGCGATCGATCAGATGGGATTGCCAGGCTATCGGCTCCATCCCCTGAGCGACGATCTCAGAGGGTTCTGGTCCGTCAGTGTCAATGGCAACTGGCGTATCATTTTTACCTTCGACGACGGACAGGTCGGCGACGTCGATCTGATCGACTATCATTGAAGGAGTTCACAATGGGCATGTTTGATCCTCCTCATCCTGGCCTTTCGATCAAGCATGATTGCCTGAATCCGCTCGACCTGACTGTCACCGAGGCCGCATCGATCCTGGGCGTGACACGGCAGGCCTTGAACAACGTCGTCAACGCCAAGGCCGGCATTTCGCCGGAAATGGCGATCCGTCTCGACAAGGCTTTCGGCGGTGGCGCCGATATATGGCTCAAGATGCAGGCGGCCTATGATCTCGCCCAAGTGATGAAGCGGTCGGACGAGATCGTCGTGAGCAAAAGCTTCGTCGCTAAGGCGTTTGACAACGCTTCATGACGACTGCCGATGCAACAGGCCTGTCACTCTTCACACCGCACCCGCACCAGCTGACCGCGCGCGACGCCATCCTGGCGGCGCGCGAGGCGGACGCGGCCGGCTTTCTCCTCGGCGATCTGACCGGGCTCGGCAAGACGCTCTCCGCCTGGCTGGCGCTGTCCGCCATGCCGGAGGACGAGGTGCTGGTGATCTGCCCCAAGGGCGCGATCCCGCAATGGCGGCGGACCATGGCGCTGTCGGGGTTGCCGGCGAAGCGCGTCACGCTGATGAATTTCGAGAAGACCAAGTCGCTGCTGGCCGCACCGGCCGACAGCAAGAAGCGCTCGGTCCGGGCGAAGAACAACGAACTGGCCAGGCTCGGCGTGCCCAAGCGCATCTGGCCGCTGGTCGTGATCGACGAGGCGCACCGCATCCGCAATCCCAACTCGCAGCAGGGTCTGGTCTGCCGGCAGATGGCGCAAGCGGCTCGTTTCACAATCTATATGAGCGCGACGGCCGGCCAGTCGCCGCACGAGTTGTCCTATCTCGGGCCGCTGCTGGCGCGGGCGGCGGATATGCCAAGCGCCGATCTCGACAGTTTCCGGGCGCTGATGAAGCGGCTGAAGATCGGCCGGGCCAAGGGGCGCTGGAAGAACTGGAGCTGGCAGCCCAAGGAGACCGACCGCCAGGTCATGGCCGATTTGCTCTATCGCGGCGCCAACGCCATCGGCCTGCGCCGGCGGCCCGAGGAAATCGCCGGCTGGCCCGAGGTGCAGCGCGAGTTGGCGCCGGTCGCGCTCGATTCAGCCTCCCGAAAACTCTACGAGGCGACATGGCGCGAATTCCGCAGGGAACTGGGGCTTGCCGGCGGCTCGACCCGCAAGCCGCAGGGCTGGGCCGCCGATCTGCGCTTCCGCCAGAAGGCGAGCCTGTTGCGGATTCCCGGCACGGTCGATTTCTGCGACGACCTTCTGGGAAATGACGAGCAGGTCGCGGTTTCGGTCGCGTTTCTGGAGACCAGCGCGATGCTGGCGGACGCCCTGCGCGGGCGGGGCTGGCGCGTGGGCGAGATCAACGGCGAGCGCTCGGGCATCGTCAACGAGCAGACGCGGATCGTCTTCCAGACCGGCGGGCTCGACGCCGTGATCTTCACCGTGACCGAGTCGATCTCGCTGCATCGCGGCGAGATGCCGGGCGGGGAGCGCGAGCGCTCGCTCGTCGTCCACGACATGCGCCATTCCGCGATCCAGCTTCAGCAGATCGAAGGGCGCTGCCACCGCGACGGCCAGCATGCGACGATCTTCTACGCCTATGCCGAGGACACTGTGGAGGAGGCCGTCGCCGCGACCGTGATCGCGCGGATGGCGGCGATGGAGGGGCTGGCGGGCGACGACACGCATCTGCTCGAGGCGATCGCCAGCGTGGTGGAGGCGCGGGCCGCCGCCTGACGGGGAACAAGCGCAGACCTCTCCGGTTCAGCTTTCGGCCCGCCTCGCGGCCGACAGCCTGAAAGCTCCCCGATGCCGGACGCGCCGCAGCGCCCCACCACCCTTGTTTCATCGACGCCGCGCGCGACCTATCGCCTGCAGTTCCACAAGGGCTTTCCGTTCTCGGCCGGACGCGACCTCGCCGGCTATCTCGCCGAACTGGGCATCAGCCATGTCTATTCCTCGCCGATCCTGACCGCGCGGGCAGGCTCGCAACATGGCTACGACGTGGTGCGCTACGACGCGGTCAATCCCGAACTCGGCGGCGAGGACGGCTTTCGCGAGATGGCCGCAGTGCTGCGCGAGCACGGCGTCGGCATCATCCTCGACATCGTTCCCAACCATGTCGCGGTCGGCGGCGCGGATAATCCGATGTGGCTCGATCTGCTCCAGCACGGCCGCGAGAGCCGCTATGCAAGCTGGTTCGACGTCGATTTCGATACGCCCGATCCGGAGCTGACCGGCAAGGTCCATGCGCCTTTCCTCGGCGAGCCCTATCGCAACGTTCTGGCTTCTGGCGGGCTGGCCCTGATCGCGTGGGAGCAAGGCGGCTATGCCGTCTCCTATGGCGAGCACCTGTTCCCGATCCGGCCCGAGGACGAAGCCGAGATCGAGGATGCCGGTATCGATGCCTACGCCGATACAGTGAAGCTCGACGCCCTGATCTCCAAACAGAACTACCTGCTCGACTGGTGGCGCAATGCCGGCGACCGGATCAACTGGCGGCGCTTCTTCGACATCACGCAGCTTGCCGCGATCCGGATGGAGGAGCCGGCCGCCTTCGCCGCCAAGCACGCGCTGGCGCTCAGGCTTTATACCGAAGGCGTCATCGACGGCCTGCGGATCGACCATGTCGACGGGCTCGGCGATCCGGCGGGCTATTGCCAGCAACTCCGCAGCGAGCTCGATGCGCGGCAGGGAGAGCGGCCAGCGACAGCCTCGCAGGGCCGGGCCTGGCTCGTCATCGAGAAGATACTGGCCTCGGGCGAGCACATTCCGGCCGACTGGGACGTCGACGGCTCGACCGGCTACGACTTCATGGATCAGGTCTCGGCATTCCAGCACAAAGCCGACGCCGCCGGCCCGCTGTCGTCGCATTGGGCTGTCATCAGCGGCCGGCCGCGCGATTTCCATGGCGAGGAAGAGATCGCCCGCCACGAAATCCTGTCGCACAGTTTCGACGGCCAGCGCGAGCGCCTGATCGATGCGCTGGAGCAGGCCGGCGCGGAGCATCGCTATGGCGAGGGCATTACGCGCGCGGCCCTGCGCCGAGCCGTCACCAGCCTGATCGTGCAGATGCGAGCCTATCGCAGCTACGCGACCGGGCAGGACGACGGGGTCGGCGCGGGAGGGCGGCTTCAGGCGGCGCTCGACGCCGCGCTGGCCGCGCCGCTGAGCGATCCGCCGGCGCTGCTCCTCATTGCCTCGGTGATGGCCGGACAGGGCGAAGATAGTCTGCGACCTTCGCGGGTTACCGCGATCCGGCGCTTCAACCAGCTCACCGCGCCGCTCGCGGCCAAGGCCGTCGAGGATACGGCGTTCTATCGCTATGGCCGCCTGCTCTCGCGCAACGATGTCGGCTTCGATGCCGGTGTGCTCGGGCTCGATGCCGCGGCGTTTCACGCTCTGATGCAGGCCCGCGCGGAACATCTGCCGCGCTCGCAGCTCGCGACCGCGACGCATGACCACAAGCGCGGCGAGGATGTCCGTGCGCGGCTCGCCGTCATCAGCGAGATGCCGCAGGCGTGGATCGACGCGAGCGAGCGCTGGAGCGTGCTCAACGCAGGCATCAGGCCGGCGGGGTTCGACCGGGCCGACGAATACATGATCTATCAGATGATAGTCGGGGCCTGGCCGCTGGGGCTCGCCGCCGAGGACGCAACCAGTCTGACGGCCTTTGCAACGCGTCTGTCCGCTTGGGGAAAAAAGGCTCTGCGCGAGGGCAAGCTGCGCTCCGGCTGGGCCGCGCCGAACGAGACTTACGAGGACAAGGCAGAAGCCTTCATCCATGCGGCCCTGACGCCGTCTCGCAGCGACGGCTTCCTCGCGGAGATCGCGGGCTTCGTGGCGCGCATCGCGCGGCCGGGCGCGCTGAACGGTCTGGTGCAGACGGCGCTGCGCTGCCTCGCCCCGGGTTTGCCCGACACCTATCAGGGCTCGGAATTCTGGGATTTCAGCCTGGTCGATCCCGACAATCGCCGCCCGGTCGATTTCGGCGCGCGCCGGATCGCGCTGGCGCAGCGGCTGACGCTCGATTTGCTGGCGGAAAGCTGGCGGGATGGACGCATCAAGCAGACGCTGCTGCGCAAGCTGCTTGGCCTGCGGCAGAGCGAGCCGGAGCTGTTCGCCGAGGGAAGCTATGAGCCGCTGGCGGTCGAGGGCGAGCGGGCGGAGAATGCGATGGCGTTCCTGCGTCGGTCGGGTGATCGGGCCGCGCTCGTGGTCCTCGCCCGCTGCTGCGCCAGCGGTATGGCCGGGGGCGATGCGCTCGTGCCGGCTTCCGCGTGGTGGAGTGAGACGCGGGTCGCCCTGCCGGGTGGGGAGGAGGGCTGGGACGCGGTCGTCGGGCCGGAGTTGGCCGCGACCGGGGAACTGCTGCTGGCCGATGCACTGCCGGTGGTGCCTGTCGGCGTCTGGTCGCTGCGCAAAAGCGCCTAACTCTCGCTCTCGCGTGGCGGCCCAAGGTGCCGCAGCCGGGCCTGCACCGCCTCGCCGTCGAGCAGCGTCCCGGCGTCGCCGTCGAGCCGGTGCCGCCAGTTCGGCTTCTCGCTCGTGGTACCGGGCACATTGGGCTGGACGCGCAGAGCCAGCGCGTCCTCGATCGCGATCAGCTTCAGCGTGCAGGGCGTGTTCGCGACGTAACGGATCGCCGCGTCGACGACCGGGTCGGTGTCTTCGGGCGCGGGGCGCTCACCGCCGACGAGGCCCGCCTGCTCGAACGAGCCCCAGAGAAGGCCGCGATTCCAGGCGCGGACGTCTTGCGCCTCCTGGTCTTCGGCGGGCTCTATGTCGGCTCCGGCCCACCAGCCGGCGGTGGCGATGAGGTCGTGCGTCGTGGTCAGCGCGGCGGCGGCCGGGTCCCAGTGTTCGGGCTGGATGTAGCCGTGCTCTTCCTTCTCGAAGCGCAGCACGCGCAGGCCCGCGACGCCCTGCTCGCGCAGGTAATCGCGAAAGCCGTCGGGCAGCGTGCCGAGATCCTCGCCGATGACGATCGCCTTGTGTCGCCAGGATTCGAGCGCGATCAGCCGGAACAGCGTCTCCGAGGGGAAGGTGACATAGGCCCCGTCGAGCGCGCTCGCGCCTTCCGGCACCAGCCAGAGCCGGCTCATGCCCATGACATGGTCGATGCGGATGCCGCCGACATAGCGCAGGCTGGCGCGAAGCGTCTCGATAAAGGGCGCATAGCCCGAGGTCGCAAGCCCGCGCGGCGAAAAGGTCGTCAGGCCCCAGCTTTGGCCATCGGCCGAGTAGTAGTCGGGCGGTGCGCCGACGCTCACGCCTCCCAGAACCTCGTGCTGGCGGCTCCAGGCGTGGCTGCCCGCGCCGTCCATGCCGATGGCGAGGTCGGCGATCAGTCCGACACTCATGCCGGCCTCGCGGCAGGCCTGCTGGGCCTGGCCATAGGAGCGGCCGGTCAGCCATTGCAGGAAGATCTGGTGGGCGATTTCGTCGGGGTGCCCGTCGGCGAAGCCTGAGACCGCCTCGCTTTCGGGATCGCGGTAGCCGGCATCCCAGTTGCGCCAGCTCCATGCGCCCTGATCGCGCTTAAGTTGGGCGGCGTGGAGCACCTCGAAGGTGGCATGCGCCCGCAACAGGGGCGAGGCTTCCGAAAGGTAGCGCTCGAATTCGTGGCGGGCGGATTCGGGCGCGCGGTCTGGATCGCGCAACGCCTCGTAGAGCCCGCGCAGCAGGCGCTGGCGCAGCGGCGTCGCAGCGACCCAGTCGACCTGGGGCAGGCCCGACAGCCGCGCCATGTCCTCGGCAAGGCCGGCCTGATCGACAATGCCGCGCACCAGATCGTCCGGAAAGGCTGCGGCCGGATCGGCGTGAAGCGGATTGAAAAACAGCCGCGTCGAGGGCGAGTAGGGGCTGAAATGGCCGGGTTCCGCGCCGTAGAGCGCATGGACCGGACTGATCGCCAGCGCCTGCGCGCCGCGCTTCGCCGCGCTTCTGCCCAGCGCCGCGACGCCGCCGAAATGGCCGATGCCGCCGTCTCCTTCGCTGCGCAGCGAATAGATCTGCGCCGCCAGCCCGAACCCCTGCGAGCCGTTCAGGTCGGCGAAGGTGATGCAGCGTTCGGGCGCGGTCGCGACGGTGAAGTCGCCCTCGGCCGTCCGGACGGTGTGATAGCCCGGCTCGTCGAAGGCCGGCAGCATCAGCGCGCCGTCATAGCCCTCGCTGGTGGTGACGACGCGCTGGGCGCCGCCTTCCAGCAAAAGCTCCACCGACGAACCCGGCGCGCCGGAGATCGGCAGGGCCACGGGCTGGCCGACGCGCGCCGTGGTGAAGCGCGAGATCGTCACCGCATTGACGCCGCCCTCGACCATCGAGAGCGAGTTCCGCAGCGAGGCGTCGTTGTCGGCCGGCAGGCCGAGCGCGAACAGGATGGCGCGCAGGCTCTCGGGCGAGACGTCGCGCTGCTCGCCCGCCTGATCGGTCCATTGCGGCGCGACGCCGGCTTTCGCTGCAAGCTGGCGCAGGGTTTCGTCGCTCATGGAAAGCTCCGGGGAGGAAACGTCGCGGCAGGGCTAGAGGCTGTCAGGGTCATGCTCCAGCACGATCAGCCCGAGCGGCGGCAGCGTCAGCGCAAGGCTTTGCTTCTGGCCATGCGCAGCCAAGGGATCGCTCGTTTTCTCGCCGCCATTTCCGATGCCGCTACCGCCATAGACGCCGGCGTCGCTGTTGAGGCGTTCGCGCCAGAGGCCGGGCTTCACCACGCCGATCCGGTAGTCGTGGCGCGGCACGGGCGTCATATTGGCGACGACCAGCAGGTCGGGAGTGCCGGGTCCGCCCGAGCGGCTGAAGGCGAAGACCGAGTTGGCGGAATCGTCGCCGACGACCCAGGCGAAACCCTCGGGCGCGTGGTCGAGCCGGTGAAGAGAGGGCGTGCCGCGGTAGAGCGCGTTGAGGTCCTGCACCAGTTTCGAGATGCCCTTGCGGCGTTCGTCGAAAGGATGCGGCCAGGGGAAGGGCGCGTCCACGCTCCACTCGTCTTCCGCCCCGAACTCGCAGCCCATGAAGAGCAGCTTCTTGCCGGGATGGGCCCACATCATCGACAGGAACAGGCGCAGATTGGCGAAACGCTGCCAGTCGTCTCCCGGCATGCGCGAGATCAGCGAGCCTTTTCCATGCACGACCTCGTCATGCGAGATCGGCAGCACGAAATTCTCCGAGAAGGCGTAGATCAGGCCGAAGGTGACGTCGTCGCCGTGATGGCCGCGATGGATCGGATCGCGCGCGAAATAGCGCAGCGTGTCGTGCATCCAGCCCATGTTCCATTTGAAGTGGAAGCCGAGGCCGCCATGGTGCACCGGCTGGGTGACGCCGGGCCACGCGGTCGATTCCTCGGCGATCGTCACCGAGCCGCGCCCGCGCGCGCCGATCAGCGTGTTGAGTTCCTGGAAGAACGAGATCGCCTCGAGGTTTTCGCGGCCGCCATATTCGTTGGGCACCCATTCGCCGGGCGGGCGGCTGTAGTCGCGGTAGAGCATGGATGCGACGGCATCGACGCGCAGGCCGTCGAGATGGAAGGTCTCGACCCACCAGAGCGCCGAGGCGATCAGGAAACCGCGCACCTCGCGTCGGCCGACATTGTAGATCAGCGTGTTCCAGTCGCGGTGAAAACCCTGGCGCGGGTCCTCGTGCTCGTAGAGCGCCGTGCCGTCGAAGCGGGCGAGCCCATGCGCGTCGGAGGGGAAATGCGCCGGCACCCAGTCGAGGATCACGCCGATGCCGGCAGCATGGGCCTTGTCGACGAAGCGCGCGAAGTCCTCCGCCGTGCCGAGCCGCGCGGTCGGCGAAAACAATGCCAGAGGCTGGTAGCCCCAGGAACCGCCGAAAGGATGCTCGGTGATCGGCAGCAACTCGACATGCGTGAAGCCCATATGCTGCAGATAGGGGATCAGCCGGTCGGCCGCCTCGTTCCAAGAGCCCATCTGGCCCCATTGCGTCCGCAGCCATGAGCCGACATGGACCTCGTAGGTCGACATCGGCTCCGACATGGGATGAGCGGCTTCACGCCGCTGCAGCCAGGCTTCGTCGCTCCATGCGAAGGCCGGCGTTTCCGCTACGACCGAGCCGGTGCGCGGGGGCATCTCGGTGCGGCGCGCCAGCGGGTCGGCCTTCCAGGGCAGGCGCTCGCCCGAGGGTGTGGTGATGGCGTATTTGTAGATCGTGCCAGCGGTCAGGCCGGGCACGAAGAGTTCCCAGATGCCGGGACCCAGCCTGCGGCGCATCGGCAGGCGGCGCTGGTCCCAGCCGTTGAACTCGCCGACGACGGCGACGCTGCCGGCATTGGGCGCCCAGACGGCGAAGAGCACGCCGTCTATGCCGTCGATGGTGCGCAGGTTCGCGCCGAAGCGGGTCGCGAGGTCGAAATGCCGACCCTCGGCGAAAAGGTAGATGTCGTCCTCCGACAGCAGCAGGCCGAAGCTGTAGGGATCGGCTCCTTCGCTGATGCCGCTGGGCCAGGCCGCACGAAGACGGTAATGCGCCTCGGCGGGACACAAGGCCTCGAACAGGCCGCCGCCATGATCGACCATCGCGGCGGTCCGGCGCTCCTCGCCGTCGCCGGTGACGAGTTCGACATAGGTCGCGCCCGGAAGGAAGGCGCGCACGAAGCAATGCTCTCCGACCTGGTGCTTGCCGAGAATCGAGAACGGATCGGGATGCGTCCCCGCTTCCAGTTGCTCGCGGTCGTGGATCGGCAAACCGGGAAGGCGGAGCGGAATCTGGCGCGTCATCGTGTTCTGTCCTGCCTGTCGCATGATGGCGCGACGGTGGCCGAGTGTGCGATGGTGCAACGCAGCGGAGGCTGGTTCCGTTCCTGCATGCCGGCTGGGTTTCCTGTGGGACCGCGCGACGGAACCATGGTTCGACCTCGCTGTTGTCCCACGGATATCGACGCTCGCGATAGGGAGAATGCACATGAGCCGGGAACAGATCGTCCGCGATACGGCCTATGCGATCTGGGAGGCGGAGGGGAAGCCGGTCGGCCGCGATGCGGAGCACTGGCGGCAGGCGGAAGAGCGCGTCGCCGCAAGCCTGGGCGAGCCGGCCGGCAAGGCCGCGAAGCCGAAGGCCGCCGCCCGAAAGCCGGCAAGCCTGAAATCGAAACCGGCCTGAGCAGGCCAGCGCTCAGGCGGCAAGCGCCCGGGCGTAGACATCGGCATAGCGATGCGTCGGGCGGCTCCAGTCGAAACGCTTGGCCATCGCATGCTCGCGCATCTGCCTGAAGGCGCGCTTCGACCGGTAGGCGGCCAGCGCCCGCGTCACCGCCGAGGTCAGGCCAGCGCCTGTCAGCGACGAGAACAGGAAGCCCGACAGCCCGTCCTCGATCGTATCGACCAGCCCGCCGGTGCGGTAGGCGATCGGCAGCGCGCCGAAACGCTGGGCGTACATCTGGCTCAGGCCGCAGGGCTCGAAGCGGGATGGCATGAGCAGGAAATCACTGGCCGCGAAGATGCGTCGCGCCTCGGCGTCGTCGAAGCCGATGCGCGCCGCGATCGATTCCGGATTCTGACGCGCCAGCCGCTCGATCGCGTCCTCCAGCCTCGGCTCGCCCCTGCCAGTCACGACCAGTTGACCGCCATTGGCGACGATGGTCTCGGCCGCCTCGATCGAGAGGTCGATGCCCTTCTGATGGACCAGCCGCGAGATGATCGAGAACAGCGGGCCCTTCGACTCCGGCAGCTCGAAGGTCTTGCGGATCTCGGCTGCGCTCTGGCGTTTCCATTGGCGCACGCGCTCGGCCATCGCCTTCTCGCCCACGGCCGGCGAGGTCCAGCTATCGTCGATGCCGTTGACGATGCCGGTCAGGCGGCCCTCGTCCATGCGGGTTTTGAGCAGACCCTCCAGCCCGCAGCCATGCTCGGCGGTGGTGATCTCGCTGGCATAGGTCTCGCTGACGGTGGTGACATGCGAACCGTAGAAGATGCCGGCCTTGAGAAACGAAATCTTTCCGTGGAACTCGGCGCCGTTCACGGAAAAGGCAAGGTCGGGAATGCCGAGCGCGCCCATGCGGCCCGGCTGGTAGAGACCCTGATAGGCGAGGTTGTGGATCGTCAGGATCGAGGGGGTGTTGAGGCCCTTCCAGCGCAGATAGCCCGGCGACATGGCCGAGGGCCAATCGTTGACGTGCAGGATGTCGGGCTTCCAGTTCGGGTCCGCCTCGCCGGCAGCAAGCTCGGCGGCCGCCAGCGAGAGCCTGGCGAAGCGGATGTCGTTGTCGCTGAAATCGCCGCCGGCGAAGGGGCCATAGGGCGAGCCCTCGCGGTCGTAGAGTTCGTCGCAGAGCACCGCGTAGATCACAAGCCCGTCGGCCGTGCTGAAGCGGCCGAGCGACCAGGGCGGAAGGCTCGCCGTGCGCGGCATCTGCGCGACAATGTCCATCGCGGGCCTGGCTGCACGGACCTGACGGTAGCCGGGGATCAGGACGCGAACGTCACAAAGAGCGCGCAACTGGCGCGGCAGGGCGGCGGAGACTTCGCCAAGCCCTCCGGCCTTGACGAAATCGCCCATTTCGGAGGTGACGAAGAGAAGCTTCGTGGTGACGGGAAGCCGCGAAACCAGCTCGGGCGGACCGTCCTTGACAGCCGCCGCATAGGTCAAGGCATGGCCTGATGTCGCGGAGACCGCATCCATCACAGACTGCTTCGACGACTCGGCCATCAGTTCATGCCTCTGTGCCTGGTGCAGGTTAACACAAGCGACGTTGTCAGGGTTCCATATTGCGCTGCAAAATAAAGATGCAAATCCGGGGCCGCTCGCGCGGAACTCACCCGATATAGGGCGCGTTGCCTGCCCTGCGACAGGTCTGAACCAGAATTGCGACGAGGTGATTGCGGCTGGCCCCGCGAATCTCGTCCCACCTGCTCGCTATGGGGGCAATCCGATGGCTGATTACGGCGCAATCGACGTCAAGGCCGGGTATGGCAGCGATCTGGGCGCCACGCCCGATTCCGAGGGCACCAATTTCGCGCTGTTCTCGGCCTATGCCGAGCGTGTCGAACTCTGCCTCTATGACGAGAGCGGCCAGCACGAAACCGCTCGCATCACGCTGCCGGAATTCACCGACGAGATCTGGCATGGCTATCTGCCGGGCGTGAAGCCGGGTCAGCGTTACGGCTACCGCGTCCACGGCCGCTTTGCGCCGGAGGAGGGCCACCGCTTCAACCCCAACAAGCTTCTGCTGGACCCCTACGCCAAGGACTATGCCGGCGAGATCGTCTGGAACGACGCGCATTACGGCTACGATGTCGGCGCTGAGGGCGACCCCGACCTCACCTTCAGCGAACTCGACAGCGCGCCCTTCACGCCAAAATGCGTGGTGAGCGGCTTCATGGCCGATCCCGCGCGCCCCGCCGGGCCGTCGGTGCCGTGGGACCGGACGATCTTCTACGAGACGCATGTGCGCGGCTTCACCAAGCTGCACCGTGGCGTGCCCGGGGCGATGCGGGGAACCGTTGAGGGCCTCGGCCAAAAGGAGATCGTCGACTACATCAAGAGCCTCGGCGTGACCTCGGTCGAGCTTTTGCCGGTGCATGCCTATCTCGACGACCACCATCTCGAAGCCAAGGGGCTGACGAACTACTGGGGTTACAACACGATCGGCTTCTTTGCGCCGATGCAGCGCTATCTCGGCTCCGGCGGCCTCGCCTCCTTCCGCGACATGGTCCGGAAGTTCCACGACGCCGGTCTCGAGGTCATCCTCGACGTGGTCTACAACCACACGGCGGAAGGCAACGAGATGGGGCCGACGCTCTCCTTCAAGGGCATCGACAACTTCTCCTACTACCGGACCATGCCCAACGATCCGCGCTTCTACATCAACGACACCGGCACCGGGAACACGGTCAACACCAGCCATCCGCGCGTGCTCCAGATGGTGCTGGATTCGCTGCGCTACTGGGTCGAGGCGATGGAGGTGGACGGGTTCCGCTTCGATCTCGGCACCATTCTTGGCCGCGAGCCGCATGGCTTCGACCAGCGCGGCGGCTTCTTCGACGCGATCGGCCAGGACCCGGTCCTTCGCAAGGTCAAGCTCGTCGGCGAGCCCTGGGACATCGGGCCGGGAGGCTATCAGGTCGGCGGCTTCCCGCCCGGCTGGGCCGAGTGGAACGACAAGTACCGCGACACGGCGCGCGCCTACTGGAAGGGCGAGGAGGGCATCGTGCGCGATCTTGCCGCGCGCGTCACCGGCTCGGGCGATGTCTACGACCAGCGCGGCCGCAGGCCGTGGGCCGGCGTCAACTTCATCACCGCCCATGACGGCTTCACGCTGAACGACGTCGTCTCGTATAACGAGAAGCACAACGAGGCCAATGGCGAGGACAACAAGGACGGCCACGGCCACAATCTGTCGTTCAATTTCGGCGTCGAGGGGCCGACGGACGACGAAGGCATCATCGCCGCCCGCGAGCGCCAGAAGCGCAACCTGCTGGCGACGCTGCTGCTCTCGCACGGTACGCCGATGATCCTGGCCGGCGACGAACTCGGCCATTCGAACGACGGCAACAACAACGTCTACTGCCAGGACAACGAACTCGGCTGGATCAAATGGGACCGCATCACCGATCGCGACAAGGCTCTGACAGCCTTCGTGCAGCGGGTGACGCAACTCCGGGCCGACCACGCCATCTTCCGCCGGGCCGGATTCCGCGACGGCTGCGTGCTGCGCTGGGTCAATCCGGCCGGCGGCGACCAGCAGGAGGAGCACTGGGACGATGAGGGCCTGCGCGCCATCGGCCTTCTGCTCCACATGCCCGACGTCGAGCAGGGCGGCGACGAGGCGCTGATACTTTTCAACGCCTTCGACGGAGATGTTATCTTCACGATTCCGGCGCGGGTGAAGGCCGGCTCATGGTCGGTCGTGCTCGATACCGAGACCGGACCGGGCTCCGACGAGGGCCGCAAGGGGCTGAAGGCCGACAGCGAGATCACGCTGTCGCCACGGTCGCTGATCGTGCTGATGTGAGTAGCGTCTGAAATACTTGCGCAAAGCCAACTATGTTTGCATGACGTTGGCTCGTATGCCAACATCAGGTCATGAGATCGATCTCGTGGGTTCGTGCAGCGGAAAAGGAGTTCCTCACCTTTCCGCAGCCGGTGCAGGATCAGATCAAATTCGCTTTGCAGATCGCTGCCGTCGGCCAGATGGCGGATACGGCAAAGCCTCTGAAGGGGATCGAGAGCGGCATTTATGAGATCGCACAGCCGCATCGCGGCGATGCCTATCGAGCCGTCTATGCCGTAAAGATTGGCGATGATCTGTGGGTCGTGCATGCCTTCCAAAAGAAATCCACGCAGGGCATCAAGACGCCGAAACACGAAATCGACGTCATTCGCGAACGGCTGAAGCGCTTGAAGGATCTGAAGTGATGAGCGACGCGATCGAGGTGAGGCGCGGCAGTGGGAACGTCTTCGCCGATTTTGGCGATGAGGATGCCGAGGCCAAGCAGATGAAAGCTCTTATCGCGGCAGAGATCATCGCCACGCTCAACCGGCGGGGTTTGAGTGCAAGAGCGGGAGCAAAAGTCGCCCGGATCGATGCCGCCGACATTCAGCGGATACGCAACGCCGACCTTGCTCGCTTCACAATCGATAGGCTCGTCAGGGTGGCCGGCCGTCTCGGGCGGGTCGTGGAGCTTAAGGTCCTGCCCGACACGACGGACATCGCCGCCTGACTATTTTCCTTCCAACAGCGTGACCGATCGCGCCGGCAGCGTACCATCAGCGTCTTCATTCCAAGGCTTCAAAAGCGGGCGCCAACCTCCGCCGACAAGTTGTGTTTGCATCGGGAATGGCACCGGCGCGACGTCGCGATTGATCGCGATCAGCAGGCTCGCATCCCGGCCCGACAGCAGCAGCGCAAACGCATCGAGGTGACTCCACTCTCCGTCGACGACAGGTGAGCCGTCCGGCTTCAGCCAGAGCGCATCGGGGGGCAGGCCGTCGCCGGTCAGCCGGCCGGTGAGGAAAGCGTTCGCTCGCAGCAAGGCGTGCTCACGTCGTAGCCGCGACAGCTCTGCCACGAACTCGATCAGTGTGTCATCTGCCGCCTCCCAGTCGAGCCAAAACCCTGCATTATCCTGGCAGTAGGCGTTGTTGTTGCCAGATTGAATCCGGCCGAATTCGTCTCCGGCCGTCAGCATCGGCACGCCGCGCGAGAGGAACAGCGTCGCCAGCAGCGCCCTGACATCGCGGTCGCGGGCGGCCTTCACCGCGGGGTCGTCGCTTTTCCCCTCGACGCCGTTGTTCCAGCTATGGCTGTCGGCGTCGCCGTCGCGATTGCCTTCGCCATTGGCCTCGTTGTGCTTGGTCTCGTAGCTGACGAGGTCGGCGAGCGTAAAGCCGTCATGGGCGGCAATGAAGTTGATCGAGGCGTTCGGGCCGCGATGGCGGGCGGCGTAGAGATCGGACGATCCGGCGAGCCGTGTCGCCAATGCGCCCGCCATGCCGGACTCGCCCCGCCAGAAGCGGCGGACATCGTCGCGATAGCGCCCGTTCCATTCGGCGAAGGGGGCCGGGAACTCGCCGAGGCGATAGCCGCCGGGGCCGATGTCCCAGGGCTCGGCGATCAGGATCGCCTGCGACAGGTCGGGGTCCTGCCCGATCGCGGCGAAGAGAGGCGCGTCCTGCGAGAAGCCTGTGTCAGAGCGCCCCATCACCGTGCCGAGGTCGAACCGAAAGCCGGCGGTGCCGAGCGAGCGCCAGTGCCGCATCGCGTCCACGCACATGCGCACGACCGGGGCTCGGTCGAGCGCGAGCGTGTGGCCGCAGCCGGTGTCGTTGATCAGCCGGCCGGGATCGTCGGCCGCATGGCGGTAATAGACCGCATTGTCGAGCCCGCGCAGGCAGATCGTCGCGCCATGCTCGTCGCTTTCGGCGGTGTGGTTGAGGACGATGTCGAGGATCACGCCGATCCCGGCTGTATGATAGGCCGCGCAGAGCCGGCGGAGATCGTCGCCGCCGCCGGCTGCGAGGCGCGGATCGAGCGCGAAGAAATTCACCGGATTGTAGCCCCACGCATTGGCAAGGCCGAGCGGCGGCAGATGGCGCTCGTCCATCCAGGCCGCGACCGGCATCAGCTCGACATGGCTGACGCCGAGGCGCTGGAGATGGCTAAGAATCGCCGGCTCGGTGAGCGCCGCGAGCGTTCCGCGCAGTGGCTCGGGCACGCCGGGATGGCGCATCGTGAAGGACTTTACGGCCAGCTCGTAGATGAAGGCGGGCGTCTGTTCGGCGGTCGCCGGATGCGGTGGGAGGGCGTCGGTCACGATGCAGCGTGGCACGAGGTCGCCGGTCTCGACGCCGTGCTGCGCCAGCCGCGCATCCCAGCGAAACGGCCGGTCGACCGTCGTGGCATAGGGGTCGATCAGCAGCTTGGTCGCATCGAAGCGGTGGCCGCGTTCGGGCTGCCAGGGCCCGCTTGCGCGCAGCCCGTAGCGCTGACCCGCCTTGGCTCCTCGCAGGAAGCCGTGATGGATGTCGCCGCTGCGGCAGGGCAGGGGCAGCCGGGCGGTCTCGACCTTGCCCGCATCGTCGAACAGGCACAGCTCGATCCGTTCGCCGTTTCGCGAGAAAACCGCGAAGGCGACGCCCTCGGACGTGACCGTTGCGCCTATCCTCGCCGGCAGCCGGCAGGGCTCGATCCGCCAGGGCAGGGTCAAGCGCCTCAGCCCTTGGGCGCTGGGGTCGCGGGTATGCGCCAGATCCGCTCGGCATATTCGCGGATCGAGCGATCGGCGCTGAACCAGCCGCAATGGGCGGTGTTGATGATCGAACTGCGCCACCAGCGCGGCTGGTCGGCCCAGAGATCGTCAACGCGGCGCTGCGCCAGCCGGTAGCTCTCGAAATCGCTCAGCACCATGAACCAGTCGCTGGCGCGCAGGCTGTCGACGAGGCCGCGATAACGGTCGCGCTCGCCCGGCGAGAAGGCTCCGCTGGCGACGGCGTCGAGCACGCCTTCGAGATGCTGCGCCGAGGCGATAACCTGCTCTGTCGGGCGCGGATCGCGCTTTGCCGCCGCCACCTCTTCGGCCGTCATCCCGAAGATGACGATGTTCTCCTCGCCGACCCGTTCGCCGATCTCGATATTGGCGCCGTCGAGGGTCCCGATGGTGATCGCGCCGTTCAGCGCGAACTTCATGTTGCCGGTGCCCGACGCCTCCATGCCGGCCGTCGAGATCTGCTCGGAAAGGTCGGCTGCGGGAATGATGATCTCGGCTGCGCTGACATTGTAGTTCGGCAGGAACACGACCTTCAGCCGGTCGCGCGTGGTGATGTCGTTGTTCACCACCGTCGCGACGTCGTTGATGAGGTTGATGATCGCCTTGGCCGTGCCGTAGTTCGATGCGGCCTTGCCGGCGAAAATCTTCACGCGGGGCGCCCAGTCGCGATAGGGCTCGGCGCGCATCGCGTCGTAGAGCGCGATCGTCTCGAGGATATTGAGCAACTGGCGCTTGTATTCGTGGATGCGCTTGATCTGGACGTCGAAGAGCGCGTCAGGGTCGATCGTGACGCCTGTGTCCTGCTGCACGAGCCGGGCAAGCTCGAGCTTGTTCTGGCGCCTGAGGGCGGCAAGCCGCTGCTGCAGGCCCGCATCGCTGCAATGCTGCGCCAGCCGGCTGATCTGGGTGATGTCGTCGGAGACGCCTGCGCCGCAGACCTCCTCCAGAATCTTGGTGAGGCCGGGATTGGCGCCGAGCAGCCAGCGTCGTGGCGTGATGCCGTTGGTGACGTTGGTGATGCGGTTCGGGAAGACGGCGTGCAGCGGGGCGAACACCGTCTCCTGCATCAGCCGCGAATGCAGCGCCGAGACGCCGTTCACCGTATGCGAGCCGACGAAGGCGAGATGGGCCATGCGCACGCGCCGGCCGTGATGCTCGTCGATCAGCGAGATCGCGGCGAGGTCGACGTTTTCGCCGCCGGCCGAGCGGCGCACGCTTTCAAGGAAGCGGGCGTTTATGGCGAAGATGATCTGCATGTGGCGCGGCAGCAGCCGCTCCATCAGCGCCACCGGCCAGGTCTCCAGCGCCTCGGGGAGAAGCGTGTGGTTGGTGTAGGAGATGGTCGCACTGGTCAGCGCCCAGGCTTTTTCCCAGGCCATGCCGTGCTGGTCGATCAGGAGCCGCATCAACTCGGCCACAGCGAGCGCCGGATGGGTGTCGTTGAGCTGGATCGCGACCTTGTCGGGCAGGGTGTCGAGCGTGCCAAACTGGCGGTAATGCCGTCGCACGAGATCCTGCAGCGAGGCCGAGGTGAAGAAGAACTCCTGCCGCAGGCGCAGTTCCTGGCCGGCGGGCGTGGAATCGTTGGGATAGAGCACCTTCGAGATCGCCTCGGCGCGGTTGCGTTCGGCGACCGCGCCGACGAGATCGCCCTTGTTGAAGGCGTCGAGCGAAAGCGGATGCAGCGCGCGAGCCCGCCAGAGACGCAAGGTGGTCGCGTCGCGGCCGCGCCAGCCGATGATCGGGGTGTCATAGGCGACGGCGAACACCGTCTCCTCCGGCGTCCAGGCGACCTCGCCGGGCTTTGCCGTGGGAGCGACGCTGCCGCCGAAGCCGATCTGGTAGGCGCTTTCGCGGCGCTCGAACTCCCAGGGATTGCGGAAGGAGAGCCAGTCCTCGGGGATCTCGACCTGCTTGCCGCCCTCGATGCGCTGCTTGAACAGGCCGTGATCGTAGCGGATGCCGTAGCCGAGCGCCGGTACGCCTGTGGAGGCCATGGCTTCGAGATAGCAGGCCGCGAGACGGCCGAGGCCGCCATTGCCGAGAGCTGCGTCGGGCTCGATCGTCTCGATCGCGGCGAGATCGACGCCGAGATCGGCCATGGCCTGCGCCATCGGGCCGGTCAGGCCGAGGTTGTTCAGAGCGTCGGCGAATGAGCGGCCGATCAGGAATTCCAGCGAGAGATAATAGACCCGCTTGCGCCCGGTTTTGTAGCTCTCGCGAGTCGAGCGCTGCCAGACATCGACGACATGGTCGCGCGCCGCCAGGATGCCGGCCGTCAGCCAGTCATGCGGCTGCGCGACCGAGGGATTCTTGCCGAGCGAATAGGTCAGCTTCCTGACGATCTCGGCTTTCAGATTCTCGACGATGAGGGCTGAATCGGCGGCGATCTCGGGGGAGGCCGGCGTGGCTGTCTCGTTCAAGCGTCGAAGTCCCGGCTGTTTCGGTGCCTGCGAGCATCATGGTAACGCCGCGCCCTGTCCAGCCGAATTCGCTGCAATGCGGGATGTTTCGGCCCGTGCCGGGTGGCCATGAAAAAGCCAGCGGCCCGATGGGCCACCGGCTCGAAACCTGTCGGAACGCCCGCTCAGTTGATCTGCGTGCGGGTTTCCTCGCGCGCGTCGCGGCCGAACTCGCGGGCGCTGTTGACCGCCGAATCCGTGACGCCGACGACGCTCGTCCACGCGTTGCGCGTGTGGGCGCCCTGATGAACGACGGCGTCGTAGCCGATCGCCAGCACGGCGATGATGAGAAGAAGGCGAAACATGGGTCTCTCCTGTGACGAACCTGCTGCGACAACGCGGCCGGGGCACGCGTGTTCCGTCGCGCTTTCCGCCAGGCCGGCATAAGCGAAGCGCGGATTGACCGCGTCGCGCCCGCAGTGTCCCTTCCGCTCCGGGACGAAAACGAGGAGCCGGTATGATCGCGGATATCAAGGGCAAGCGGATTTTGGTGACGGGCGCGTCGTCGGGGCTGGGAGCGCATTTCGTCGCGGTTCTGGCAGGCGAGGGCGCGCATGTCGTCGCAGCGGCCCGCCGGCTCGACCGGCTGGAGGCGTTGGCGCGGGGCTGCGCGGACCTTCCGGGCAAGGTCGTGCCGCTTGCGCTCGATGTCGGCTCCGTCGCGGCGATCGAGGCCGGGCTTGCCGAGGCGAGCGCCGCGCTGGGCGGGCTCGACGTGCTGATCAACAATGCCGGCGTCGCGGAGCCCGAACGCGCGCTGGAACTGACCGAGGCGCAGTGGGACGCCCATCTCGACATCAACCTCAAGGGCTGCTTCTTCGCGGCCCAGAGCGCCGCCCGGATCATGGCGAAGCAGGAGACCGGCGGTTCGATCGTCAACATCGCCTCGATCCTCGGCGAGCGCGTGGCGATTTCCGTCGCGCCCTATTCGGCCGCCAAGGCCGGGCTGATCCAGCTCACCAAATCGCTGGCGCTGGAATGGGCGCGCTACAAGGTGCGGGTGAACGCGCTGGCGCCGGGCTATGTCATCACCGATCTCAACCGCGATTTTTTCGAGACGGAGCAGGGAAGAGCGCTGCTCAGCCGCGTGCCGATGCGCCGCGCCGCCGATCTCGCCGATCTCGACGGGCCGCTGCTGCTGCTCTGCTCCGACGCCTCGCGCTTCATGACCGGCGCGGTGGTGGCAGTTGATGGCGGGCATCTGGTCAGCGGGTTGTGAGGTGGCGCGGGCGTTCGTTCCCCGTCTTTGCGAGCGAAGCGAAGCAATCCAGCGTTTCGCTCCAACCTCTGGATTGCTTCGCTTCGCTCGCAAAGACGGTCGTACTCTTCACCCCGCCGGCAGCAACTCCCGCAGCCTGATCAGCGCGATCTTTTCTACCTGCGCCAGCGCCGTCTCGAACTCCTGCTCGCGCGAGCTTGCCAGCCGCGCCTCGAAGGCGGCGACGATCTCGTCCTTGGTCAGGCCCTTGACCGCGATGATGAAGGGGATGCCGAAGCGGGCCTTGTAGGCCTCGTTCAGGGCGGTGAAGCGGACGCGCTCGTCGCCCGAGAGCCGGTCGAGCCCGGCGGACGCCTGCTCGCTGGTCGATTCCGGCGTCAGCTCTCCCGCGGCGGCGAGTTTCCCTGCGAGATCGGGATGGGCCAGCAGCAGCGCGCGCTTCTGGTCCTGCGAACCCGCCTGCATGGCCGCAGTCATCGCGGCATGGAGGCCGGCCGCATTGTCCTGGCCCGGCCCGATGCCGGCGTCGAAAGCGGCCTGCGCGATCCAGGGCGAATGCTCCCAGACGCGCCCGAAGACCTCGACGAACAGGGCCTTCGGGACTTTCGACGGGACATAACCCCCCGCCGGCGGATGCTGCCTGATCCAGTGGCGGGCGATGTCGAGCCGCGTCGCGACCCAGACCCTGTCATGCGAGGCGACATAATCGAGGAAATGCGCCAGCGCCGCCGCCCGGCCCGGCCTGCCGACGAGCCGGCAATGCAGCCCGACCGACATCATTTTTGGCGCTGTCTCGCCCTCGGCATAAAGCGTGTCGAATGAATCCTTCAGATAGGCGAAGAACTGCTCGCCGGCGTTGAAACCCTGCGGCGTGGCGAAGCGCATGTCGTTGGCGTCGAGCGTGTAGGGCACGCAAAGCTGCGGACCGCCCGGACCTTCGAGCCAATAGGGCAATTCGTCGGCATAGCTGTCGGCGGTGTAGAGGAAGCCGCCTTCCTGCATCATCAGCGGCGTCGTGTTCTGCGAGGTCCGGCCCTGGTAGAATCCCAGCGGGCGCTCGCCGGCCAGTTCCGTCTGGAGGCGGATCGCGTCAGTGATGTCGGCGGCCTCGCGCTCGGCGGGGACGTCGCGATAGTCGATCCATTTCAGGCCGTGGGTGGCGATCTCCCAGCCGGCCTCCCGCATCGAGCCGACGATTTCGGGATAGCGGCCAAGCGCGCTCGCCACGGCGAAAACGGTGACCGGCATGCTGCGCTGGGTGAACATGCGCCAGAGCCGCCAGTAGCCGGCGCGGGAGCCGTATTCGTAGATCGACTCCATGTTCATGTGGCGCTGGCCGGGCCAGGGCGCCGCGCCGACGATCTCCGACAGGAACGCTTCCGAGGCCGCGTCGCCATGCAGGATGTTGTTCTCGCCGCCCTCCTCGTAATTGATCACGAACTGCACGGCGATGCGGGCCTGCCCCGGCCAGTGCGGATGGGGCGCGTCGCGGCCATAGCCCGCAAGGTCGCGCGGATAGGCGTCGTTGGTCATGGTCTCAGCTGCCGCGATAGGTCGAATAGCTCCAGGGCGTGGCCAGGAGCGGGACATGGTAATGGCCTTGCGGATCGGCGACGCCGAAGCGGATCGGCACGATGTCGAGGAAGGTCGGGTCGGCCAGCACCATGCCGAGCCCGCGGAAATAAGCCCCGATCGAGAAGGAAATCTCATAGGTGCCAGCAACCAGCGCCTCGCCGGCCAGCAGCGGCGCGTCGGTGCGACCGTCCAGATTTGTCATCGTCTGCCCGACCCGTTCGCGCCCGCCATCGGGCGTCAGCCGGTCGAGCGCGATCATGACGCCCGGCGCAGGCCGGCCATGGACGGTGTCGAGGACATGCGTCGAGAGGCGTCCCATCGGCTTTCCTTCTGCCTTGATCGTCAACCCTTAGGCGGGCCGTGCGGTCGTCGGCAAATGCTTTGCAATGTCAGCGACTAGCTGGCTGCGACGTCGCGAGCGGGCGGGGACGCTCGGGTATGCCCAGAACGAGCGACAAAACCACCGACTTTGCTCGAATTTTTCCAGCCAAGCCATAACAGGGTTCAAGCTCGATCTCGTAGTCATCGGGCGATGAATCAATCCCAAAGTAGGGTGCCCGTTCGGGATCGGGTTTGGCCCGTCTCACAGTGAGACCGTAGATGACGTTCTGGGGGCTGAAGCCTTCGAGGCTGAGATCGACAATGTGGTCGAACTCGAAGGTGATGATCGCGTCATTAGCGGGCCGCATGACATTGGGCCTGAATGCAGGCGAATGTTGCAGGCGAAAGAAATGGACCGCCAATCGGCTCGGTCCGCTGCGATCCAGCGTCAGGCTTACGATCTCTGCGTCGTGGAAATGTGGAACGCCTCCGAACCATTCGATCACTTCACGGCCACCGGGCAATTGCGACCAGAACCTGCGTTCTTCAACTTCGTGCTCTTCCATGCCGACTTCCTCGTTTGCCGGGCAAACGTTTTGAGATGCATCCGATCGCGATTCGTCCGAACGGCTTCATTTTTGCTATTGAAGACCAATCTGAATCGAGCTGGAAGACTCATGCTTGACACCTACCTCCTCGAATGGGGCGGCATGCTGCTGCGCTGGCTGCATGTCGTCACCGCGATCGCCTGGATCGGCGCGTCGTTCTTCTTCATCCATCTCGATGCCTCGCTGAAGGGTGATGCGACGCTGCCGATGGGAGAGGGCGGCAAGCCCGAGCAGTACGTCGCCTGGCAGGTGCATGGCGGCGGTTTCTACGAGATGCGGAAATATCTGGTCGCGCCGGCCCGGCTGCCCGAGCACCTGACCTGGCACAAATGGCAGGCCTACTGGACCTGGATCTCCGGCTTCTTCCTGCTCGTCTGGGTCTATTACGCGCAGTCGGAGCTCTACCTGATCGACCCGGCGGTGATGGCGCTGTCGCCGCTGGCGGCGGGCGCGATCGGCATCGCGGCGCTGGCCGTCGGCTGGCTGTTCTACGACTGGCTCTGCAGATCGCCGCTGGGCCGGAACGACGTCGTGCTCGGCGTGCTCGGCTTCGGCTATGTCGTCGCCGCGAGCTTTGCCTTCGCCAGCGTGTTCTCGGGGCGCGGCGCGCTGATCCACACCGGCGCGCTGATGGCGACGATCATGACCGCCAACGTGTTCTTCAACATCATGCCGGGCCAGCGCAAGGTCATCGCGGCGCTGATGGCCGGCGAGAAACCCGATCCGAAATACGGCCGCGCCGCCAAGCAGCGCTCGATGCACAACAACTACATCACCCTGCCGGTGCTGTTCCTGATGCTGTCGAACCATTATCCGGTGACCTACGCCAACAACGCGGTGATCCCGGCGCTGGTGGCGCTTATCATCGTGGCGGGCGCGCTGATCCGGCATTTCTACAATGTTCGCCATGCCGACCACGCGAAATCGCCCTGGTGGACCTGGGCCGTGGCGATCGTGGCGCTCTGGCTCGCCTTCTGGATCGCGATGGCGTCCTCGCCGGGCGGGCGCGAACGGCTGGGGCTGGCGCTGCGCCCCGATCCCGTACCGCTCATGCTGGCCGGGCTGACGCCACCGCCCGACGAGGTCGCCAACATTGTGACGGGCCGCTGCGCCATGTGCCATGCGCCGCAGCCCTCCTGGCCGGGCATCGGCATCGCGCCCAAGGGCGTGTTGCTGCACGAGCCGGCCTTCATCGCAAGACAGGCGCAGGCCATCCGGGCGCAGGCGGTGATGACGCACGCCATGCCGCCCAACAACCTCTCGGGCATGACGCCAGCGGAGCGGCGCATCGTTGCCGCCTGGCTCGCGAATCCGCGCTGAAACGCTCAATTATCCTCACCGATCCTTGACCGTTCTCGACTTTCATCCGGACTTGGCCTGAATGAATTCCCCGATTCATTCAGTTTCGGTTCACCTCGCCAACCGCATCGTCGCTTTCACTGACAGGGTGGAGGCTGGTTCCCAAACGGGCGCCGTCCAAGCCTGAGGGGACCGGGGGGTCCGCTTGAACGCGATTTTGCAGAGGGGCGTCAGCTACAGGCTGGCGGCCATAGCCTTCATCTGTGTCTGGACGGTGCTGTGCTGGCCGTGGCTTTCGGGGGCGGTGACGATTCCTTTCGACGCCAAGGCGCATTTCCAGGCCCAGATCCAGTTCCTGGCGCAGGCGCTCCATAGCGGCCAGTCGCCGTTCTGGACGCATAACGTCTTCGGCGGCTCGCCCCAGATCGCCGATCCGCAATCGCTGATCTTCTCGCCCGCGATCATCCTGGCGCTGCTCTCGCCATCGCCGAGCTTCCAGATGGTCGACGCCTATGTGCTGCTGCACCTTTTGGCCGGCGGCCTCGCCTTGCTGATGGTCTTCCGCGACCGCGGCTGGCACCCGGCCGGCGGCCTGATGGCGGCGCTGGTCTTCGCCTTCGGCGCCTCCTCGATGTGGCGCGTCCAGCATGTCGGGCAGATTGCGAGCCTGGCCTTCTTCGCCATCGCGTTCTGGCTGACCGCGCGGATGCTGCAGCGCGGCTCGCTGGGATATGGCGCGCTGGCGGGCCTTGCCGCCGGGCTGATGGTGCTGGAGCCGGACCAGGTCGCGCTGCTGGGCGCTTATGTCCTGATCGGCCTCGTCGTTGCGCACTGGCTCTCGGGCGGCTGGCCGGCGATCCGGGCAACTCTCGGGCCAGCGACCATGGCCGGCGTCGTCGGCGCCGTCGCGATCGCGCTGCCGCTGCTCTGGGTCTGGCTCTTCGCCGAGGCGACGACGCGTCCGGCGGTCGATCTCGTCGAGGCGGGGCGCGGTTCGCTGCACCCGGCTTCGCTGCTGACGGCGTTCATCGCCGACCTGTTCGGCGCGCGCGATCCCGCCGTCGAATTCTGGGGGCCCTACAGCACCTCGTGGAACGCCAGGGAGTTGTTCCTGTCCCAGAACATGGGGCAGGTCTATATCGGCGCGCTGCCGCTGCTGTTGCTGATCGCGCCCGGGCTGACGCGGGGCTGGCTCTGGGACAGGGCGATCCGCCCGCTCTCGCTGCTGTTCCTGTTCATGGTGCTGTTTTCGCTCGGGCGCTACACCCTGTTCTTCCACCTCGTCTACGAGTATCTGCCGGGCGTGAAAGCGTTTCGGCGGCCGGCGGATGCGACCTTCCTGATCGGCGCGCTCGGGGCGGTTCTGTCGGGCTACGTCCTGCATCGCGTGCTCATGGAGCCGGTGGTCGGCCCGGTCCGGCGCGATCTTGCGATCCTGGCTGGCGTACTGGCGCTGCTTGCCGTCGTTTCGCTTGTGGTTTCCGGCGCGGAAAGCCATCTGGCCGACGCGTGGAAGCCTGTGCTGATCGCCATCGTCTGGTTTGGCGCGGGCGTGGCCGTGCTGGCTGTGCTGGTGCGCTGGCGGCAGGGTCTCGGGCCGTTCGCCGCCGCCATGCTGGTCACAGGCGTGGTCGCGGCCGATCTCGGGCTGAACAACGGCCCCAATGAGTCGACCGCGCTCTCGCCCGAGATCTATGACGTGCTGCGGCCCGAGACGAAGAACGAGACTGTCGCCATGCTGAAGCGGCTGGTCGCGCAGCCGGCGGGTTCGCCGCGTCGCGACCGGGTCGAACTGCTCGGCATGGGCTTCGAATGGCCCAATGCCGGGCTGGTGCATGGGTTCGACCATACGCTGGGCTACAATCCGCTGCGGCTCGCCGATTTCTCGGACGCGGTGGGCACGCGCGACACCATCGCCGGCCCCGACCAGCGCAAATTCACCTCGCTGTTCCCGTCCTACCGCTGCAAGCTCGCCGATTTCCTCGGCCTGCGCTACATCGCGACCCGGGTGCCGATCGGACAGGTCGACAAGACCCTGCGAGACGGCGACCTCAAGCTCGTCGCCTATACGACCGAGGGCTACATCTACGAGAATCCGCGTGCATTGCCGCGCGCGCAATTCGTGCCCGGCTGGCGGCTCGCCGATTTCGACATGATGAAGGCAGGCGGCCGCTGGCCGGACGTCGATCCGACCCAGGCCGTGCTGCTCGAAAGCGAGCCGGGGGAGGCGACGCCCGAGCGGCCCGCGGTTGCGGCGACGCCGGCCGAAGTGAGGCTCACGCGCTACGAGAACACCGAGGTCGAGATCGACGTGGTGACGACGCAAGGCGGCTTCGTCGTACTCAACGACATCTGGCATCCCTGGTGGCGCGCCACGGTCGATGGCGTCGAGACCGAAATCCTGAAAGCGAACGTGCTGTTCCGCGCCGTGCAGGTTCCCGCCGGCGCGCATAAGGTCCGCTTCAGCTTCAATCCGATCGAGGGCGCCATCGCCGAGTTCCGCGAGAAGATCGCGCCGGAGCCTGTCGAGGACGATGCGCCGATGCCGCCGCAACCGGCCGGTCCCGCCATAGCGGCATGGCCGGGCGGCCTGCCGCCGGCGGCCCTGACAGTGCCGTCTGAGCCGGCGCGCACAACTCTGCGTCTGGGAGCCGGCGCGCCGGCCGCCGAGGCGCGGCCGCAGATGTCGTCCTCACGCGCCTACTGACATCCGACGCTCATCGCGGATTGCGGCGATCTCCGATCGGTGAGACGATCGGGGCCGGGATCATCCGGTCTCTGCGCCGTTTGGCTGGTCGGTGCAAAGGGGTGTGGCATGCTCAGAGCTTCGGCTGTCGCGGCCTGTCTCGCAGCAGCGCCCGCACCCGCGCTGGCGCTTCCCGGCATCATGGCGGAGACGCTGGGTTCGCGCGCCTGCTACGTCAGGTTCTATGACGCGAAGCATCTCGCGGCCAATCCGGCCCAGCGCACGACTGCGATGCGGATCTCGTTCAAGGTCGAGCGCATCGCCGGGGCGATCGACAGCGTGCCGCCGCTCAGTCGCATCCGGATCGAGGCGGCGCGGCGCAATGTTGCGCAGCCGCTCCGGGCGATCGGCGATTGCCGCTTCAGCGAAGCCGCCAATCGCGATGTCCAAGGCAAGGCCCGGATCGCCAGCTATCCGCGCGCGGCCGGCATTGTCTGCGCGATCTCGCAGGATGCGACCGATGAGGGGGGCGGGGCCGAGCCCGTGCTCTCGGCATCGGGCGAGACCCTGACCATCCACATGGACGAATCCCTGCCGATGCGGCGTAACCGCAAGCTCTCCGACGGCGAGAGCCAGATGATCGATTTCAGCAGGAGCGATGCGGTGTTTCGCCTGCAGCGTGTCGCCGACCGCGAATGCGACGCTCTCGACCGGGCGATCGTCAGCGAGTGACGGCAGCCGGCGTCACCCTCACATGCATCACGCGACCCCGAGCTTCTTCTGGAGCGATGTGGAGGACGTCGTGTACTGGAAGGTCAGGCGCTTGTCGGGGTAGACGTAAGCGTGGACTTTTTGCGCGGCCAGCGCGGCCTCGTGGAAACCAGACAGGATCAGCTTGAGCTTGCCGGGATAGGTGTTGATGTCGCCGATGGCGAAGATGCCGGGCACGTTTGTCTCGAACTTCTCGGTGTCGGCCGGGATCAGGTTCTCGTTGAGGTTCAGGCCCCATTGCGCGATCGGGCCGAGCTTCATGGTCAGGCCGAAGAAGGGGAGCAGCGTGTCGCAGGGGATGCTGAAGGTCTCGCCTGATGCGTCGCGGCAGATCGCGGCCGACAGCGTTGCACCGTCGCCTTCCAGCCCGGTGACCTGACCGAAGCGCAGATCCATCGCGCCGGACGCGACCAGCGCGCGCATCTGCTCGACCGAATGGGGCGCGGCGCGGAACTCGTCGCGGCGGTGCATCAGCGTCACGCGGCTGGCGATCGGCTGCAGGTTGAGCGTCCAGTCGAGCGCGGAATCGCCGCCGCCGACGATCAGGATGTCGCGGCCGCGAAACGCCTCCATTTTCCGCACGGCGTAGAAGACCGAGGAGCCCTCATAGGCCTCGATGCCGGGGATGGGCGGCTTCTTGGGCTGGAACGAGCCGCCGCCGGCGGCGACGACCACGCACTTCGTCTCGAACACGGTGCCGGCGTCGGTGGTGACGCGGAAGCGCGGGGCGTCCGCCGTGCCGATGGGCTCGAGCGCCTCGATCATCTGGTTGAGGTGGAAGGTCGGCCCGAACGGCCTGATCTGCTCGACGAGGTTGTCGACCAGGCCCTGGCCGGTGACGATCGGAAAGCCCGGAATGTCGTAGATCGGCTTTTCGGGATAGAGCTCGGCGCACTGCCCGCCGACTTTTGGCAGGATGTCGACGAGATGGGCCCTGATGTCGAGCAGGCCGAGCTCGAACACCGCAAAGAGCCCGCACGGGCCCGCGCCGATGATCACGACGTCGGTGGTGATCACCTCACCGGCTTCTGCCTCGACGCTCATCTGATTTCCTTTGAAACATTCCAGAAATCCGGCAAACCGGACATCGCCGTGCGTCACATGAGGGTTCGCGCGGCGTCTGGCAAGTCCCGAGCGTGAGAGTCGCGCTCGATCCTTACGCGCCCGTGTCGGCTGCAAGACCTGCGGCGGCGATGCCGGCGACGGCTGCGGCCTCGTCATTGTCGGAGGTGTCGCCGGAGATGCCAACCGCGCCGAGCAGCGCGCCCGAGACATCGCGGATGAGCACGCCGCCGGGCACCGGCACGAGCGAACCGCCGACCGCATGGGTCGCGGCCTCGACGAAATAGGGGCGCTCCAGCGCCATCTTGTGGAGCGCGCGCGAGCCGATGCCCATCGCGACCGCGCCATGGGCCTTGCCGATCGCGATCTCGCCGCGCTTCAGACTGGTTCCGTCCTGCGCAGCAAATGCTTTCTGCGCGCCGCGCGCATCCAGCACCGCGATCGCCAGCGGCTTGAAGCCGGCCTTTTCAGCATGGCCGAGTGCGGCGGTCAGCAGGGTCTGGGCCTGGGCGAGGGTCAGCATGGCGGCGCTCCGGTTGAGGTTGGGCGTGCTTGTGCCAGCGGGAGCGGGCGCGCGAAAGCCGTCCGATGCGTAAAAACTGCTTTGCCGGATGACGGGCATAGGCTCGAATCCGTCTTGAACTTGTCGCGGCGAGCGGGCTTGATGCCGATCCAAGAGACAAAAGGAGACGTCGATGGGTCTGTTCAGTTTCATCAAGGAAGCCGGCGCCAAGATCTTCGGATCGGGCGAGGCGAAGGCGGCGACGCCTGACGCATTGCAGAAAGAACTTGCCGGCCACGGCCTGCCATCGGATGTCGCAATCTCGATCGATGGCGACAAGGTGAAGGTTTCGGGCAAGTCGGTTTCGACCGAGGAGGCCGAGAAGATCATTCTCGCGCTCGGCAACACGATCGGCGTCGCACAGGTCGAATCCGAACTGATCGTCACCAAGGAAGCGCCGGCGGCCGTGTTCTATACGGTCAAGAAGGGCGATACGCTCTGGAAGATCGCCGAGACGCATTACGGCAAGGGCCAGGGCGCGAAATACACCGAGATCGTCAAGGCCAATACGCCGCCGGTGAAGAACCCCGATCTGATCCAGCCCGGCTGGGTGCTGCGGATTCCCGCGCAGGCCTGAGCCGGTCGTCAGACCCGCGCCGCCTTCGGCAAGGCGCGGCCGATCCTGACGCAACCCCAACGACGGCCCCGGACGACGACCGGGGCCGACAGATCGGCGATCACGCCGAGCGGCTCTTGACCGGGACGTCGGCGGTAAGTCTGGACGAGCGCCCTGTCAGAGAAGCGCGCCGCGCGCAGGGTGACCGCGTCCATAGCGGCGTTTTCCGATGGTTTTCGTTCGTCCGGGCCTTGTTCGTCCGGGCCCTGGCCATTGCCCGAATGCTCGCCGGCGACGGATGTCGTGAATCCGTTCCTGTCGGTCGCGGCGATATAGGCCAGTTCGTCCGAGGGCGGCAGCGCTTGCGCCATCAGGGCCAGCAGCCGCGATCCGAGCGCGCTTGTTCGACCGCCGGGGAAACGGAGCCCCGCCATGAACAGATCGTCCGGCGCCACGGTATCCTCCGCTATGGCGATCTCGAACAGTCTCTCGACCTCGTTGGCCAGCGCCGTCGCCTGCCAGAGCCCTGCTTCGTAATGGGCCGCCCAATCCAGCATCTCGTCAGCGAGCATTGCGGCATGAGCCGTGGCCCCGGGTGCGAAGACGAGATGAACAAGGCGGTCGGCGTCGGTCGCAATGGTCGCCGCCAAAGCAGGGTCGTCGCCCAGCACCAGTTCCGCATCGAGCGCCTGGTGCGCCGCAAGGCCTTCGATCGGCGCGAGCAGGGCGCCGCCCCGGCCAAGATCGAGCAGCGTAACCGCTGCGTCTCGTGACGCCAGACGCAGGCCCCCCGCCTTGGCGAGCGGCCAGCGTGGGCTGAGCCGGCGTTCGCCGCCCGGAAGCGCCGAAAGCGCCACGAGCAGCCGGAGCCGCGCCGTCGCGCTTTCTAGAGTCGCCGGCGAAGCGTCATCGCCCACTGACGCGAGACATGCGCGGATATGTGCGATGCGGTCGGCGAAGCTGGTATCGTCGACAGACCCGTCATGCCGACCGGCGCGCAGGGCGCGGCGGTTCACGGCCCGGCTCTCGCCGAGCAACCGCTGGTGGGCCGCCTCCGACTGTTCCGGATCATCGCGCATGGGTTGTATCTATCAAAAATCCGCTACCAATGCGTGAATCGCGATGCGACACCAAGCGGCGGCTTGACGGAATTGGTTGCCTAGGCAACTATTTTGTCTGGCGAGGATGTGGGAGGGCAGCCTTCAGGCTTGCGTCCGCAGGGCTTTGCCGGTCATGTTGCCGCTCGAATGCAGCAGCCCTGTCATGCGCCGATGGCATGACCCGGCAAGCTGCGCAACCGCATATCCCTTGGGAGGGGACCACGATGAGCTTCGATCGCCGCCGATTCCTGACACTCGCCGGCTCCGCCGTCGCCGCGCCCGCCGTCCTGCGGGCAACCCGCGCCAATGCGCAGGAGGTGACGCTGCGGATGCATCACTTCCTGCCGCCGGTTTCGAACGGACACGCCAAGTTCCTCAAACCCTGGGCCGACAAGGTCGCGGCCGAATCGAACGGACGGATCAAGATCGACATCTTCCCGTCGATGCAGCTTGGCGGCACGCCGCCGCAACTCTTCGACCAGGCCCGCGACGGCGTCGCCGACATCGTCTGGACGCTTCCGGGCTCGACGCCGGGCCGCTTCACCGGCGTCGAGGCCTTCGAGCTGCCCTTCGTCGCCAACAAGCGCGGCCTGGTGAACTCGCTGGCGCTGGCCGACTACGCCGAGGCGAATCTCGCTCAGGAATTCCGCGAGGTGAAGCCGATCTGCCTGTGGGCGCATGATCACGGCCTGATCCACGCCAACAAGTCGATCAGGACGATGGACGACCTCAAGGGTCTTAAGCTGCGTTTCCCGACCCGGCTCGCCGGCGAGGCGCTGCGCGCGCTCGGCGTCAACGCCATCGGCATGCCGGTGCCGCAGGTGCCGGAATCGCTGGCGCAGCGCGTCATCGACGGCGCGGTCATCCCCTGGGAGGTTGTGCCGGCGCTCAAGGTCCATGAGCTGGTCAAGTTCCACACCGAGATCCCGGGCTCGCCGACGCTCTACACCGCGACCTTCATCCTCGCGATGAACCGCGCCAAATACGACGCGATGCCGGCCGATCTGAAAGCCGTGATCGACAAGAACTCCGGCGCCGTCGCCTCGGCGATGGCCGGCAAGATGTGGGACGATCAGGCCGTGGTCGTCTCCGACATGGTGCGCAAGCGCGGCAACACGATCACCATGCTCGACGAGGCGGAAGCCGCGCGCTGGCGCAAGACCACGGAGCCGGTGATCGAGGGCTGGCTGAAGACCGCCAAGGACAAGGGCCTCGACGGCGAGAAGCTGCTGGCGAGCGCAAGGGCTGCGCTGGCCAAGCACGAAAAGGCGGCCTGACGTCAGCACCATGTCGGAACCGGGGGCAGAAGGGACGGCGTCCGGTTTCGACAGGGCGGTGCAGGGGATTGCGCTTCTGGGCGGCGTGCTGCTGATCGCGCTGGCGACGACAATCGTCGTCAGCGTTACGCTGCGCAGCGATCTCGTCGGCAAGGCCGGCGTGCCGGGCGATTTCGAGCTGGTGCAGATGGCGACCGGCGTCGCCGCTTTTTGCTTCCTGCCATGGTGCCAGCTCCGGCGCGGCAACATCTTCGTCGACACTTTCACGCTCAAGCTGCCGCAGCGCTGGCAGCGCGGCATCGATGCGAGCTGGGACGTGGTCTACGGCCTCGCCATGGCGCTGATCGCCTGGCGGCTCGGCGTCGGGGCGCGCGCGGCCTTCGCCAGCGGCGAGAACACGATGGTCCTGCAGTTTCCCAGCTATCTGCCGATCGGGTTCTGCGCAGCTTTGGCTGCGCTGGTCTCGGTCACCGCCTTCGTCAGCGCGCGACGTCTGCTGAAAGCGTCGTCATGAGCGGGGCTGCGCTGGCGCTGACGGGCTTTGGCGTGCTGCTTGGCCTGATGGCGCTCAGGCTGCCGATCGGGCTCGCCATGATGCTGGTCGGCAGCCTCGGCTACATCCAGCTCAACGGGCTCGATCCGTTCCTCA
>JAESGK010000214.1_pt1 | contig 40159 bp, 39 predicted proteins | sample 9269681 | NCBI WGS metagenome assembly JAESGK01 (sample SAMN14515347, study PRJNA621673) | algae metagenome | isolation source: Timaviella obliquedivisa GSE-PSE-MK23-08B and co-occurring heterotrophs from... | place: USA: Grand Staircase Escalante National Monument, Utah | collected 2006-08-15
TGGTCTTCTGGTCGCGGCCGACACCAAAACCCGCCACCACGCCGATCGAAACCCTCGTTCAGTCACTGCCCAGTCGCTCTCGATGACATCGTTCGCGTCTATCGATACTTGTTCAGACATTCCCTAGAGGACGACGATCCCGCTTCCGCCAGATCAGGTAGCTAGCTAGGCTCGCAGCACCATGTCCGCCGCCTTCTCGCCGATCATGATCGAGGGCGCGTTGGTATTGCCCGAGGTCAGTGTCGGCATGATCGAGGCGTCGGCGACCCTGAGGCCTCCGATGCCCTGGACGCGAAGTTCGGCATCGACGACGGCCATCGTGTCGGAGCCCATCTTGCAGGTGCCAACCGGGTGATAGGTCGTCTCCGCCGCGGCTTTGACCCAGTCCAGTATTTCATCATCCGTAGCTCGGGCCGTGCCGGGCGCGATCTCGCTCACCTGCAGCGGAGTCATAGCGGGCGCCGTCATGATGGCGCGGGCGATGCGGATGGCGCGCACGGTGAGCATGGCGTCGACCGATGCCGACAGGAAATTGAAATCGATGGCCGGCGGCTTGTGCGGATCGGCCGAGACGACGTGGACATGGCCCTTGCTCTCCGGCCGCATCGGATGGGCGTAGCAGGTCACACCGGACTGGCCGGCGATCCGCGTGCCTTTGGGTCCCGGCTCCATCAGCATCGGCACCCAGCCCAGCAACAGATCGGGCGCCGCGAGGCCGTCGCGCGAGCGGACGAAGGCGCGCAGCGGCGCCCCCACCATCCCCAGCAGTCCGCGGCCGGAAAATGCATAGCGCAGCGCCTGGCGCACGAGGCCGAGCCCGCGCGCGGTGTCGTTGTAGGTGAAACCCTTTGCGTCGATCGCCCATCGTGTCCGCGGCGCATAGTGGTCACGCAGGTTCTCGCCGACGCCGGGCAAGGCATGGCGCACTTTAATGCCCAACGCCTGCAGGCGCTCCGGCAGGCCGATACCCGATAGCTCAAGCAGTTGCGGCGAGTTGATCGAACCGCCGCTCACGATGACTTCGCGCGCCGCCAGCACCTCTCGTCCCTCCCCGTTCACCGAATAGCGCACGCCGGTGCAGCACTTGCCGTCGAACAGGAGACATTCGGCTAGCGCGCCCGTCTCGATGCGAAGGTTGCGACGTTTGCGGGCCGGATCGAGATAGCAGCGGGCCGTGCTCATGCGGCGACCCGATGCGATCGTCGCCTGGCTCATGGCGATACCATCCTGCCGCGCCCCGTTGTAGTCGGGATTGTGCTCGATCCCGACCTCGGCGGCCGCCTTTATTACCGCCGCGCAGAAAGGATCGTTCGGGTCGGGATTGGTGACACGGAGCGGCCCATCGCGACCGCGGAAACGATCCTCGCCGCCGCCCTGGTAGTTCTCCATGCGCCTGAAGTACGGCAGGACGCTGTCGTAGCTCCAACCCGCGTTGCCCATCTGCGCCCAGGTGTCGAAGTCCTGCGCCTGGCCACGCACGAAAGCCATGCCGTTGAGCGCGCTGGACCCGCCCAGCATCCGGCCACGCGGAACCGGAATGCGGCGGCCGTTGGTGCTGGCCCCGGGCTCCGAACTGTAGAGCCAGTTGACGGCAGGGTTGGTGATCATCCGGGCGGAGCCGACCGGGATGCGGGTCCAGGGATGATCGGCGGGGCCTGCCTCCAGCAGCAGCACGCTGTTGCGCGGGTTCGCCGAAAGTCTGTTGGCGACGACGGCGCCGGCCGATCCGGCACCGACAACAATATAGTCGTAATTCATTATTACTATTGTCGATCAATTAACCGTCGCTGCCAACATGCGGCGTCGCTACTGTGGCAAGCTGATGTGTTCTATGGAAATATCGATTGAATGATCTCGCGTAGAAAAATGGTCGTCGGCCTGGCCGGCTTGTCCCTCCCGAGCCTCGCCGCTTGCGGTGGCACACCCCCCAAAGGCGCCGGTTTCGACCATGCTGCCGCGCAACCTCGCCATTCGGTGCCGGGGCTGGATGCGGTGATCGACATCAGCCACAACGTCACCGTCACCGACTTCGCCGCGGTGCGCCGCAGCAACATCCTGGCCGTCATCCACAAGGTGACCGAAGGCGGCGACTGGTTCGATCCCTCCTACGCGACGCGTCGCCGCCAGGCCGAGGCGGCAGGGCTGCTGTGGGGCGGCTACCATTTCGGCACGCGGCAGTATTCCGGTGCGGAACAGGCCGCCGCCTTCCTGTCGGCCTGCCAGCCGGGGCCGGCGACGGTCATGGCGCTCGACCTCGAGCCGAACGAGCGCAAGCCCGCCAACACCATGCGGCTCGCCCAGGCCGAGGAATTCGTGCTGGCCATCCAGCGCGCCACCGGCCGGCTGCCACTCCTCTACACCCATCCGGCCTGGGCCAACGGCCAGCAATATGGCCGACGCCGCCTCAGCCTGGGAGCGGCCGTGACGCCAGGTTCAGTCCTGGCGCGCTGCGACCTGTGGCTGGCAGACTACCGGGAGACTCCCGAAATACCCAATGCCTGGGCGGACCGCGGCTGGCGTCTCTGGCAGTACGTCGCCGACGAAACCGAAAGCCATTTCGCTTATGGCAGCGCGCCGCGTGCCGTTGCAGGCGTCGGCCATTGCGACCGCAATCTGTTCGCGGGCGACGAAGCCGCTCTCTACCGATTCTGGAGGAGCGGCGGCCGAACGGCCTGAACCGTTCTACGGCGAAGCCGCCAACGCGGCCTCGATGGCACGTTCGAGTTTCGGCCCTATGCCGCCGGCGGCCGAGAACCAGTCGATGACCCTGCCGTCCCGGCCGATCAGGATCTTGTGGAAATTCCAGCTCGGCGTGCCGAGCTTGCCCGTCTGTTCGGCCGCCCAGCGATAGAGTGGGTGAGCATCGGGGCCCGACACGACCTGCTTGTCGGCCATCGGGAAAGTGACGTCGAAGGTCGATTCGCAGAAGCGATTGATCTCTTCCTTGGTGCCGGGCTCCTGGCCGCCGAAATCGTTCGACGGCACGCCCAGCACGATGAGATTCCGGTCCTTGTAACGGTGCCAGATTTCCTGAAGGCCGAGATACTGGCCGGTGAAGCCACACAGCGACGCCGTGTTGACCAGCAGGACCACGCGGCCCTTGTAGTCCGTGGTCGGCAACGGCCCCCCGCCTATCGAATCGAGAGACACCGCCGACCAGTCGATCGGCTGGCGACCGACCTGGGCCCAAGCACTGCCCACCGCCGACAACAGAGCCCCCACAGCGGCAAATACCAGCATTCGTACGATTTTCATCTTCAACCCTTGATACACGTTAAGTACCTCGACGAGAAATCGCCAGTTCGTCCTTGCCCGGCCCGGCGAAGGCGCCGACAGCTTGCGCATGTCGGAGCCATCATTCCTCGCCGGGCGGTTCCTACCCCATCGCATCATCCCCGGCTGGCTGGGAGAGAGGCAGGCGGCCCGCTTGTTGGCTTTCAGCCTGGCCGCCGAGGCACACTTCACGCCGACCAGGCTCGCCGACCATGGCGCCGGCCGTCTGGACGCGGTGGTGCGGCAATCAAGCGTCCTGAAGAACCTCGGCGCCTTTGCCAGCCCGCTGCGAAGGAAGGCGCTGGCCCTGCAGGACGGCCTGGAGACGGCGTTCGACATGGCGCACACGCCGGCCAACAGCACGCAAATGGAAGTGGTGGCGCACGGCGACGGCGCCTTCTACCGGCCGCACACCGACACTTACACCGGCGATGAATACACGCCCGGCGGCCGGCGGCGCCTCACGATGGTCTATTATCTCCATCGCCAGCCGCGCCGCTTCACCGGCGGACGCTTGCGACTGTTCGACCTCGGTGGCGAACAGTCGATCGAGATCGAGCCGACACACGACAGCCTGCTCGTCTTCCCCTCGTCCGCACGGCACGAAGTGGAGACGATCTCCTGTCCCGACGGCGAATTCGGCGATAGCCGCTTCGCGGTGAACATCTGGCTGTGCGGCTGACGTCCTCGCGGCGGTACGATACCGTCGTCGCCACAAAATTCGATCCGGGGGAAAAATGGACCTGAAGGGCAAAGTGGCGGTCGTCACCGGCGGCAATGGCGGGCTCGGCCAGCGCATATGCCATGCACTTGCAGCCGAGGGCTGTCAGATCGCGGTCGTCTACGCCAAGAGCAAGGCCGAGGCCGAGGGCGTCGCGCGCGATCTCGAAAAGCACCAGGTCGCGGCCGCCACTTTCGCCTGCGACGTCACCCAACGGGACCAGGTGCAAAAGCTGGTCGACGACGTCGTGAAGCGCTTCGGCCGGCTCGATATCCTTGTCAACGACGCCGCCTACAACAAATCGATCCCCTTCACCGACCTCGACGGCCTCACCTACGAGGAATGGACCAAGATCATCGATATCAATCTCACCGGCCCGATGCTGCTGACCAAGGCCGTGGGCCCGGTCATGAAGCAGGGTGGCGGTGGCCGGATCGTCAACATCTCATCCGTCGCGGGCCTCGGTCCCACGGGTTCGTCGATCGCCTATGCCGTCTCCAAGGCGGGCCTCATTCATCTCACCAAGTGCATGGCGGTGGCGCTGGCGCCGGAGGTGCTGGTGAACTGCGTGGCGCCGGGCCTGCTGGAAGGCACGCGCGCGACGGCCAACCTGCGGCCGGAATTGGTCGCGAGGGGCCGTCAGGCCTCGCTCCTCGGCGTGGCTGCGGACAAGGACGACTGCGCCAACCAGGTCGTCACCATGTGCCGCACCAACACCATGACCGGCCAGACCATCGTGATCGACGCGGGCCGCACCTTCCATTGAGGTCATCCCCATGCTGACAGGCGCCACTCCCTCGACGAACCCCCAGGCCGGACTGGTCTTCACCGGCTGCGCGATGCTGAATGCAGCAGCCGAGACGGCGAGCCATGGACAAGGGCACGCGCGCGCGCACGCCGGGCCGCGGCGCCGCGAGGTCGTGGTCAACGGCAAGCGGGTTAAGACGGTCGACGTGCACGCCCATTGCTGCGTGCCGGCGGCGATGGCGGTGATCAAGTCGCCGCTCGAGGCGCCGGGCCTGCTGATGGACGACACCAGCACGCGTATCGCGGCAATGGACGCACAAGGCATCGACGTCGAGGCGCTCAGCATCAATCCCTACTGGTACCGCGCCGGCCGCGATGCCGCGGCGGAGCTGATCAGCATCCAGAACGAGACCCTGGTCGAATTCTGCGCCGCCAACCCCGACCGCTTCGTGGCCTACGCCACGGCGGCGCTCCAGCATCCCGACCTCGCCGCGGAGCAGGTCGAACATGCGGTGAAGAAGCTCGGTTTCGGCGGTGTCAGCGTCGGCGGCAGCGTCGACGGCATGGAACTGGCCAATCCGAAGTTTCACCCATTCTGGCAGAAGTGCGAGGAGCTGGGTGTCCTCGTCTTCCTGCATCCCACCGGCACGCGCGAGCTGGAGCCGAGCGGCCGGCTGGGCGGCAGCGGCTTGCTCACCAACACGATCGGCAATCCGCTGGAGACGACGCTTGCCCTGTCGCACCTCATCTTCGAGGGCACGCTCGACCGCTTTCCCGGACTAAAGATTTGTGCCGCGCATGGCGGTGGCTTCCTGCCGTCCTACGCCAACCGCTCCGACGCGGTGATCCGCACCTTCCCCAACCGGGTCGGACCGCTGCCGAAGAAGAACCCGACGGCCTATCTCAGGGATGGCCAGCTCTTCTTCGACACGATCGTGTTCACGCCCGAAGCGCTGCGCCACCTGATCGCGGAAACCGGCGCCGGCCAGATCATGATCGGGACCGACTACCCGTTCCCCTGGACCAGCACCGAGGTCGACCTCGTGCTGAATACGCCGGGCCTCAGCGACGACGAGCGCATCGCCATCCTCGGCGGCACGGCAGCACGGCTCCTGGGCATCAAACCTTAGCGGAGGCTTTCTTTGCCGACACCCCGGTGTCGGGAAAATCCTGTCGGAAAATTCAGGGCGTTGATCGGCAAGGCTTTTGTCCGTTGGTTTTCCGACACCCGCGTGTCGAAGAATGCGAACCGTGTCGGAAAACCTCCTTACGCCGGGCGGGGCATGGCCAAAGAAAAGGCCGACGCGGATCAAGCGTCAGCCTGACAGAATCCATAGCTCAAACTTGCTGAAACTGCAATTCACATCCACGTGAGCGGATGCTGGCAGTGCAAGCACTCGGGCTCGCCTCAGAGGTGCTGGAGCACGTTGTCGGTGCCGATGATATGGCGGCCGACCATCTCGATATGCGGCAGCATCGCCTGCAGATGCTGGCTGGCGCTCATGGCGTCGCGGAAGCGGCGCTCGAAGGGCATCGAATTCAGGATCGCGGTGGTGCCGGCGGCGCGATAGGACGCGATCGAAACCTCGGTCGCCTCGTTCATGCCGTGGGTGGTGGCGAGTCTCAGTCGCATGCGCAGGTCGACGTCGAGCTTGCCTGCCGCAGCCGCATCATAGGCCTGGCAAACCGCCTCGTGCAGGAAGGCGCGGGCAGCGGAAAGCCTGGCCTCGAGCTGGCCGATCTCGCGCTGGACGGCGTCGTTGACGGCCATCGCATTGGACGACGACCTGGATTGCTTGCCGCGCGCGAGGTCGACGTAGGCCTCGAGCAGCCGCCGCGCGATCCCCAGGGTCACGCCGCAGAATCCCGTGGCGTAGAGCAGCGTCGACATGATGGTGTAGATCGGTCCGGTCTCCCGCCGTTCCTCCAGCGCGTCGCGTGCCGGTGCCCGCTCGTCTGGCACGAAGAGGTCCGCGACCGTATAGGTGTCGCTGCCGGTGCCCCGGAGGCCGAGCACGTGCCAGTCGTCGGTGATTTTTGCTTCCTTGCGAAGAAACACGAAGCTGCGATCGTCCGGCCGGCCGTAGCGCAGGTGCGGCGTGCCATCGGGATTCTGCACCGCGCTGTGGGCGCCGAGCCACCGCGTATGGCGGCCGCCGCTGGCAAAGCTCCAGGTGCCGCTGAGGCGATATCCGCCGTCGACGCGCAGCGCCCTGCTCTTGCTGTGCTTTGCCCCCCAGGCCAGGCCTTCGCGGGCGTTGCCGAACACCGCGGCCGCGGTTTCGTGCGGCATGGCGGCAGCGGAGGTGGCCGAGGAGACGTTGGACTGGTTGATGAACCAGCCGACGCTGGCATCCGCCCAGGCCAGCGCCTCGGCGGTCTTGCAGTACTCCAGGAGATGGATTTCCTGTCCGCCGAGGCTCCTCGGCAGCAGCAGGCGCAGCATGTCCTGGCCGACGAGTGCCTCCACTACCTCGGGCGTGAGTTCGCGACGGCGGTCCATTTCGGCACCATGCTCGTCCAGCAACGGCTGCAGGGCGCGGGCCCGTTCGGAAGCGCTGCCGGCGACCGCCGGCTGAACACGAGTGTCCATGAAGATGACCTCCCTAGCCCGCAACCCGGGCCAACGGCACCGCGAGACCCGCGACGTCGATGCGCGTGCGGAAGATACTGCCACAATTCTCGTGCGGGCCGCCGCGCGAGCCGGTGACGATATAAAGATCGCACAGGTCGGTGCCGCCGAAACAGACGCTGGTGACCATCGGCAGCGGCACCGCGAGATCGTGCCGGTGCGTGCCATCGGCATTGAACACGGCAACGCGGCCGCCGTGCGCGTCGGCCACCCAGACCGAACCGTCGCTCGCCACCTTGAGACCGTCGGGCACGGCGCTCTGCCCGTCGCCCAGCTTAGCGAAGGTCCGCCACGGGCCGACGCCGCCATCCGGCATCACGTCATAGACCCGCACCAGCCCGGCGCGAGCGTCGCTGTGATAGAGGCGCCTGCCGTCGGGCGAGAAGCCGAGGCCGTTGGTGAGCAGGATGCCGTCCGAAAGCGTCCGCATGCTGCCGTCGAGGTCGATGACGTGCAGATGTCCGGGCCGCGGCGCCTCGCCACCGAACACCTTGTAGGCGAGCGAGCCCACGTAGACGCGGCCTGCCTTGTCGGTCGTGAGATCGTTGAAGCCGGTGGCGCCGGAAATGGCATCAAGCGCCAGCAGGGTACGCGAGGTGCCATCGGCCAGAGACACGCAGGCAATGTCGCGGCCGCCCACCACCAGCTCCCCATGCTCGTGCAACGCCATGCCGCCGATGCCGCACCGCTTGGGAATCACCGGCCTTATCTTGCCGTCGAGGTCCAGCAGATCGACGCCACCGTTGACGACGTCGCTGAAATAGAGACCGCGGGCCGGATCCCAGACGGGGCCTTCGATCAGGCCATAGCCGGTGGCGACTTGCTGCATGAGAGCTCTCTTTCGATCGACCTGCGCCAGCATCGCATGCCCTGAAGACGGACGCGCGCCCGAGATGCGAAACGCGTTTTTGTGCGTGCATGCGCGGGCAATTGCCAAGTCTCGCAATCGATGGGCTCAATTGGCCCAACCGAAGGAGCAGAGCATGCCGATCGAAACCAAGTACCTGTTCATCGTCAGCATGGACGTGACGAAGGAGAAGGAAGCACTGTTCAACGAGGTCTACGACACGGAACATGTGCCCCTGCTTCTGGCCCTGCCGGGCGTCCGGGCCGTCACCCGCTGGAAGACCGAACCTGCCGCCTTCGTGATCGGCGGCGAGGTGAAGCAGATCGATGGCGGCACCGCGGCGCGCTACGTGGCGATCTACGAAATCGACAGCCCGGACATTCTGGTGAGCAAAGAGTGGAACGAAGCTGCTGAAAAAGGACGCTGGCCGACCGAGGTACGGCCTTTCACCTCGAACCGCAGCCACATCGTGCGCAAAGCGGTCTGAGCCGAGCCTGTCGAATAGACTGGCCCAACACAAGGGAGGAACGATGAGCCGGCTCGATGGAAAAGTGGCGCTGGTCACCGGCGCGAGCCGCGGCCTCGGTGCCGGCGTGGCGCGGGCGATGGCGGACCAGGGCGCGGCCGTCATGCTGGTGGCACGCGACGGCGCCGCGGCTGCCGCCGTGGCGCGCGAGATCGTGGCGTCGGGTGGCCGTGCCGAGGCGCTGGCCTGCGACGTCGCCGACTATGGCGCGGTCGCGAGCGCCGTCGCAGCGGCGCGCGAACGCCTGGGCGGCCTCGACCTGCTGGTCAACAACGCCGGCATCATCGAGCCGATCGCCGACCTCGCGACGTCCGATCCCGCCGCCTGGGCAAACAACATCCAGATCAACCTCGTCGGCGCCTACCATGTCGTGCGCGCGGTGCTGGGCGGCATGCTGACGGGCGGCGGCGGCACCATCGTCAACGTCTCCTCCGGCGCGGCGCACCGGCCGCTCGAAGGCTGGAGCGCCTACTGCGCCGGCAAGGCTGGCCTCGCCATGGTGACCCGCGCCATCGCGCTCGAAACGGCCGGACGTGGCATCCGCATCTTCGGATTCTCGCCCGGGACGATCGACACCGACATGCAGGTGAAAATCCGCGAATCGGGCATGAACCAGATAAGCCGCATTCCGCGCGCCGACCTCTCGCCGGTCGAGCATGCCGTGCGCGGCCTGCTCTATCTCTGCGACGCCGCCAGCGACGACCTGATCGGCCAGGACGTTTCCATGCGCGACGAAGCCTTCCGCCCCCGTATTGGTCTCACTTGAGGAGGACACGCCATGGCACTCTATGAACTCAGGACCTACACGCTCTATGTCGGCAAGATGGCCGAAGCGGTGAAGCTCTATCAGGAGCTGGGCTTTCCCGCGCTCCACAAGGGCGGTCACGACAAGAACCTCGTCGGCTACTTCCAGGGCGACACCGGCACCATCAACCAGATCGTCCATCTGTGGAAATTCGAGGATGACGCCGGACGCCGTGCCCACTGGACCGCCGTGTTCGCAAACAGGGATTTCACCGAAGGATTCGCCTCGAAGTTCCGCCCGCTGGTCATGACCCAGGAAGTGAAGCTGCTCCACGCCGCGCCCTGGGGGCCGCACCCCTAAACCACGCCCGAAATCACGCCGACGAATAGGCTCCCCGCACGCCGGAGAGCCGTCGTCCTGAGCGGCGCCCACCTTTGACATCGCGGCCGAGGCTTTTTGCCGACGCCCCGGTGTCGGGAAAATCCTGTCGGAAAATTCAGGGCGTTGATCGACAAGGCTTTTCGCCGGCCGTTTTCCGACACCCGCGTGTCGAAGAATGCGAGCCGTGTCGAAAAACCTCCTCACGCCGGGCGGGGCATGGTCAAAGAAAAATGGCCAAAGAAAAGAAAAATGGTCAAAGAAAAAATGGTCAAAGAAAAGGCCGACGCGGATTAAGCGTCAGCCTGACAGAATCCATAGCATAAACCTGTTGAACCTGCACATCACATCCGCGTGAACGGATGCTGGCAGTGCAAGCACTCTGCTAGCGGCTGCAGGTGCCGGCGAAATGGGCGTCGGCGTCGCACGCCTTGCCGCCTGGTAGTGCGCAGGCGCCCTGCTCGTCGGCGGCACCGCTGCTGGCCGTCACCGTGTAGCGTCCGCCGGTGATGGCGCAGTAGCGCGCCGCCGGCGTGATGTACCCCGTGACGCGCAAGCCGCCGACCGGGCACTCGCCGCGGAACAGCGCCCTTTCCTCGCACTGATAGTTGTCGACGAAGACGCAGACGCCGTACTGGCCGCCGTCGGGCCGGCGCTCGATGCGGACCGTTCCGCCTTTCGCCGCACAGTTCTGCGACGCTGGGTTGGCAAGCTGCGGTGGCGACTGGGCCTGTGCATCGACGCCGATGCCAAAGGCCGCCGACGCCACGCACGCCGTTGCCGCCATGCGGTTCACCGCCGACCGCGCTCGCGCAGCTGGTCCTCGATCATCTTGTTGACGCCTTGGCGAATGCGCTCGACGTCGAGACCGTCCTTGAGCCGCTTGTCCTCCTTCATGCCGTTCAGCACGCTTTCCATGACGTTCGCCGGGTTGAAGCTCGGCGGAAAGGAGCGCGGCGGAAACTCCTTGAAGGTCGCCACGAACTGGAACACTTCGTCCATCATCCCGTAGGCGCTCCCGATATGGTTGAGCTGCCAGTCCCAGAAGGTGTTGGAGGTGACGTCGGCGCGTTCGAACGGGTCCTGCATCAGGTTGAAGATCTTCTGCAGGCGAAGCGTGGTGAAAGGCTCGGCCCACAAGGCCATGGTGCCCTCCTTGCGCTGTTCGGAGAAGACGTACTTGTAGTCGCCCTGGCGCATGGCCACGAGCAGCCCGTCGTCGTCGGAATAGAAGAACTTGTCGCGGGCACTCTTCGTGCCGTTGTTGTTGCCGGCCGTGCCGCTGACATTGCGCAGGAAGGCGGACTGGTCGTAGCCGTCGAGATGCACCTTGTAGGTGACGCCGTTCGCGGCGTAGCCCGCCTTGCACTTGGCCACGATGTTCGGCTCGCCGGCGACCGCACAGAGCGTCGGGATCCAGTCGTTGTGGCTCATGATCTCGTTGCTCACCGTACCGGGCTTGATGTTGCCCGGCCAGCGGACGAGGCACGGCACGCGGAACGCGCCTTCCCAGTTGGTGTTCTTCTCGCTGCGGAACCAGGTCATGGCGCCGTCCGGCCAGGTGTTCATGTGCGGGCCGTTGTCGCTCGAGTAGATAACGATCGTGTCGTTCGCGAGGCCCATGTCGTCGAGGGCCTTGAGCAGCGTACCAACCGTGTCGTCGTGCTCCTGCATGCCGTCGATATACTCGCTGTCTCCGTGCTTGTAGCGGCCACGATGCTCGGCGCGGACATGCGTCCGAAGATGCATGCGGGTCGCATTGAACCAGGTGAAGAACGGCTTGCCCGCCGTTTGCTGGCGCTTCATGAAATCGATGGCGGCAGCCGAGGTCTCGTCGTCGATCGTCTCCATGCGCTTCTTCGTCAGCGCGCCGGTATCCTGGATGGTCTGCTTGCCGATCTTGCCGAAGCGCGGATCGACCGTGGGATCGTCACGCTCGGCCGCCTTGCACTTCAGCACGCCGCGCGGGCCGAACTTGGCGCGGTAGGCCGGGTCCTTCGGATAGTCGGGCAGTTCCGGCTCTTCCTCGGCGTTGAGGTGGTAGAGGTTGCCGAAGAACTCGTCGAAGCCGTTCACCGTCGGCAGCGATTCATTGCGATCGCCGACATGGTTCTTGCCGAACTGGCCGGTCGCATAACCCAGGCTCTTGAGCAGGCCGCCGATCGAGGGGTCGAGCTGGCTCATGCCCATCGGCGCACCGGGGAACCCCACCTTGGTCAGGCCCGTGCGAATACCGTGCTGGCCTGTCAGGAAGGCGGCGCGGCCCGCGGTGCAGGACTGCTCGCCGTAGTAGTGCTGGAGCTTGATACCTTCGCGGGCGATGCGATCGATGTTCGGCGTCTCGTAGCCCATCAGGCCGCTGGAGTAGGCGCTGATGTTGGCGATGCCGATATCGTCGCCCCAGATGACGAGTATGTTCGGCTTGCGGCCACCTGCTGCCGGAGACGTCACCGGCGTCTGCTGCGCCTGTGCAACTTGGGGAGACGCGCCGAGACCGACCGTCCCCAGCACGGACAATGCCGTGCCTCCCAGCAGCAACTTGCGGCGGCTTGAAAGCTTGCTGTCGTCCTTGTTCGACTTGTCGCTCATTTCAACTCTCCTCCTCTGACGATACAGCGGAACCCGACGTGGCTGGTCGACGTGTCGACCGGTTCGGCATGGCGTGCCGCAGGACGGTAGCGCCGGCAATAGCTCGGCGCACATAAATGCGATCCGCCCTTCAATACCTTGCGCGGAATGCGCACGGCCGGCTGGGTCGGATCGTAACTCGCCTCCATCGCCACGCCGCGCGGATTCTCCGGCACGCAGCAGGCCTTGGGCGCATCGGCTGTGTGCTGCGTCGAGTACCAGTCCGCGGTCCATTCCCAGACGTTGCCGATCATGTCGTGCACGCCGTAGCCATTGGCCGGAAAGGCGCGCACCGGCGAAGTCCTGGCAAAGCCATCGGTCTTGAGGTTCTCGAGCGGGAAGTTGCCCTGCCAGGTGTTGGCCATGTGCTGGCCTCCGGGCGTCATCTCGTCGCCCCACGCAAACTCCGCGTCATCGAGCCCGCCGCGCGCGGCGAACTCCCATTCCGCCTCGGTTGGAATCTCCTTGCCGGCCCATTTGGCGTAGGCCTCGGCATCGCGATAGGCGATCTGCACCACGGGATGGTCGTCGAGGCCGCCGATGTGGCTGCCCTTGCCGTAAGGCCGGCGCCAGGTGGCGCCAAAGGTGAAACTCCACCACTGGCTCCAGTCGCGCAGATCGACAGGGCGTGACGGCGGCGTAAAAACAAGACCGCCGGCCTTCAGCATATGCGCCAGCGCGCCGGGATAGTCCTTGGCGTCGGGCGCGATCTCGGCCCAAGTGACATGGCCCGTGGCCTGGATGAAGGCGCGAAACTGCGCGTTGGTGACCGGCGTCGGATCGATCCAGAAACCATCGACGGCAACCGTGTGGGCGGGAGCCTCCTCGGCATAGTGGCCGTCCGAGCCCATGCGGAAGGTTCCGCCCGGGATGCGGATCATGTCCGCCGTCGACACGGAGGGCTTCTGCAGCACGTCCATCACTTGAGCTCGAACGGATAGATGACCTTCCAGTCGTTCTTCATGTCGACAATGGCCCAATTGCGGCGGACCGCCTCGTCCCACGCCTTGTCCAGCTTGCCGATATGGGATTGCCGGTCATAGGCGTATTCGCGCACCGCGTCGGTGTGATGAACGAGGCCCATGAATCGCGCGCCCGCGCCGGCCGCCGTCCATTCCAGCATCTGCTGGTCGCCGTCGGAATTGCCGAAGGCCAGGACCGGCCGCCGCCCGATGAAGTGGTTGATGCCGACCGGCTTGCCCGGCCCATCGTCGATGAACTCGACTTTCGGCTCCTTCATCAGCACCGGCACGCGACCCGGCTGCAGGACGAATTTGGTCACGCCCGACGAGCCGACAACCTGCTCGGGCGGGATGCCATAGATTCGCTCCGTCCACGGCCGCATGAATTCGATCCCGCCACCCGACACGATGAAAGTCTTGAACTGGTTGGCGCGCAGGTAGGCCAACAGTTCGAGCATCGGCTGGTAGACGAGATCGGTGTAGGGCCGCTTGAAGCGCGGATGACCCGCCGTGGCGAGCCAGTCGTTCACGGCCTTGGTGAATTGCTCGGTCGTGAGGCCGGTGTGGGTCGCGGCCATGATCTCGAGCAAGCCCTTCTCGCCCATTGCGGCAAGGGCTGCCTGGTCGTCCGCCAGCACCGACTTGAAGGGCTCCAGCGTCTTCCATTCGGGATGTTGAGGCGCCAGGGCCTTCACGCGATCCATGGAAAAGGCGACTTGGAAGTAAACTGGCTGCTCGGTCCATAGAGTGCCGTCGTTGTCGAAGGTGGCGATACGCTCGGCAACCGGCACGAAATCGGGCCCGCCGGCAGCAGTGGTTCGGACGACAAAATCGAGGATCGCCTTCTTCACCGGCCCGTCGTTCCACGAGGGCAACGGATTCGCCTGTCCGAAGGACGGCGGCGCGACGGACAGGACGACGGCCGCGCCGGCAAGGCCTTTGATGACTACTCTGCGGTGCATTGGCCACCTCTCCATGCCAACTCTAGCGCACTAGGCCGCCGCCGCGCATCAATTGCAATTGAACAGACAGATATGTGCCGCCACAGTGGCTCCACATGGCCATGACGCCCCCTGCCGGATCGGACGACGCCACCAAGCGACTCCTGCCGTGGCTCGTGGCGGTGGCGTTCTTCATGCAGTCGCTCGACACGACGATCCTGAATACCGCCGTGCCGGCCATCGCCCACGCCATGGACGTGACGCCGCTCAGCGTGAAGTCGGTTCTGGCGAGCTACACACTGAGCCTGGCCGTCTTCATTCCCATCAGCGGCTGGATGGCCGACCGGTTCGGCACGCGCGCGGTCTTCGCCACCGCCATTGGCCTGTTCACGGTCGGCTCCGTGCTCTGCGGCCTGTCGACCAGCATCGAGATGCTGGTCGCCTGCCGCATCCTGCAGGGCGCGGGCGGCGCCATGATGATGCCGGTCGGCCGCATGACGCTCGCGCGCACCTACGACAAGGCCGAACTCGTCCGCGCCATGAGCTTCGTCGCCATCCCCAGCCTGGTCGGACCCATGGTCGGCCCGATCGCGGGCGGACTCATCATCACCTACCTGCACTGGAGCGTGGTGTTCTTCGTCAACATTCCCGTCGGTCTGTTGGGACTCTACTTCGTCCGGCGCCATCTGCCGGATTATCGTGAAGAGAAAACCCATCCACTCGACGTCGCCGGCCTGGTGATGTTCGGTGGCGGCATCGCCCTGCTGTCCTATGTCCTCGAAGTCTTCGGCGAGAACACGCTGAGCGGACCGCAGATGCTGGGCCTGCTCGCTCTCTCCGCGGTCCTGCTCGCAAGCTACGGCCTCCGCGCGACCTTGACGGCCTTCCCGCTGCTCAACCTCGGCCTGTTCCGGCTGCGGACCTTCCGGGCATCGGTGTCCGGCGGCTTCTTCACCCGCCTTGGCCTGGGCGGCATCCCGTTCCTGTTCCCGCTGCTCTACCAGATCGGTCTCGGCCTCTCGCCGATCCAGTCGGGCCTGCTGGTGCTGCCGCAGGCGGTGGCCTCGATCGGCCTGAAAACCTTCATGCCGGCGATCCTGGCACGGCTCGGCTACCGCAACGTGCTGGTCGGCAACACGATCATCGTCGGCCTCATGATCATGTCGTTCGCGACCGTCGGCAGCGAGACGCCGATCTGGCAGATCGTCGTCCAGGCCTTCATCCTCGGCTTCTTCACGTCGATGCAATACACCAGCATGAACACGCTGGTGTATGCCGACGTCTCCGGCGCACAGACGAGCGGCGCCAGCACGATCGCCGCCACCGGCCAGCAGCTGGCGATCAGCTTCGGCGTCGCCAGCGCGTCCCTGATCGCATCGTTTTTCGTTCCCGACGGAGCCCACACCAATCCGTCGGCGATGATCCATGGCGTGCAGCAGGCTTTCCTCGTCCTGGGGGCGATGACGATCCTGTCGTCGGTCGTCTTCATGGAACTGCGGAAGGACGACGGCGACTCCATCAGCCAGCACGCGCCCGTCAGCCGCGACACGCACGACGGCGAGACCTAGCGGATGGACTCCATCGCTTACGGCGCGCCGGCCTTCGGTCCGGTTTCGTTTGTCTCGCGGTCGTAATAATCGACCGTAGTCTCGGCGCGAAACATTTTCCGGAGGCCCCGGTCCCCCCGTTTGCCCGTCACGATCAGCACCTTGCCTGAATCCGGGTACTCACATGCCTCGACCTCGACGAGCGTCGACAGCGAGAGATAGCGCATCGTTGCCGTTCCGGTGTTGACGATCTGGTGTGCCACTTCCGGCCCGCCCGGTGGGCAGGCAATGACATCGTGCCGGCGGATCGGAAAGCACTTCTCTCCGAAACGGAGCTCGCCCTCGCCCTCCAGGATGAGGAACATTTCCTCTTCGCCATGGTGACAATGGAAAGGGCATTGAACCTTGCCGGGCGGCAGGACGGTCAGGTTGTAGCCGAGGTTTCTCGCGCCGATATGGTCGCTTATCGTTGCGCGGCTCGAGGTGTAGATACCGTTCTCCTCGACGTCGTCGAACTCGACCTCGTCTAGGTTCATGACTGGCTTCACCATGCACGTCTCCCGATAACTACCCTGCGAGCCATGGTTGCACTGCGTCCGTGAGGATGACAATCACTCCTTCAACCCAAAGAGGTTCGTGCTGGCAGTGCTGGCACCAAGAGGGCAAAGAGGCTAATTCAGGCGCCAGATCGCGATGTTGAGGATCGTCGCAAAGCCGACCCACGCCACGTAGGGCACGAGGAGCCAGGCGGCGATCCTGTCGATGGGGCGAAACGCCAGCGCCGTCGCCACCACGGCCAGTTCCAGCATCACGACGACCGCGACTGCCGGCCCAATCCTTTGAAGACCGAAGAATGTCACGCTCCAGCCGAGATTGAGCGCGAGCTGGAGTGCGAACAGCGTCAATGCCTTGCGCGCGATTCCACGGTCGGCGACACGCCATACCCGCCAGGCCGCAATGCCCATCAGGACATTGAGCACGGACCATACCGGACCGAACACTTCGTTGGGCGGGTTGAAGGAAGGCTTGGCGAGCGCGGCGTACCAGGTCTTGACGCTGGTTGCGGTGACGGCGGCGCCCAGAGCCCCGATGCCGAGGCAGAGGGCCACGAACAGGGCGAGTACCGCGATCTCGACGGCAAGGCTGCGCTTCACGGGAGGCCTCAGAACAGCAAGCTGGCGCCGACGTTGATCGTCAGCGCGAGGATGGCCGTGTTGAAAGTGAAGGCCACGATACCATGCACCAGGCTCAGGTAGCGCATGGCGACGGAGGTCGTGGCGACATCGCCAGTCTGGGCGGCGCAGCCGATGACGAAGGAATAGTAGAGGAAGTCGCGATAGTCCGGCTCGCGATCGCCGGGGAAATCGAGACCGCCTGGCCCGTCGGCGTCCTGGCGGTAGTAGACGTTGGCGTAGTGCAGCGTGAAGACCGTGTGGGTGAAAGACCATGAGAGCGCCACCGTCGCGCCGGTGATTACGAGGGCGAGCGCCATCGAGTGGTCCGGCATCTTGAGCACCGACAACTCGGCGAAGATGGCGACAAAACTTGCCCCCGCGCTGGCGATCACCAGCAACAGGATGATCCAGTCGCCTTCGTCGTAGAGCGCCGCCCGGCTGCGGCAGGTATCGACCGTGGAATGCACGAACATCCACAGCGTGGCCGCGATGTAGATCGCCGCGGCGAGGTCCCAGGACAGGATCAACCGGGTCGGCAACCGCATCGAGCCCGGCAGCAGCGCATACAGGACCAGCCCCGCGGCAAACGACAGCAACAAACGTCGCCGGCCGGTGACGAAGCGGTAGATCCGCCAATCCCGAAAAGTACGCTGTGCCATTCCTGCTCCCCCGATAGCACTCTGCCATCTCGGCGGACGACGGTAATCCATGTAATGTCGACGCAATGCTGTTCGACGCGATGGATCTCGCCGCCACGTTCGTGTTCGCCATCAGCGGCGCCACCCGTGGCGTTCGCCGCCGGCTCGACCTGTTCGGCGTGCTGGTGGTCGCCTGGGTGGCGGCCGTCGCGGGCGGCATCGCCCGCGACCTGCTGATCGGCGCCGTACCGCCGGCCGCCATCGCCGACTGGCGCTATCTGGCAGCCGCCGTTGCGGCCGGACTGCTGGGCTTCTTCGCCTCGGGCGCGATTGCCCGCCTGAAAACCCCGGTCCTGCTGTTCGATGCGGCGGGCCTCTGCCTTTTCGCCGTGACCGGCACCCAGAAAGCCCTGGCCTATGGCCTGACCCCCGTGATGGCCGCGATGATGGGCATGATCACCTGCATCGGCGGCGGGGTGGCCCGCGACCTGCTCACCCTGCAGGTGCCGACGGTTCTTCGCTCGGAACTCTATGCGGTGGCCGCCCTCGCCGGGTCCGGCTCGATTGCCCTGGGCTTCTGGATGGGCCTGCCCATCCTGCCGACGGCCATTTTCGGGGCCGCCTTGTGCTTGTTTCTGCGACTTATGTCGATCTATCGGGGCTGGCGGCTGCCCATCGCCGGCATAGCCTATAAGTCTTCTAAAGAGACTGACTAGATTCCAGGCGGCCAAACCCCGGATTCGCCGCGGCTGCCCTTGCCGGTCCTGTGGATGAACGCTAAACACACGGCCGTCATTTTGTCGCAAGCGGCGGGGGGAAAAGCAGCATGGCGACGAAGAAGAAGGCCAAATCGACCGGTTCCGCGCCTGTGGAGAAACCGGCCAACAAGTTGAACGGCAAGGGTAATTCGGCCAAGGCCAGCGGCACGCCGGAAGCGCGGGACACTGCACGCCTGCTGCTGGAAATCGAGGCGATCCATTGCCGCCCCGACAATCCGTACATCTTCACATCGGGCCGGGCGAGCCCCGTCTATATCGATTGCCGGAAGATCATCTCGTTCCCCGAAGCGCGTGCCAAGATCATGCAGCACGCGTTCAAGATGATCGACAAGACCATCGGCTGGAACAAGATCGACGTGGTGGCGGGCGGCGAGACGGCCGGCATCCCGTTCGCCGCCTTGCTGGCAGCCTTGGCCAAGAAGTCGATGATCTACGTGCGCAAGCAGCCCAAGGGCTTCGGCCGCATGGCCCAGATCGAGGGCGACCTCAAGCCCGGCAAGCGCGTGCTGCTGGTCGAGGACCTCGCCACCGACGGCGGCAGCAAGCTCGTCTTCATCGAAGCGCTGAAAAAGGCCGAGGCCAAGGTCACCGACTGCTTCGTGATCTTCCACTATGGCATTTTCCCCCAGAGCATCGAGATGCTGGCGGCGGGCGGCGTGAAGCTGCACGCGCTCGCGACCTGGTGGGATGCCCTGGAAGCGGCGCAGAAGCACAAATACTTCGACGAGCGCGGCCTCACCGAAACGCGGGCCTTCCTCGAGGCGCCCGAGCAATGGTCGGCCAATCACGGCGGCCGTCCGCCGGCACCGCGGTCGATGCTGGGCCGCTAGCTTGCTCTTTGCTACGGTGCGGCGGACATGATCCGCCGCATTTTTTCTGCCTTCCTCGCAATCTGCGCCCTCGCCTCGCTCGCCGGCAATCGAGCCTGGGCAAAGGACGAGCTGGTGCTCGCCATGACGCAGATGCCGGGCACCTGGAATCCGCTGATCAGCTCGATGCTGGCCAAGTCGCTGATCGCCAACATGACCGCGCGGCCCCTCACCGCCTACGACGCGGACTGGAAGCTGGTGTGCCTGGCCTGCACCGAACTGCCGACCCTGCAGAACGGCAAGGCGCGGGTGATCGACCTGCCAGAAGGAAAGAAAGGCATGGAGGTCGACGTCGAGTTACGCGACCTGCGCTGGGGCGACGGCACGCCGGTTTCGTCGAAGGACGTCGCCTTCACCCTCGAGGTCGGCAAGCACCCTTTGTCGGGCGTCGCCTCCTCCGAGGGCTACAAGCGCGTGATCAAGCTCGACGCGAAGGACGACCGTCGCTTCACCATGACGATCGATCGCGTCACCTTCGACTACAACAGCATCGGCTTCCTGCTGCTGCCGGCGCACATCGAGAAGCCGATCTTCGACGCCAACCCGGCCGAATACCGCAACAAGACGGCCTACGACACCAACTCAACCAATCCCGGCCTCGCGTTCGGTCCCTACCGCATCGTCGAAATCGTGCCGGGCAGCCGCATCGTTCTCGAACAGAACCCGACATGGACGGGCCAGAAGCCGGGCTTCAGGCGCATCGTCATCAAGATCATCGAGAACACGGCGGCGCTCGAAGCCAACCTTCTCTCAGGCAGCGTCGACTATGTGCTGGGCGAGCTCGGCCTCTCGCTCGACCAGGCCATCGCCTTCGAGAAGCGCCACGGCACCAGGTACAACGTCGTCTACAAGCCGGCGCTGATCTACGAGCACATCGACGCCAATCTCGACAACAAGCTGCTGGCCGACCGGCGCGTGCGCCAGGCGCTGCTTCTGGCCATCGACCGCAAGGCGATCTCCGAGAAGCTGTTCGACGGCAAGCAGCCGATCGCGCATGGCGGCATCAGCGAGCTCGATCCGATGTTCAGCCCGGCGGCACGGCAGTACGGCTACGATCCCGCCGCGGCGAAGAAACTGCTGGACGAGGCCGGGTTCGCAACCCTCCGCAACAACATCCGCCAGAATGCCGCCGGCGACCGGCTCTCGATCGAGCTCGGCACGACAGCCGGCAACCGGGTTCGCGAACTGGTGGCGCAGGTGATCCAGAGCCAGCTCCGTCAGGTCGGCGTAGAAGTTCGCATCAAGGCCGAGCCGCCACGCATCTTCTTCGAGGCGATGGGACGCCGCACCTACAGCGGCCTCGGCATGTACGCCTGGGTCCAGCGGCCGGAGGGCGTGCCGCGCTCGTCGCTGCACTCCAAGGAGATCCCGTCGGCCGAGAACGCCTGGAGCGGCCAGAACTACCCCGGCTACGCCAATCCCGAGATGGACAAGGCGCTAGACGCAGCCGAACGTGAACTCGATGTCGGCAAGCGGCGCGTCCTGTTTACCGAGATCCAGCGCCTCGCCGCCGACGACCTGCCGTCCTTACCCCTGTTCTTCCGGGTCGATCCGTTCGTGATCCCCAAGGCGCTCAAGGGCGTGACGCCCACGGGCACCCTCAACAGCTCGACCCTGTGGGTCGAGCAGTGGCGCTGGGAGAACTAGGTCGCGGCATGACGGCATGAGCCGCTACCTGGCCGCGCGCGCCATCCAGACGGCCATCACCCTGGCGCTGATGAGCCTGGTGGTCTTCGTGCTGATCGGCCTGATGCCGGGCGATCCCATCGACATGATGATCTCCGGCGATCCGCAGATGACGAGCGAGGACGCCGCCCGGCTGCGCGCCATGTACGGCCTCGACAAGCCGCTGCTCGAACGCTACCTCGCCTGGGCAACGCAGGCGCTGCAGGGCAACTTCGGCTATTCGCGCTCCTTCGGGCAGCCAGTGCTGACAGTCCTCTGGCCGCGGCTGCTGAACACCCTTCTGCTCGCGGGCACAGCTTTCGTGCTGGCGACGGCAATCGCCCTGCCGCTCGGCATCTGGGCCGCCCAGCGCCCGCGCGGCCGCACCGACTATCTGATCAACCTTCTGTGCTTCGCCGGAATCTCGGCGCCGCCGTTCTGGCTGGCACTGCTGCTCATCACCCTGTTCGCGGTGTTCCTCGGCTGGCTGCCGGCGGGCGGCATGGCCGACGTGCGGCCCGGAACGCCCTGGGCGACGGCACTTGTCGACCAGCTCCGGCATCTCGCGTTGCCGGTGGTCACGCTGACCCTGGTCCAGCTCGGCGCCTACACGCGCTTCATGCGCGGCGCCATGATCGAGATCCTGCGCCAGGACTATATCCGCACCGCCCGGGCCAAGGGCGCCTCCGAGACCACCGTGCTGTGGCGCCACGCCTTCGCCAATGCGCTGGCACCCGTCCTCACCGTGCTGGCGCTCTCGTTCGGCGGCCTGGTCTCGGGGGCGCTGATCACCGAGACGATGTTCGCCTGGCCCGGCATGGGCAAGGCGATCTACCAGGCGATCCTCGACAACGACTACAATCTGGCGCTGGTCGGACTGCTGATGGCGACGCTCGCCACCATCGCCGGCAACCTGGCGGCCGATCTCGCCTATGTCTGGGTCGATCCACGCGTGTCGATCGCGGGAGACGCGACGTGACGGCGGAAAGCCCACGCCATCGCGCCTGGGTGCAGCTCACGCGGCATCGCCTCGCTCGCGCTTCTCTGATCTTCCTCGCCGTTCTTTTGGTGCTGTCGCTCGCGGCGCCCCTGATTGCGGACCTGCGCGGCATCGATCCGACCACCACCGACCTCTTTCGCCGCTTCGAGGGCCCCTCGGCCGAGCACTGGCTGGGCACCGACGACCTCGGCCGCGACCTGTTCCAGCGCCTGCTTGACGGCGGGCGCGTGTCGCTGCTGGTCGGCCTCTCCGGCGCGGTGCTGTCCGCCTTGATCGGCGCCTTCGTCGGGGTCCTGGCCGGCTATCTCGGCGGCCGCCTCGACGGCTTCCTGATGCGGCTCACCGACGGCGTCATCTCGCTGCCGCTGCTGCCGCTCCTGATCGTCCTGGCCGCCATCGACCCGCGCAAGATCGGTATCCCGGCCGAGATCGCCCAGTCCGAGACCTTCTCGCTCTACCGCATCGTCGTCATCGTGGCGTTGACCGGCTGGACGACGGTGGCGCGGCTGGTGCGGGCCGAGACGCTGTCGCTCAAGGCGCGCGATTTCACCCGCGCCGCCCGTGCTCTCGGCGCCCGGCCGGGCCGCATCATGTTCCGCCATATCCTGCCCAACGCTGCCGGGTCGCTGGTGGTCGCCACCACCATGTCGGTCGGCGCCCTCATCCTGTTCGAATCGACCCTGTCTTTTCTAGGCCTCGGCACCCAGCCGCCGGCGGCGAGCTGGGGCAACATGCTGACCGGCGCGCAGGAACTGCTGCAGCAGGCGCCCATGCTGGCCCTGTGGCCCGGCCTGCTGATCTTCCTCACGGTGATCGCCTTCAATTTCGTCGGCGACGGCCTGCAGGATGCACTCGATCCCCGTAGCGAAAGGCGTTAGCGATGAGCAAGGCTCCCACCTCCACCGACTTCACGGCCATGAGCCGGCTGTCGGCCGACATCGACCTCGCGGCCGAGGGCAAGGCCACCGGCTTCGTGCGCGTGCCGCACTCGGTGCACCGCTCGGCCTATGGCTGGATCCCGATCCCCATCGTGCGCATCAAGAACGGCGATGGCCCCAGCGTCCTGATGCAGGCCGGCAACCATGGCGACGAGTGGGAGGGCCAGATCGGGCTCGGCAACCTGATCCGCAGCCTCGAGCCCAAGGACATCAAGGGCCGGCTGGTCATCCTGCCGTCGGCCAACTTTCCCGCCGCGATGGCCGGCCAGCGGACTTCGCCGATCGACGACGGCAATCTCAACCGCTCCTTTCCCGGCGATGCCGACGGCACGATCACCCAGCAGATCGCCTACTGGATCGAGCACGCCCTGCTGCCGGGCTTCGACTACAGTTTCAATTTTCACTCCGGCGGCAGCTCGCTCACCTACATCCCGAGCGCGCTGGCGCCGCGCCACGCCGACGCCGAGCGCATGAAGAAGGTCGTGGGTCTCCTGAAGGCCTTCGGCGCGCCGGTGAGCTACGTCTCGGGCGCACCGCAAGGCGGCGGCCGCACCTTCACCTCGGCCTCCCACCGCCAGGGCGTGGTGTCGATGGGCACGGAGCTGGGCGGCGGCGGGTTGGTGACGCCCGCCTCGCTGAAGGTGGCGCAGGACGGCATGCGGCGCGTGCTGGCCCATGTCGGCCTGCTGCAGGGCCCCGTTCCGGCGAGCACGCCGACGCGCCTCACCGAGATCGGCGGCGACGACTACTACGTCTACGCCTCCGACAGCGGCCTGTTCGAGCCGCTGGTCGATCTCGGGACCGAGGTCGCGGCGGGGCAACCGGCCGCGCGAATCCACTTCCACCACACGCCGTGGCGCGAGCCCGATCTCCTGACCTTCAAGCGCGACGGGCTGGTCCTCTGCAAGCGCGTGCCCGCACGCTGCGAGCGCGGCGACTGCCTTTTCCATCTGGCAACGGATATCGCGGGCTGACCCGGAAGCAATTCATTTTACCGCCGGCCCCGACTGTGCGAGGCTGAGGTCCCATCAATTTCGAAAGGAGGTGATTACGTGAAGTCCACCATTACGACACCGACGACCTTCACCGTAACCGCCACCGGGATCATTCCTGTTTTGGTGAATTGCGGCCCGTAAGATCGACGGGAGTCGGCGCAAAGCCGCCTTCGGGCGGCTTTGTTGTTTTTGGGGCGCATCGTCATGACGAAAGCGCTGCCCGACGGTTAGGCGCCGCGGCAGGTCACGCAGGAGAGCTTCGAAGCGCTCCGGCGCCCGTCCTTGCGCGGTCGCGCGACGGCATGGCCGCAGGCGGCACAGCCATCGATCTCGAAATCGATCCAGTGCGTCGGCGCGCTGCATTCCTCGCAGGGCAGGCCGCGCCGGGAGTCGATGTGGCCAAACCCGGGAGCGCCGCAGGCCGGGCAGAGGCAGTGCAATCTCCTGGCGAGTCTCCAGGACAGTGCGCGCAGCACTTTCATGCGCGTCGGATTGCGATGCGCCCGCATGTCGGCGATCACGATCGCAAGCCCGTCGTCGGAGCGGTTCGCCTCGCGGTCGATCGCCGATACCACCTCGTCCAGCCGCGTGAGACCCTTGACCGGCTGGCTGGCATCGCTGCCGGCGATCACGAAGACGCCACACTCTGGAAAGCCCAGCGCCGTCACCGCCGCCGGAGCGGCCGGATCGCCGGCCTTGAAGCGCAGCAGGCGCCAGTTGGTCCGGTGGGTAGCCAGGGTCTCGACGATCCTGATCCCGCGACGGCGGTCGATGAAGGCCATCACCTCCACGCCGGCAGGCTTCAGCGGCACCCGGTCGATCGGGCCGTAGCTGCCTTCGCTGGCGATCGCGCAGTCGACATCGACGGAGCGGAAGGCGAGTTCGGCCTTGATCAGGCAGGTCTCGACGATGGGGCCCGGCCGGGCGATCTCGCCGGAAAAAGTCCCCAGGGTGTCGGTGTCGAGGTCGGGAGCGACCACGACCTCCGCTCCCAACAGACGGCGAAACGGCGGCGCGATCGCCAGCTCCTTGCCGTGGATCGTCGCCAAACCAATCCGTTCATGCTCGTAGGGATGCGCCATCACAGACGACGGCCGCGCGCCATTGACCGACCCGACGCCTATTCCGCCGCCTGCGGCACAGACTGACGGGCAAGCTGCTGCTCGACCAGGGTCGCCCAGTACGAGGCGCCGATCGGCAGGATCTCGTCGTTGAAATCGTAGCCCGGGTTGTGGACCATGCAACTGCCAACGCCGTCGCCGTTGCCGATCCAGATGTAGCAGCCGGGCCGCTTGAGCAGCATCCAGGCGAAATCCTCGCTGCCCATGGCGGGTGTCGGATTGCGGTTGACGTTGTCGAGGCCGACCAGCGCCGACGCGGCGTGGGCGGCGAACTCGGTCTCCTGCACGCTGTTCACGGTCGCCGGATAGCGCCGCTCGTAGCGCCACTTGATCACTTCGGCGCCGAAGCCGGCCGCGACATTGCGCGAGATCTTCTCGATGTTCTTCTCGATCATGTCCTGCACCGGCTTCTTGAAGGTGCGGACCGTGCCGCGCAGCACGCACTCCTGGGGAATGACGTTCCAGGCGTCGCCGGCGTGGATCTGCGTCGTCGAAACGACGGCGGTATCCATCGGATCGACGTTGCGCGCCACGATCGACTGCAGCGCCGTCACGATGTGGGCGCCCACGACCACCGGATCGATGGTGTGATGCGGCATGGCCCCGTGCCCGCCGACACCCTTGAGGACGACCTCGAAGATGTCATAGGCGGCCATCATCGGGCCGGGACGGACGGCGAACTTGCCGACCGGGATGCCCGGAATATTGTGCATGCCGTAGACGCCCTCGACCGGGAACTTCTCGAACAGCCCCTCTTCCACCATGACGCGGCCGCCGCCCTCGTTCTCCTCGGCCGGCTGGAAGATGAAATAGACGGTGCCGTCGAAATTCTTCGTCTCGGCAAGATACTTGGCGGCACCCAGCAGCATCACGGTGTGGCCGTCGTGCCCGCAGGCGTGCATCTTGCCCGGAATCGTCGACTTGTGATCGAACTGGTTGGTCTCGTGGACATCGAGCGCGTCCATGTCGGCGCGCAGCCCGATCGCCCGCTTCGAGGTGCCCGAGCGCAGCACGCCCACCACGCCGGTCTTGGCAAGGCCACGGTGAACCTCGAGGCCGAACGACTTCAATTTCTCGGCGACGACGTCGGCCGTCCGCACTTCCTCGAAGGCCGTTTCTGGGTGACTATGGATGTCGTGACGCCAGGCGGTCATGTCCTTGTGAAACGACGCTATGCGGTTGATAACCGGCATCCAGGTTCTCCAGCGAATGAGGTGGCGGATCGTACGGCACCCTCATGACGGGTCAAGCACGCACGCCATGCACCCATGCACATCACGGTCCATGCAAGAAGATTACAGCTCGTCAGCTGTTCGCGACGTAGACCCGATCTTCGATCGGCAGGCGGCCTTCCTCGATCGCGTGGCAGGCCACGGTCCCGCCTTCGATCGCCAGCGCCGCCGGCCGCTCCGCCTTGCAACGCTCGTTGGCGAAGGGACAGCGCGGATGGAACGTGCATCCCGACGGCGGGTTGATCGGGCTCGGCACTTCGCCGGCAACGGGCGTGCGCTGGCGGCCGGTCATGTCGAGGTCGGGGATCGTGTCCAGCAGCATCCGCGTGTAGGGATGCTTCGGTCGCGTGAACAGAGTCTCCGTGGGCGCCACCTCGACCAGACGACCGAGGTACATCACGCCGACCCGCGTCGAGATGTGATAGACGACCGCCAGGTTGTGCGAGATGAACAGGTAGGTGAGGCCGAAACGGCGCTGCAGGTCGACCATCAGGTTCAGGATCTGGGCCTGCACCGAGACGTCGAGTGCCGAGGTCGGCTCGTCGCACACCAGGAATTCCGGCTGGCTGGCGAGGGCTCGGGCAATCGAGATGCGCTGCCGCTGGCCGCCCGAGAACTCATGCGGGAACTTGCGGCCATCGACCGGTGCCAGGCGCACCTGACGCAGGAGATCGCCCACCCGCTTCTCGAGATCGGCCTTGTCCTTGGAGAGGCCAAAGGCGCGGATCGGCTCGGCGATGATGTCGAACACGCGCCAGCGCGGATTGAGGCTGGCGAACGGGTCCTGGAAGATCATCTGCATGCGCCGGCGCAGCGCCGCCATATCGGACCGGCTGTGCCGGGCGGCCATGTCGTTGCCGTCGAATTCGATCGAGCCGGCGGTCGGCGGATAGAGTCCGACCACCAGGCGCGCCACCGTCGACTTGCCGCAGCCCGACTCGCCCACCAGCGAGAAGGTCTCGCCCTTGGCTATCTCGATGTCGATGCCGTCGACGGCCTGGACGATCTGGCGCGGCCGGCCCTCGATGGTGCGCACCAGCCATGGCGCCGAGACGTCGAAATAGCGCTTCAGGCCCGCGATACGGACGAACGAGGTGCCGGCGCCGTCAGGCATCGACCGTCTCCTTCCGAACCGGCGCGCCGACGCCGCCGCGCTCGTGCAGCCAGCAGGCCGCCCGGCTGGCGCCGGCGGCCATCAGATTGGGGCGTTCGACCAGGCAGCGCTGGCCGCGTTCCAGGCAGCGCGGGTTGAAGGCGCAGCCCGCGGGAATTTCGGTGAGCCGCGGCATCGCGCCGTCGATCTGGGTCAACCGCTCGGTGCGGACGCCCAGGCTCGGGATCGAGCCCATCAGGCCCTTGGTGTAGGGATGCTTGGCGTGCTTGACCACGTCGCGCACCGGCCCGATCTCGGCGATGCGTCCGGCATACATCACCGCGACTCGATCGGCGGTCTCGGCGATCACGCCCATGTCGTGGGTCACCAGCATCACGGCCGTACCATGCTCGCGACAGAGTCGTTTCAGGAGCGCGATGATCTGCGCCTGGATCGACACGTCGAGCGCCGTCGTGGGCTCGTCGGCCACGATCAGGCGCGGCCCGGCGCACAGCGCCAACGCGATCACCACCCTCTGGCGCATACCGCCCGAGAACTGGTGCGGATAATGGTCGATGCGGGTCTCGGCTCCCGGGATGCCGACCTCCTTCAGGAGATCGAGCGCCCGCGTCCGTGCCGCGGAGGCCGACAGAAGCAGATGGGTCTGGATGGTCTCGATCAGCTGGCGGCCGACCGAATAGAGTGGATTGAGGCTGGTGAGCGGGTCCTGGAAAATGGCGCCGATGCGGGCGCCGCGGACCTTGCGCATCTCCTCGTAGGGCAGATTGTCGATACGCCGCCCTTCCAGGCGGATCTCGCCGCCGGCGATGCGGCCCGGCGGTTCCAAGAGACCGATGATGGCATTGCCGGTCAGCGACTTGCCCGCGCCCGACTCGCCCACCACACCCAGCACTTCGCCCGGGGCGATATCGAACGAGACGTCGTCGACCGCGAGCAGCGTGCCGCGGCGGGTCGGGAACTCGACCCGGAGGTTCTTGACCTCCAGCAGCGGCGGATTGTTTGTCGGCGATGCCATCAGCGCAGCTTCGGATTGAGAGCGTCGCGCAGCCAGTCGCCCAGCAGGTTCACGGCCAGGACGAGTGCGGCGAGCGTGGCGCCCGGGAAGACCGTGATCCACCAGTCGCCGGATTGCAGCACCTCGTTGCCGAGGCGGATGAGCGTGCCCAGCGAAGGCTCGGTCGACGGCAGGCCGACGCCGAGGAACGACAGCGTCGCCTCGGTGATGATGGCGAGGCCCAGGTTGATGGTGGCGATGACCAGAACCGGCCCGGTGACGTTGGGCAGAACGTGGCGGACCATGATCAGCAGCGGCGACAGGCCGATCACCCGTGCCGCCTGGACGTACTCCTTGTTCTTTTCGACCAGCACCGAGCCGCGCACGGTGCGCGCGTACTGCACCCAGAACGAGAGCCCGATGGCGCCGACGATGACGTAGATCGCGATCTCGTCATGGCGCTTCACCGAGATGATGCCGCGCACGATGCCGTCGATCAGCAACGCCACCAGAATGGCCGGGAATGTGAGCTGGACGTCGGCGATGCGCATGATGAGCGCATCGACCGCACCGCCGATGTAGCCGCTCACCAGGCCGAGCGTGATGCCGAGCGCCATGGCGACGACGACGGAAGCCAACCCGACCACCAGCGACAGCCGCGTGCCGTACATGATGGACGACAGGATATCCCTGCCCTGGTCGTCGGTGCCGAGCGGGAACGTCCAGTCGCCGTCGGCCGACAGCATCGCGGGCGGCTTCAGCCCGTCGCTGAGGCTGAGCGTGGCCGGGTCGAACGGCGTGTGCGGCGCCAGGATCGGCGACAGGAACGCGATCGCCACGATCAGGAAAGTGACGGTGGCCGCGCTCACGGTCAGCGGCGAGGATTTGAAGCTCCACCAGACGTCGCTGTCGGCTGCGCGATGCAGCCATCCGGAAAGGCCCGACCGTGCCGCCATCTCAGTGCCCCGCCACGCGCGCCGAGCCGCCCTGGCTGCGCAGGCGCGGATCGACGACGAAATAGAGCAGATCGACCGTGAGGTTGATCAGCACGAACAGCAGCCCGATCAGCAGCAGGTAGGCCGCCATCACGGGAATGTCGGAGAACTGAACCGACTGGATGAAGAGCTGGCCGACGCCCGGCCAGGCGAACACCGTTTCGGTGACGATGGCGAAGGCGATCAGCGCGCCGAGCTGGAGGCCGGTGACGGTGATCACCGGCACCAGCGTGTTCTTCAGCGCATGGCCGAAATTGATGGCGCGGTTGGTCAGGCCGCGGGCGCGGGCGAACTTGATGTAGTCGGTGCGCATGACCTCGAGCATTTCCGAGCGCACCAGCCGCATCAGCAGCGTGAGCTGGAACAGGCCGAGCGTGATCGAGGGCAGGATCAGCGCCTTCAGCCCCGACCAGGTCAGGAAATTGGTGGTCCACCAGCCGATCTGGACGGTCTCGCCGCGCCCGAAGGAGGGCAGCAGCCGCAACCACACCGCGAACACCAGGATCAGCAGGATGCCGATCAGGAAAGTGGGCAACGATATGCCGATCAGCGACACCGCCTGGAACAGCCGGCTCGTCCAGTGCTTGGGGTAGAGGCCGGTGTAGACACCCATCGGCACGCCGACGAACAGCGCGAACACGGCGGCACACAGCGACAGTTCGAGCGTTGCCGGCATCCTCTCCAGAATCAGTCGGCCGACCGGCTCCGACGTCCGGTACGACAGCCCGAATTTGCCCTGCATGGCATTGCCGATGAAGTTGAGAAACTGGATCGGCGCCGGATCGTTCAGGCCCAGCTTGGTGCGCAGCTCGGCGCGTTCCTCCATCGTCGTGTCCTGGCCAACCATGGCGTTGATCGGATCGCCGACGTAGCGGAACAGGGAGAACGCGACCACGCCCACCGTCAACAGCACGGCGATGGATTGCAGGATTCGTCTCAGGATGAAGGCAAGCATCGGATGATATTTGGGCTTGGCCGCAGGCGTAGCAGGATTGACGCCAAAACGGAACCAGCCCCGGCCGCATCGATGCGGCCGGGGCCGATCTCCGAAGTCCTCGGATCGACTACTTCACCTGCACGAAGCGCAGCGGGAAGCTGTTGTCGGCCAACTGGACCAGCTCGATGTTCTTGCGCGCCGCCCACACGACCGCCTGCTGATGCAGGGGGATATAGGCGAAATCGTCGACATAGAGCTTGGTCGCGTCCTTGATCATGGCGTCGCGCTTGGCCTTGTCGGTTTCCTGCTCCATGGCGTCGGCGAGCTTGTCGAGCGCCGGGTTCGAGTAGCCACCGGCATTGAACTGGCCCTTCTTGGTGGCGCCGTTCGGAGTCTGGATCAGCGCCTCGAAGACGTTGTGGACGTCGTAGGTCTGCGCCGGCGACCAGCCCAGCATGTAGAAGCTGGTCTCGCCCGGCTTGAGGTCGGCTTTGCGCAGGATCTTGGCGAAGTAGAGATTGCGGGTCTGTGCCCGCAGATTCACCTTCACGCCGATCCTCGCCAGCATCGCCACGACGGCCTGGCAGATCTTCTCGTCGTTGACGTAGCGGTCGTTGGGGCAATCCATGCCGACCTCGAAGCCGTTGGGATAGCCGGCGTCGGCCAGCATCTTCTTGGCGTCCTCCGGCTTGAGCAGCGCCGGCCGCTTGTCGAGGTCCTTCATGTAGCCGTTGATACCCGGCGCCACCATCAGGTTGGTCGGGAAGGACTGGCCGCGCATCACGGTGCGCTTGATCGCATCGACGTCGATCGAGCGGTGGATGGCTTCGCGGACTTTCTTGTCCTTGAAGGGGTTCTTGCCCTTGACGTTCGACTCGAGCAGCTCGGGGCGCTCCTGGTCGAAGCCGAGGAAGACGACGCGGGTCTCGGGGCCCTCGAGCACCTTGACGTTGGCGTCCTTCTTCAGCGTCTCCGTGTCGGCCGGCGGGACCTCGTAGGTCATGTCGATGTCGCCCGCCTTGAGCGCGGCGATGCGGGTCGCGGGGTTGGCCACCGGCGTGAAGATCACCTCGGTGATGTTGTGAACCGGCTTGTCCCACCAGTTGGGATTGTTGACGAGGATCGTCTTCTCGCCGGCCTTGCGTTCCTTGAGCATGAACGGGCCGGTACCCATCGCATTGCGGGTGGCGAAGTTCTCCTCGTTCTTGGTCATGTCCGCGGAGTTGACCGCGTTATTCTTCTCGGCCCACGCCTTGGACATCATGCCGAGCGCCGCCCATTTGTCGGCGAGCAGCGGATCGGGGTACTTCGTCGTCACTTCGACGCGGAAATCGCCCGCCTTCTTGATCTCCTTAACCGAGACGAAGTTGCTGCCCATGTTCGAGCCGGGTCCATTGGCACGATTGAGCGAAAACACGATGTCGTCGGCGGTGAGCGGCGTGCCGTCGTGGAACTTCACGCCCGGGCGGATGTCGAAGAACCAGGTCGTCGGGTCGGTCTGACCCCATTTCGTGGCGAGGGCGGGCTCGAGCTTCAGGTCCTTGTCGCGGCGGATCAGCGGCTCGTAGATGTTCGAGTTGAAGGTCAGGAGGAAGGTCTCCTGACGGGCATAGGGATCCATCGAACTCACGTCGCCCGAGTTGGCCCACTTGAAAGTCTTGGCGTCCGCCGCGGTCGCGACCGAAAGCCCCGCGCACATGACCGCGGCCAGTGCGAAGGAATGCCTGAAGTTGATTTTCATCTTTGACCCCATCCTGGATATCGCGCGCCCTCCTCGCTGGCGGCTTCCCCGGCCGGCCCCTGCGTGGACGCATATCTCGGCACGTTGCACTGGCTCTGCGAGGCCGTCAATTGCACAAAAAATTTGCATGCTCACAGAGGGTGTACATAGGCCTGAGCCGGGTTAGGGTGCCCTTCTTCTGGCTTTTTATTGGGTGCGACCATGAACGACATTCCTCGTAGTTTTCGCGGCAATTCCAACGCAGCCCGGGATATTGCGCACCACCTGCACCCTTACACCAACTTCAAGAAGCACGAGGCCACGGGCCCCCTGACCATCGTGCGCGGCCGCGGCGTCTACGTCATGGACGACGACGGCAAGGAATATATCGAGGGCATGGCGGGCCTGTGGTCGGCGGCGCTGGGCTTCAGCAACGAGCGGCTGGCGACGGTGGCCTATGAGCAGATGAAGCAGCTGCCGTTCTACCACGCCTTCAACCAGCGCTCCCACGAGCCCGCGATCGACCTCGCCGAGAAACTCAAGTCGATGGCGCCGGTAGAAATGTCGAAGGTGTTCTTCGCCAACTCCGGCTCCGAGGCCAACGACACCGTCGTCAAGATGGTGTGGTACATGAACAACGCGCTCGGCCGGCCGCAGAAGAAGAAGATCGTCGGCCGCCTCAAGGGCTATCACGGCATCACCGTCGCCTCGGGCAGCCTGACGGGCCTGCCCAACAACCATCGCTCGTTCGACCTGCCGATCCAGGGGATCGTGCACACGAGCTGTCCGCACTTCTATCGCTTCGGCCACGACGGCGAGACCGAGGAGCAGTTCGCGACGCGCTGCGCCGAGGAGCTGGAGCAGCTCGTCGTCAAGGAAGGCGGCGCCGAGCAGGTCGCGGCCATGATCTGCGAGCCCGTCATGGGCGCGGGCGGCGTGATCGTGCCGCCCAAGGGCTACTACGAGAAGATCCAGGCCGTCTGCAGGAAGTACGACATGCTGTTCATCGCCGACGAGGTGATCTGCGGCTTCGGGCGCACCGGCAATGTCTGGGGCAGCCAGACGATGAACATCGAGCCGGACATCCTGACCTGCGCCAAGGCGCTGTCGGCGTCGTTCCTGCCGATCTCGGCGGTGATGATCAACGAGAAGGTCTACCAGGCACTGATGAGCGAAAGCGACAAGATCGGCACCTGGGGCCACGGCTTCACCTACTCCGGCCATCCCGTCGCCGCGGCCGTCGCGCTGGAGGCGCAGAAGATCTACGACGAGACCGACCTGTTCGGCCACGCCAAGCGCATGAGCCCGATCTTCACCCGGCACGTCCAGTCGTTCGCCGATCATCCGCTGGTCGGCGAGGCGATGAGCATCGGCATGATGGGCGCGATCGAGATCGTCGCCGACAAGAAGACCAAGGCGCCCTTCGAACTCGGCGCCGTCGGCGCGGCCGGCACCAAGGTCTACACCCACGCAGTCGAGCGCGGTCTGTTCATCCGCAACATGGGCGACCGCGTCGCCGTCTGTCCGCCGCTGATCATCAACGAGACCGAACTCGCGGACCTGTTCGGGCGGCTGCGTCAGTCGTTCGACGCGGTACTGGCCGACCTCAGGTCGGAAGGCCACTTCAAGGGCTGACACCCAAAGCGACTAAGATCGACGCCAGCCATGGATTACGAGTCGTTCTTCGCCGGCCACCTGCAGCGCCTGCACGACGAGGGCCGCTATCGCGTGTTCGCCGAGCTGGAGCGGATCGCGGGCGCCTTTCCGCGCGCGCGCCTGCACCGCGAAGGCCAGGCGCCGCGCGACGTCACCGTGTGGTGCAGCAACGACTACCTCGCCATGGGCCAGCACCCGGCCGTGATCGAGGCCATGCAGGCCGCCATCGGCGCGCAAGGCTCGGGCGCCGGCGGCACGCGCAACATCTCGGGCACCAACACGCTCCATGCCGCGCTCGAACGCGAGCTCGCCGCCCTGCACGACAAGGATGCAGCCCTCGTCTTCACCTCGGGTTATGTCGCCAACGAGACGACCTTGCAGACCCTGGGCGCCCTGCTGCCGGGCTGCGAGCTCTACTCCGACTCGTTCAACCATGCCTCGATGATCGCCGGCATCCGCCACTCCGGCGCGGTGCGCAAGATATTCAGGCACAACGACGTCGCCCACCTGGAAGAGCTGCTGGCCGCGGCCGACCCGGCGACACCCAGGATCGTGGCCTTCGAATCGGTCTACTCGATGGACGGCGACATCTCGCCGATCGGCGCGCTCTGCGACGCCGCACACCGCCATGGCGCCCTCACCTATCTCGACGAGGTCCACGCCGTCGGCATGTACGGCGCGCGCGGCGCGGGCGTGGCCGAGCGCGACGGCGTGCTGGCCAAGGTCGACATCGTCCAGGGCACGCTCGCCAAGGCGTTCGGCGTGGTTGGCGGCTACATCGCCTCGACGGCGGCGACGGTCGACTTCGTCCGCTCCTGCGGCACGGGCTTCATCTTCACCACCTCGCTGCCGCCCGCCATCGCCGCGGCGGCGCTCGCCAGCGTCCGCCATGTCAGCGCCCACCCCGAGCTGCGCGTGCGCCACCAGGAGCGCGCCGCGTCGCTGAAGCGCCGGCTCGCGGCGGCAGGCCTGCCGGTGATGCCCTCCGTGACGCACATCGTGCCGCTCTCGGTGGGCGACGCGGCGCTCTGCAAACAGGCGAGCGACCTGCTGCTCGACCGCCATTCGATCTACGTCCAGCCGATCAACTACCCGACCGTGCCGCGCGGCACCGAGCGGCTGCGGCTCACGCCGACGCCGCTGCATGGCGACGAGGACATGACCCGGCTGGTCGTGGCCCTACAGGACGTCTGGCAGACGCTGGGCCTGAAGGGGGGCCTCGGCCTGCGCGCCGCCGCCGAATAGGCGGCCCGCGCTTTCCCGACGCCCCGGTGTCGGGAAATTCCTGTCGGAAAATTCAAGGCGTTGATCGGCAAGGCTTTTCGCCGGCCGTTTTCCGACACCCGCGTGTCGAAGAATGCGAGCGCAGGACGGCCCCTCATCCTCCAGGTCCGACGTCGATCACCAATCACTCCAGCCAGATCGGCCGGATGTCGGGCTTCTCGAATTCCTCCAGCGACATGTACCCGTGCTCATAGGATTTAGGCCCCTCCCATGCCATGAGGCGCAAAGGGCGGAAGTAGCCGATGTTTTCCTTGTCGTCGCGGGCATAGTCGATCGCCTTGTCGAGCGACTGGAAAATCTTGCGAAACGCATCGGCTGCTGTCTTCGCCGACCGATCGATGCCTTCTGCTCGATCGCCCAGCTTGAACTCGTTCCAGAAGCCGTCAGTTATCTGAATCCTCTGGAGAATCCGCCGACTCTCAGCCAGTTGCTCCACAAGCGCATCATACTGCTCGCCGGGAACGGTGCGCCTGAAAAGACGGTCAGTGACAAGATCGAGCGCACCACTTATCGACTCCGATTTATGGCGTTCGATCAAAGCAAAGAACGCAGCGACTTCCGGTGGCGTACCCATATGCTGAAGGATCATGCCACCCGAGATTCCAACATCGGCAGGTGTTGCGCGCGTTCCAGCACCTGCTCGACGACATTGCGGACCAAGCCATCGGAGTTGGCATCGATGTCGTAGTTCTTCGTTTCGAATGACACACTACGCCTGTCCTTCGATACGCCGTCGGGACGAACCGAACCTTGGGTCGTCGGACTTACTTCCTGGCCATTCTTGAAGGCAACTTGTGGCTCGAAGTCCGGCGCCAGATCCCTGGCGTCGTCGAGTTCACTCTGCCTCCAGCCGGGCCGCTGCCCCGGTGGAAACGGAGGAACCGGCGGCCCCGACGGTGGCCGGGACGATGGCCTGTCGTCGTCGACCGGCTCCGGCGGGTTGTTGTGGCCCTTGCTTGGCTTCCTGTCGGTCGGCCGCGCCATCTCGCTGCCGTCGAAAGTGCCGCTCGCGCCGGGCCGGTTGATCGTGTCGTCTATCGCCTTGCCGACGATCACCGCGCCGATCGCCGCCGCGGTGAGGTCCAGCAGGAAGGGGATCGCCAACAGCGGCGCGGCGACGTTCTGCACGGTCGCCACTGGTCCATCGCGGTCCCATATGTCGGTCCGTGGCGGCCCGTCCGCCGGCTCGGCGACCCGCGTCACGCGCTCGCCGTCGAAGGTCGTGGTGACGGTGCCCAGCACCTCGCCCTCGGGGTCACGCACGGTATCGACCTGCGACCAGTGCGTTTCGCCCGGATAGGACCACCGGCTTTCCACGCGATGCCCATCGACGAAGGTGGCCGTCGAAGACACGATCCGGTCGTGCTCGTCGTAGGCTTCGGACAGGTCGGCCTTGCCGCGCTCGGTGTCGGCGGCGCGGCGCGCGACCAGCTTCGTACCGTCGCCGAAACGAGTCACTTCGGGCGCACCGGATCGTGCCGGTGTCTCCGCCGCCGGGAGGTCGTTCGCCGACGGCGCTTCTGGCTCTACCGGATCGGGGATGGATGGTGCGAGGTCGGCTGCCTCCTCGGGCCGATGGCGCTCCATCTGGTCTTCGACGATGGTGTCGATATCTCGGCCATTCGGCGGGCGGCCTTCGATGGCCTCGAAACTCTTCAGCCGGTCGCGTGCCTCGGCACGGACCGTCGCCGCCGCCGGGCCATCGGTGTCGATGCCCAATACCGTGAGTGACCGGTCGATGCCGCGCCGCATCCGGTCATGGCGTGCGAGGTCCGGATCTATCCGCCCCTCGGCAATGGCCTTCTGCACGGTGGCGAAGCGGGCGTGATTCTCGTCGTCGAGCGACAGGCGGTGGCGGTCGAGGTCGACGGCGACGAAGCTGTCGGGCTCGTAGATCATCCGACGGTCGAGCTTCTCGAACAGGTCGCCATCGGTCTTCAGGCGGCCTTCGATCTGAAGTGTTTCGAGGCCGCGCCGTTGATCGGGCGCCAGCCAGTCGCGGATTTCCGGCGGTATTGCCAGAAACGACACACCTGGGTCTTTCTCGACCCAGCCGAGCGCGGCGATACCGGCCTCGGCCTGCTGCTTGTTTCACTGACGCTCGGCGTGGCGATGGGCATACTCGGCGACTTTGGCGATGCGCGACCGCGTCTCGTCGGTCGCGTCGGTCGCGTCGTCCGGCGTGAGTTCGACGGCGCGGTCCTTGAATATTTCGGGGCCGGGCGGCCCCACCGGATCGAGCAGGATGCCTGCCAGGTCGCGGTCGATATCGCGATAGACGCCGGCCTCGCGGGCTCGGACGAAGCGGCGGTCGATGGCGGCCTGACGCTCGGGATCGATGACCTCTCGGGCGTGGGCGTAGAGCGTTGTAGTACTCTCAAGCTCTGCCGGACCGCGAGCCTCTGGCTCGCTCATGAGCGAGCGGGACGCTCGCGGTCCACATGAGCGTCGATCTGAACCGAATTCCAGCCGCGGCGCTCGCCCTGGTAGCGCAGTTCCTCGACCGCGGTGCGGCCGAGCTTCTGCAGATAGGCTGGGTCGTGCCACGACGACGATGCATCCTGCTGCAGGCCGGCGATCCGGTCGGCGACGCTGGCATCGTCTACCTCCACCGTGGCGCGGTGCGCCAACCGGCCCAGCGTGCCGGCGGCCCAATTCAGCCGTGTCTCGATCAGCGGCTCCAGGATGCTGCGCTGGCGCGGACCCATGGCCTGGGACAGCGTGCGCTCCTTCAGCTCATGGAGCGCCGGTAATGCACCGGCGATGGCTTCGAGCGCCGCCTCGCCGCTCAATGCGGCAACCCCGGTCTCGGGATGATGCAGCACCGCACGCACGCCCGCCGAAAACTCGGTGTCGAGCTGGCGCGCGAGCATTTCGTCGATGCGGATCGTGTGCTCGTCGACTGGCCACGGCTCCGCCTCCGGCTGTGCCACTGGCACGGTCGGGTAGATCTGGATTCCCATGTTGGTTCTCCGCAGGCACGAAAAAGCCCGCCGCGGCAGGCTGCCGGGCGGGCTGGAGAGGCGGATACGAGGTCCGCCAGAGTAGGTTTTTTCTTAGCCTATTCCTGTCGAACTTGCAACTTTGCCTCAAAAGAAAATATGAACGGTGGTTCAGCACCCATCCGTCGTCTCGGGCGGGGTAATCCCCGCCCTGGAGCGAAGCCGCCCTAGGGGCGGCGCAGTCGAAGGACCTTTTCTGCGGCAGCCGGAAAAGAGGTCCTTCGACTACGCTTCGCTCCGCTCAGGACGACGGGGAAAATCCCACGGTCCGCCCTACTCCACCGTCCGCATCGACCAGATGCGCGAGCGGGCCACGACCACCGCGATCAGCACCATCATCGCAAAGGCCGGCAGCAGCAGCGCCGCCTGCAGTCCCCAGATCGAGCAGATCGTGCCGGTGATCAGCGCGCCGATCGGGCCGCCGCCGCCGAGGCCCAACTGGAACAGCGACATCAGGCGGGCGCGGTGCGTGGCGGGCGCCACGATCTGGATGACGGTGCGGCTCTGGGTCATGGTGATGCCGGCGCCCAGTCCCCAGACGAAGTTCAACGCCACGAAGATTTCGAAAGACGGCAGGCTCGCCAGCGCCACCAGCACGATCGAGCCCGCAGCAACGGCGAGGCCGATCAGGCGTCCGCGCAGGGTGAAGCGACGGGCAAGTCCGGCAAAGACGATGGCGGCCAGGATGGTGGCGGCCCAGAAGGCGAGGTTCACATAGGCCAGTTCCTGCGCGCCGCCGTGATAGTTGTCGCGCACGACCAGCGGCAGCACGGCCATGAACGGCCCGACGTAGAAAATGCCGACGCCGAGGTTGAGCAGCAGCACCGGCCAGATCTGGTCGGACTTGGCCGCGGCCGACACGCCCTCGCCGACACTCTTCCAGAATCCGGGATGCTCGGCCGGCGGATGCGGCGGCGGGTCGGGCAGCCGCGCGACGGCAAAGCATCCCAGCAGCACCAGCGCGGCATGCAGCACGAGGAGCGGCAGCGGGCCGAAGCGGTCGGCGGTCGAGGCGCAGGCGATGCCCAGCAACTGGCCGCCGAACTGCAGCGCCGTGGCCAGCGCCACCGCGCGCGGCAGGCCTCCTTTCGGTGCCACCACCGGCAAAAGGGCATCGCGCGTCGGCACGGCGAAGGCGCCGATCGAGCCCGCGATCAGGCCGTAGGCGATCAGCAGCGGATAGCTGAGGCCGCCGCCCCACAACACCAGGGCGAGCGCCAGCGGCGGCATGGCGTAGAGCAGGTGATAGCGCAGCAGCAGCCGGCGCGCGTTGCCGCGGTCGGCGACCAGCCCGCCCAGCGGCAGGAACAGCAGCGAGGGCGCCATGATCGCGGCCTGGGCCAGGCCCACGGCGAAGGCGTCCATGTGGAGCACGACCGCGACCAGCCACGGAAACAGCACCATCTGGATGCCTAAGGGCACGAACCAGCTGGCGAGGCCCAGCAGATAGACCGGAAAGGCGTTGGGGCGGGCGGACGCGGGCAGGACTTGCTCCAGAGCGTAAGCAACTATATCTTGTAGGTACCTAGTGAAGCTTCCTCATCCAATAGTCAAAGACACCCAAATCGTGTCGACTTTCAACCGCAGCACCCTGGTCAAGGTCCTGGAAATCCTCGACAGCAGCCACGCCGGCGAGGCGCTGGCGGCGGCCAAGCTCGCCTCGGCGATGGTGCGCGAAGCCGGCCTCTCCTGGGAGCAGGTGCTGGCGCCCGAGATCGCCGCGCCGGCTTTGCCCGCCCCCGCCGGCCGGGCCGCCGGGACCGGTCCCTTCGGCTACCGCCGCGACCAGCGCGAACTCTCGCCGCACGAACAGTTCTTCATGGTGCTGCTGAGCCCGCGCACGCCCAGCGAGATCAAGCGCAAGCTGCGCGGCCTGGAAGGGCGCGTCCTGGACGGCGAGATCACGCCGCAGGAAACCCAGGACCTGAAGTTCATGTACCAGAGCTTCGTGGTCGGCTGACGACACACGCTCGGACTCTTGAGCGCGCGAGACGCGCGCGGTCCGGGAGAGTCCGAAGACTCTAAAGTGGCTCCTGGTTCTCCTCATGTCATACGGGCCGCGGGGGGGCCCCCCCCCCCGCCCCCGAAGAGCCCCCGG
>JAESGK010000217.1_pt1 | contig 39673 bp, 33 predicted proteins | sample 9269681 | NCBI WGS metagenome assembly JAESGK01 (sample SAMN14515347, study PRJNA621673) | algae metagenome | isolation source: Timaviella obliquedivisa GSE-PSE-MK23-08B and co-occurring heterotrophs from... | place: USA: Grand Staircase Escalante National Monument, Utah | collected 2006-08-15
TCGGTGGAAGAATTGAGAGAGCTACTGGATCGCCTCCTGAATCAAGGAGAACTAAAGATTAAGTGGCAACGAAAAGTGAAGAACAAAGGAAATGGGCTACTTGCAAGTTAAATGTTGAGTAGCTTATTAGCGATCGCAAGCAGGTTGAAGCCTCATTAGAACAAAGTGAACAGCGATTTCGGCATCTGTTTGAGTCTACTCCTAACATTGCGGTTCAAGGATATAACCGTCACCGCCAGGTCATCTACTGGAACAATGCCAGCGAACAACTTTATGGCTACAGTAAATCAGAAGCAATAGGTCGACAGTTGGAGGACTTGATTATTCCTCCAGAGATGGGGCAAGAGGTGATTGCAGGGATTCAGAATTGGCTGGCAGAGGGACAAGTTATTCCAACAGATGAATTGAGCTTGATGCGAAAAGACGGCTCTAGAGTTGCGGTTTACTCTAGTCACATTCTTTTAATTAATCCTGAAGGTGAGCAAGAAATATATTGTGTAGATATCGACCTGCGCGATCGCAAGCAAGCAGAAGAAGCGCTGCGAGAGAGTGAAGCCCGCTATCGGTTGTTAGCCGAAAATACGAATGATCTGGTTTGCTTGCACGAATTAAATGGTCAATACCTTTACGTCAGCCCATCCTGTGAAGCGCTTCTAGGCTATCGGTGTGATGAAATGTTGGCACAAGATCCTTGTGTTTTTCTCCATCCCGACGATCGCAATCCAATTTATCAGCAAGGAGATCTAACCCTGATCTCTGCTGACAACACCCCGATTACCTATCGAATGCGTCAAAAGTCTGGCAACTACATCTGGTTTGAAACCCTCACTAAGCCTATTGTTGATGCTGCTGGGCAAGTTATTAAGCTTCAAACTACCTCCCGTGATGTGACTGAGCGTATCCAGGTTAGGAATCAGTTAAGATACGATGCTCTCCACGACGCGCTAACCGGGTTGCCTAATCGCAATCTCTTGATGAAGCGTTTGGAATTAGCGATTAATCGAGCCAAACGCCTGGAAAATTATCACTTTGCGGTTTTATTTCTCGATCTCGATCGCTTCAAAGTCATCAACGATAGTCTGGGACATTTAGCTGGAGACCAACTACTTATTGCTATTGTTCAAAAACTGCAAGCCCCGCTCCGTGGGGCAGATCTTGTGGCGCGTTTAGGAGGCGATGAATTTGTGCTTTTGCTAGAAGAAATAAAAGATATTCAGGAAGCTGCTCGGGTTACAGAACAAATTTTTGCAGCGCTACAGGCACCCCTGACGGTTGGAGGACGGGAAGTATATGTGAGCGCTAGCATTGGAGTTGTGCTGGGCACAAGAGACTATCTGCAAGCCTCTGATCTGTTACGAGATGCTGATATTGCCATGTACCGAGCAAAGTCTAGGGGAAAGGCGCGGTATGAAGTTTTTGACGCAGAGATGCACACGCAAGCTTTGAGTCGGTTGCATTTAGAAAACGATCTGCGTCGGGCGATCGAATGTCACGAATTTCTGCTTCACTATCAACCCATTGTTGCCTTAGCAACAGGACACCTGGTCGGATTTGAAGCTTTAGTGCGCTGGCAACACCCCACTCAGGGTATAAAGTCACCGATGGAGTTTATCCCGATAGCGGAGGAAACAGGACTCATTACGCTTCTAGACTATTGGGTACTGCAAACCGCCTGTCAGCAATTGGCAGACTGGCAAACTGCTTTCCCTAGCGTTTCTCATCTGAAGGTAAGCGTTAATCTTTCAGCCCAAGATTTACAATGCCCTGATTTGCTAGGGGAAGTCGATCGCGTGTTGGCTCACACCCGCCTCAATGGTCATTGCCTGACTTTAGAAATTACCGAAAGCATGTTGATTGAAGATATTGATTCTACGATTGCTCTGCTCAGTCAGTTGAAAGAACGGGGCATTCAAATCAGCATTGACGATTTTGGTACTGGATATTCATCGTTAAACTATCTACATCGTTTACCTGTAGACAACCTTAAAGTCGATCGCTCATTTGTAAACCAAATTCAGTCAGAGAAACAAAATTATCAGATTGTTGAAACGATTGCGAGGCTGAGTGATCAGTTAGAACTGGATGCGATCGCTGAAGGAATTGAAACCCTCTACCAATTGGAGTGTTTGCAACATCTTGGCTACAAGTTTGGTCAAGGGTATTTGTTTTCAAAACCCCTAAGCTGTGAAACCACAGAAGCACTTCTGGTGAGTCAAAATCCGACGTACATTACCTCAGAGGATGTCTGAGAAGTCTAGATTGCTATCCGATCCGCCCCCTAAATCCCCCATTCTGAGGGACTTTGAAGAAGCATTGGTTCGGAAGTCCCCCAGAATGGGGGGTTGGGGGGCGAGTGTAAGAATCTTTGATACTTCTCAGACATCCTCTCAGATCTATAGCCTCAAATCAGAACATTGGTTAAATATTCGTGTTGGAAATTTTCAACAACCGCCTTCGTCTGTTCGATTAGCGTTGCATCGAGCGATCGCTCCTTAGACATGAAAAAAACAACCACTGCTAATACTTGAGAATTGACCATAACTGGCATTCCAAACCCAGCCTTAACGCTCAGTGCTTTTGCTATTTGATGCCGTAAGAAATATGCTTCTGACTGTGCTGAAACATTCTCTAACCATTCAGGTTGTTGCGATCGCCAGACGCGCCCCGGTAACCCTTCGCCAGGACGCAACACAAACGATTTACTACAAACTTGAAACTGCATCCAGGGAATGGCGTGCCTCATATCTAAATCAGTACTCACGCACCAAGCAGGACTCAGTTCTAAAACTGGGCAAGCCGCATCAGTAATCCAAGATTCACCATATTCCCATTCTGTTCTGTCGCACACAGAGATTAGCAGTGATGTTAGTAAAGTGATTAAATCCATCTTTTTTACTTGTCTATTGATTCGCCCATTCACTTCCATTAAATTAGTGTCCAGAAAAAGCCGGATCTTCTTTTATTTCCTCTGTCGAAAACTGGACAGGTTCTTCTAGAAGGAAGGCACAAAGGAAGAAGACTACAAGTGCAGAACACCCCAGGAACTGAAAGAAAATTTGATTACCTGCGGTGGTTGGAGGCAGCAAGCTATAGGCCGTGGCATAAATGACTGAGCCAACGCTGCCATAAGCACCGATATTACCAGTAATTTGTCCCGTGATGCTGCGTTTTAGCAAGGGCGCAATACCAAACGTTGCTCCTGCCGCACCAAAGACGAAGAACGCGCAAAACATTGTTACAGCGATCGAAATCGTCATGAGCCAGCCATTGCTAATCTGGCTCATGATCAAATAGCCAATGCCAACGCCGCCGATCAAAGCAGTCAGTGTCCATTTACGACTGCCAATTTTATCAGAAATAAAACCACCGGCTGGACGGGAAACTAGATTCATTAGCGGATAGCTAGCTGCGATCGGACCTGCAATGTTGTGTCCAATGTTAAAAGTATGCTCGAAAAACTCCGGTAGCATAGAGACTACTGCCAGTTCAGAACCAAAGCTAACTGCGTAGGCCAAATTCAACACCATTACCTGACCCATTTTGTATCGTTCGTTGGGAGGATACGTCTTCTTGCCAGATACTACATCCCGGTTCACATCCCAAGTTTTGTAAGACTGCAACAAGAAAAACCCTATTAAGGCAACCCAGATAATGTACAGGGTTGATGAACTCAGGAACTTAACTAGAGACAATCGCCAAGTAATCAGTCCCATGGTACAAAACAGCGGAAAACTAGAGGCAATCAACGCCCAGAAGCTTTTAGCACTAGTAACTTCCATGCCACCATCTTTGGCCGGCTGCTGATAGACTGTGCCTGGTGGCGTATCCTGCACATTGAAGTAGAAGTACACGCCATATACGGCTGAAATGATCCCTGTTAATGCTATAGCCAAACGCCAGTTGGTCTGACCTACTGCTAGGAAGGCAGCTCCAGTTGCCAGCAAAGGGAGCAGAGCCTCGGCAGCAAAGGAGCCAAAGTTACCCCAGCCGCCATAAATACCTTGAGCTAACCCAATTTGCTTAGATGGAAACCACTCTGCCACAAGCCGAATACCTACTACAAATCCTGCGCCTACAATGCTCAATGCTAGGCGACTCAGAACAAGTTGGTTAAAGTTTTGAGCAAAGGCAAATGCTAAAGTAGGAACGGCAGCATACACCAGTAGCGCTGAGTAGGTCAAGCGTGGACCAAAGCGATCGAGAACCATGCCGATAATGATTCGAGCTGGAATTGTTAGCGCCAAATTACACAAGCTAATGGTGCGAGACTGTTCCACAGACAAGCCCATTGTCTCACGTATCGTCGTTACAAACGGAGCATAGTTGAACCAGACGACGAACGTCAAGAAGAATGCAAACCAGGCATAATTGAGAATCCGATAAGGATCTCTAAACGACAAGAGTCCGCGAAGCATACTGTATTTTCCTCTAGAATTTAGCTGAAGTGCAGCTGGGGACATGACTGCATTTGCTACTTCGCTACAGGCAGCAAAATAAAGAAAGGTAAACAGATACGCAACAGTGCTTATTAACAGTAATTCATGTTACGAACTGCTGACTAATCACTGTTGCAGTAATTCACCTTGTTTATCAGTCCTGTTTTTAACCATGGATTCCATCCTTCTTTAGTGAAAAAAGCGTTTAAAACTGTCCTTTGCACCTAGTAAAGCAATTCCCCAATAGGCATCTGCCTGACATGAAAAGCTTAGTCAGAGTTAAGATTTCCTCACGCATTTAATCCAAATTTCAAGGGTGATGGAGTCCTGAAAGTTTCTATCAAGAGAGCCGAACCCAAACTATCGATCCTGCCCCGGTTCAAAGTTACTCTTAGGGTTTTCTTGGTTTTGTTCGTTTTGTTACAAATTTAGAGGTCTTATCGATAAACTGCATTGAAACTATGCAGTTTATCGATAAGACCCGGTACGCTTTTAGCTCAGCTTTATCTATTTCAGCAGCCTATCCTACCGCAGAGAAATTTGCTCATCTTCCAAAATCTGGCGATCGACAGGTTTCATCCACTAATGTTCTACAGGTTTGAAGGCTTGGTAAACTGAGAGATTACATTACGAATCCAGACACCTCAGATGAGAGTAAGGGCTAATCTTCAGGTCAGTTCAAGAGCAGTCTCAAAGGCTTCCTCATAGCCTTCTGTTGCTTTAAAAAGCTGGAGCGTTAGTTGCTCACCGCCCTCTTAATAGATGCCATCTTGGTTATTCTTTTGGTTGCGTTGCCTCTTAACAGTTTCTCAGGAAGCTGTTGCTTCAAAGACTAATCAGCAGTAGGCAGTAATATCTTCGCCCCATTCTTCTGCAAGATAACAGAGTGCTCGGAAGCGCAATCCAACCAATTGATCGTAGATAGGATTGAGCTTGCATAAGGGAGGAATGTGAACGATCGCCCGTCCAAAGCAGGTGATATTGCGCTCAAATGGACATTGAGCCGGAATCAGTTTTGCAATGCAATGGGCAATGCGGCGATCGTGAATTTCGAGATGATCTAACCAATGCTGAAGCAGTTGTAAAAAGTTTGAGCAAGAATCAGAATCTTGATAGGATGTAGAGGATGCATTCATAATATTTTTACCTTTTCTGAATCAACTGTAGTTAACAAGTAGCTAACAGTGGTGTACCGATATTGAGTAAGATAAACAGTTTCAATAGGAATGTCTGTCGGAAAAAGTCAGTCATTCTAAAAGCTTTATCTGAAAAGGAAAGTAAGAGGATGTCTGAGAAGTCTAGATTGTTATCCGATCCGCCCCCTAAATCCCCCAGAATGGGGGACTTTGAAGGAGGAGTGGTGCGGAAGTCCCTGCCCCAGAATGGGGGGTTGGGGGGCGAGTGTAAGAATCCTTGATACTTCTCAGACATCCTCTAAGAGTAGTTGTCATTCAATGACCTATGATTTTGACTCTTCCGATATTCTGATCTGACTTTTAGTCAGAATTCGTCAGATATAAAAGTTCCTATGTCAGCCCTATCTGTAAAGTCTACAATCAGAGCTTCATCTAGCCTTTTTCCTAGAGGTTGATTGAAGTATGCACATCCAAGCAAGTAGCACTAGCGGTTAGAGCGCATTTCTATAAATACGCCCTTAGAGAGATGCCTCAAATAAAACTACTAAGAATTTCAGGATTTGAGTAAGAGGAGGATAAGAAGAGCATGAGAAAACACTTATAAAGATTGAATCATGGCTCAGTAAGAACTAGATTGTGTTGAGAGGGTAGAAACAAATCCACTACTTAAATTACAGACATGATCAAATTGCAAATCTGTCCTCAGTTTCGATTTGAAAGAAAGGAGTTCCAATGATTAAGACTTTAGTTGATGAGTTGCATCTTACGGGTGCGCTTTTATTTTCTGATTCTGAAAGCTCTTCAAAGGACTTATCTGAAGAGGACGGAGCCGTTATTGCAGACGGTAAGCGATCGCGAAGCGATCGTCCTAAATGTACATGATGTCCTAAGCAAGTTCGCCGCTGTATGGGTCGCAGCCTCAGCAACAGCCCCATCTAAGATAGTATGTGATTCGGGCAACCAGTTCTGGTATCGTGCTGCGATCGAGTCTGCGGAACGTTGAGCAAGTAGTCCGCACTGGCGATAGCTTGGTTGAAATTGCACCCAGCAACAATGCATTAGTTATCAAAGCAAAAGTGGCAACTCAGTCCGTAGACAAGGTCAAAACGGGACAACTTCCTCAACTGCGAATTAGTGCCTGTCCTTACTCTGACTACGGCACGCTGCAAGGTATTGTCATGGCAGTGTCTCCTGATGCGATCGCTCCAACTATCACTGATTCTTCAACTGCAACAATGCAATTTCTGCATAGCAGCAATGCTAATTACTATGAGGTAACAATACAACCGAATCAGCTTTCATTAGAGCAGGGTAATCGTCAGTGTCAGCTTCGGACAGGCATGAAAGCTGAGGCGAACACCATTTCTAAACAAGAAACATTTCTCCAGTTTGGTTCAAGAAAAACACGATTACTGATAAATTTGTAACCGTTGAATTTGTACCGAGAGTGATTACGATGGGATAAAAAATCCTCTGAGATTTGAAACACCATTAATGAAAGTTGAATGGGAAAAGAATGAACTTGTTACTCTTAATCGGATAAATGTTAATTCATTCTGCTGCCCAATTATTCAGGGTGCCTTTATCTTTCCTTAGACAGATATTTAAACTCACTTTATTTGTTAGAAGACGTTGTAAAAGAGGGCATGGAGCAGTAAATTTATAATCTCTTTACATAAACTATATGAGAAATCATATCTAATAAAGAAGTAGTAAAAATACTGTTGCTTAGCATCTCTTTACCTGAAACTAATTCATCCTAAGTACAGAGGTTTTAGCTAGTAACTCTGATGAAACCCCTATGATGCAATTAGTATATTGCGTAACTCTTTCTTTTTTTAGTGTGTGTAATTTAGTAGAACCACTGCAGAGGCGATTTCTTAGTAAAGGGTCGGTAGTGCCAAGATATTTTCAATAGCAAGGTAACTAGATGGTGGAAATTTTGTCATCTGACGCGTTTTTGTCTACTAATCTCAGCCTTTCAATTGTTGTTCCTGTTCACAATGGGGGAGAAAGCTTCCGCCGCTGTTTGGCGAGTTTGAAGAGCTTTGCCACTGCCGCGATTGAAACCATTATCGTAGTTGATGGTGGTACAGATGACTCATGGCAGCTTGCTGAAGCGTCTGGAGCGAAAGTCATTCTGCTTGACAGTACAGGGGGACCTGCAAGAGCGCGAAATCTTGGCGCGAAAGCAGCACAGGGGGATATTCTCTTCTTCCTAGACGCGGATGTGACGCTTGCACATGACACGTTGGCGGAGGCATTAAAAACTTTTCAGAATCAGCCGATGATTGCTGCCCTGATTGGTTCCTATGATGACGCACCGGGTGCAGCCAACTTTTTATCGCAGTACAAAAACCTCTTTCATCACTACACCCACCAGACGGGCTGCGAGGAAGCTTCAACTTTCTGGGGAGCCTGTGGTGCAGTTCGACGCGAGGTATTTTTGGCGATCGGTGGTTTTGATGAGTCCTATCGCTATCCGTCGATTGAAGATATTGAACTGGGCTATCGTCTCAGACGCGCTGGGCACCGAATCTGTCTTTGTAAACAGGTGCAGGTCAAGCATCTCAAACATTGGGGGCCAGTTAATTTGTTGCGGGCAGAAATCTTCTATCGAGCGCTGCCCTGGTCTGAATTGCTATGGCGCGATCGACAGTTTGTCAATGATCTAAATTTGCAAACGTCAAGCCGTCTCAGCGTCGTACTCACCTACAGTCTGTTGCTGGCTTCGATTAGTGCGCTATGGTGGTCAAAACTTCTGATCGTAGTTGGACTTGCGAGCATTGCGCTCCTCCTGATTAATTGGCCCGTCTATCGATTCTTTCTACAAAAGCGGGGACTGGGGTTTGCTCTCAAGGTGATTCCCTGGCATTGGTTTTACTACTTTTACAGTGGGTTTGCTTTTGCAGTCGCAACGCTCCGCTATCACTTGTTCCCCCGCGCAAAAAATAGGTTTTCCCAAGCTTAAACCAATTGATGCTGTGAGGTTTGGGCTTGCAGCAATGAGTTTACTTGTTAGAAATAGCGATCGCTTTAGGTCGTTTTTGTCCAATCATCATTGAGATCTAAAGTATGCATGTATCCCAAGAGAGAACGAAACTTTCGCCTGTTGTCATTATTGGGGCAGGGCCTGGCGGACTGACAGCAGGGTATGAATTACTCAAGCAGGGCATTCAGTCCGTTACGATCGAACAAGCTGACAAAGTAGGGGGCATATCTCGCACCGAAACCTACAAAGGCTATCGATTTGATATTGGCGGTCATCGTTTCTTTAGCAAAATTGAGCAGGTACAAAAGTTCTGGAAAGAGATTTTAGCTAGCGAATTTATTCAGGTTCCGCGTCTTTCCCGGATTTACTACCAAGGCAAGTTTTACAATTATCCGCTTTCGCTGGTCAACACACTTTTCAATTTGGGAATTGTCCCTAGCTTTTTCATTTTGATGAGCTATTTAAAGGCGAAAGTCAAAGCAAAACTTCAGCTTACGCCTGAGCCAGAAACCTTTGAAGAATGGGTAATCGATCGCTTTGGTGAACGCCTCTACCAAATTTTCTTTAAAACCTACACTGAGAAGGTTTGGGGCATTCCTTGCAACAAAATTCGGGCAGACTGGGCTGCCCAGCGGATTCAGAACATGTCGCTAAAGCGAGCAGTGGTCAACGCACTATTTGGTAGCCAAAACGCCAAAAGCCTGATCAAAAAATTTGACTACCCGATTTTGGGGCCGGGAATGATGTGGGAACGCTGCCAGGAGATTCTTGAGAACAAAGGTAATTTGGTACACCTCAACACGCAGGTGACGCGCATTCAGCGAGAAGGCACGCTAATTAAAGGCATCACTGCAAAACAGGGCGATCGAACCTTTGAGATTACGGGCGATCAGTTCATTTCTACGATGCCTGTGACAACCCTGGTTCACCGTCTTAATCCGCTGCCGCCCCCTCACATTCTTGAAGCAGCGCGGGGCTTAAAATATCGGGATTTTTTGATTGTTTCGCTAATTGTCAACCAGTCTGAACTATTTCCTGACAACTGGATTTATATTCACAGTCCCGAATTCAGAGTCGGTCGGATTCAGAATTTTAAGAACTGGAGTCCGGCAATGGTTCCCGATCAAAGCAAGACCTGTTTAGGGATGGAGTATTTCTGTAGTGAAGGGGATGCACTGTGGGAAATGTCTGAAGCAGAGCTAATCGCTCTGGCCACGAAAGAAGCGATCGAGCTTAATTTGGGAGTGCAGCCTGGAGATGTTGAAGATGGCACTGTGATTCGCCAGCCTAAAGCGTATCCTGTTTATGACGGCGAGTATCGGCGGCACCTGAAAGTCATTCAAGACTACTTGGAGCCCTTTGAAAATCTACAAACTGTAGGACGGAACGGTTTGCACCGCTACAACAATCAGGATCACTCTATGTTGACTGCAATGCTGGCAGTTAAAAATATTTTGGGCGAACAGCACGATCTGTGGGACATCAACACTGAGCGCTCTTACCACGAGGAATTTACTAAAGAAGAATGGAAATCTTCAAAGCCGCAAGAGCAAATAGATCTTGCAGTTTCAAAAGCACAAGGAGTGTAACATGAGCGATCGCCATCCCTTTGTCTCCGTTGTTATTCCAGTTCTCAACGATGCCAAGCGCTTACAAGTTTGCCTACAAGCGCTTGCGCAACAGACTTATCCACAAACTTGCTTTGAGATCATTGTTGTTGATAACGGATCTGAGCCAAGCGAGGCGATCGCTCCAATTGTTGCCGCTTTTGCAGGTATCACAGTTGCCACCGAAGAATTTCCCAGTTCTTTTGCAGCCCGAAATCGTGGCATTACCTTAGCCAAAGGAGAAGTGATTGCCTTTACCGATGCAGACTGCATTCCTGCTGTTGATTGGCTGGAACAGGGCGTTGGGACGCTACTGCAAACGGCAAATTGTGGACTCGTTGCAGGCTGCGTCGAAGTGTTTTTCAAAAATCCCGATCGCGCCACTCCAGTTGAATTGTATGAGCGTATTACTGCTTTTCCTCAACAGAAGTTAATTGAGAAATATCACTATGGAGCAACTGCCAATGTATTCACCTTTAAACAGGTAATCGATCGCGTCGGTGACTTTAACGCTGACCTCAAATCAAGTGGTGATATTGAATGGGGACAACGAGTTGCTGCTTTTGGATACACGCAGGTTTATGCTAAGTCTGCGTGTATTGCTCATCCAGCGCGCGACTCGTTTACTCAGCTTTTTAAACGCACGGTTCGATTGACCGGAGGTATTTATGATCTGTACTGCCGCAATCGATCGCTCTTTGCGCAAAACTGGATCTACTTCAAGACGCTGATTGAAAATTTAGTTCCTCCTATTAATTTTGTTTTAATGGTGTCTCGCCATGTAGAACTGAGAAGTGTTTGGCAGAAAATCCAAGTCGCGCTAGTGATGTTTTTTGTCCGTTATGTCAGCGCGGGTGAGTTGATTCGCTTAAAGCTAGGAGGAGTATCGACTAGAGATTGACCGCTTAAGATTCACGCTTCTGGCGCGATCGCCACCCACAAACTTATGACTTCAACGCCTTTTGTTTCTGTTATTATTCCGGTCTTCAACGATATTGATCGACTTCAGCGCTGTCTGGCGGCACTGGAGCAGCAGACCTATTCAAAGTTGTGGTATGAAGTGATTGTGATTGACAACGGTTCAACAGAGGGAAACGTTGCAGAAGTGGCTACTGCTTTTGAACAGGTGATTACGACCTTTGAGTCTCAAACTGGTTCTTATGCCGCTCGCAATCGAGGATTGGCATTAGCGAAAGGAGAAGTGATTGCCTTTACTGATGCAGACTGTATTCCTGCAACCAACTGGCTTGAAAATGGTGTTACCGTTCTGCTAAATACATCAAACTGTGGTTTAGTCGCAGGTAAGATTGATATCTTTTTTAAGAATCCGGCAAAACTGACGCTTGTAGAGCGCTACGAAAATATCATGGCGTTTCAGCAACGAGAACATTTAGAGCAGTATCAATATGGCTCAACGGCGAACGTCTTTACGTTTCGGCAGGTGATCGATCGCGTCGGGCAGTTTGATGCCACACTTAAATCGAACGGTGATTTTGAGTGGGGACGACGCGTTGCGGCTCACGGCTATCAGCAAGTTTATGCTGAGAATGCCTGTGTCGCACATCCGGCGAGACATTCTTTTGCTGAACTATACAAGCGATCGATTCGTTTAGCAGGCGGCATTTATGATGCACAAATTCAGCGCTGCGGGACGGCACTGCAACGCAACAAACTTTTTGTCAGAAGCGTTTTAGAAGACTTTTTATCTCCGGTTTTAGAGATTCCCAATGTTCTTTCAAACTCAAATCTTAGAACGTTGGAGCAAAAAGCCGAAATATATTTCATATCGTTATGGGTGAAATACATTCGTGGATTTGAGAAAATTCGGCTCAAGCTCGGCGGCGTTTCATCACGAGGATAAAGGGAAGGCAATTATGAAAATCGCGTTTATTGTGGGTCACTTTCCGATGCTATCAGAAACATTTATTCTGAATCAAATTTCAGGTTTAATCGATCGCGGTCATGAAGTCGATATTTACTCTGAATTCTCCGGAGATACTTCTAAAGTTCACCCCGTTGTTGAGAAATACGGTCTAATCGATCGCACTTACTATCTCACTCCGGTTTCTAAGAATTTACTGACACGGGCGATCACCGGACTGCAACTAATTTTGCAATATAGCAGCTATCCGCAGTTGCTGTTGCGATCGCTGAATATTTTTAGATACCGATTTCTAGCTGCCTCTTTATGGCTATTGCATACAGTTCCTGCTTTGGCTGGGAAAGAGCCTTATGATGTTGTTCATGCTCAGTTTGGGACGCAAGGATTTCGCGGAATGCTGCTCCAAAATTTGTGCGCACCTTGGACAAAATTAATTGTGACATTTCGAGGTCATGACATTAGCAGCTATGTTGATGAGTACGGCACACAGGTTTACGATCGCCTGTTCAAAACCGGAGATTTCTTCTTAGCAAACTGCGAGTTTTTTCGGCAGCGTGTAATTCAGCTTGGCTGTGATCAACGCAAGATTATCGTTCACGGTTCGGGCATCGATTGCAATCAGTTTGCTTTTATGCCGCGATCGATCGGGGCAGATGGCAAAATTCGCATCGCTACAACCGGACGATTAGTTGAGAAAAAAGGAATTGAATATTGCATTCGGGCGATCGGAAAACTGGCTCAAACCTATCCCAATCTGGAGTATCATATCGTCGGTGATGGACTGCTCAGACAATCATTTGAACAACTAATTCAGGAGTTGGGAATTGCCCACCTTGTCACGCTGCATGGTCAGAAAAATCAGCGCGAACTGATCGAAATTCTCGATTGCTGCCACATTTTCGTTGCGCCCAGCGTCACTGCTGCTGATGGCAATCAGGACGCGCCTGTGAATGTTCTTAAAGAAGCAATGGCAATGGGCTTGCCCGTCGTCAGTACGCTACACGGCGGTATCCCTGAACTGGTGGAAGACGGTATTTCTGGATTTCTCGTACCAGAGCGTGATGCCGACGCTCTTGCAGAGAAATTAGGTTTGCTAATCGACCAGCCCGATCGCTGGATTTCCATGGGTAAAGCTGGACGCGCCTACGTTGAGGCACACTACGATATGAACCAACTCAATACTAAGCTGGAGGAACTCTATCAACGTCTGCTATGGGTAAAAATGCAACAGCAACCCGCGATCGCTCAGTCAATCTCGACCTCATGAAATTATCAAAGGAGTGATGTATGGTTACCGCTAACTCGTTGCCTAAACAGGAACCGCAGGTCACGATCGTTGTCGTACCGCGTGAACGCTTTAGTTGCACTCGTGATTCGCTAGAGAGCATTTACGAATACACTACGCTTCCTTTTCAGTTAGTCTATGTCGATGGTAATTCTCCCCAGAAAGTCCATCACTACCTCAAAGAGAAAGCCGACGAGCGCGACTTCCAACTGATTCGCACTGATAACTACCTATCGCCCAATCAAGCCCGTAATTTGGGATTGAGCTACGTTCAAACCCGGTATGTGGTTTTTGTTGATAACGACGTGATTGTTTCTCCAGGCTGGCTTGAAGCGCTGGTGAACTGTGCAGACGAAACGCAAGCGGCGATCGTGGGGCCGCTGATGTGTCAGCACGAACCCATTCATGAAATCATTCACTTTGCCGGAGGCGAGTCGCATATCTGGGTCGATAAGACGGGCAGAAGACGGCTGCGCGAAAAAATGTATCGGCAGGGCAAGCGCGTTGATGAGGTTCGTCATGAACTTCAGCGCACTCCGACGGAACTGGCAGAGTTTCACTGCGTCTTAGTGCGAACCGAGATTTTTCAGCGATCGGGCGGACTCGACGAAGCCATGTTCAACACTAAAGAGCATCTTGACTTTTGCTTAACGGTAACTCAGCTTGGCGGCAAGATCTACTTCGAGCCTGCCAGTATCGTTACTTATGTACCCGGTCCACCGATCGAATGGTCAGATTTGCCCTTTTATATGCTGCGCTGGAGTGACGCTTGGACGCTAGCGAGCCTGCATCGCCTCAGAGATAAGTGGAACTTGTCTGAAGATGGGTACTTCCAAAATCGCTATAAGAAAGTGGGCTGTCGGCGGATGATGACGATCATTGCGCCTGTCGTCCATCGCGTCACCTTTGGACGCTACAGCAAGTTTCTGGAATCGCTTCTGGTGCAAGGCGATCGCACCTTAAATCGCTACCTCACCACTCGCCATGCCAAAAGCAACCCATACTTAAATTCAGCAGCCTTAAATTCAGCAGCCTTAAATTCAGCAGCCTTAAATTCAGCAACGCCACAAATTCACTTGAGCAGTAAATCCTCATGAGAAGTCAATTTCCTAAAGTTGTTTATACCCCTGAAGGGACGTTGCGGCATCCACGACAGCTATTTAGGCAAATGTGGCACGATCTACTAGCCTCCCGCGAATTGGCATGGCGACTAATGGTGCGAGATATTAGCGCTCAGTATCGTCAGTCAGTGTTGGGTTTTTTCTGGGCATTTATTCCACCCATTGTGATGGCGATCGGCTTTACACTCGCTAGCGAAGCGAACATTTTTCAACCAGGGGCGATCGAATTGCCCTACCCCGTGTATGTGATGTTTAGCACGGCAATTTGGCAAACGTTTGTGGAAGCAGTCAGTGGTCCAGTGCAAGCAGTAGTAACGGCAAAGCCAATGATTGCTAAAGTTAACTTTCCCCGTGAGGCAATTATTTTAGCAAAAATAGGTGAAGTGCTGTGTAATTTTGTCGTCAAGCTAATATTGATCGTGGCATTATTCTTAATTTATAAAGTTTCGGTTGCCTGGACGATTATTTTAGCTCCTGTAGCTCTAATTCATCTGATTATGTTAGGTACATTAATAGGCACCTTACTATCGCCGTTAGGAGTACTGTACCAAGATGTTTCCAGAGCTTTAGCCATGATTACGGGTTTTTGGCTATTTCTAACGCCAGTTGTCTACTCTGTTCCAGAACAAGGAATGTTAGGTTGGCTAGTCAGGCTCAATCCTGTCACTCCATTGTTGGTTACAATTCGGGAGCTTTCTACAACAGGTATTCTTTCAGAAGTTACAGGTTTCTGGATCGTCAGCGGCTTGACGTTCATCGGGCTATTTCTAGCCTGGATTGCTTTTCGCCTTGCTATGCCCTATGTCATTGAAAGAGTTAGTTCATGATTAATACTAAAACCGAGGAGAGATCTACGTTTGCAACAGATAGCGGTAGTGTTATTGCAGTTGAACAGGTTTCCAAAAAGTTTTGTCGAGAACTTCGGCGATCGCTTGGTTATGGCGTTCAAGACATTGCTGCCGAATTAACGGGTAGATCTCGTAAAAGCGACACTTTGCGGCGAGGAGAGTTTTGGGCACTGAAAGACGTTAGCTTTAACCTTCGACCTGGTGAAGCATTAGGTTTGGTTGGTTCAAACGGTGCGGGCAAAAGTACGTTGCTACGAATGCTTAGCGGCTTGATTAAACCCGATACTGGGCGGATTGCAGTTAACGGCAGGCTGGCACCTTTGATTGCGCTGGGCGCGGGGTTTAATCCAATCCTGACTGGGCGAGAAAACATCTATGCAAATATGTCGATTTTGGGACTGTCAACCCGCGAAATTCGACGACGCTTCGATGATGTCATCAATTTTGCCGAGATTGAAGACGCGATCGACTCGCCTGTACAAACCTACAGTTCAGGGATGGCAGCCCGCTTGGGATTTGCTTGCGCCATTTATGTTGAACCAGATATTTTGCTGATTGATGAAGTGCTGGCAGTTGGAGATGCTAATTTCAAAGCAAAGTGCTATCGGCGTTTGCACAAGCTCCGTCAAAACGGAGTTGCGTTTATTTTGGTCAATCACAATACTCAAGCAATTCTCAACACCTGTGATTCTGCACTTTATTTAGCTAAAGGACGGCTTATTCATGCGGGTGCAGTGGATGAAATTGTGACGCAGTATGAAAAGGATTTATTTCTTAGTGGAGTTGAACATTATTCAAATCGTCTGGTTTTACCTTTAAAGCCAGAATCGGAAAGCTCAGGTTTAGATATTCAATCTCTTTACTTCAAAAACCCTCAAGATGAAATTTCAAGTCTTCTTGTCGTAGGCGAACCCATCAGTTTTTGTGTCAGTTGTCTGGCTCGAAAACCTCTAACCAATGTATCGCTTCACTTTAAAGTTTCCAAGGTAGGAGGTGATGACAGTGTAGGTACAGTACTATTTTTGAGCGGTGACAATGACAATACTTTCTTCAACCTTTCGAGGGGTTCACATGAGATACAGATGCAAATGCCGTACTTAGGATTGGAACCTGGATCGTATACAGCATTAGTTAAAATCAAACAAGATTCTGTTTATACTTTTGATGTGGTCGAGTCATTTCGCTTTACGGTTTTGTCAAATGGGAAAATGCAGTCCTGCAAGTTTTATCAGCCTCGATCGTGGAGTAGTGTCGCCCTTTAACAACCTCCTGCTGCCACCCTTAAAGTAACATCAATCTGATATGAGCAGTCCTTTACTTAGCATTATTATTCCGACTCACAATCGCCCTCAACTAGTACAGCGAGCGGTGCAAAGTGCATTGGAGCAAACTGCTAAAGAAATTGAAGTTATTGTCGTAGATGATGCTTCAACCGAGCCTGTAATCTTGCCTTCACAGTCTAATCTCAAACTGATTCGCCTTCAGCCAGGGCGGGGCGGGGCAGGTGCTCGTAATGTTGGTACTGAAGCCGCTCAAGGGCGCTGGGTGACGTATTTAGATGATGACGATCGCTTACTACCACATATGGCAAGTGTCTCACTACAAGCACTGCTAACAACAACATTTTCACCGCCGATCGCAATCATTTCTGGAATTGAAGTAATCAATACTCAGGGCAAGGTTTTACGAGTCCGAACACCGCCGTCTGTTCGTCTCAAAGGATGCCATTTTGCGCTGGAAGATTTAGAGCCGCAATATTCTTACAATACAAAGCAAACAATGGTTGTAGAACGAGCCATCATTCAAAAAATTGGTGGATGGGATGAAACATTTCGATCGCGAGTTCACTCAGAGCTATTTCTGCGTCTCAATTCTGCCTGTTCAATTTTGGGTCTACCGATCGTCACTTATCAACTGTATTCCCATGATGCTGACAGAGTTTCTCGCAACGGAATTTTGCGCCAAGAGAGTTTTCGGCGATTGATTACTAAACATCAAACAGCGTTTCGTGCCCATCCCAAACGATTTGCAAGTTTCATTCTGGAACATGCTCACTCATCTTATCGAATGGGGCAGAAGCAAGCCGCAATTTCTAGCTTGCTGTGGGCACTGCGTATTCATCCTCAACAAACGCTAGCTCAATCATTTTCAATCTTGCGCCACTCAGCTTACTCCATGTTCTTATGACTTATGAATCCACAATCCCCAGTTTTTTCGATCGTCATTCCAACCTATAATCGCCCAGAGCGGTTAACAACGTGTCTGCAATCAATCGCGCAGCTTAATTATCCCTGCGATCGCTTTGAAGTGATTGTTGTTGATGACGGCAGCGAAGCACCGCTATCCTCGACCGTTTCTGAGTTCGAGCCGCAAATTCAGATCACATTAATTCGACAGACCAACGCGGGACCTGCATCAGCCCGAAATACAGGAGCAAATCATGCAGCAGGTCGTTTTCTAGTGTTTACGGATGATGATTGTTGTGTAGCGCCAAACTATTTGGAAGCACTCGAACAGTACTTTACATCTGCTCCCGATCGCCTGGTGGGGGGGCAAACGCTCAATGCGCTCCCTGACAACCTATTTTCAACAGCGAGTCAGACCCTTATTAACTATCTGTATTGCTACTACAATGCCAAATCAGACGGCGCTTTCTTCTTTGCCTCTAACAATTTTGCAATGCCCACAGAGCAGTTTCGCTCGCTCGGCGGCTTCAGCACTGCTTTTTCGCTGGCAGCCGGGGAAGACCGGGAATTTTGCGATCGCTGGTTGCACCACGGCTATCAGATGAGCTATGCACCAGAAGTTAAAATTTACCATGCTCATAAGTTAACATTACGTTCTTTTTGGCGGCAACACTTTAACTATGGGCGGGGTGCTTTTTGCTTCCATCAAGTTCGGGCAGATCGACTACAAACAGGTATTAAAGTAGAGCCGTTTTCGTTTTATTCAAAACTTTTCAGTTATCCATTTGCTGTTGCACTTCCTGATCAGGCAGTAAGCTTAGTCATGCTTTTATTTGTCTCACAGGTTGCAAATGTAGCAGGCTTCTTTTGGGAGCGATCGCGCCATTTAGACAAACAGATCCAAGTAGACGTAATTTCCTAAAGTGAAACTGCTTAGCTCCTGAGTCATATACTAATCCTATCCCAATGCTGTACTTCATTATCGTCTGGATTATTCTTCTTCAGCTTTGTTACGTCATTGGAATTGGAATACTGAATGATCTAAAAGCTACTCAATTTCAACGGCAAGGCGATCGCTTTATTGCTGCTGTTTGGCTAGGCATAACGGTTTTAGCGTCTGTACTTCTGGCAACTGCGCTCCTTGTTCCATTATCGAGTGAAGTTGGCGGTTTAGTGGCATTCAGTCTTGTTGGCATAGCACTGCGCTCCGCCGCCGCTCGAAGAGAACTAATAGCATTGAAGTCACAAGTTTCGCCTTCTGCTTTATGGGCAACACTTGCCCTAGCAATTGGCTTGGCAAATCTGACATCCCGCGAAGTCACTTGGCTTGATACAGGTCTTTATCACTACAGTATTATTCAATGGCTGCGGCAGTTTGGAGTAGTTCCTGGCATTGCTTTGTTATTCAGTAACTTGGGATTTACCTCTTCGTGGTTTGCCTTAACTGCAACTTTTAGCTCTATAGAAGTTGCTGCTCAGGTCAGCGCAGTCATCAATGGATTTGCCTTATTTATCTCAGTCTTAAGTGCAGCAATTTGTCTGCATCATTTTTTTAAGCAACAAGCTGTGATTAGCGACTGGTTCTTGGCTTTATTTCTAAGTTTTATTTTCATGATGATTTTAAGATTAGAGCTTTTACAAAATCTTCTAATCTCTCCATCTCCTGACTTCCCTATTTTATTATTGGTAGGAATTATCACCTGGTCGCTGCTGATCAGCATTCCCTCTCTCTCTTTTTTTAACTCTTCCTCAACAGTGCCAATTATTCTATCGGCAGGAGCCGTAGCGATCAAGCTCACTGCACTTCCACTGTTATGGGTTACCTTTTTGCTGCTGTTGGTCAGCAAACCTACCTTTCGTCAAATTGGATATATAGGAACCATCGTTACTCTGCTAATTTTACCTGCTCTACTTTCTGGAGTTATCACTTCTGGCTGCCCTCTTTACCCTTCATCACTTCTTTGCCTAGATCTGCCCTGGTCAGTTGCTTCTACGAATGTACAAAAAGTGGTAGAAGGAACCCATCAATGGAGTAATTGGTATGGAGATTCTCCAACAGGAAGCAATTTATGGATCTGGCTGCTTTGGCAATGGTTTGAGGACGATAAGTTAAATAAAGTGACGGCATTCTTGATTGCTAGCTCTAGCCTTGCTGCCCTTAATATCCTAGGCTACTCTATTAAGCAGCCTCATCATCATCGTCTCATTCCTGTACTAGCGATCGGGTTTTCGGGCATCGGTTTTATCATGCTCACTTCTCCACTTTTCAGGTTCAGTATCTCTTACACCCTGGTCATTCCAGTTCTCTATTTAAGTATCAATGGGCATCGGTTTTTGCAACAGAAAATACTGGCTGCCGATCGCCTGGTTGCCTTCAAACCCCTGTCACGTAAGTTTCAACAAATGATTCAGGTAATTCCCTGGTTGCTTGTTAGCTGGCTGATAAGCTCAAGTTTGAAATACGATACTTTTTATTTACTGGTACCACCTCCTTTACAAGAATCTCTAACAACTAAACAGCAAATTAATGATATTAATTACTTCTCTCCTCGGGAGGACGAATTCTGCTGGTCAACTCCTCTACCGTGCGCCTTCAAAGTAGCGCCAGATATTAAACTGCGAGACCCTGCACGAGGCATTAGTGGGGGGTTTATTCGGCAGACACATTAAAGCCCCTCGATAGTCGCATTTTAGCAGAACCGAAGACATGGTTTTGGTGACGATCACCGGAGCTTTAGATAAAGATGAGGGCGATCGAGGGGTTGAGAGCAATTGCCTACCAATCAAGCATTTTGGAGATGAAGTTAAAGGAATTGCTCAAGAGGGTAAGATTAAGCGACGTTGATCGTTAAACTGAACGCTATTACTTGAACCCAGATGGCAGCATTGCTCAACCGATGCCGATGCGTCAAATGCTTACCTCTTAGAATTTATTGTACAGTTCCATGCGGCGACATTTTCCCGCTAAGCATTATCATGTTGGCAAACAATTGAACAGTATTCAGCAGACGAGTGAACAGGTAACAGCAACCTTTACTGATGGCATTCAAATTACGGCAGATTTACTCATTGGCGCAGATGGACCGAACTCAACGGTACGACATCAGTTTCTACCCGATGCCTACTATCAATAGACTGGATATGTCGCCAGAATAATAAATCTTTTTTTTGCATAGAGGCTTTATCCATTCTTCTGTCATAGGGTTAGCACTTATCGGCTATGGCTCGATCGCCCTATCTCCTTTCTTTTTCAGAGACGACGAATTAAACGGCATCATTTGCACCGTTTCTTCAGCAGGCTTAGTTAACTTCAAAAGTTAGTGACGTAGACACAGACTAGCGATCGCTTTTACCAGCTTCTCTGCTTCCACAGGTTTTGTGAGATGGACTTGAAATCCGACCTGAAGTGCTTTTTGTTGGTCAACTTCTGCTGCATAAGCAGTCAGGGCGATCGCTGGAATCGTGCCGCCTTGGTTAGGTGAGCGCGATCGAATCTGCTGGATTAGCATATAGCCGTCCATATCAGCCATGCCCACATCACTCACAATGACATTGGGAATGAATTGATCTAGCGCTTGTAATGCTTCTAAACCAGAGGTAACGGCTGTTACATTTGCGCCGCTTTGTTCCAGCAAAAATACCTGCAACTCGCGTGCATCTTGCTCATCATCTATTAGCAAAATCTGAATGCTTTCTAAAAGTACTTCTTCACTTGCCGGGATGGCAATGGGCTCAGATGAGATCGAGGTTGTCTGCTGTAAGATAGGCAACTGCACAATAAAGGTCGCGCCTTGATTCTCCCCCTGGCTCTCTGCCCAAACCGTGCCTCCGTGCATTTCTACAATTTGGCGCACGATCGCCAACCCCAATCCTAAGCCGCCAAATTTGCGCGTTGTCGAGCCGTCTTCTTGCCGAAAATACTCAAATACTTGGGCCAGAAAATTAGGAGTAATGCCCTTGCCCGTATCGATCACCCGTATTTGTGCTAAGCGATCGAGTTGTCGCAGTTCAACGATTACTTGTCCGCCGTTAGGTGTGAATTTAACTGCATTAGTGAGTAAATTCCACACTACTTGCTGTAAACGGGCGGCATCACCAGAAATCAGCGCGGTTGCTGGGTCTAAATCAATCTTTAGCGCAATACCCTTCGCTTCTACTGCCAAACGCACGGTTTCAAGGGCAGCAGAAATCACAGACGTTAAACTGACGGGAGCTGCTGTTAAAGATAGTTTCCCCTGCATAATCCGAGAGATGTCGAGCAAGTCTTCAATCAGCTGCGACTGCAATTTGGCATTACGCTCGATCGTTTTCAGGGCTTCAGCTTGACGAGAGGGATTAAATGTACGGCTTTGCAGTAGACGTGTCCAGCCCAAAATTGGGTTGAGGGGCGATCGCAGTTCATGGGACAGTACCGCTAAGAATTCGTCCTTAATTCGATTAGCCCGTTCGGCTTCTTCACGGGCGGATTTCTCTTGTTGTAAAAGGCGTTTGCGATCAGTGATGTCTCGCGTCACGCCCGCGACTGCTTCTACTGTGCCGTTTGCATTTAAAAGCGGCACGAAGATATACTCATAGTCATGAGTCCCAAACGCGCTTGTGTAGGGGGTTTCATCCCTAACGGGTTGGCGTGTCTCAATGACTTGCTGAATCTGATTTTGCAGCTGGGTTGCTAAGTCGGTTGGGTATTCTATGTCAAAAAAGTTTTTGTCTATCACCTCAGCCGACGTTTTTTGTAAAAGGTTGAGCAACTGCTGATTACTATAGGTAAATCGTCCTGATCGATCGAAGGTGTAAATGAAATCGGGTACGGAAGCGGCGATCGCGTCAAACCTTTGCAGTTGTCGTTCGAGTTCGGCGGAGGTTTGACGCAGGGCTGTTTCAGATTGAATTTGGTCAGTAACATTTCTGAAATAGGCTGTGACTCCATTAGCGGCTGGATAGGTATGGACTTCGTACCAGCGATCGTGATCGGGATAAAACGCAGTTAATGATCCATCCACGCGCTCAGATGCGGCGCGCCGATAAAGCGGCTCAAACTCGCTACCATTGAGACCTGGATATTCTTCCCACAGGTTCTTTCCAATTAAGTCACTGGGGGAGCGATCGAGCATTGCTTCAGCGGCTCGATTCACGTAGGTGAATAGCCAGTTTTCATCCAGCGCGAAGAATGCATCTGTAATACTGTCTAGAATATTCTGGCTCTGCTCTTCGCTCTTTTGCAAGGCAGTCTCGGCTTGTTTTCGATCGGTAATATCCCGAGAAATCGCCACCAGTTGCACAACCCGCCCGGCTGCATCTTGCACAGGCGTAACGATACTATCCCACCATTTCGGGGTGCCCTTAGCAGTAGGAAGATAGCCTTGAAATTGCCCTGTACCCCCCATTGTGGCGGCAGCGATCGCAGCTTTTGCATTTTCATAATCCTCGCCTTGCCATTTATCAACCCAGACCGTATTCAAGATCGAAGCTGGATCGTCGATTTCTAGCAGACACAGCCCACCTGCACTAATGTAGAAGATTCTGCTATCCAACGTTAAAACTTTGATGCAGTCTCTACTGCTCTCCAAAATGCTCTCCTTCAGTTCTTCACTTTCTCGCAATGCCTCTTCAGATTGTTTGCGATCGGTAATATCAACAGCAGCTCCGTAAATGACCTCTTCTTCTGAGTAAGGCTGGGCATTCCAGAGAAACCAGCGGTAGGAGCCATCTTTGTGCCGATAACGGTTTTCAAAGGCAAAGGTTTCGTTGCCAGAGAAGAAATGATTGACTTCCGAGATAGATGGATTAAGGTCATCTGGGTGAACACAATCAGTCCAGGGACGCGAGATCATTTCGTCCAACGACCAACCTAGCACTCGTTCAAAAGTCGGGCTGACCCATTGAAAATAGCCGTGGCTGTTTGTAATGACTTGTAGATCCGAGCCAACGGCGAGAAAGCGATCGCGCTCCTGTTCAGCTTTTTTGCGATCGGTGATGTTGGTGAATAAAATGGCAAACTGATTACTTCGCGGTTCACCAATGCAAAAAGCGTTGACATCAAACCAACGGTTCATCGCGATCGACTGTTGCTCAAACCGCACAGATTCTCGCGTCTGCACCACTCTCTCATACGTTTTAACCCAATCTGCTTCGAGATTAGGAACCAGTTCTCGTGCTGTTTTGCCTAGTGCTTGCTCCAGTCCTGTCATTGCTTCAAACATTGAATTGACTTCGAGGAACCGATAATCAATTGAAGTACCGTTCTGGTCAAACAGGAGTTCGCAGATGCAAAAGCCTTCGTCGATCGACTCGAACAAAGTCCGGTATTTTGCTTCCGATTTGCGTAAGGCAAGACTGGAGCGATCGCGCCGTTCTTGTGCTTCTCGTAATGCCTGTTGGACACAGGGGGCTAGCCGTTCTAACCGTTGCTTCAGAACGTAATCTGTAGCTCCGCATTTCAGAGCTTCGATCGCCAGTTCTTCGCCTAAGCTGGCAGAGATAAAAATAAATGGAGTTTCAGGGCGCAAGTCACAGGCAACTTCTAGTGCAGCAAGACCCCCAAAACCAGGCATCGCATAAGCCGCCAAAATCAAGTCTAATGTCTCAGTTTCTAACGCTGTCACAAAGTCAGCACGAGTATCTACCCGCAGCAAATTGTACTCAATACCGCTGTCCATCAATGCGACTTGGATCAGTTCAGTATCCAGCAATTTATCTTCGAGCAGGAGAAACCGAAACATTGTCATCACTGTGCCTCTTGCTAAAGTCTAGCTCTATTAGCAAACCATACTGTCTTGCTTCTGATGACTTATTTCGTCATATTTACTCCTTTCGATTAAATAATTAATCGCTTGGATTAACTCGGTCGGTTCGAGCAGGTTGCTCACATGTCGTTAAAATCCAGCAGTGCTCGCCTGTTGCTGATCAAACTCTTTAACACAAGCAGTCATGGCGATCGCGGAAACTTGCTTCCCATCCTGGATCTCAAATTTTTCGCAAAAATCACAAAATTTCTGAAATATACGTTCCTCGATTTGTTGTCCGGCATGTTAAATGATCCAAATGAACCGTAAGGTTGATGGCGTGATCGGTCAATTTCTTGGCGGGTATAGTCAAGTGAATCATTAAATGGAGCGATTACCGTTGAAATGCACTAAAACTTGTATTTGATTCACATGGTAGATAATTCTCTAAGCAGCGCACGTCCGCTAGGCGTTTTGGATAACAAACCCGTTGCGCGGCGGGATCTTGTTGGTCCGAGCGATCGCACCGATTTTTTTAAGTTCAGCCTCAAACGCAGCAGTAATGTCAACTTCCAACTGTCTAACCTGCAAGCAAATGCCGACTTGCTGTTGCTGAATCGCGCTGGTAAGGCGATCGCGCGATCGCGAAAGGGCGGCAAACAGGCAGAGCAAATCACTCGGCAGCTTCAGTCGGGCACCTACTACGTGCAGGTGTTGGGTCGCGGCAGCAAGAGCACCCGATACAAACTGTCAGGTTCTGCAACTGCTGGCGACGGCGGTGATGGCGGCGGTGGCGGCGGTGGCAGCAACGGCAACGGCACCCGCAGCAACCCATTTGATTTGGGGACTTTGAATGGTGGCTCTGTCGCGCGATCGCGCGACACGGCAGGCACTTCGGATGCAGAAAATAAATTCTACAAATTCCGGCTGGGGCAGATCAGCGACCTCAGTATTGCGCTCAGCCAAGTATCTGGCGGCGGCACGATGCGCCTCTACAACGACACCAATCGCAACGGGGTACTTGATTTCAACGAATCAACCATTGACAGTGGTGACGGTTCTGTATCCTCAAATCGCCCCATTTCTGCGGTGTTCCCCTCCACAGAGACCTACTTCTTGCAAGTAGTGCGAGACTTTTCTTCCAGCACGATGCAGTACGACATCACGTTCAACACGACACAGTTTCCGGGCAACATTCCTACCGATCCGGGTAGCGAACCCACGACTGCATTCAACCTGGGCAGCTTGAGCAAAGGTGGACGCCTAGAAGCGAAAGACTACGTGGGGAGAGTGGACGAGAATGACCTCTATCGATTCACGCTAAACGAAACGGGGCAGGTCACGTTTGGCAAGGCGGATGTTGCGGGCGACATCAACACAAATGTCACCATCTATCAGGACAAAAACAACAACAACATCCTGGATTCTAACGAGTCGCTTGGTTCGCTCATCGGGGCAAACGGATCTGTCAACCTGCAAGCTGGAGCATACTACGTGTTGGCTAATCAGTCCAACGTGAATAACACCGCCTATTCGCTGAGCATTAGCGCGTAGGTTTCACGGACTGTAAACGCAGCGTTCTCCACTACGGCATAAACCACATTCAGACCTGTAGTTTTTCTGTGGGGATACAGGTCTGAGTGTGGTTTCTGTCCGCTTAACCCTCAAGTTGAGGCTGGTATACCTTTACTCTGTCAAGTTATGCGCTAGTTTAGAGGTGCTTGCTCATGTTTAAGATGCTAACCCTGAATCCGCTAAGCTGTGTCTTGACGGTAGCCCTAGTAACAACTATGACGCCACCCGTGGATGCCCAGACCAGATCTTACCGTGTTAGATGTCAAACGATGGTTTCTCTGGTCCAGGGAGTGAGTTTGACCTACCGACTGGCGGGTAGTCTGCCGGAGAACACTGCGGCGGAAATTCCTCAAAACCCGGTTGGAGCAACCTTGACCCTAACCGTGCAGTGGCAAGATCAAAATGGCCGCGTTCAAACCTTACTCAATGCTTCTGCTTTGAGTGATTATGAGCAGTTGGCTCCTGACGCTGACTATTCTCAACTGCCCTTTGAAGAAACGTTTCGCGGCCAGCCCAACAACGCCGATCGCCTATATGGGACACCAGCTTCGGTGCATGGACTCTACGTCAGTCTGCGTCCCACCAGCGGACAGCCCCAGCAGATGCAAACTGTCCACTACTTGCGCCCTGATGAGTACGTGCGCTCAACGGTGGGCACTTGCCAGACTGAGAATGCTGATCTTGACATGTCTGTTGACGAGCAGTTGACACTCTTACAAGAACGACTCCAGGCTGAAGACTGGGCCGCTGCCGATAGAGAAACCCGGCGGTTGCTTGCCCCGGAGTCAACCTCGCTGCCGCCGTTTGAGCCAGTGTTGGTGCAGCCAGATCTGATTCGTGCCATTGACCAGATGTGGCTAACGGCCAGCAGCGGACAATTTGGACTCAGTGTTCAGTTGCGTCTTTGGCAGCAAGCACTGGCCGCGCACCCTAACAATAGTGAAGCAGCTGTCAATGCCTTTCGCGATCGCGTAGGCTGGAAACTCGCTGCTCCTCGCTCTGAAGTTGACTTCATCAGCAGTGACTGGTTGAATGAGTCGGAACTGACCTACTCCTTGCAAGCTCCGGAGGGACATCTGCCCTGGGGCGGGGTGTCGGATGAGGTGGTGCAATCGGTTGCTGTTCCACCGCCAGGAGTACATTGTGGCAGTTGTACTGTCGATGCCATGCAGCTGCGCAACGAACGCTTCTATCGCTACATTCCTCAACTGATGGAACGAGTGGAGTTGTCCTTGTAGGAGTTTCAGTCTTAGCGACCATTTTTTTCCCACTGCTATACAAAGGCGAAGTAGAAATTGACACTGAATAGACTAGAGGTCGTTTCACAAATCAACTCCTGATTACTTCAGGATTGTTGTAGTTAAGCCGTAATAGCGATCGCTGCATTCCGATTAGTTGCTCGATTGAACTGTTGAATCAGTTGATCAACACAACTAAGTATTAAGAGTTTTTTTATCTCGTGGCAACGCGATCGCTAGGCTGTTGCATGAGACTGCTTCTAAGCGGGATCTGGATAATAAACTCTGTTCCTTGACCAGACGTAGAAATACAGATTAGCTTGCCCTTATGTTTCTCGGTAACGATTTGGTAGCTAATAGACATTCCCATCCCTGTTCCTTTTCCAGAGGGTTTTGTGGTGAAAAATGGATCGAAAATGCGGTGTTGAATCTCTTTAGAAATGCCGGAACCATTATCGGCGATCGCAATTTGTACCCACTGGGAATTAATCGCAGCGGTGCGAATCGTAATTCGACTGGGATTGCTCTGGTTTTCTTGATACGTTCGTTTTGCACTCAGTTCTTCAAGAGCGTCAATCGCATTTGCCAGAATATTCATAAACACCTGGTTCAGTGATCCGACATAGCATTCTACAGGTGGCAACTGACCGTAATCTCGAATCACCTGAATTTCTGGATGTTCAGGTTTGCTTTTGAGGCGATGTTGCAAAATTAGTAGCGTACTATTGATACCTTCATGAATATCCACAGCTTTGCATTCTGCCTCATCTAAACGGGAAAAGTTGCGGAGCGATCGCACAATTTCGCAGATGCGCTGAGTGCCCATTTTCATCGATGCGAGGGTTTTGGGCAGATCTTGCTGAATAAACTCTAAATCGAGGTCTGCGACGGCATTTTGGAGTTCGGGTGCGGAATTGGCACTATGTTGTTGATATAACTGCACAAAGGACAATAAATCTTCGACATATTCCTGCACATAAGTGAGATTGCCATGAATAAAATTAACGGGATTGTTAATTTCGTGGGCAACACCAGCAACCAGTTGCCCCAACATTGTCATCTTTTCTGATTGCACTAACTGCACTTGAGACTGCTGCACTTGTTGCAGGGCATCTTTTAGTTCGTTGGTGCGTTCTTCTACCTGGTGTTCTAAGGTTTGATGCAGGTGGCGCAACTTTAATTGAGTGGTCACACGGGCAAGCAACTCTAGTTCTTGAAAGGGTTTGGTGACGTAGTCTACCGCGCCCAGTTTGAAGCCTCTGACCTTATCTGTTGTGTCAGATAGAGCCGTCATAAAAATCACCGGAATGTCGCAGGTAATAGAATCTGCTTTAAGGCGGCGACAGGTCTCAAATCCGTCAATCCCAGGCATCATCACATCCAATAAAATTAAGTCTGGTTGGCTCATGGTTGCCTGTTTGATGGCGCGTTCTCCGTCAGTAGCGATCGCCACCTCAAATCCAGCGTCACCCAACGCTTCTGCCACTACCTCCAAATTGGCTGGAGTGTCATCGACTACTAAAATCAACTGAGTGTTATTCATAATCAGCCTCTTCCAGCGCAGGTAACTTCATCGAGCAATTGCTGAATAAATGCTTCCAATTTAGCAACCTGAAATCCATTGCTTAGATCAAGCAGTTGCTGTGTCAGAGGCGCATACTGTGGATTTTGGTGCTCCAAGGCTTTTGCAACCTCGCTCAGTTTTTTCAATCGTCCATGTTGGGCTAACTGAAGCAACTGGGTCAGGTCTGCCAACGGTGGACTAACAAGTGGCGTGAATGAATTAATGCTGCTGTTTGCTTTAGATATTAACGATTGCACCTGTTCATTCTCTGAAACTGTAGGTTGATAAATCCAGGTCAATTGCAAGTATTTGTGGAGCATCTGAAACAAGTCATCTGCCTGCACAGGCTTTGTCAAAAAATCATTTCCTCCAGCGTCCAAGCTCTGCTGCTGATCCATATTGGAAACCGAGGCAGAAGAGACAATAACCGGAAGCGTTTGAAGAATCTCAGACTGCCGAATCTGTTGGAGAAACTCGTACCCATCCATGATCGGCATCATGATATCAGTGATGATTAAATTTGGCTTGATTTGAATCGCCTTCGTCAATCCATCCTGACCATCCTCTGCTTCGACTACGGTGAAGCCGAGAGGTTCTAACAAGCTGACGATTACCGATCGGTTTTCCCACTTGTCGTCTGCTATGAGAATAGATTTACGTTCACCCTGATAACCTATCAGATACTCTCCGGTAGCGTTAGTCGGGGTCTGTTGCCATTCTGTGGCGATCGGCAATTCTATGTCACAGAAAAAGGTGCTACCCACGCCGATCTGACTTTGTACCTGAATTTGACTGCCCATGAGTTGAGCAATAGTCTGACTGATTGCTAGACCTAAACCAGTGCCTTCGGAATTTCGTTTTGAATCGCTGACCTGTTCAAACGGCTGAAAGATTTTTTCTAACGCCTCTGGACTCATGCCAATCCCGGTATCGCTGACCTGACACCGAAGCGTGACTGTTGATGACTCAGTAGAGTGATCCAGATCATTTAGGGGAATTTGATCAAGCCGTTCGACCCTAAAGGTCACCGTACCCTGATCGGTAAACTTGACGGCATTTCCCAACAGATTAATCAACACCTGCCGCAAGCGTTTCTCATCGACCTCAATGCCCTCTGGTAAGTTGGCATCTGGTAGATACACAAAGTCAATGCCTTTTTGCTCTGCTCGGATACCTACGATCTCGGCAATTCCTTGTAATAGAGCAGGTAGATGAACTGTATGAGGGTCTAACTCCAGCCGACCGGCTTCAATTTTAGAGATGTCCAAAATGTCATTAATCAGGGTTAACAAGTGGGAACCGCACTGATAAATAATGTCAACACCCTTACGTTCTTTTTTGCCCAAACTTTGAGAGCGACTCAGGATCTGGGCATATCCCAAGATGCCGTTGAGTGGAGTTCGTAACTCGTGGCTCATGTTTGCCAAAAATTCACTCTTGGCATGACTGGCAACCTCAGCCGCTTCTTTAGATTGATTCAACGCTGCTGTACGTTCCTCAACTTTGAACTCTAGCTCCTCATTGACTTGCTCTATCCGTGCTTTTACCTGTTCTCGCTCAATGATGACGGCTGACAAAATTAGTGTGGTAACGGTGACAGTTCCAATAAACGCTTGCAATAGCAGCAGAGTTTCGTTGAGAGTGCTGCGATTGAATGAACTTGTGCCTCGGATGGCACCGACGATCGCCAAGGTCGAAACCAAAGCGATCGCCATAGCTGTGAATCGTGGTTTAGCCCGAAATGCCGACCACACTAGCAGTGGAATCAGTAGATACTCAACCGGATAGCCAAAGCCAAAAGCTACCATTCCCACGCCCAGCAGTGAGAAAGCCCAGCCCACAACTTCTAGGATAGACTGAAGCGATCGCCGTGACGAGTGTTGCATTGCTGAGATTGTTGGTTTGACGGCTTTCCCTCTGTGCTTACTCAGCCAATGCTCAATCCAAAACAGCAGCAGCGGTGCAACTACCAGAACTCCAATGGCATCTCCTAACCAGAAAGTTACCCAGCTAATGAGGTAGTTTTTTCCATCAATAAATCCGCACAGATATAGGGTAGTCGAACCTACAGTTGGGCTCACCATACAACTCAGAAGTTCAATTCCAGTAAATTTAGTAACGTTCGGTGCATTAGTAAAAATATGGTGGGAACCTATGAAGCGTTTAATGAGAAATGCACCGACTACTGCCTGTAAAACTGAACCTGTGGCAAGACCGAGACCAGACACGATCGACATGGGCAAAATGCCTGTATTTGCCCAAAGCGCCCACGTTGCAGCAACTAATGCTCCTAACCAAATGCCCCACCAAACTCGATAGCCCATGAGCAAAATTGCTGCAAGTGCAATGCCTGATGGTGGATAGACGGGCGTAATAAATCCGGGCGGAATCGCCAGATATTGCCCAAGTTTTGCTGTGCCATAGTAGATGAGGGCGATCGAAAGGATAAGCAGAATTTTCTTGAAGCTATTGGGGAAGACTTTTGAATTCATTACAGTGAGCTAGACCTAAAGGACTAGAGGTTGAGACGCTTGATTTAATAGACTTGTTGGGAAACAGTGACAAAAATCGCTGAAACCTTTACGTAAATTGAGTTTCAAGAATTTTGTCGAAAATCGCCGAAAGGATTATCACAAAAGGTTTTCAAGGATTTTTAAGTTTATTACCCAACAACTCTAATATCCTAGAAGTGCCCAGATTTACGGTCGAGTTGACCATAAATGACGATGAAGATTGTCAAGCTTTCTGGCAAAGGCAGTAATGCCTTTGTATAGCGATGGAGATATTTTGGTCGCTAAGTGCAGTTAGCTCTGCCAAAACTCCTTAAAGTAACTGGCTACATGCTAGGTATAGCGTACTGGATGCAATAATCCTTGTGTCTCAGATAATGCTGGAGCAAACGAGTATCAGTCCCCCATTGACCAGCTTGTCATCATAGAAAACAGGTTAGGGGGCAAGCTGAAATACAGCGTAAAATGGTGCCACGGCTCTTGGAAACGATTGTTGTACAGATACTCTAAACATTGAAATTCACATTGAAATTCCTGCTGTACATTTATCTGGCGGGGAGTGCAGGGACAAACCTTTGGCACCCAAAGCTTTCAAGGCATTGTGGGTTGGAGAGGCAACAGTTCCACCTTTTCCACAGCCGAGCCCAGGGGTCACTTACCGTTTCGCCCCGCGACTAGTTCACATGAGGGAATTATGGAAGCCTCAGGGGGCACCTGGATTCAGACGACTTCTAGTCGCCTAGACACTTGCGCAAAGGAGTAGGCGCCAAACTACATAAGCTGCACCCACTCCTCCATTTATGGCTTCACCTGTGGCGCTAGCAAACATTCACCAACCTACACGTTGGGTATGACGATGTAGAGCTAGTCATTCGGCACATTGTCTACAGCGAGGCAGAACACTAAGTTAGTAGCGCAGAATCAGAGCAACTCGCTGATGGTTTTGTAGGGTTTCATCATCGACAAATACCACTTTTCCTCCTTTGCCCATCACCGCTTCGATCAGTTCATCCACAGCATCATCCATCACATCGATCGCAGTCAAATCGTCAGCGGACACTAACTTCATACCGCTTGAGTCTACTCGAGCAGGATAGCGAAACCCTTCCTCCACCAGCAGCAAATCTCCACGCCCCTCCTGTGCCATCCGCCATGCTTCCTCCATTCCCGATGCACAGAGTTGAGCCCCGATCGCATTGTCAAGGCGCTCCAGAGCAGTTTTTCGCTGTTCGGTCAAAGCGTCTTGAATGATGGGATAGACCAGCTTGCCTAAGTCATGGGGCGAGGTCTTGTCATGATTGCCGCTGAGAGTTGCAATGACCGCATCTTTGTGCGCTGAAACCTCGTTAAACAGGCTGAAGTAGCGATCGATGCCCACGAGTACCAGCGGCAATGGATCGGCAGCCATCAGCGTTGTCAAAACAGCATCAGCTTTATGCAAATACTGATGGTGCAGGTCATCGCCGCGATTTGCGGAGGTATTCATTTCTTGGCTATCGGGGAGCTTGATGCTGTCGCCAGATTCTGCATTCATTAAGGGAGACTCGTTTGTCCCCACTTCCTCCAAGCTATCGAGTACTCCAGCAAACAGGTTTGTAGAGTTCTCACTCATTGCCAGAACCCAATAGCGAGGCGTTCGGTTCAAGGCAAAGACCAGATCTCGCGTCGCGAAGGTTTCGTCTACCACCACTCGGTCTTCAAAGGCAAAGGCTTGATAATAGACCCGATAGAGTTCTTGGTTAGCAAATATAGCTAGTCCATCTAAGGTATGAGAATAATCGATCGATTCAACAGCTTGGTCGAGTTGAGCCAACACAGGAGTTAGCTCACGTTCAGAGAAATCAAGCTGAAGTCGTTCCTTCGCTTCATTCGTCAGATTTTTTACCCGAATTGGATCTTGCTGATTTTCAGGAGCGCTACGGTGCGTTGTCAGCAAAATGGATACAGACGGATAGCTATGTATGGATTGCAAAAACTTGACATCATCTTGATTCATCACATTTTCTCTTTCAGGGTTTTTGCTCAGGGGGCTTTGGCAGGCATTAGTTGGAGCCTATCGTAGGATAGGTCAGCTAAGCATCTATCAAACTGTTGATATATTCATCATTAATCACGCTGATATCCAGTGATCAGGGATACGACATGAGGTTTTCCAAAGATGGTGTGTACAATGTGCGCAATACACTCGCTGAATTTTGCTCAGAGCCTTCTATGTCTGAAAGTGAGACGGTTACTATTCGTCTTTTTACTGAGATTAAAGGGAAACTTGAAGCTCTCGCTGCCAGTACAAACCGGAGTAAGTCTTGGTTAGCGGCACAGGCGATCGCCTCGTATGTTTAAGAACAGTCTTGGCAGATTCAACATACGAGGGTAGTGTTCTAGACCTGTGGAAGTCATGCAATCATTGAGAAGCAGTATTGTCAGGAAGATCAAACAAGGCAGTTGAAAAAGTTGTCTGCCCTAGTTGTGAAAATGAAGACGTAGTCAAACATGGACAGTCTCACGAGGGCAAGCAACGCTATCGATGTCGCAATCTAGCTTGCTCTCGCTGTACCTTCATTCGTCACTATGCTTATCGGGGATACCTCCCTGAAGTCAAGCAACAGATCGCAGATCTGGTTGTTAATGGCAGTGGCATTCACGATACTGCTCGTGTGCTAAAGATTAGCCCGACGACTGTAATGCTGCGGTAAACGAGCAAGGCATTAACGCAATGCATTGGGTATTCATCCTTGATTTCGTTCCAGTATCCGATCACACATTCACCTCTCCACAAAATTCTGCGATCACCTCAGCTTTTGTTGCATCCAGTGGAAAGCTTTTGGAATAGGTGGAATACATCAGCATAAGATCGCACTTAAGACGCGATCGCCACTCTTAAACGTGGTCTAGTTCGCCTAGAATAGGGCATGGAAGTTTCCTGTTTTTATCAAAATGCCGGAGAACGCTCTTATATAAAACTTCTAGAAGTAATTCGCGGCACGTTTGCTTAACTCGTCTAGCTAAGTAGATAAAAGGCATAGCTAAGCATCAGTCCAAGTGATGCAGAGATGATCACTGTGAACGTGATTACCATACCGATTACTCGATATCGAAAGGTTTCTTTGACTTGGCTAACCCCGATCGCATGGGTGATGCGTCCGATCACGAGGGCGCTACATAGAATGTGAATGCAGAGGTTTGCCCGTGTCTGGGTTTCTAGAAAATAGATCAATAAGAGTGAAAGCGGGACATATTCTGCGAAGTTTGCATGAACGCGAACGGCTCTTGCCAGCATGGGCTGGTCTCCGTCCCCGATCGCAACCCCTAGTTGCCTTCTCAGTAAAAGTGTGCGGATACTCAGTGCGACGAACACAAGACCGAGAATGGCTGCATAAATTGAAGTTGTCAGCATAAATTTATTAAGGAAGGGGTAGGGTGTTTTAGCTCGTATCGTCTGTGATTTACAACTGTAAGAAACAGCACTGAGGCTTAAATTACAGTTCTGCCTGAAACATCGGAAGGGTTCATCTACTCATCTTGTGAAATTGCCAACGAGACGATTGCTTCCTCTCCTACTTAACTGCCTGACGTTTCACAGCCTGTTCGATCGCCTGAATCGCTTCATCACACCAAGCTATCCACTCTTCTTGATATCGAATGCCGCGACGAATGACTAAGTGCATGTAGAGATCCTTCAGGTCTAGCGAGTCGAGATGCTGAGAGAAATGCTCATCTAATGTCTTGACGTGTTGCGCCATTTCAAAATGCAGTTGCCGCCGCCGTTCAATTTCGCGAATCACGCTCTGAGAAGGAATGAGATGACCCGCCAACCCCATTACGCCTAAATCCTCGCGAATGGCGGCGGGTTCACAGGGTTTTGTTAGCCAATCAATCAGTTCTTGCTGTCCTTGATCGGTGGTGGAATAGATTTTCTTATCAAGCCGTCCTTGTTGGGGAATCGCTTTGTAGGTAACGCTGCCCTGCTGCTCTAACTTTGTCAGTTCGGCATAAATCTGCTGCTGACTTGCCTTCCAAAAGCAACTGCCAAATCCTTCAGCAAACTCTTTCGCAACGTCATAACCGCTTAGAGGCTGACGAGATAGAAATGCCAGGATGGTGTGCTTGAGTGCCATAACTAAAAACTCTACTTGACGGATTCAATAGGTTGAGTATACCTTGATTATTGTACTCAAGTTTTTGAATACAATAAATGGAGTAGTGCATGAATCACATGAATTGGGGAGCTAAAGGGCGATCGCCTCACTTAGGAATGATGCTTGGGATCGGTTGCTTCTTGCTGGGTGGCGGGATTGCTTATCGAGTGTGGTGGAATCGAGTGTGGTGGAGCCATCCGATTCAGCCGCCGATCGCTGTAGCTGCTGCGCCTACGATTGAAACGGTATCTGCTCTAGGGCGATTGGAGCCAGAGGGTGAGGTAATTCAAGTGTTTGCGCCCACTTCCTTGGAGGGTGCGCGAGTTGAAGCTCTTAAAGTGAGCCATGGTCAACAGATTCGCAAAGGAGAGGTCATTGCCGTTCTAGATACTTATGAGCGTCGGCAGGCAGCTTTACGCGAGGCGCAAGAGCAGTTGAAGGTCGCCCAATCTCGGTTAAAGCAGGTGGAAGCAGGTGCAAAGTCAGGAGAAATTCGGGCACAGGCGCGAGTGGTTGATCGCCAACAGGTTGAACTACAAACTGAAACCACTGCCCAGGAAGCCACGATCGCCCGTTTGCAAGCAGAACTTCGCAATGCAGAACTCGAAGATCGGCGCTATCAAACGCTTTATACCGAAGGAGCCGTCTCTGCTTCCTTGCGCGATGGGAAGCAATTGACCGCCGATACAGTGCGGCAACAGCTAAACGAGGCGCAGGCCAATTTAAGCCGGATTCAGTTGTCTCGGCAAAAGCAGATCGCTGAAGCGCAAGCCACGCTCGATCAGATTGCAGAGGTTCGTCCGGTTGATGTAAATGTGATGCGATCGCAGGTGTCTCAAGCACAGGCAAGTGTGGTGAGAGTAAAGGCGGAGCTAGATCTGGCAACAGTGAGATCACCTCAAGATGGACAAGTTCTCAAAATCCATACTCGCCCCGGAGAGCTAGTTGGGACTCAAGGCATCATTAGCTTGGGGCAAACTCAGAGAATGGTGGCGGTCGCAGAAGTGTATGAGTTAGATGTCAGTCGTATTCGCGAAGGACAGTCTGCAACTGTGATTAGCAAGAACAATGCTTTTTCAAATGTGCTGAGTGGCAAGGTTGTAGAAGTCGGATTGGAGATCAACAAACAGGATGTCCTGAACACTGATCCAGCCGCAAAGTTTGATGCGCGGGTTGTGGAAGTAAAAGTGCGGTTAGATGAATCGTCTAGCCGTCGGGTTGCAGGTTTAACAAATTTGAGCATTCAAGTATCGATCGATGTTAAATCTTGAGGAAATTAAATGTCAGAACAGAGCAGGAAAAAGAAACCATTATTTCTTTCTTGGCTACAGCTACGGAAAGAACGATCGCGTCTGCTAGTGGCGATCGCAGGTATTAGCTTTGCCGATGTCCTGATGTTTTTGCAAATGGGCTTTCGTGGCGCATTGTTTAGTAGTGCCGTGGAGTTTCACAATAGCCTGAACGGTGAAATTGTCATGCTGAGTGGGCGATCGCGATCGCTAATTTCCCTCGATCGCTTTACAGAGCGACGATTGTATCAAGCATCTGGTGTGGATGGAGTGCAATCAGTTAGCCCAATTTATTTGAATTCCGTGCAATGGCGCAATCCTGAAAATAAAGAAATTTGGGATATCTATGCGATCGGCATTAATCCAGAACATCGAGTAATGAATGTCCCTGGTGTAGAAGCCAATCGTGAAAAACTGCGCGAACCAGATACAGTCCTATTTAATTCAGGTTCTCGTCAAGAATTTGGAGCGATCGCGCCAAAGTTTGAAGCAGGTGAATCGATTGCGACTGAAATTAACGAACGTCAAGTTCAAGTTCAAGGCTTATTCCAACTTAGCCCGACCTTTGGCATTAATGCCTACCTCGTCACTAGCGATGTCAACTTTTTACGTATAGCTAATTTTCGCCAAGGTGGATTAGTGGATGTGGGAGTCATCAAGCTTAAACCCAATGCCAATGTCCAAGCTGTTTTAGCAGAGTTGCGATCGCGTCTGCCCAGTGATGTCAAAATCATGACCAGAGACGACTATGCGCGAGCCGAAGTTGCTTTTTGGAATGCCAGCACACCCGTAGGCTATACCTTCGATCTAGGGGTGGTCATTGCTTTCATTGTCGGTGCTGTAATTGTCTATCAGATTCTGTACAGCGATGTCACCGATCATTTACCTGAATATGCCACACTCAAGGCGATGGGATTTCGCGATCGCTATTTGTTCATCGTCGTGTTCCAAGAATCCCTAATTTTGGCGGCACTTGGATTTATCCCCGGTACTCTAATCGCTTTAGGCATTTATCGCATTACCAACATTGCAACAATGCTGCCGATGGCAATGGATTTAGGACGGATTGTGTTTGTTTTCGTCCTCACTGCCATCATGAGTTCGTCCTCTGCGGCGATCGCCGCGCGTAAATTACAAACTGCTGACCCTGCCGACATTTTCTAGGAATTAAGCATGTTTAAATCGCCAGAAAGGCCCATCATTGAGACTTCTGACCCCGCTATCTCAATGATCCATTTGAATCATTATTACGGTCAAGGCTCATTGCGGAAACAGGTTTTGTTTGACATTAATTTGCAAATCGATCGGGGCGAAATCATTATTATGACTGGACCATCAGGTTCTGGTAAGACAACATTGTTAACGTTAATAGGCAGTTTACGCTCTATTCAAGACGGAAGTTTAAGCATTTTAGGATACGACTTATTCAATGCCAGCAAAGAACAGATGACCCTTGCTCGCCGCAATATTGGTTATATTTTTCAAGCGCATAATCTACTAAACTTCCTAACGGTATATCAGAATGTAGAAATGGCATTAGAGATTCATGAGGTGACAGCAACAGAGGCAGATAATCGCATTCGGAATGTATTAATCGCAGTGGGATTGGAAGATCGCATGGACTACTATCCAGGAAATCTCTCAGGCGGACAAAAACAAAGAGTGGCGATCGCTCGTGCGCTAGTCAGTCAGCCTAAAATTATTTTGGCAGATGAACCCACAGCAGCATTGGATAAGAAATCGGGGCGAGATGTAGTAGAAATTATGGAGAAACTTGCTAAAGATCAGGGTTGTACGATCTTGCTAGTGACCCATGACAATCGTATTCTCGATCTTGCCGATCGCATTATTTACATGGAAGATGGATATCTGGTGAACCGTTCTGATGTCGATGCGATCGTTCAATAGGTTTTTCAGTTCTTAGGTGATGACTATGCGCTAGTAGCCCACCAATTCAAATGAAACGAACGGTCGACGAGTCGCTGATGCTAAATTTGAGGTTGCTTGCCGCTGATTTGAGCCATTATACGGTTCATCAAGGTACTATGCAGGAATGTCTGAGAGTTTATTGAGTAGCAATTGATTGGACTACAACATAGTACTAACTAGAATAGTTCTCTATTGGTATCCCGGTATCTATGATATGCCCAAAAAATCAACAATTCAAGCAGCAAAAGAGCCTTTTTTGCCAGCAATGCGGGAACTAGTTAGGGCATATCAAGCTTTTTCCGCTTACTCTGAGGCACACGTTCGACAGTTTGATTTAACGCCCGCGCAGTTTGATGTGATTGCCACCTTGGGCAATACTAATGGCATGAGTATGGGCGAAATTGGGGAGAAAACTTTGATTACCAAAGGCACTTTAGGGTAGTCCAGAAGTATGAGTTGCTAATTGGCGCAGAGTAATAGATTGAATTGGAGTAGTCCACTGGCTAACGATCGCGGCTGGCAGATAGAGGTGGATTGGATCATTCAAAGCAACTATGCCGTCATTCACCAATGTAGCGAGAACCGTTCCAGTCAAAACCTTAGTGACAGAACCAATTTCATAAATTTTCTGTGCATTAGGAAGTGCATGATTGGCGTCACTACTCTTGCCAAATCCCTTGACGTAAGAATGCTCTTGCTGAATGACTCCAATCGTTAACGCAACGTTTTCTGTCTTGTCAACATAATCATTCGTAATTTGGCTAATCTTAGATTCTAAATTTTGGATATTCATGACTGCTGCGTTCGGTTGATTGATGTTAAGCGATCGCTATTGAGTAGCTTGATGAAGTAATGTGTACAGTGATAAATAATAAAATGCTATAAGCTAAAGTATTAATTTTTCTATACCTGCCGATTGCATATTGAGCATTTTTTATGTTATTTTATTTTTTTGATACAATTTCTAGGACTTTTCACAACTAACGAATGGATTAGACCTGTTCAGAGATTGGAAAAATAGAGATAACCAAAGTGATATGAAGATGACAACGATCGCGCCCAGTGAAAGATATTTCGGAGATTGATTGTGAGAGGATGTTTGAAAAGTCAGCTAGTCGGTAAAAAAGCTCTCTCAGTGTAAGCTGCGAATAGAAAGCACGCAGCACCGAGAAAGCAATATGAGTAAAGCATATCCCAGCAATCTGACTACTGGACAG